>FWPV01001045.1_pt1 | contig 80227 bp, 72 predicted proteins | sample 2228371 | NCBI WGS metagenome assembly FWPV01 (sample SAMEA103939776, study PRJEB20133) | metagenome
GAACCCATTATAGCATTGATCGGCTGTTTTGGGGCTGTTTTACTTGCTATCTCAAGTAATTTCTACCGGACAGCAGTGAGGGCGAGAATAAAGAGGAACAATATTATGAGAGAGAGGAGCGGAAGAAGCAGGTCCATCCTTCACTCCCTCGTCCGGCCGGACTGTCGCCGGGCTGAAAGGCTGGCCCGGCCGCGCCGCCAGAGCCAGGCCAGGCGTTGCACCTGTCCCAGCCAGTCGTACGCGCCGGCCAGCTTCTGCCGGAACGCGGCCAGGTCGTCCTGCTGCAGGATTTCCAGCCGGGGTACCAGCAGGCCCCTAAGGGGCAACCGGGCCCGGCTGAAAATCGTGGTAAAGACGAACTCTATCCCCCACCCCCCCAAATCACCCAGGGAGGTCCAGGGCAGGGAACCATAGCCGCCATAGGGGGGGGCGAAACTCTCCGGCCGCAGACCCAGGTGGCGTTCCATGAGGGCCAGGCCGGCGGTGAGGTCCGCCGCCACCTCGGCCGGGGACAGGCGCCCCAGGTCCCGGTGGCTGTGGCCATGGAAGCCCAGGCCCACCCCGGCGGCCTGCATTTCGGCCGCCTCCTCCCAGGTCAGGGGCCGCCAGAGCTGGGGAAACTCCCGGGCGTGGCGCTGCCAGCGGGCGGGCACGTCCGGGGGCAGGCGGCCGGCGGCGGCCAGGCGGTAGCCCTGTTTGTCCAGGAACAACAGGCCGTCAGCGCCGATAAAACCGGTGGTCAGGAAGAGGTTGAGGGGCAGGCCATATTGGCGGGCCAGGGGCCAGGCCACATGATAGTTGTCGGCATAGCCGTCGTCGAAGGTGATGAGCACCGCCCGCTTCGGCAGGGCCCTGCGGCCCCGGGCGAAATCGCCGAACTCGGCCAGGGTCAGGCCCTGATAGCCTTCCCGGGCCAGCCAGGCCAGCTGGGAGGCGAACTGCCGGGGAGAGACGGTGTACAGAGGCTCGTCGGGGTCCTCCGCCAGGTCGGGGAGGACCCGGTGATAGCAGAGCACCGGCAGGCAGTGGCCGGACTCGGGGCGGCGGCCATGCCAGGCGTGCCAGGCGAGGCCGGCGGCCAGCCGGGCCAGGCGGAGTTTGGTGCTGCGGTTCATGGCGAGTCTCACCGGAGGCCCCCGGGACCTGGGTTCCCTGCCCCCACCCTCCTGTCTCCTTCGCGCTTGCCTCTGCAAGGAGAGGCTTGGGGCACCCTTGCAGGCGTTCACCCTAGGGGATTGGGAGTGGGGTTGGGGGAGGGGGAAAGGGGCCGTTGCCCCTTAGCGCCCTCCCCCAAAAACCGACTGCAATACTTCCCGCCGCAGGCGTTCAAGTTGCCAGCGGCGTTGGAAGGCCCGGAAGGCCGGGTCCTCAAAGCGGGGGCTTCCGGCCAGCCAGGCCCGTGCATAGCCCCGGAGGATGTCCAGGCCGGCCAGGAACAGTGGCCGGCTCCTGAGGTGATAGGCGGCGCTGGCCAGCACCCACAGGGGGTGCGCCCCGGCGAAATGGAGGGCCCGGCCGTGCCGCAGCCAGCCGTCAGCCCGGGGTTTCAAGTGCATGGCCCGCAGCTCCGGGTCAGGAAAGGTGACCGCCTCCCAGCCCCGCCTCAGGGCCTGCAGGGAGTCGATGCCCTCCCAGCCCTCCCCGGGGGCAAGACCGCCCACGGCCTCAAAGCACGCCCGGCGCCAGCCCTTGACGGCCCCGATCATGGCGAACTGCTGGCCCCGCATCGGCACCAGGCGGCCGTTTACCAGGTCCCAGACCTCGCCTGCGGCCACGCCCAACCGGGGGTGGGCGGCGAACTTCTCCAGGATACCGGCAAAATACCGGGGCCCCAGGACGATGTCGGCATCGAGGTTGAACAGATACGCATAGTCGGGGACGCTCACCCGCTCCAAGCCATAGGTGATGGCGGCCACCACGCCGGCGCCGGAGTCCCGAAAGCCCCGGTCCGGCCGGTGCACCGGGGTGATCCAGGGATGGCGCCGGGCCGCCTCCTGAGCCAGGGCCAGGGTCCGGTCGGTGGACCCGTCGTCCACGATGACCCATTGGGCCGGCCGGGCGGTCTGACCGGCCACCGACAAGATGGTGCGTCCCAGAAATGCCGCCTCGTTGCGCGCGGCGGTAACGACGACAAAGCACGGCTCAGACATGGGGCGTGGTGGTGAGAAACCGCTCCCTCAGTTGCAGGTGGTCAAGGCCGGGCTGGGGAAAGAAAATCCCCACCTCCCGGATGAACCGGGTCTGGGGAAACAGCCGGGGCAGGGTCCAGAAGAGGCTCCCCCGGAGGAGCCCCCAGGCGTACCACAGGCCCAGGCGGCTTTCCAGCACCCGGGGCTGATTCCCCCGGACGGCGGACCGCGCCAGCCCCGGCAGGTCCCGGGCCAGGACCACGGCCAGGCGCCGGAGGAGGGCCAGGGCCAGGCTGCCGAGCCCGGCATACTTCATGTGCAGGCCGGCGTCGGCCACCCCCTGCATGAGGCTGAGATGGCGCAGGTAGCTCTCCTGGCAGCGGGCCGCCGGCAGCACATGGTGCACCAGGGCGGCCGGAGCCGAAGCCAGGGGCACCCCGGCTTGGGCCAGCCGCCAGAAGAAGTCGGTGTCCTGGTCCCGACGCAACAGTTCGGCAAAGCCCCCCACCTTCTGAAACAGGGAACGGTGGATGAGGACGTTGCCGCCGGTCATGGAGTCCTGGGAGGGCGCAAGACCGGGACGGGTCAGGGTCTCCCCCAGAGCCCTCCTGGCCCGGGGCCCCAGGCCCGCCAACACGGCCGGCGGGGCCTGCAACGCCACCCGGCCGTCCACGCAGAGGGCCCCGGTCTCCCGGGCGGTTTGCCAGAGCTCCAGGAGCCAGCGGGGACTGGCCTCCTCGTCGTCGTCAAAGAGCGCCACCCACTTTCCTCTGGCCAACCTGACCCCCCGGTTGCGGGCCGCGCTCATGCCGGCGTTTGCCTGGGAGACAGAGCGCACCGGCACCGACCCGGCCCGCCGGACGGCCTCGGCCACGACCCCGGCGGTGTGGTCGGTGGAGCCGTCATCAATCACCAAAATCTCATAGGTGAACCGGCCGGCGGTTTCCTGCCTGAGCAGACTGGCCAGGGCGCGTCGCAGGGGCTCGGCCCGGTTGTAGGTGACCACCAGGACGGTGACGTCCACCGCTTGGCCGGCGCCGGCTGCCCGGTTCGTCATGTCTGACCGTCTCTCATGGGTGCGGCTCTCTCCCCAGAGGGTAAGTCTCCGGGGGTGCGCCCCCCGGAGGCGGGAGTTAGCGGCCCGGTCAAAGTTTGCGTTTCGCCAATTTCAGGTAAACCCAGGTTTGCAGCACCAGGACGAGGGCGCTGTTTGCCAGCAAGCCCAAAGCGGTGCCCACCAGGTCCAGGCGGGACACCAAAAGGAGGCCGACGCTGAGGGTGGCCGCCAGCCGCAGGCCGTTGATGGTAAAGTTGAGGTCCGGCCGTCCCATGGCCCAGATGCCGTAGTCCAGCACCAGCGGCAGGGCGCTGAGGATGGCGTTGGCCGCCAGCAGCCCCAGCACCAGCCCCTGGTCCCCGAACTGGGCGCCATAGAGGAGATGCAGCAGCTCCTGCCCGAAGGCCATGAGGCCCAGACACAGGAGGCTGACGGCCCCGGCGACGATCAGGGTGTTGTGGCGCACGAAGCGGCGCACCTCCCGGGGGTCGCCCGCGGCAAAGACCTGGGCGGCCTTGGGTGCCAGAAAATTGCGGCTGCCCACCAGGAAGGGGTTGACCAGGGCGATGACGCTTTGGCAGGCCGCCAGAATCCCCACCGCCTGCAGGTCGTGAAGGGAAGCCAGCAGCCAGGGAAAGGCCCAGGTGCTCAGATTGAGGGCCAGATTGCTCCCCAGGACCCAGCGGCCGAAGGACCAGTTCTGGCGCCAGGCTGCCAGGGCCGCCTCCCGGGAAAAGGCCAGGCGGTCCCGGGCCCAGACAAGCCAGAGCCCCCCGGCCAGGGCGCCGGCCAGGCCGATGATCAGGAGCGCCCGGGCAGCCGTCAGCGTCCCCAGCCCGGCCAGAACCAGCAGCCCCCCGAAACGCAGCCCGGCGGCCGCCAGGTCAAACCCCAGGGCCTCCTGCACGGCCAGCGCCGCGAAACAGACCCGGCGGCAGAATTCCTGGAAGTAGATGAAGGTCCCCACCAGGATCAGGACCTGGATGACGGGCTCCAGGCCGGCCGTTTCGGTCCCCCGGGAGAGCACCCCGGACAGCGCCCACAACACAGGCAGGGCCAGGAGGGAAGAGGCCCCCTGGTGCACCAGGGCGCCGCCGGTATAGCGCCGCAATTCCCGGCCGGCCAGGCGGGAGCTGAAAAAGGTGTAGGGCGACCAGATGAGGACCTCCTGAAATTCCATGACCATGCCGATGATGGTCAGAGCCAGGAGGTAGAGGCCCAGTTGCTCCTTGCCGCAGACCCGGCCGATGACGATGCTGGTGGCAAAGGACGCCACGCTCACCACGGCCTGATCGGCGAGGGTCAGGAGACGGGTCCTGTCCTTCACTTCGGCCAGGAAGGCGGCCAGGGCAGTCTTGGCAGAGTCAGGGAGGTTAGCAGACAAGGAGACGGTCATCCATCGGCCGGACGGGTCCTTTGCCGGTGCAGCCAACGCCCCGGGTCAGCGGAATTTTGGAGAATCTCCTGGTCTTTTTACCACACTTCGATGACCGGCGGCAATGTGTCGGGTGCCTGACGCCCCCCTGGAAACCGGTGCGGGGCGCCTTTGGACGGCGGCGGGATCAAGCCGGCGCCGTGAAGAAAAAGTCCCGCAAATCGGGGTCCTGCAAGAGCTCGGGGCCGGGGCCCGCCTGCAGGACGCCGCCGTCTGCCAGGAAGTAGGCCGCTTCCGCTTCCGGCAGCAGGAGGGGCGTCTCCAGCTGGCTGGCCACCACCAGGGTCAGGCCCCGGCTCCGAAGGTCGAGGAAGACTTTCAGGAACAACTTCACAAAACGCGGGCTCAGGCCCAGGAAGGGCTCGTCAAAGAGCAGCAGCTGCGCCCCGCTCATGAGGCCCCGGGCCAGGGTGACCATGCGCTGCTGGCCGCCGCTCAGGACCCCGGCGGGCAGGCGCCGGCGCTCGGCCAGCTCGGGAAACAGGCGGTAAATCTCCTCCAGGCGGGCGGCCAGTTCGGCCCGGCGCAGATAAGCCCCCACTTCCAGGTTTTCGGCCACGCTCATGTCCGGGAAGACCTCCATGCCCTCGGGCACATAGACCAACCCCCGGGCCACGATTTCCCCCACCGGCAGCCCGGTGATGGGCTCGCCCCGAAAGAAGATCCGGCCAGCCGCGGGAGTCACCAATCCGGCCGCGGCCCGCAGCACCGTGGTCTTGCCGGCGCCATTGGGTCCCACCAGGGCCGTCAGGCAGCCGGCCTCGGCTTGCAGGGAAAGACCGCGCACCACCGGCGTCCCCCTATAGGCCACCGTCAGGTCCCGGACTTCCAGGAGGGGGCGGTCAGGCCGGGGCGGGGCCATTTCCTCGCTCCTCGGGTCGGCGCTCGCCCAGGTACGCCGCCCGCACCGCCGGGTGATGGAGGACCTCTTCCGGCGGGCCCACCGCCAGCAGCTCCCCCTGGTCCAGGGCCGCCAGCCTATCCGAAACCTGCGCGGTAAGGGTCAGGAGGTGGTCATTGATGACCAGGGTCAGGCCCCGCTCCTTCAGGCTGCGGATGAGCCGGGCCGCCTGCTTGACCTCCCGGGGACCCAGGCCGGCGGCCATTTCGTCCAGCAGCAGCACCTTGGGGTCGGTGGCCAGGGCCCGGGCCACTTCCAGACGCTGGAGCTCGGCAAAAGGGAGCTCCTTGGCCAACAGCGCCGCCTTGTCAGGCAAGCCCACCAATTCCAGGAGTTTTTGGGCAGAGGGGGCGGCCGCAGCCAGGCTCCTCACCCGAGAGGGCCCGAACATCAGCCCCAGGGCGACGTTTTCCAGCACGGTCAGGTCGCCGAAGGGTTGGGGGATCTGGAAGGTGCGGGCCAGTCCCCGGTGCAGGATGCGGTGCATGGGCCAGCCGGTGATGTCCTGGCCGAAGAGGCGGATGCGCCCGGCGCTGGGCCGCATCACCCCGCTGATGAGGTTGAACAGGGTGGTCTTGCCCGAGCCGTTGGGCCCGATGACCGCCAGGACCTCCCCGGCCTGGACGTTCAAGGAAACGTCCCGCAGGGCCGGGCGCTCCCCGAAGAGCTTGCTCACCCGGCAGATTTCCAGGCAGAGCGTGCCGGGCCGGGCCGGGTGCGGGGGAGAATCCGGCCCACCCCCCTTCCCCGCTGCGTGGCCCCCGGGGTCGGCCCGGGACGCCCAAGCCCCTGCCCGTTCCCTCGGGGAGAGGAGGAGGAAGCTGGGGGCTGGGGGACGAGGGCCGCAAGCTGTGCCCCCCGCTCCCCCGCCGCTTACCCGGACGATCGGCGTCGGCTGGGCCATGCCGCCACCCCCCGGGGAAAATACAGGATGGAGAGAATGATCATCAGTCCATAGACCGCAGCGTGGCCGGTGGGCAGCCAGGGCCGCAGCACCAGCTGGTCCAACGGGTAGAGGAGCAGCGCCCCCAGGGCCGGCCCCAGGACGTGAAAGCGGCCCCCGAAAATGCTGAAGACCAGGGGCATGGCGGAGAGGTGCAGGTTGAAAACCAGGGCAGGTTCGATGAGTCCCAGGAGATGGGCATAGACCGCGCCCAGGAGGCCGGTGAGGGCGGCACTCAGCAAGAGCGCCAGGGAGCGGTGCCGCCACACCGGCACCCCCACCATGCCGGCCGCCGTCTCATTTTCCCGGATGGCCCGCCAGGCCCAACCCCAGCGGGAATGGAGGGCCAGGCGGTGCAGTCCCAGGGCCAGGGCCAAAAGCAGCAGCAGGAAGAAGTACTGGGCCCGGGTGTCGCTTCCCAGGGCCAGGCTGTAGGGCCCCAGGGTCAGGGTGGGCAGCGGCGCCAACCCCACCAGCCCCTGGGAGCCCAGGGTGAGGGTATTCCAGTTGTCGGTGATCACCCGGGGAATCTCCACCGCGGCCAGGGTGGCCAGGCCCAGATAAACCCCCCGCAGGCGGGCAAAGGCCAGACACCACAGCGCCCCGTACCCCGCGGCCACGGCCGCGCCCACCGGCGCGCTCAGGGCTGGCGACCAGCCCCAATGATGCGTGAGGAGAGCCGAGCCGTAGGCCCCCAGCCCGAAAAAGGCGCTGTGCCCCAAAGAGATGGCCCCGGTGAGGGCAAAGAGGTTCCAGGCCAAGGCCAAGGCCCCGTAAAAGCAGGCCAGACCCAGGACCGTATCCAGGACAGCGGATTGCACCGCCAGCGGCCAGGCGGCCAGTCCCAGAAGCAGGAGCATCCCTGCCAGACCGGAGCCGCAGGATCGGGACATGGCGCTCAGGACTCGGTGCGGGCCAGCAGGCCCCGGGGGCGGGCCACCAGAAGCAGGATGAGGAGCCCGGCGCTCACCAGCTCCCGCCAACTGGCCCCCAAGGCCAGGGCCGCCCAGGACTCGGCCAGCCCCAGGAGCCAGCCGCCCACCAGCAGGCTGCGGGTGCGCCCCACCCCGGCGAAGATGGTGATGGTGACGGCGATGAGGGTGGCCTCCAGGCCGCCGGCCGGATAGAGGTAGAGGGTCTGGCCGTAGAGCGGGCCGGCCAGCCCGATGAGCAGGCCCCCCAGGGCAAAGGCCAGGGCCTGCATGCGGCCCACATTGATGCCGGTGAGCCGGGCGGCCTCCCGATTCTGAATGGTGGCCCGGAGCGCCTTGCCCAGGAACGTGTGGCGCAGGAGCAGGTGAACCAGAAAAGTGGCCAGAAGGGACAGCGTCAGCAGGGCCACCTGGGTGCCGGTGATGGTCAGGTGCAGGGCCGACAGCTCGAAGATGCGGGGCCGCTCCGGCTGAATCAGGCGGTAGTCCGCGGAGCAGCAAAACAGCAGGGCCTGCTCCAGCAGCAGGGCCACCCCGAAGGTCACCACCAGACTGTTCATGGGGAAGGGCTCCCCCACCCGGCGGAGCAGCCGCTCCAGCCCCAGGGCGGCCAGCGGCATGAGAGCCAGGCACACCGGCAGGGTGGCCAAGGGGGGAACGGCCAACCAGCGCCAGGCGAAGTAGGCCAGGTAGCCGCTCAGGACCACCAACTCTCCGTGGGCCAGGTTGAAGGCATGGGTCACCCCGAAGATCAGGGCAAAGCCCAAGGCCACCAGGGCATAAAAAGACCCCAGGGAAAAACCGCTGACCAGTAGGTGCACCAGAGTCCACATGGTGGAACTGCCAAACCCTCGGAGGAGAGGGGGGGAACTGCACCCCCCGGCGCCGCCCATCCCCTCCTCCAAACCCTTGAAAGGGGGCAGGCGAACTTCAGGGGAACCCGGGAAGTCCCGGCCCCCGGCCCTCCCGCGCCTATCCTGACCCCTTACTGCTTCGTCTCCGGCAACGGGTAGATTACCCGGGCGGTGGCCCGTTCCGGCGGGAAGACCGTAACCAGCCGCCCTTGCTGGATCTGCACCACCACATGACGGTAGTCCAAAGGGTCGCCCTGGGGGTCGAACCGGACCCGGCCAAAAGGTAGCGTCAGGTCCAGGGAGCGCAGTTCCCGGGCGAGGAGCTCGCCGGTGGATTGGGGGTATTTTTCCAGGACCCGTTCCAGGGCCGTCAGCAGTACCTTGGCGGAGGCATAGCCGTGCATGGCGGTGCTGGTGGGGGTTTGCTGAAAGCGTTTTTCGAAGGCCTGGACGAAGTGCTCCGAGGCGGCTTCGGTGCCAGGGTGGGTAATCCCCGGACTCCAGGCGCAGGTCCCCATCAGGCCTTCGCTCAGCTCCCCCAGTTCCGCCATGAAGCTGGGGTAGGCCACCCCCCAGGGGGCCACCAGGCCTTTGAGGCCGGCCCGCTTTTCCCGCATCTGGCGGGCCAGGATGAGGTTATCCGGATAAAAGCCGCCGGAGACCAGCAACTCGGCCCCGGCCATCCGGGCTTTGACCAGAGCCATGGAGAAGTCCGGGGCGCCGGGGCGGAACTTCTCCATCACCGGCACCTGGATGCCCCGCTGATTGAGGCAGGCCTTGACGCCCTCGGCGAACTCCAGGGACCCCGGCGTGGCCATGTAGATGAGGGCCGCGCTCTTGGGCTTCAGGTGGTCCCCCAGGAAGGCGCACAGCGGCGCCAGGAGGCCTTCCAGATTGGAGACCCGGAAGAAGTACGGGTTCTGGCGCTTCCGGGTGAGGGCCTGCTGTAGGCTGGCGGAGGCCACATAGGGCACCTGGTATTTGGCCGCCACCTCGCTCACCGGACCGACCAGGGAGTCCACGTAGCCGCCCACCAGCCCCACCACCTGTTCCCGGTTGATGAGGTCCTGGGCCTGGTTGACGGCCACCTCCGGGCGGCTCTGGTCGTCCCGGGAATGGAGCTTCACCGGCCGTCCCCGCAGCCCACCCCGGCCGTTGACCTCTTCCACGGCCAGGAGAATTCCCTGGTGGATCTCCAGGCCGTGCTTGGCCAGGGCCCCGGTGAGGGGATCGATTTCCCCCAGGGCCAGCGCCGCGTCTGCGGGATATCCCGGCCAGGCGAGTCCGGCCACCAGCAGCAGGACCAGCAGACCGCCGGCCAAACCCCTCCCCATGGTGCGCCCTTTAGCCTCCATGCCCCTGCTTCCCAGGCTTCCCGCTCCGCCTGCCAGGATTTGCGAAATCATGCACAATCTTTTTCATATAACACTTCGCCGGCTCGCGCCAGGAAATTTTCCCGATTTTTTACCACTGCTCTAAATGACCGGGCCGCCGTCTGCGGCAACTCCGGGAAAGTCGCCACCGGGTGCATTCTTCCTTCTGCTTGGCCCTGGGGTGGTTTACAATAGAGGGGAATCCGTTTCCAAGGCAGGGATGGTGTGAGCGACAAGACTTCCGGGCGGCAGGCCGTGAGACGCCGGGCCCTCTATTTCCTGGGACCCCGGCACGTCGCCCTCCGGGAGGAGGAGTTGCCGGCCCCCGGTCCCGGCCAGGTCCTGGTTCGCACTTTGCTGTCGGCCATCAGTCCCGGCACCGAACTCCTCATTTACCGGGGCCAGGCCCCCCGGGGGCTGGCCGCGGACGCCACCCTGGCCTCTCTGCCCGGCACCCTGGACTTCCCCCTCAAGTACGGCTACGCCCTGGTGGGCCGGGTGGCGGCGCTGGGTCCGGAAGTGGACCCCGCCTGGCAGGGACGCACCGTCTTCGCCTTCCAGCCCCACGAGGACCTGTTTTTGGCCGCCCCCGGCGACCTGCACCCTCTGCCCCCGGACCTGGCTCCGGAAGAGGCGGTCTTTCTCCCCAACCTGGAGACCGCCTTGACCCTGGTCCTGGACGGCCGCCCCTGCATCGGGGAGCAGGTGGCGGTCTTCGGCCAGGGCATTGTCGGGCTCCTGCTGACGGCCCTCCTGACCCGCTTCCCCCTGGCGGCCCTGGTCACCGTGGACCGTTTTCCCCGCCGCCGCCTGGCCGGGGAAACCCTGGGGGCGCACGCCACCCTGGACCCGGAAAGCCCCGACGTCCAGGAGCGCCTCCTCGCCCTTCTCCAGGGCGACCGTCCCTACCGGGGGGCGGACCTGGCCTTCGAGGTCTCCGGACAGCCCCAGGCCCTGGACCTGGCCCTGCGCGCCCTGGGCTTCCACGGCCGGGTGGTGGTGGGCTCCTGGTACGGGGAAAAGCCGGCGCAACTGCACCTGGGGGGGGAGTTTCATCGGCAGCGGCAACAAATCATCAGCAGCCAGGTAAGCACCATCGCCCCGGAGCTCCGGGGCCGCTGGCAAAAACCGCGGCTGCTGGGCCTGGCCTGGCGGTTCCTGAAGCAGATCCGCCCCAGCCGCTTCATCACCCACCGCCTGCCTTTCCGGGAGGCGGCCGCCGCCTACCGGCTCCTGGACCAGCGCCCGGAGGAGACCATCCAGGTGGTGCTGACCTATGAAGCGGAAGAGAAGAGTTATTGAGGGGAGCCCGGGGGAGGCCGGCTTCCCGGGTCCCTTTGCCCCGGGAGAGGGGGCCGGCGCCTCTGACCCCCTCCGCCCTGGCGCACCGGGGCCCTGAAGGAGGAATCATGTATTTTTTGGCGGTCAGGCGGGAATTCGTGGCCCAGCATTATCTGGTGGGGGGCGACTGGGGGGCGGAAAACCTGCGCCATTCCCATCATTATCAGGTGGAGGTGGAGCTCTCCGGCCCCCAGTTGGACGAGCACGGCTACCTGGTGGACATTGTGGACCTGGAGGCCCACCTGGACGCCCTGACCTCTTATTTCCGGGACCGGACTCTGAACGAGCTGCCGGAATTTTCCGGCCTGAATCCCAGCATTGAGCGTTTTGCCCGGATCTTCTGCACCATGTTGAAAGCCCGCTTCCAGGCCCCCAACCTGGCCGCCATTCGGGTGAAAGTCTGGGAGACGGGCATTGCCTGGGCGGCCTTCGGGGAAGCCTTTTAGTGCGTCTGGCCCTGGCCCTCTACGGCCACCTGGAGTGGGTGAGCGGCGGCTTTCTCTATGACCGCCGGCTGGTGGAGCATCTCCACTCCCGGGGGACGGTGGTGGAGGTCATTTCCCTCCCCTGGCGCCCCTATCCCCTGGGGCTGTTGGACAACCTCTCCCCCTGGCTGCGGCGCCGCCTGACGGAGAGCCGGGCAGACATCCTGCTCCAGGATGAGTTGGCCCACCCCTCCCTCTTCCGGCTGAACCGGCGCCTGACCCCCCGGCGGCCCCTGGTGGCCATCGTCCATCACCTGCGCTGCCAGGAAGCCCGGCCCGCCTGGCAAAATCGTTTGTACGCCTGGGTGGAGCGCCGCTACCTGGAGTCGGTGGACGCCTATATCGTCAACAGCCGGGTCACGTTGGCCAGCCTCCGGGCCCTGGCCGCCGCGGCCAAACCGGCAGTGGTGGCCCCCCCGGGCGCGCCCCGTTTCCAGGGGCTGCCCGGACCTGAGGAAATCGCCGCCCGGCTCCGGCAGCCCGGCCCCCTGCGCCTGCTGTTTCTGGGAAACGTCATCCCCCGCAAAGGCCTGCATACCCTGGTGCAGGCCCTGGCGGGCCTCAGACGCCGGGACTGGCACCTCACCGTGGTGGGGGCTCTTAACCTGGCCCCGGCCTATGTTAAGCAGGTGAAGCAGCAGGCGGCGGCTGCGGGCCTGGGCTCACAGGTGGAATTCACCGGCGCCCTCCCCCAGACCCAGGTGGCCCAGCGGCTGGCCCACAGCCACCTCCTGGCGGTGCCCTCCCAATACGAGGGCTTCGGCATCTGCTACCTGGAGGGCATGGCCTTCGGCCTGCCGGCCATCGGGGCTGCGGCCGGCGGCGCCGGCGAGCTCATCACCCACGGCCGGGACGGTTTCCTGGTGGCCCCGGGGGACGCGGCCGCCCTGGCCCGGCATCTGGAAAGGCTCCTTGGGGACCGGGACCGCCTGCTGGCCATGAGCCTGGCCGCCCGGGAGCGCTTCCTGGCCCACCCCACCTGGGAGGAGACCTTCGCACCCGTTCTCCCCTTTCTGGCCTCCCTGGCAACGCCATGACAAATCAGCCGCCGCCCTTTGATTTCAGCCGGTATCTCACTGCCAAGCGCACGGTGGACGACCGGGCCCTGAACCGCCAGGTCTTTGCCGCCTTGGCCGGGCTGGTGGCTGCCGGTGGGCAGGCCCGGCCCCTGCGGGTCCTGGAGGTGGGCTGCGGCCTCGGCACCATGGCCGCCCGGCTGGTGGACTGGGGCCTCCTGAAGCAGGCCCGCTACACGGGGGTGGACCTGTCGGCGGAGCTCATCGCCGCGGCCCGGGAGGCCCTGCCCGCCTGGGCGGCGACCCGGGGCCTGGCCGCCCGGGAAAGCGACCCCCCACGGCTGCTGCTGGAGGGCCCGGAGCACCGCCTGGAACTGACCCTGGAAACCGCGGACGCCCTGGAGTACCTCACCCGGCCGGGCCTGCAAGCCGCCTTCGACCTGGTGGTGGCCCACGCCTTCCTGGACCTGGTGGACCTCGAGGCCCTGCTCCCGCTCCTCTTCGCCTCGCTGGCCCCGGGCGGAGCCTTCTACTTCACCCTCAACTTTGACGGCGGCACGGTGTTCTGGCCGCCCCTGGACCCGGCCCTGGATGAGCGCCTGGAGGCCCTGTACCATCAAACCATGGACGCGCGCCGGGTGGCCGGCCGGGCCACCGGCGGCAGCCGCACCGGCCGGCAGCTCTTCGGGCTGCTGCCCCGCTGCGGCGGCCGGATCGCCGCGGCCGGAAGCTCCGATTGGGTGGTCTTTGCCGGACCGGAGGGCTACCCTTACGACGAGGCTTATTTTTGCCACTGCATCATCGCCACCGTGGAGCAGGCCCTCACCGGGCTGCTCCCGGAGCGGGAACTGGCCGCCTGGGCCGCGGGCCGGCGCCGGCAGATCGCGGCCGGCCAGTTGGTGTACCTGGCCCGCCAATTGGACTTCTGCGGGGTCAAGGCAGGCGGCGGGGTGGGGAGGCGAGATGAACCCTGAGCTCAGGGGCCTGAAGGTCATCATCTATGACTGCGACGGCGTGCTCATCGATTCCACCGCGGCCAACCGGGCCTTTTACGACCACATCCTGGCCCGCTTCGGCCTGCCGCCCCTGACTGCGGAGCAGATGGCCGCCATCCTGCCCCTCACCGCACCGGCCGCCCTCGACGTTCTCTTTCAGGGGCATCCCAGCCGGGAGGCCGCCCAGGAATACCAAAAGACCGTGGACAACCGGCCCTTTTTGCCCCTCATCACGGCAGAGGCCCACGTGCCCGAGGCCCTGGCCGCCCTGCGCCGGCGCTACCGCACCGCCATCGCCACCAACCGGGGCAAAAGCCTGCCCTTGGTGCTGGCAGCTCTAAATCTGGCGCCCCTGTTCGACTTTACCGTCTCCAGCCTGGAGGTGAGCCGGCCCAAACCCCACCCCCAATGCCTGGAAAAGGTGCTGGCGCACTTCCGGGTCCCGCCGCGCCAGGCCTGCTACATCGGGGACCATGACCTGGATCGGCGCACCGCCGCCAACGCCGGGGTCTTCTTCGGGGCCTACCGCAACCCGACCCTGGACGCGGACTTTCATCTGGAGGACCATCTGGAGCTCCTGAGCCTCCTTGGCCTCCAGACCTGAAGGGGGGGCCAGGACGGCCATGGGACCGTTCCCCCTGAACCACCCGGACTTCACCGGGTCAGCCAGCGGTGATCCCGCACGGTAAAAAAGGCGTAGGGATAGATCCACTGGAGGAGAAAAAAGGCATAGTAGCCATAGATGAGGCCATAGACCACTTCCAGGTCCCGCTCCAGCCACAGGTAATAAATGAGGTTGAGGCCGGACATGAGGCCCAGGGCCAGGAGGACTTTGAACAGAATGGCCGGGTAGAGGGCCACGGAGGCCAGGAAGACCCCGAAGAAGAGGGCCGCCAGGGGCGCCTCCAACTGGGTGAGGACGAATTCCAGGATGGCCAGGGCCCGCCCTCGCCTCCGGAAACGGGTGAAGAGGTAGGTGGCCATGACCGCGGACTCCCGCACGTTGCCCCGCTCCCAGCGCAGATACATGCGGCAGACCCCGGCGTAGTCCTCCGGCACCAGGGTATAGACCACCGCGGTGCGCTGGTAGCAGGTATGCCAGCCTTGGCGTAAAATAAAGTTGGTCAGGGCCCGGTCCTCGCTGTGGCGGCAGGGGGCCCCCAGGAAAGTCTGGTGCAGCCAGGCGTCCAGAATGGGCTGCAGGGCCTCCCGCCGATAGGCGGACAATGACCCGGGGGTGCAAATTACCGTTTTATAGAAGGACTGGGAGGCCCGCAGGAAGTCCAGGTTGATGAAGCGCACCCCCTGCATTTTGCCCATGAAGCTCTGGTGGCGGTTCAGGACCCGGACGAAGCCGGCCACCGCCCCCATGCGGGGGTCGTGCATGAGGGGGGCCACCAGATGGCGGAGGGCCGCGGCTTCGATGACGCTGTCGGAGTCCACCGTGACCAGGACCTCTCCCCTAGCCGCCCGGAAGCCGGCATAGAGGGCCGCTTTTTTGCCCCGGTTGCGGGGAAAGCGCAGGGTTCTGAGGAGGCCGGGATGGCGGTGGGCCGCGGCTTCGAGATGGCGCCAGGTGTCGTCGGTGGAGCCGTCGTCCACCGCGATGATCTCCAGCCGGTCCCGGGGGTAGTCCGCCCCGGCCACTGCGGCCAGGCAGCGGGCTACCATGGCGCCTTCGTTGTACACCGGCACCACCACCGTGAGGCGGGGCAGGAGGCAGTCCACCGGCGGATACGGCCGGTAGAGGACCCAGAGCACGGTGCGCAGGAGCTGGAGGAAAAGCATGAGCCCGGCATAGACCGCGGCCAGGGCCGGAAGGAAGGCCGTGTAGCTCTGGGCTTTCAGGAGGTTGACATAGAAGTCCAGGGAGCCCCAATGCAGACCCGCGGCCAGTATGGCCAGCCACAGGAGGGGCACGGCGATTTTGAGCCCGCGGTCCAGGCGGCAGGGCCGGCCGGGAGCCGCCCCGAACCGGTGGGGCCAGGGGGAGGGAACGCTGGAGGATTCCATATCAGCTGCACTGCCTGCCGGAGTTCTGCCTCGATTATGCCGCCGCGGCAGCCATGCCTCCTGAGGGCGAAGCCCAGCCTCTCCTCTATTTGCCTGCCGGGGGCGCAAAAGTCAACAACGGGGCGCGCCGGGCCAAGCTCTTGATTCGCCGCCGGGTGGTCTTAGCTTAAAATCAGACCGTGGAAATGATAACATGTTAACGGAGCATGGCCCATGAAGCACGCTTTCGGTTCCACATCGGCCGGGGGTTGGCTCGGCCTGGCGTTGGCGGCCGCCCTCACCGTCTTGCCGGCCTCGGGCCAAACCCCGGGACAGGCCGCGGGAGGACGAGCTATGAACCTGACCCACGCCTGCCTCATCACCAAGAATCTGGCGGCCATGCGGGAATTCTACACGAAAATTCTGCAGACCGAACCCCGGGTCTATGCCGAAGACTACCTGGAGTTTTCCGGTCAGGGCGCCATCCTCTCCCTCTACCAAGCGGAAAGCATGGAGAAAATCGCCCCGGGAGCCATGACGCCCGGCGCCAACCGCAGCCTGATGCTGGAATTCCAGGTGGCCGATGTGGACCGGGAATATGCCCGCCTGCAGGGCCTGCCGGGCCTGGTGTGGGTCCTGGCCCCCACCACGTTTCCCTGGGGCCACCGCTCCATGTACTTGCGCGATCCTGAAGGCAATCTGTTGAATTTTTACAGCATGGTCCAAGCTCCCTGAGGAGGGGGTCGGCGCGCACTTCTTTTCGCAGGGGGGCCAAGCGAGGGATTCATGGAGCAACAGAATACCACCCAGGTCTTCCCGGGGGCACCGGAGACTGAATTTCCGGGGGAAGCGGCGCTGCACCGCCGGGTCCAGGAAATCCCGGCCGAAGCCTGGCGCTGCCGGGCCAGCCAGGGTCGGCCCCTGGTCACCCTGACCTATGCCCAAAGCCTGGACGGCTCCATTGCCGCCCGGGCCGGCCATCCCCTGGCCATCAGCGGTCCCCGGTCCCAGGCCTTCACCCACGCCTTGCGGGCCGCCCACGACGCCATTTTGGTGGGCATCGGCACGGTATTGGCAGACAACCCCGCGCTGACGGTGCGCCTGGTGCCCGGGAACAATCCCCGGCCCGTGGTCCTGGACACCCGCCTCCGACTCCCCTCCTATGCCAAGCTCCTCCGGGACGGCAACCGGCCCTGGGTGGCCACCGCCGAGTCCGCCGCACCTGAGCGCCAACAGGACCTGGAAAGCCGGGGCGCCCGGGTCTTCCGCTTTCCGGTGGGCCCGGGAGGGGGCATCCACCTCCCGGCCCTGCTGGCCAAGCTGGCGGAGCTCAGGGTGGCCAGCCTCATGGTGGAGGGCGGGGCCCAGGTCATTACCAGCTTCCTGAGCGCCCGTCTGGCAGACTACCTGGTGGTCACCGTGGCCCCCATCCTGGTGGGGGGCCTCCGGGTGCTGGACACGTATCTGCCGGCCCTCCAGGGGAGTTTTCCCAAGCTCACCGCGGTGACCTACCATCGGGTGGGGGACGACCTGGTGCTCTGGGGCGCGCCCCGCTGGAGCTGAGCCCCAGCCGGCGAGTGCAAGGCAGGTGGGGGGAGCCCGTGGCTCCCCCACCCTTTTTATGCCGGTTGCAAAGCTCGGCTAAGGCCGGCCACCGCCGCCGCCGCCTGGACGACCCCCGCCGCCACCTGGACGACCGCCGCCGCCACCCGAGGGCCGGGAGACCCCACCGCCCCGACCACCACCGCCGGAAGGCCGGGAGACGTTCCCTCCCCGACCGCCGCCAGAGGGCCGGGAAACCCCGCCGCCCCGGCCAGCCGGGGAGCTCTGGCGGCGCTGGAAGTTCTGGGTGCGGGCATCGCCGCGCTGGCGGGCCTGGAGTTCCCGGTTGACGCGGCCGGTATCGCCGCCGGGCCGGCCTGCTGGCCGGGAGACCTCCGGCCGGGAGCCGGGCCGGGCCGGTCGGGCCTCAGGCCGGCTGCCGGGGCGTTCCTGGCCGACGCCGACCCACTGGTTACCCCGGCGCTGCTGCAGGTTGCCCCTTTGGTCCTGGCGGAAGACGTTGCCATCCCGGTCGGCCACCACGTTGTTCCTGCCACCCCCGGGTCTTATCTGAGTCTGGGGCCGGTCAGGCCGCACTCCGGGCCGCTCCGCCGGACGCTCCGGACGCACTGCAGGCCGCTCCACCGGACGCTCCGGCCGTGCAGCCGGGCGATCTCCGGGGCGGTCCGGCCGGGTTGCAACCCGGTCATCGGGACGGTCAGGCCGCACTCCGGGACGGTCAGGCCGCATTGCGGGCCGCTCCGCTGGACGCTCCGGACGCACTGCGGGCCGCTCCGCCGGACGGTCAGGCCGCACCGCAGGCCGTTCAGGCAGTGCCGTGGGACGTTCCCCGGGCCGGTCGGGCCGTAACCCCGGCCGCTCGCCGGGGCGACTCGCCAGGTTCCCGCGGTTCCAGGGCCGGTTGTAAATGTTGTCCCCGTCGGGTCTGGGTGGCCGCCGGTCCCCTGGACGTCCGCCGGTCCACCGGTCACGGTCGCGATCCCGCCACCGGTCGCCACGGTCCCGGTCCCGGTCGCGATCCCGCCACCGGTCGCCACGGTCCCGGTCGCGATCGCGCCAGCGATCCCGGTCCCGGTCAGCCCACCTATCCCGGTCGCGATCCCGCCAGCGGTCGCGGTCCCGGTCCCGCCAGCGGTCATCCCACCAGCCATCTCCGGGCCGGTCTCCGGGCCAGCGGTTCCCGGGGTTCCAGGGACGGCGGTTAATATGGTTGTGAGTGATGTTGATGTTGGTGCGGTAATAACGGCCCCGGCCCCACCAGCCCCAGCCGTAATAATCCCGCCCCCAGATGGCGCGGCCGGTGAGGAGACCCAGTCCATAGCCCACCAAGCCGGGAGCCAGCCAGCGGTCGGGACGGTAATAGGAGGGCTGGAACCCCCAGCTGCCGACGTAGGGGTCGAAGACGGCTGCATAGCCGTAGGTGGCCTGAAACGGAATGAAGACCGTCTCGGCGGCGAAGGGCTGGTAGTTGAAACCGGTGCCGAACACCACCGTGCCGCGGTCCACAAAGGATCCGGTATAACCCGGCGTGTAGCCCACGGTCACCGTGTCGTCGGTGGCGTCGAAGACCCTGACGAACCTGGCGGTGTAGTGGGGGTTGCTGGGGGGAATCTGGTCCAGGAAGGGCGGGGTGGCCGTGGCCACCTGCCAGGGGCCGGTGGGCGAGTCCGCCTCATACCAGACGCCCTCTTCCAGGGCAAAGAACCGGGTGCCCTTTTTGAATACGGACGTGGCGGTATTTACGGCATATTCCAGGTCCGTGCCGGGAATCTTGTCGAATTGGGGCTCGCCCGCGTACGTCACCGTGAGAGTGGCCCGGTGGCGGTCGATGACCGCGGTCTGGGGGATCTGGGCATCCAGGACCGCTTCCCTGGCCTGGACGGTGCCCGCCACGCTGGCCAGCACAAAGCCCTTGGGGGAGTCCGGCGGGATCTTGGCGAAGTCGGCCGGCAACTGGTCCGGGGCCACATACGCAAAAGGGCCGTCAGTCAGCGACCTGGTTTTGAACCAACGGCCGGAAATGAGCACGTAATAGTCCTGGGTGGCCGTGTCCAGGAAGAGGTTGTCCTCGGTATTGTTGGCGAACATGAGGCCGGTTCCGGCAATGCGGCTGAATTGCGGGGCGCCCTCGGTGACCAAAAGCTCCGCCGGCACCGTGCTGACGATGATCTCCGGGAGGGGGCCCTCTCTTTTTTGCCGCTCGGGGGACGGCGGCTCCAGGCCCCGCTGCCTGGCGCTTTCCGCCACCTTTGCCTCTATCTTGGCCACCAGCGCCTTCAGCTCCTCGGGCAGGGTTGCCAGCTCCTTCCACGGTCCGGCGACCTCGGCCGCGGACAGCCAGTCGTCGCCGCCCCACAGGTAGTAGGCCTTGGCCACCGGATCAAAGAGCATGGTGAAGGGGGTGTTGATCACCTGCATGATCCGGGAGTCGGGGATGGGAATGAGCCGGGGGTCGCCGTCCAGGGGCACCAGGACCGCCGGCTCGGTCCGGAAAAAGATTTTGGGCGGGTCGTTCCTCAGCCCCTGCTCTCCGGCCCATTTCTTTTCCAACAGGTCCATGGCCGCCACCAGCCGGTCCAGGGAAATGGGGATGGACCAGTCCGCCACTTCGGCGTCCAACAATTCCTTTACTTTTTCCAGCTCCTCCGGCTTGGCCTCGGGGAACTTGACCTCCAGGATTTTCACCCGGTCGATGGTGGCCATGCGGCTGTCCCGGTCCGCAGACACCCGGCCCTCCAGCCAGACGGCGCCGAACACCGGCTGCTTCATTCCCTTGGCCTGAGCGGAGATGGCGGCAATGCCTTTGAGATAATTGCCCTCAAAGTCCGCCAGCTGAGGTTGGTACATGATGATGGTGCCCTTGGGGTGCTGTAACTTTTTCGGCCAGAAATCCTGCTGCGCCGGGGCCGGGCGGTTCATCGTCAAGAGGACCGCGGCGGCCGCCACCAGGGCCAGCTTCCAGGGGAAGGTGCGGAAATTTTCGCTCACAAGGCATCCTTTCAGAATAGTTAAGACAATAACTATTCCTGGAAATTTAGATTACCTTAATGATGATCAGCGAAAAGTCAACCCTAAGCGCGCCGGGAGGACCGCCTTTGCCGGCAGCCGTCGGGGCGGCCTCAGGCGGGCCACAGCCACGCCACGGTTACCAGCACCCAGGTGGCTTCGTTGGCCAATTCGCTGATGGCCGCGCCCTGACGGTTGCGGTCCCAGCCCGCCTCCCGGATGGCGAACCACAGCTGCCCCAGGCGGGTGGTGATGCCGAGGTGGCCGGCCAGGAGCATGCCGCCGGCCAGTCCGGCGCCGCCCACGGTAAAGATGTTGTAGGCCAGGATCACCTGGGGCAGGCCGATGAAACAGACCCCGAAAAAGCCCTTCACCAGGGGGTCGGTGAGGCTCAGGCCCCGCAGTCTGGCCCACCCGCCGGTGGCCAGGACGCCCGTGCCCACCAGCGCCGCGTTGAGGGTGTCCACCCCGGCCCACTTTTCCGCCCCCTGCCAGAGCAGGACTGCCAGGCAGGCGGTGATGGCCAGGGACCAGGCGGCATAGGTCGCCACCGTCTGTCGGGTGACCCGGCTGGGCTTGAGCAGGTGGGCCCGGACGGTGAGGGCCAGGTTGATGAGGAGGTAGGCCAGCCAACTGGCCAGCCAAGTGACATTTACCCCCTGGGTGCTGCTGAAGAGGCGGACCAGCTGGCTGCCGCCGGAAATGCCGGCCAGGCAGAGCTGGAGGAGGAAGAAGGCGTCTGCGGCAAGGGTCTTGGCGCCGGCCATGGGAGCAGTCTATCAGATTGCCGCCCCCCGGCAAGCATTTCAGTATATCGCGGGCAGTTTGAGGAGGAAGGCCGCCACCTCCTTGCCCGCGCCCGCCCCCCGGAATGGGGCCACCCTCGGGTTGAGGGGCAGGGGCCGGCGGTCCGGCCCTTTCCCGCCGTTGTTCACTTCGCCGGGCTTCCCTTTCCTTGGGAAAGGCGGTAAGCTAGCAGGGGCGGGCCCCAACACCATGACCAGTCAGTTCCTCGCCGGAAGCCGGGAGGCGGAGGAGGCCTTTCGGGTGGCGCACCTCTTCTCCCCAGGGGGTCGGGTGGCGGCCATCCGCCCCTATGGCCGGGGCAACGTCAACGACACCTACCTGGTCACCCTGGAGGACGGCCGGCTCCCCTGCTTCATCCTCCAGCGGCTCAACTCCCGGGTCTTTCGCCAGCCCCACCTGGTAATGGCCAACCTCCGGGTCGTCACTGCGCATGTGGCCGCGCGTCTGGCCGAGGCGCCCGCCGCTCCCGGCCGCCGGTGGGCGCTGCCTCAACTGCTTCCGGCCGCGGATGGCCGGGATTACGTGGTGGCCCCCGGGGGCTCCTGTTGGCGGGCCCTCACCTTCATCGGACAGACCCGCTCCCCGGTGGTGGTGGCAGATGCGGCCCACGCCCGGGAAGTGGGCTGGGCCTTGGGGCGGTTTCACGAGCTCGTCAGCGACCTTCCCCCGGCCCTGTTGACCGACCCTTTGCCGGGGTTTCATATCACCCCCCGCTATCTCAGGCACTACGAGGCGGTCCTGGCCAAGGTCCGGCTGCCCCCCGCCCCGGAAGCGGCTTGGGCGGCGCAGTTCATCAGCCGCCGGCGGGAGCTGGCCGGGGTGCTGGAGGACGCCAAGGCCCGGGGGGAGCTCAAAGAGCGGGTCATCCACGGCGACCCCAAGGTGGACAACGTCCTGCTGGACGAAGCCACGGGACAGGCTGTGGGCCTGGTGGACCTGGACACCGTCAAACCGGGTCTGGTGCACTACGACCTGGGGGACAGCCTGCGCTCCGCCTGCAACCCCCTGGGGGAGGAGACCCCTGACTGGCAGGCGGTGCGCTGCGAGCCGGAGCTGGCCGCGGCCCTGCTGGCAGGCTACCTCTCCGTGGCCCGGGGGTTCCTCACCGCCGCGGATTGCGCCTATCTCTTCCCGGCAGCCCGGCTCATCGCCTTCGAACTGGGGCTGCGCTTCTTCACCGATTACCTGGAGGGCAACGTCTATTTCAGAGCGGCCCACCCGGAGCACAACCTGGTCCGGGCCCTGGTGCAATTCCGCCTCACCGAAAGCCTGGAATCCCAGGCGGAGGCCCTTGGCCGCCTCATCCGGGAGCTGCTGTGACCGGCAGAAACTTCCCCCTGCAACCCTTCCCGGGAGAGCCCGGGCCGGCCGGCCTGCGCCTCGTGGCCGCCGTTTGCCGGCAGCACGGCCTCCTGCGGCTCCGGTACGTCTTGGCGGGCCCCCTGGATGCCGTGTCCATCCCGCCACCCGCCGCCGCGCCCGCCCGCCGCTGGCTCCTGTGGGAGGACACCTGTTTCGAGTGCTTCCTGGCCGTGCCGGGGGCTCCCGGCTACTGGGAGGTCAACCTCTCCCCCGCCGGCCACTGGAACGTCTTCCGCCTCACCGGCTACCGCACCGGCATCTGCGAAGAGCCGGCCTTTGACTCCCTGGACCTGGGCGTGACCCGGCAACCGGGGGAGCTGACCCTGGAGGTTCAGCTGGAGGTGGGGAGGATCGTCGCCAGAGGCCAGGCCCTGGAAGCGGGCCTCACGGCGGTGATCAGGCTGGCCGACGGCAGCCTCACTCACTGGGCCCTGGCGCACCCGGGCCCCGCGCCCGACTTTCACCGCCGGGAATCTTTTCTCATCCGCTGGAAAACAGGAGCGGGCCGGCCGGCTTAGAACCCCTTTCAAAACCGCTTTTGCTGTCACCCTGAGCGCCACGAAGGGTCTCAAGTAATCGAAAAGACGAGATTCTTCGCTTCGCTCAGCATGACAATTTTATAAGATATCGGGGTTTGAAAGAGGTTCTAGAAGGCGGGGGCCTCTTCCTCGGCCAGGTCGGCGAAGAGGGTGTATTTGCTGTCGAAGTAAAGCTTGAATTCGCCGGTGGGACCGTTGCGCTGCTTTTTCAGGTAGATGCGGGCCGTGCCCGCCTCCGGTGAAGCCTCGTGGTACACTTCGTCCCGGTAGATGAAGAAGATGACGTCGGCGTCCTGCTCGATGGCCCCGGATTCCCTGAGGTCCGCCAGTTGGGGCTCCTTTTTGGGTCTGTCCTCCACCTTGCGGCTGAGCTGGGACAGGGCGATGACCGGCACGTTCAGCTCCTTGGCCAGGGCCTTCAGCGACCGGGAGATCTCCGAGACCTCCTGTTCCCGGCTGGGAGCGTCGGGGCGGCCCCGCATGAGCTGGAGGTAGTCCACGATGGCCATTCCCAGCTTGCCTTCGGCCTTGAGGCGCCGGGCCTTGGCCCGCACCTCCAGCACCGAGGCCGCCGGGGTGTCGTCGATAAAGACCGGGGTCTCCAGCAACAGGCCGGCGGCTTCCTGAAGCCGCTGCCATTCCTCCCCGGTGAGGAAGGCCCTGCGCAGGTGTGAGGCGTCAATGCGACCGGCCGCGCTCAGCAGGCGGCGCACCAACTGCTCTTTGGACATTTCCAGAGAGAAGAAGGCCACGGGAATCTGTTCCCGGTAGGCGGCGTTGAAGGCAATGTTCAGGGCCAGCGCGGTCTTCCCCATGCTCGGGCGGGCGGCGATGATGATCAGGTCCCCGGGTTGGAAGCCGGCGGTGAGGGTGTCCAGGTCCTTGAAGCCGCTGGGGACCCCGGTAACGCGGCCCTTGTCTTTGTGCCAGATGGCCTCCAGGGTTTCGATCTCCGCATACACCAGGCTGCCCAGGGGCTGGAAGCCGGGTCGGACCTTGGTCTGGGCCACCTCGAAGACCTGCTGCTCGGCAAAGTCCAAAAACTCGCCCACGTCCTCCACCGGCCCCAGACAGGCCTGGGCGATTTCCTGGACCCGGGCCAGCAGGCGGCGGAGCACCGCCTTGTCGTGCACCAGGCGGGCGTAATACAGGGCGTTGGCCGCGGTGCCCACCTGTTCGCTCAACCCGGCCAGAAAGACCGGCCCCCCCACCTCCTCCAGCTGACCCCGCTCCTTGAGCAGCGCCGTGACCGTGACCAGATCCACCGGCTCGCTGCGGTGGTAGAGGTCCAGCATGGCCTGGTAGATGAGGCCGTGCACCGGCCGGTAGAAGTCCTCGGGAGCAATGAGGTCGGAGACCTGGTCCAGCACCTGCGGACGCAGTAACACCGCGCCCAACACCGACTGTTCGGCCTCCGGGTTGGCGGGAGGGGTCTGTCCCAGGGGCAGGGCTGGGGCCACAGCCGCGGGGGTGGCTGCGGGGACTTTCCGGCTGCGGGCCATGGCTCCTCCGGCAGGCGACTGGGTGGGGAGGGCAGGGACCCACCGGCCCTGGCCTCCCTCCCCAAAAACTTACAACAACCCGCGAGCCCCTCAGCTCTCCGGGACCACGTTCACCTGGATGGCGGCCTTCACCTCCGGGCCCAGACGCACCATGATCTCATAGGAGCCCAACTGCTTGATGGGTTCGGCGAGTTCCAGCTGTTTTTTGTCCACCTCGAAGCCCTGAGCCGCCAGGGCCTCGGCGATCATGGCCGCGGTCACCGAGCCGTAGAGGCGCTCCTGTTCGCCCACCCGCTGGGCGATGGTGACCACGGCGCCCGCCAGGCGGTCGGCCCGGGCTTGGGCGTCCTGCCGCTCCTTCTCCATCTGGCGCACCAGGCGGGCCCGCTGCTGTTCAAATTGGGCCAGGTTGCCGGGGGTGGCCTCCAGGGCCTTGCCCTGGGGAATGAGATAGTTGCGGGCGTAGCCCCGGGCCACGTCCACCACCTTGCCCAGCTCCCCCAGAGAGGGGATGGTTTCCTTGAGGATGACTTTCACGAGAGTTCTCCTTACGATTCCCGGGGCTGCTGCAGCCGGCGGAAATCCAGCCACAGATCCAGCAGCCCCACCAGCATCACCAGTAAAAATAAGGGGTTCATAAAGGCCATCAGGTAGCCCATCAGGCGCAGAAACCAGGGGAGGTGAAAGCGCTCGAAGAAGGCGGCCAGCACCGCCAGTCCCTGGAAGAAGTAAAGGAACCCCAGGATCAGCAACAGATTCAGACTGACCAGGCGCACCAGGGACACCGGCACCAGCAGCAGGAACCCGGCGGCCAGGAAGAGAAAAATCACCCACTCCGGATTGTGCCACTGGGTCAGCGGCACCTCCAGCTCCTCCTCGCCCGCCATCTGGGCCAACCGCCGGAGGGTCACCAGGTTGACCCAGGCCACCAGGGTGGTGTTGATCACCAGGAGGGCCGGCAGAATCTGCCTGATCAGCGTCGGCCAGTCGGGCCGGGGCATCCCCAGGAAGTTCGCCCCCTCCGGGACCATACCGGCCTCTTCCATCATCCGGGCAAGGGTCGCCGCGGTCTCCCGGGCCCTCTGGTCCATGAGCTCCAGGGGCGTCAGCCCCGTCAGCCACAACTGCAGCACCAAAAACAGGCCGGCCACCAGGAGAACCCCGGCCACGCTGAGGGCGATGACCTGGGGGGCCGGGTAGCCCCGGTTGCGCCAGGTGCTCAGGAAGCAGCCCAAGAGCATGAGCTCGACGAAGCTCTGGTGCGCCAGGACCCCGGCCGCGTCGGGCCGGCTGGCCAAGAGTCCGGCCCCGGCGGCCACGGTCAGCAGGACGGCGGCCCGGTCCCCCAGGCGCCACCCCACCAGGAGCACGGGCAAAGGCAGCCAGACCCCCATCAGGAGATAGGCCACGGGGTGCAGGCGCCCCAGGAGGAACAGGGCGGCAAGGGCGATCAGGCCGAGGAGCCAGACGGCGAACCAGCGGCCAGTCACAGCGGTCCTTCCGCCCTCCTCAGGCAGGCGGGGGCGACGGCACGTACGGCATCAGCGCCAGCAGCCGGGCCTGTTTGATGGCCCGGGTCAGGGCGCGCTGGTGCCGGGCGCAGTTTCCCGAGATGCGCCGAGGGATGATCTTGCCCCGCTCGGTGATGAACTGCCGCAGGGTGGGGACGTCCTTGTAGTCGATGAGCAGCTTGGCGTCCACGCAGAAGCGGCAGACCTTGCGGCGCACAAAAAACTGTTTGCGTTTACGGCGCGGCACGGCAGGCATGGGCTAGCCCTCCCTCTCTGGGGCGCTTTCCGGCTCGCCGGCCGGCTCGGGAGCGGCCACGGCGGCTTCCGCCTCCGGCTCGGCGGGCGCTTCCGCCGCCACGGCAGCCGCCTGGGCCTGCGCCTTGGCCGCCATTTCGGCCTGGAGGGCGGCCAGATCCACCTGGTCGGCCTTTTTCATGGTGAGGTAGCGGATGACCCGGTCGTCAATGCGGTAATTCCGCTCCAGTTCCTTGACCGTGGCGGGAGTGCCGGCAAAATCGGCCATCACGTAGTAGCCCCGGTGAGTGTTGCCGATTTTGTACGCCAACTTCCGGCGGCCCCACTCCTCCACGCCCACCAGGACCCCTTCCTGGGCAGCGATGATTTTGGTGAATTTGTCGATGGCGGCTTTGACTTCCTCGTCGGGGAGGTCGCCATGCACCACCATGACGGTCTCGTAGCGTCGCATTCTGCCTCCTTGTGGATAGTTAGCCCGTGGGCACCCAGGCCCAGAGCAAGGAGCGACAACCTCTTTATATACAAAAACCGGGCGGGCCTGTCAAAGGGATTTCCCGAAGTGTGGACGGGTCTTCCCCCAACCGCCCGGAACCCTTCCGGACCGGGCTCCGCTAGCGACGGATCAGGCAGACTTTCCTGGAGAGGCTGAACAGCAGCGGGAGGGAGCAGAGCTGGCTGGCCACCGAAAAAATCACCAGGGACCACAGGGAGACGTCATAGAGGACGCCCAGCAGGGCGCTTCCCAGGAACCAAAAGAGCCCGAAGCCGGTGTGGAAAATGCCGAAGCCGGTGGCCCGTCGGTGCCGGGGCACCATGTCCGCCAGCGCCGCCTTGATGACGGACTCCTGGGCCCCCATGCCAATGCCCCAGAGGACCATGCCCGCCAGGGTGAGCTGAAAGCCGCCCAGAAACACCAGGGGGGCGAAGAGCGCCGCCAAGGCGGCCGCCGCCATGATCACCGGCATCCCCAGGCGGTCAAACCACCGGCCCAAAATCGGGGCCGCCAGGGCGTCTACCCCCATGGCCACTGCATAAAAGATGGGAATCCACGGAGGAGAAACCGCCCCGGCCTGGCTGAAATGGAAGGCGATGAGGGGAAAATCGGCGTATCCCATGCCCACCAGCCCCACGGCCAGCACATACAGCCAGAAGGAGCGGCTCAGACCGGCGGTCTCCAGCCGGGGCGTGCCGACCTCCAGGTCCCGGGGAGTGGGGTAACGGCGCGCCGCCATCACAAGCACCAGGACCGCCAAAATGGCCGGAATCAGCAGGTAGCCGAAGCAGGTCCGGTAGTCGCCGTGCCGGGAGAGCACCAGGGCCACGATGAGGGGCCCCAGCATGGCGCCGATCTGGTCCATGGCCTCGTGGAAGCCGAAACCCCAGCCCCGCCCCACCTCGGTGGTGGCGTGGGACAGCATGGCATCCCGGGCCGGTGTGCGGATGGCCTTGCCCAGGCGCTCCATCAGGATGAGGCCGGCGGCCAGGGGCCAGTTGCCCGCCAGGGCCAACAGCGGCACGGCGAACAGGTTCAGGGCGTAGCCCACCAAGGTGATGGACCAGTAGCGGCCCAGGCGGTCGGTGAGATATCCGGAAGCCAGCCGCAGGGCATAGCCGATGAACTCCCCCAACCCGGACACGATCCCCACCACCGTGGCGCTGGCCTGGAGCATGCCGAGGAAGGGGCCGGTGATACTGCGGGCCCCTTCATAGGTCATGTCGCTGCAGAGGCTCACCACCCCCACCAGGAGGATGAATTTCCAGGCCGCGGCCGGGCCCAGGTCAGGGGGGCCGGGCTTTATCGAGCTTTTCATGGCAGTTCAGGGCCAGGGGTGGGGGGAAATCGCAGCGGAGTCGTGGGGGGCCATGAACCTTCCGATTCCGCCCCCGGTTTCAGCGCACGATCAGGACGCTGCAGGGGGCATGGCGGCTGACTTTTTCCGCGGTGGTGCCCAGAAACGCCGCCCAGACCCCGGAAAGGCCGGTATGCCCCACCAACACCAGGTCGAATTTGCCCTCTTTGGCCACCTGCACGATGGTCTGGGCGGGGTGGCCGGGCCGGGTCAGGGTTTTCAGCTCCACTCCGGCCTGCTCCGCCTGGGCCCGGGCCGCTTCCAGGAGCCGGCCGGCGGATTGATCGGCAAAGGCTTTCTCTTCCTGGACTTCGTCAATGGTGCCGGCGAATCTGGGGAGGCTTTCCTGCACCGTCAGGGCCACCAGCTCCGCCTGGTGGAGTTTGGCCAGATTGATCCCCGCTTCCAGCGCCTTGGCGGCCCCCTCCGAGCTGTCATAGGCCACCAGAATCTTCTTATACATCGTTAACCTCCTCCCACGACCTCTCTCGGCTTGGCGCCCTGCCCCCTCATTCTTCCGGCATATGGAGGAAGTGCTCCGGGGTGCCGAGGAATTCCGGTTCAAGTTCCCGGCCCAGGTTGACCTCCGTGGGCTGGAACCACACTTGGGCGATGATGGTGGGGATGACGGCCGAACCGATGACGCCCGCCACCAGGATGGAGTATTGGGCCTGGTCGATGTAGCCGTGGGTCAGGCCGAAGAGGGCCGAGATGCTCCCGAAGGTCAGCCCGGTGGCCATGAGCAGGGTGGTGTAATTGCTCTCCCTGAGGGGCAGGCCGAAGCCCCGGCAGAGCGGCCAGATACCCACGCATTTGGTCACCATTTTGCACCAAAAGAGCGCCACCAGCATCCCGAAACCGGCCACCAGGGCGGGCAGGGACACCAGGGTGCCGGCCTTGATGAAAAAGAAGGGAGTGAGCAGGGCAAAGGTGATGGCCCGCAGCCGGTGGATCATCACCTTTTCATGCACGAACAGGCCGGCGATGACCATGCCGAAGAGGTAGGCCGGCAGGACCGCTTCGCTCCGGGCAGTGACGGCCAGCCCCCCCAAAACGCAGAGCACCAGGAAAATGAATTTGATTTCCGGCTCGATGACCCGGCCGCTCCAGCGGGCGAAGGCCCAGCGGCAGATGGCGGGCAGGCGCCACAGGGCCAACAAGGTCACCACCACGAAGACCACCAGCCAGCGGTCATACTCGGCAAAGATCAAGCCCAGAGCCAGGACGGTGCCCAGGTCGGTGATAAAGCAGGCCGCCAGGATGAGCTTGCCCAGTTCGGTGTTATTCAGCCCGGTTTCCACCATGACCGCATAGACCACCGCCATGGAAGTGGTGGACAGGGCGATGCCGGCGATCTGGGCGGCCTGCAGCGGCCAGCCGCCCACGTAATAGGCGAAGGCCATGCAGCCCAGGAAGGGAAACAGGAAGGAGACGAAGCCGATGGCCAGGCTGGGCTTCCACAGGCGGCGGAAGGCCTCGGGCTCGATTTCGGCCCCGGCCAGGAAGGTCAGGACCACCGAGGCGAAGCCGGCCAGGAAGTTGATCCAGGGGGTGGGCTTGAAGATCACCCAGCCCAGCGCGGCGCCCACGTTGCCGGCCACGCAGCCCAGAAAAATCTCAATCAACGCCACCGAAATGCCCAGCCGGATGGAGATGAGGCTGGCCAGAAGGGCCACCCCGATCCAGGCTGCGGCGGTGTACCAGACGTGCTCCACGCTGACCTCCTGTGACGATCGGGAGACCGGCAAGGAAAAAGGCCCCTGACCGCCCACGGTGATCAGGAGCCATTAGCGTTTCTCAGCGCGGTTCGGGAGGCCTTCCTCCCTGGCGGACTCCATCGCCACTTATTGATAAAATCACAAAGGCTGCCGCAGTTCAAGGATTTTTCTGCGCCGCCTCCCCCCGAGCATCAACCGTTTGCCATGGTGCGTTCATACACCATGCGGGCGAAATCCTCAAACCTCCGTTCGCACTGCTTGATCTTTCCCGACGCGGTTTTGCGCAGGGGCGCCTTGATGACATCACGCTTTTCCACTTTTTGAACCATTTCTTCAGCTTTTCCAGTTCCTCCTCGTTTTCCTCCACCTCGGCAAAGATGAAGTTTTCCCGTTGGGTTTCAGCCGTTATCTCTTTGGAAGAAGGCCTCGCACTTGTCAATGATTTCCCGATACTCTTCGTTTCTGGAGTCGCTAAAGGCCCTTGCCAGGCGCTCCTCCTGGTCCGGACCCAGGATTTTCCCGGTAATCAACAGGCCCCTGCCCCGGAACCCCTCGATGCGCCCGATGAGCTTCTAGAATTCACTTACCCGGTCCGGGGAGTACGGGGCCACCCAGATGGACTGGTAGTTGATGGCCCCGATTTTTTCCAACTGCCGCCAGACGAAAACCCTGGCCTTGGAAGGGGTGGTGGGCAGACTATAAGGAAAAAAAACAGCCATTTCATAGATATCTGCTCAGGGGCGGGCGCGGTTCCCCTGGCCCGACAGGCAAACCGGCCCGGAGAACGCGCGCCCGTGGTGCTTGGGTTCAGGGGCGCAGGTATTATAGCACCCTTGGCAGGTTCGACTGCCGGAAAGGTTAAATCCTCAGGCCCAGCAGCACCGCGCCCGCCACGATCAGGACATAGAGGGCCATGAGGCCGAGACCCATCCGGCGCCTGGTATGGCCGCGCCAGACGAGGAGCAGGAAGATGAGCCAGCTCAGGCCCACTACCGGGAAAAAATAATCCCAGGCCACGCTCTCCACCGTCAGAGGGCGGCTCAGGGCGCAAATTCCCAGGGTGAACAGCAGCTGAAAGAAGGAACTGCCGGTCACCTTGCCGATTACCACCTCGGGATGCCCCTTTGGGGCCGGGATGATGGCCTCCACCAGTTCCACGGAATTGGCCGCAATGGCCAGCAGGGTCAGATTTTCCCCTCGCTGATCTCCCCGGCCGGCCCGGTGAGCCTCGAGGCATCTCACTCCCGGGGCTCTGGATGACCGGGAAGGGCTGGCTCCGCCCGGTGAGGCCGGCGGGCCACAACCTTTCCCCTCAGCAAAAAAGACCCCTCCAGCTGCGGAGGGGTCTTGGGGTTCGGCGGATCATTTCTGGAAGGTTCAGGCAGCCGGTTTCCTGACCTTACTCCTTGACCGGGGTGCCCGGCACGATGAGCAGGGGCACGGGCAGGTTCCGGTAGGCCAGCTCCCGGAGCACCCGTTCGGTCACCGAACCCAGGAAGTGCCGGGCCACAAATCCCAGCCCGTGGGTGCCCATGACCAGGAACTTGACGGGGCCGGCCTGTTCCAGATAATCCAGGATGGCCTCGGCCGGCTGTTTCTCCACCTGCAACAGGTGGGGCCGCACCACCACGCCGGCCTCCTTGCCCCGTTCCTGGGCCTCGATGAGAATCTCCTGGGCCCGGGTTTCGTGCTCCTCCTTAAGGTGCCGGTCGATGAACGCGAAGTAGCCGGCCTTGACCAATTGCACCACGTGCAGCACGTCGATGGGACGGTTCATCAATTTGGCCAGGGAGATGGCCGTCTGGAGGGCCTCCCAGGAAGACGGGGAGCCGTCCACCGCTACCACGATGGGCTTTCCTTGGACGTCGCTCATCAATGGTGCCCTCCTTTCCGAAAGATCATGCCCACCCCGAGGCCTGCGCCCATGGCCACCACCACGCAGAGGATACCGAAAAAGATGGGGTTGTTCTGGGAGGTTTGGGTCAGCCAGTTCTGGATGCCCACCTTTCTGATTTCAATGACATCCTTGCCATAGCCCACCAGTTCGCCTTTCAGGAAGGCGAAGGACTCCACCTGATAGGTGCCCTCGGTGGCCGCCGGCGGGAAGCGGAAATAGTGCTTGAAAAGCCGGCCTTCGGTCACTTCCAGGCGCTGGGGGTCGGTAATGATATTGTAGAGATTGGCATCCTGCTTGATCCGCAGAATGCCCTGGAACACCTTGTCGGCATCCTCCGGCGCGGCCTCGCCCCGGACCAGGTGCATCTTCAGCCGGTGGCGGATGGCCTCAAAGCCCAGCTCCAGCTCCCGGGCGGTTTCGGCCGAAACGATCTGGTCCAGCGGTTTGGCGGCGTGAATCTTGTAAACGAAGGGAACGCCGCTGACCTCATATTGCTTCACGGTCATCCAGAAGGGCCCCACCCGGCCCTTGACGGACAACTTGATGTCTTCCTCTTTTTCCGCGGTGAGGCGGATGATGAGGTCGGCGCCGGGCACCGGATTGATGCCGAAGAAGGTGATCTGATCGCCCCGGTAGGAGAGGCCGATCTCCACCAGATTTTTGGAGGCGGCGGTGAGCACCTTCTCTTTGGCTTGGGGGGTCACGGCCACGGCCGAGCCGGCCTGCAAGGCGGCCAGCAGGAAAACCATCAGGAAAAGGACGGCGCGCTTCATCAGTGTCCCCCTCCCTTGGCCGGGGCCAGGCTCACCAGATTGCTGGGCTCCAGGACCAGGTCCAGAAACAGCTTGACGGTGAGGGCCAGGACGATGATGGCCAGGAGTATGCGAATCTGCTCGCCTTTGAGGCGCTTGCCGAAAATCGCCCCGAACTGGGCCCCGATGGTGGAGCCGCCCAGTAGGATGAGCGCCAACAGCAGGTCCACCGTCTTGTTGACGAAGGCCTGCTGCAGGGTAACGTTGGCGGAGGTCAGGACGATCTGGAACAGGTCGGTGCCGATGGCCACGATGGTGGGCATGCCGATGATATAGATCATGGCCGGCACCATGATGAAGCCGCCGCCCACCCCCAGGAGGGCGGCCATGATGCCCACGGTGGTGCCGATGGCGAAGGGGAAGATGGCGGAGATGTGCAGCCCGGAGCGGGCAAAGTGCATCTTCAGGGGCAACCGGGCGAAAAGCTTGGCCAGTTTGGGTTCGGTGGGAGCCGGGACGTAGGCCTCCATGGAGCGGCTGCGGCGGATGGTGCGGAAACTCTCCATGAACATGGCTCCGCCCACCAGGCCCAGCATGAGGACATACACCACCTTCATGACAAATTCAAAATTGCCCATGGCCCGCAGGATCGCCACCACCTGCACGCCGATGGTGCCGCCGGTGATGCCTCCCAGGAGAATGATGAGGCCCAGCTTGAAGTCCACGTTGCCCAGGCGCCAGTGGGCGAAGGCCCCCGAGCTGGCCGCGGCCACAATCTGGCAGGAGTCCGAGGCCGCCGCCACCGCCGGGGGAATGCCGATCATCATCATCAAGGGCGTCAATAAAAATCCGCCTCCCACGCCGAACAGCCCGGAGAGAAAGCCCACCAGTCCGCCGATGCCCAGGACAAGGAAAAAATTGATGCTCATCCCGGCAATGGGGAGATAAATCTCCATCCGCGTCCTCCATGCAATGAGGGAATTAGCAACTGCCTTACCTTACCAGCAACTTTCACGCAGTGTCAAGGAAGGACCTGCCAAGCGTGAAAACAAAACTTCCTCATACTGCGGTGGAGTGGGGTGGAAAAGAGAGATTGAAGCAGCCCCTCAAACCTCCGGGCGCAGGCACGTGAGGCTGAAATCCTCGGCCGCGAAGGCCTCCCGGCAGCGCTCCAGGACCTCATCGGACACCAGGGCCAGGTCCAGCTGGCGGGCAAAGACCAGGACCACCCCCACCCGCTCCATGATGGCCTCGGTTTCCTCCTCAGAGAACTTCACCAGGCGGCCCTGCACCAGGTCATCCCGGACCGTCATCTTGAAGCCCAGTTCCTCCAGAAGGCTCTTCAACAGCCGGGCCCGCCGCTTCCGGCGCTCCGGGCTGGCCGCGCCTCCCTTGAACTGAAAACTGATGTAGTTCTCGTTGGACTCCGGGGAAATATAGGCGTCCACCAAGCCGAAGTGATAGCCCAGACGGGAATTGAAATTGAGGTAGCGGTCGGTGATGATGGCAAAGCTCTTGCCCCCCAGGCCCCGGTCCGCCTTGTTCGGGTCATAGAGGGTGTTGGCGAACACCGAGATGAAGCCCCTGAGGTCAAGGGCCACCTGGCCGGCCCAGCTCACCCGGGGGTGATGAAAGCCCCGGAGCAGCGCCCGGAAAGGCCGGCAGATGAGGTCGGCTTCGGACACCTGGCTCACTCCCTGGACCTTAAGGCCGCCCCCCAGGTCCAGGATGAAGAGGTTCAAAGGGAGCTCGGTTTGCAGGCGGCAGACCCCCCGGGCTGCCACCGCCTGCTCCACGTCCAGAGAAAACATGGCGTCCATGGCCTTTTCGTGGCAAAACCGGGTGATGTCGTGCAGGGTGCGGCAGTTGGCCGCCCGAAACTCCGGGCTGTCGGGCTCCAGGAGGTGCAGGGGCACGGTCTTTTGCAGCATCGCCCTCAGCTTCCGAAAGAGCAGGCTGTCCTTCAGGCTGTCATCCGCCGGGGGGCGGCTCTCCAACAGTTCGGTGAGGACTCCCGGGTAGATGCGGGCCAGGTCGGCATCCACGGTCACCAGCTGGCCGGGCTGCAGCACCCGGGCCGCGCCCCGGACGTCCACCAGGGTGGGGACCCGAAACTCCCGGGCCAGGATGGTCATGTGGTCGGTGGGATTGCCCCGCTCGGTGATGATGGCCGCCAGCCGGGGCATGGCCAGCACCAGGCGGGCCACCGGCTGGGGGGCCACCACCACCGCGCCCGCGGGAATGTCGTTGACGTCGCCATCCCGGGAGAAATGATACACGGGTCCGGCCGCCACCCCTCCCACCGCCCGGAGGCCGATGTCCAGCAGGGGCGCAACCGCGGGTTCCGGCCGGTGCTCCCGGGGCGTGGTCCCGAAGACCTGGGAAGCCACCCGGAGCGGCCGGGCTTGCAGGAGGACGAGGGCGCCCGTCTCGTCCAGGGCCCATTCCACGTCCTGGGGGCCCCCGAAGTGCTCCTCCAGCCGCAAGGCCAGGGCCGCCAGTTCCCGGATCTGCCCGTCGGTGAGGCAGGGGGCCTGGGCCTCGGCCGCAGACAGCCGCCGCTCTTCCAGCCCACCCCCGGGTTTGCACCCCAGGGCTGCAGGCTTACCAGCAATCTGGCGCCTGAGGATGGGGTGGCCGGGCCGGCGGGAGACGGTGAAGAGGTCCGGGGTAATGGCGCCGCTCACCGCGTACGGCCCCAAGCCGAAGACGCCGCTGATGATGACCGCGTCCGCCTGCGGGTCGTGGGGGTCCCGGGAGAACAACACGCCGCTGGCCCGAGCCGGCACCATGGCCAGGCAACCCACCGCCAGGGGGACTTCGCCCAGGGAAAACCCATGGTATTTCCAATAGAAAATGGCCCGGGAGGTGAACTGGCCGGCCACCACCTCCCGATAGTGCTGCGGCAGGTCCGCAGCCGGGACGTTCAGGAGCGTGATGAACTGGCCGGCGAAGGAAAACTCACTGTCCTCCCCCACGGCGCTGGAACGCACCGCCAGGAAAGCCTCCCCCAGCTCTCCGGCGGCCTGAAGCAGGGCCCCCTCCAGGTCCGGGGGCAGGGGCGCCTGGCGGACCAGCCTCTGGAGGTCCCGGCTCACCGCCTCCAAACTGTCCAGGTCGTCGATGCGAGCCCCCGCCAGGCGGGCCTTCAGCTCCTCCGCCAATCCGGCGCTCTCCAGAAAGTGCCGGTAGGCGAAGGCGCTCACGGCAAAACCCGCCGGGGTGCGGAGCTGCAGGCGGTTTCTCAGCTCCCCCAGGTTGGCCATCTTGCCGCCCACGGCTTCGGCCGACTCCCGGGAAAGGGAATCCAGGGGCAGGATGAAGGGGGTGCGGGGAATTTCCGGCTCCCGGAGCAGCTCCCCCCGGATCTCGCTGACCAAGCGCCGCACCAAAGGAGGCAGTTCCGGATAGGCATGGGGGGCCAGGCCGTCCAGCTCCGCCACCATGCCCACAATGCTGGCCCCCAACTGCTCCGCCTGCTCCAGGAGGTAGCCGGTGTCGAACAGATAATCGCCGGCCAGCTTCTCCTCCAGGTCGGCCATGATTTCCAAGGCCCGGTTGTTGTGGTCCAACAGCCGGCGAAAATGACCGAACTTCCTCTGAAGCAGCAGCTGCTCGTCTTCTTCTTTCAGGAAGCGCCGCAGAAATTTCAGCATACTACCCGGATGGTGAAGTGGGCCTGATGAAGGCTTGCCAGAACCTGCCTGAACCCTTGGGCGGAACCGGGGTCAGCCGGCCTCAGCTCCCCGGCCCCTTGAGGGCCGCCAGCTCCTGCTGCATCCGCTTCCACTCCAGGGCCCGCCTGATGGTGATGAGGATGGCCTCCTTGCGGAACGGCTTGGTGATGAAGTCGTAGGCCCCCTTCTGGATGGCCTCCTCCGCGGTTTCCAAGGTGCCGTAGGCGGTGATGATGATAATCGGCAGGCCGGCATCGATCTTTTTAATAATCTCGATTAAATCAATCCCATCCACCAGGGGCATTTTCAAGTCGCTGATCACCAGGTCATAGGGCTTTTCCTGAAGCAGCTTGCTCACTTCCAGGGGGTTGTTGGTGGTCTCCACTTCATAGCCGGTGCGGTCCATGAGGATGGTCTTCAGCAACCTCAGCATGTTGGGCTCATCGTCCACAACCAGAATCCGCTCACCCATTCTGTCTCTCCTTCGGGAGTGCTCAACCCGCGACCGCTTCCGCGCCGGGTTCCGGGGGGGTGGAGGCGGCCGCTTCCTCCGCCGCGCCGCCCACCACGGGCAGATAGACGGTGAAGGTGGTGCCGTGTTTCTCCGGGTATTCCGAAGCCGGGAAACTGGTGAACACGATGTTTCCCCCGTACTTGCTGACGATGCCGTAGCTCATGGACAGCCCCAACCCGGTGCCTTCCCCCGTCTTCTTGGTGGTGAAAAAGGGGTCGAAAATCTTGTCCTGGGCCGCCAGAGGGATGCCGTTGCCCGTGTCATGAACCTCGATGCACACCCGTTTGCCGTCCCGGGTCAGGCGGGTGTTCACCCGCAGCACGCCGCCGCCTTTCATGGCATCCATGGCGTTGTTGATCAGGTTGATGAAGACCTGCTGCAATTCCCGGGGGTCGCCCGCCACCCGGGGCAGGTCGGGGGCCAGATCGGTCTCCAGGCGGATCTTTTTGGTCAATAGGGTGTTGCGCACCACGGCCAGCATCTTTTCCAGAGTGCTTTTCAGTTCGGTGCTGCTTTCGACCTTTTCCGGGGTCCGGGCGAAGGTGAGGAGGTTTTCCACGATCTTTTTGCACTTGAGTCCCTCCTCTTCGATGATGCGCAGGCTCTCCTGGAGGTCGGGGAGATCGGCGGTCTGGTCAATCAGGTGCTCGGTAAACCCCAGAATCACGGCGATGGGATTGTTGATTTCATGGGCCACGCCGGCGGCCAGGGTGCCCACCGAGGCCAGTTTCTCCATGTTGATGAGGCGGTCTTCGAAGCTCTTGCGGCCGGTGATGTCCCGGGAAATGATTTCGTAGGCGAAGACCTGCCCGGATTCGTCTTTCAACCCCACGATGCTGGTGGAGAACCAGAACTCCATCTCCCCGATGGTCACCCGGTGCCGCTTGCTGCGCACCCGGCCGGTGTCCCTTACCTCCCGCAGCCACTCCAGATGGAATTCCGCCGATTTCTTGGAGAAGAGGTCGAACAGGCTGCGGCCGGTGAAATCGGGGGTCGATTGAGCCACCCCCGAGGCTTCCGCGGCGGCCTCGCTCAGGCCCTGCAAGGCCCTGGCAAAGAGGCGGGCGGCGAAATTGTTCATGGACAGGATGCGCCCCGTTTCATCCACCGTGTAGATGAGGTCCGCGGCGTTCTCCACCAATGCCTGGTAGCGGGCCTCGGACTTGCGCAGTTCCTCGCTCTTGCGATTGACCTCCTCCTCCAGGCTGGCGGAAAATTGCCGCTCATAGCGGAAGTTCAGGAGCAGAATGGTGCCCGAGAGCACGAAGAAGCCGATGATCACCTGGAGGAGAAACTGCCTCAGATAGAGGGAATGCACCACCCCCTCCACTTCACTCACCGGGGCCACCACAGCCACGGACCAGAAGGGCCTCGGCTGGTCGTCTTCCCCAATGGCCGGTGGGGCAATGCGCACCGGCGAGTAGGCGATGAGCTTTTGGATCTCGCCGGCCATGCCGCCGTGCCAGCCGGAGAGGTAGGTCCCCCAGCCTTCCTGGCCGGTGAGCATTTTCTCCCGCTGGATTTCATTAATGGCGTCAAAGGAGATGGCCGGCATCCGTTCTTTGCGCACCGTGAAGGCGTTTTTGCCGACGAACTCCCGCTCCGGGTGGCTCAGGAACAGGCTCTGGTTGTCCATGATCCAGGCATAGCCCGTCTTGCCGCTTTTGATCTCCTGAGTGTATTTGCTGGCCAGGTGGTGGGCGTCCAGGTAAAAGGCCAACGCCCCGCTCCACTCCCCGGAGGGCTGGGGGTGGAGTTCGTCCACCGACTCCTCGTAGGTGGGGATGGCCAGCACCATGACCAGCCGCCCCCCATGGTTGGGCAATTTGGCAGAGACCTCCCCGACGAAGATGCGCCCCTTGTTCTCCGGGTTGCGGGCCCACACCAGCCAGGGAGTATCCTGGAAGTTGCCGCTGATCTCGTGGTCCAGGCTGCGTTCGTCCAACAGGAAAGCCCGCTTGCCTTCCCGGTCCAGGCGGCGGATCTCGATGACGCCCTCATTGCGCACACTGGCCAGGGTGGCCCGCATGCGGTTGGCCCAGGTAAGTCTTTCCAGATATTGAATGGAGGGGGAATGGTTGAGGGTGGTCAGTTCCCGCTTCAGAAAGTCAAAGTCCTGTTCCAGGAGGCGGGCGGACTGGCGGGCCAGGGCCAACTGCTGCTGGTTGAAGTCCTCTTTGACGATTTCCCGCATCTGCCCCGAGGATTTCATGCCCAGATAAAGGCTTACCAGGAGCAGGAGCAGATTGAAACCCAGGATAATTCCCAGGGCATATTGGGAAAAAAGAAACGGAAACCGTCTCATAATTCAGGCCATTGCCCGGTTCGCCCGCCGCCGGCTGAACGGGGGGCGCACCTTGCCGACATCTGTCATACAGTTTTTCTAATAGTTTATAACAGTTGGCTGAGCCGGTCAAGAAATCCGTGCGGCTCACCCAAGGCGGAGAAAAGTCTGGGGGTTCAGTGCTGTCCGGCACGATTTTGGCGCATCAGGCATCTCCGACCAGGATAGCGCCCCCTATCCTTGTTGTTTCGGCTCTGAAAGCAGGGGAGGCGCCTAGCAAAAAGACCTCCGGACATGGCAGAGCCTGCATCTCAGGCTCCCCCCCTGTGGGGGAGGGGGTTTATCACCGGGATCATGCCAAATCCCTACCGGACAGCACTGCTCGGGGATTTCCACGGGAAGGCCCCTGGCAGGGGAGGCCATAGTCCGGCAGCCCGGCCTGAACCTGGAGGCCAGCCCGGCTTCGGGCCTTCGGGCCGGTGGATGGCCCAGGCTTTCTTCCCTCTCCTGGGGCAGGGCGGCCAGGAGGGAGGGGAGCTTTTCCCTGACCCCCCTGGCCTTGCCGCCACTTTCTGTTCGACTTTTCACAAGAATTGATTTACCCTAGAATTAATCTCAGGTAAGGATGGAAACCTTCCCGCCAGCAATCTTGGGACCCGCCAGAGAACCATGATTTCTCCGCACCGGCTTATCGCGGCAAACGACGCCCCGCCTGACCTCCGGCCCCGGGAGAAGTGCGGCGTCTTCGGCATTTACGGCCACCCTGAGGCGGCCCGGCTCACCTACTTCGGCCTCTACGCCCTGCAGCACCGGGGCCAGGAGTCCTGCGGCATCGTGGCCGGGGACGGCTGCCGGGTGAGCTCCCACCGGGGCCTGGGGCTGGTGCCCGAGGTCTTCAACCGGGACGTCCTGGAAAAGCTCCCGGGGCACCTGGCCATCGGGCATGTGCGCTACTCCACCACCGGCTCCACCCTGCTCATCAACGCCCAGCCTTTCGTGGTGCAGCACGGCGGCCAGACCATCGCCATCGGCCACAACGGCACCCTGACCAACGCCCGGCAGATCCGCCAGCGTCTGGAGGAGGCCGGCTCCATTTTCCAGTCCTCCATGGACACGGAAGTCATCGTCCACCTCATGGCCCGGCATCACAACCAGGGGCTGGTGAAGGCCCTGGCCGCGGCCCTGGCCGAAGTCAAGGGCTCGTATTCCCTGGTGCTGGCCACGGCCGACCAGGTCCTCGCCGCCCGGGACCCCCGTGGTTTCCGGCCCCTATGCCTGGGCGCCCTGAACGGTTCCTGGGTGGTGGCCTCCGAGACCTGCGCCCTGGACCTGGTGCAGGCCGACTACTTCCGGGAGGTGGAGCCCGGCGAAATCGTGGCCCTGGACGCCCAGGGGCTGCATTCCCACCGGCCCTTTGCCCCCCAGCCCCCCCGGCACTGCATCTTCGAGTTTATCTATTTCGCCCGGCCGGACAGCCGCATCTTCGGCAAGAGTGTCTATAAGGTGCGCAAGCGCCTGGGCGCCTGCCTGGCCCGGGAGCACCCGGTGGAGGGCGACCTGGTCATGCCCTTCCCGGACTCCGGCACCTACGCCGCCTTAGGGTTCGCCGACGTCATGGACATGCCCTTCGAGATGGGGGTGATCCGCAACCATTACGTGGGCCGCACCTTCATTCAGCCCACCCAATCCATGCGGGACTTCGCGGTGCGCATCAAGCTCAATCCGGTGCGGGAAATCCTCAAAGGCAAACGCGTGGTGGTGGTGGAGGACTCCATCATCCGGGGCACCACCACCCGCTCCCGGGTGAAGTCCCTCCGGGAGGCCGGCGCCAAGGAGGTCATCCTCCTGGTCTCCTGCCCGCCCCACCGCTTCCCCTGCTACTACGGGATTGATTTTTCCAGCAAGGGCGAGCTCATCGCGGCCAGCCAGAACGTCAACCAGATCCGGGACTACCTGGGCCTGGACTACCTGGGCTACCTCTCGGTGGAAGCCATGGTGGAGGCCACTGAGCTGGACCCCAAAAGCTTCTGCCTGGCCTGCTTCACCGGCGACTACGCCGAACCCCTGGAGGAGGGCTTCTCCAAGACCTGCTTCGAGGACGACGTCTGCGCCCCAGGGAAGGAAGAGCCACCCGCGGCCTGCGAGAGAACCTGAGGGTCGATGGGGTTTCAGTTTTCCGTTTGCGTTTTTAATAAAGATTTTGTGGAGGGGGGTAATCCGAAGGAAAGTCTTTGGTATAATGCTGGCCCTGGCGACGCCTGACTGGCACAGTAAAGAAGGGAGGTGGAAATCCACCTCCCTTCCTTCTTTTGAGGTTGCCTATATGTCTGTCCACTTCAGCAACCTGTCTCAGGATTGTTATATGGTCTTAGGGATTGACAGCATCAAGGTCGAAACCGGTGAAATATCTCGTGCCGCCAAGGGTAGCGGGAACAAGCCTGATCCTCGCCCTGGAGCAAAAGCCAGTGACAAAGCCAGCGTCCTGGAGCAGTTTGCCTTCGCCTTCCTCATCGGTTACAAGATCGCCAAGTTCGACATTACCCGCCTCGCAGATAAGGGTCACGGTGTAGGTTTCCTCTGCCGCCACCCCTTTGACTTCAACTTTGACGCTTCCATCCAGCCTTATAAAGGCTTCGCCGAAGAAACCGCCTTCATCAGTGGTGATGTCGGATTCGAACACGGCGCGGACACCGTTTGGCTTAGCAGCAAAAACCGTTCCAGCAGCAAACAGCGATAGGAGTGCCAGGGACAGCATCACAACCATGAATTTCTTCATTCCTCTTCTCCCTTTGTTTTTTGAATTTTATGGTTTACTCCATTTACTCTGGCCACAAATGCTCTTTCCCCGTCTTCCCTAATCCCAGGCCTCACCTCCTGTTGCCGGATTCCGGCCAATCTCCACCACTGGCCGAACAAACCTTTTTTTCCGCAACTTTCTGACCAGGATTCGGTGAGCCCCCCGAAGGCGGCCAAATCTCCACGAACTCCTTAGCCGGTGGCCCTGGAAACCTTACCTCTCTCCAGGGCAGTCACCAGATTGGCCTCAGGATTTTCCCTTGACGAGCCCATTATGCAGCTAAAAAGGAAAATATGTCAAGAAAAAATTGGGTAATGCTAAAAAAATTGCCTTTAATCTTTCACTACTATTTTAGTATTTTTTGAGATAGCGGTCTCACCTGCATAAATGCAACTTGGTGGTGAAAAAGGCAGATTTCTCCTGTTTAAAGCTGCTCAGTAGAGATGCAACTCTCCGATGATAACTGAATGACCATTTTAATCATGCCTGAGCAGGGAAATTCCTTGCTCTATAATAAGGGAATACATGACCAGATAACTCCCGCGCCCTGGTACTTTTTCAAGCTGGCTCCGAGGTTTTTGCCTTATATTACTCAGGATATTCCACGTGGAGGCCATGGTGGAGGCCACTGAGCTGGACCCCAAAAGCTTCTGCCTGCGCCGCTTCACCGGCGACTACGCCGAGCCCCTGGGGGAGGGCTTCTCCAAGACCTGCTTCGAGGACGACGTCTGCGCCCCAGGGAAGGAAGAGCCCGCGGCGACCTGCGACCGCCCCTGACGTCCCGCCCCCCTGCGCATCAGGGGAAGGCAGGTCCTGCATCCCTGGAAACGCCCTCCTTTGGCCGCCGCAAGCCGCCATTCGGAGAGAAAACAGTGGGGGGAGGCGGCCAAAGGTATGGCCCCCTCCCCCGTGGGGTTACAGGGCTGGTGCAAAAAGCCCCAGAAGCCCCTGCCGCGGCGCTCAGGCGAGGTCGAAGCGGTCCAGGTTCATTACCTTGTTCCACGCGGCCACAAAGTCGCGCCCGAACTTCTCCTGGGAATCCTTACCGGCATACACCTCGGCAATGGCCCGGAGTTGGGCGTTGGAGCCGAAGATGAGGTCCACCCGGGTAGCCGTCCACTTGAGGGCGCCCGTGGCCCGATCATAGCCCGCAAAGACGTTGTCGTCCTCCGTGGCCTGCCACTCCGTGCCCATGTCCAAAAGATTCACGAAGAAGTCGTTGGTCAGGGCTTCCGGCCGGGTGGTGAAGACTCCGTGGCGGGACCCCCCGAAGTTGGCATTGAGGACGCGCAGGCCGCCGAGGAGCACCGTCATCTCGGGCGCGGTCAAGGTCAGCAGTTGGGCCCGATCCACCAGGAGGTGCTCCGCCGGGATGGCGAACTTGGCTTTGAGGTAGTTGCGGAACCCATCCGCCACCGGTTCCAGGACGGCAAAGGAGGCCACGTCGGTCTGCTCCTGGGAGGCGTCCGTGCGTCCCGGCGTAAAGGGCACGGTGACCGGGTAGCCGGCGTTTTTCGCCGCCTGTTCCACTGCGGCGCAACCGCCCAGGACGATCAGGTCGGCCAGGGAGACCTTCTTGCCGCCGGATTGGGCCCGGTTGAACTCCTGTTGGATGCCCTCCAGGACCTGAAGGACCTTCGCCAGTTGGGCCGGCTGGTTGACTTCCCAGTCCTTCTGGGGCGCCAGCCGGATGCGGGCTCCGTTGGCCCCGCCCCGTTTGTCGGAACCCCGGTAGGTGGAGGCCGAGGCCCAGGCGGTAGAGACCAACTCTGAGACGGACAGGCCCGAGGCCAGGATTTTGCCTTTGAGGGCGGCGATGTCCTGGGCGTCGATGAGCTCATGATCCACCGGGGGCACCGGATCCTGCCAGATCAGGTCCTCGGCCGGGACCTCCGGACCGAGATAGCGCGACTTGGGTCCCATATCCCGGTGGGTGAGCTTGAACCAGGCCCGGGCGAAGGCGTCGGCGAACTCCTCCGGGTTTTCGTAAAAGCGCCGGGAAATCTTCTCATAGATGGGGTCGAACCTTAGGGCCAGGTCGGTGGTGAGCATGCCCGGGGCGTGACGCTTGTTCGGGTCGTGGGCATCCGGCACCGTGCCGGCGCCGGCCCCGCCCTTCGGCCGCCACTGATAGGCCCCGGCCGGGCTCTTGGTCAATTCCCAGTCATATTCAAACAGGTTCTTGAAGTACAGGGTGCTCCAGCGGGTGGGTGTGCTGGTCCAGGTCAGCTCGATGCCGCTGGTGATGGTGTCGGGGCCCTTGCCGGTGCCGAAACTGCTCTTCCAGCCCAGGCCCTGCTCCTCGATGGGAGCGGCTTCGGGCTCCGGCCCCAAATGGGAGGCCGGACCGGCGCCGTGGCATTTGCCGAAGGCGTGGCCGCCGGCGATGAGGGCCACGGTCTCCTCGTCGTTCATGGCCATGCGGGCAAAAATCTCCCGGATATCCTTGGCCGCCGCAACGGGGTCCGGGTTGCCGTCCGGGCCTTCCGGGTTGACGTAGATCAGCCCCATCTGCACGGCCGCCAGGGGGTTTTCCAGCTCCCGCTCGCCGCTGTAGCGGCTCTTGGGCTTGTCGCTCGTCGCCAGCCACTCCTCTTCGGCCCCCCAGTACACGTCCTCTTGCGGCTCCCAGACATCCTCGCGGCCGCCGCCGAAGCCGAAGGTCTTGAAGCCCATGGACTCCAGGGCGACGTTGCCGGCCAGGATCATGAGGTCGGCCCAGGAGATTTGCTGGCCGTATTTCTGCTTGATGGGCCAGAGGAGTCGGCGCGCCTTGTCAAGGTTCACATTGTCCGGCCAGCTGTTGAGCGGGGCAAAGCGCTGGGAGCCGGTGCCCCCGCCCCCGCGGCCGTCGCCGGTGCGGTAGGTGCCGGCGCTGTGCCAGGCCATCCGGATGAAGAGCGGCCCGTAGTGCCCGAAATCAGCCGGCCACCAGTCCTGGGAGTCGGTCATCAGGGCATGGAGATCCCGCTTCAGAGCCTCATAGTCCAGCTTTTTGAATTCCTCGGCGTAGTTGAACTTTTCCCCCATGGGGTTGCTCAACGGAGAGTTCTGATGCAGGATCTTGAGGTTCAGCTGGTTCGGCCACCAATCCCGGTTCGTTCTGCCGCCCCGGGCGGTGGATCCCATTGCCGGGCGCTGCTTCTTGTCATTCATACAGTTTCCTCCTGTCTCCGCCTGATGGTATACCTCTGGCCGGAGGACCGGACGGCGGGCCCTCCGGCCGTGGGGCGCTTCCGGGCGCCGGCCAACGGGACGCCGGACCGCGGTCTCAAGGTCTGGTCAACGCTTGCCGGGCGTTTCCTCCCCGGTCCCGGCCGCCCCATGCCCGGCCTCCTGGCAGGAAGGGCACAGGCCGAAAAAGTTCAGTTGGTGGTGGGTGATGTGGTACCCGGTCTTCCGGGCGATCTCCCGGGAGAGCTCGGTCAAGTCCGGCGGTTCCGGATCAAGGATGCGGCCGCACCGGGTGCACATGACATGGGGGTGCGGGTAAGGCTTGTTGCCGTCGTAGCGGCTGCCCACCCCGGTCAGGTTCAGCTCCAGGACCTCGCCCATCTCCTTCAGCAGGCCCAGGGTTTTATAGACGGTGGCCAGGCTGGTGGTGGGGAATTCGACCTTGATCAGTTCATACAGCTGTTCGACACTGGGGTGCCCCTTGCTCTCGGCGAGAATTTTCAGGAGTGCCAGGCGCTGGGGCGTGAGGCGGCAGCCTTTCTCTTTCAAGACCCTGATCATTTGGGCCAGACGATGGGCGGGATCGGCCTTCACCGCGGGCATCCTTTTTATTTTGATTGGATTGTTATAGAAAATAATTTTCCAAAAAACAAGCCCCCGGCAGGGAACCGGTGGTGCAGGAGAGAATAATTAATCGCCCGAAAAAGCCGGGGGGTCACTCGTCCGGCGGTAAGGACGAGGGGGAGGCGGGGCTGGGGAGGCCCTGTGGCGGCCGATGACCGGCGGGGGCGGCCGCGGCCGAGGCACCGGAGCTGAACCGCACCGGCACGCAGGTGGCCGCAGACCCGCCTCCGCCTGTTCCCACCGAACCGGGCTATGCAGCAGGAGAAATTTCTGCTATCCTGGCACCATTCCCGGAGGCTCAGGGTGGTTCGGCCAAGAACCCCGGGCGATGGGAACCCGATCCTGCCGGGAAACCTGGCCTTCCAGGGGGAAAGGGAGGGTTGGTCCGGCAGCCGGACCCCGGGACCGCAAAACCCGCGCCGGCTTTCAAGACCCGGGCCGGCAGGGAAGACCCGGACTGCCGCAGCCTGAAAGTTTGGTTCCCATGCCTGAGACATCCCGGGCAGCCCGCCTCTCTGAGAAAGATATGACCGCCTTGCTGGCGGCCCTCAAGAGGCTGGGGTATCTCCTCCTGGGCCCTACCCTGACCCAGGGGGATTTCGTTTACCGGCCCATCGCCGGAGTGGAGGACCTGCCCCGGGGCTGGGGCATGGAGCAGGAGGCCGGGAGCTTTGGCCTGACGCCCCGCGGCGACGGCGCCTGGTTCGGCTATACCGTGGGGCAGGAGTCCTGGAAAAAGTTCTTTCTCCCCCCGGTTCACCTCGTGTGGCAGGCCCGACGGAAGGCGGCGGGCTGGGAACTCGAGGCGGCCGGCGAGGACCCGCCGCCCCTGGCCCTCATCGGGGTTCGGGCCTGCGATCTGGCAGCCCTGGCGGTCCTGGACCGCGTCTTTCTGGCCGGCCCCTTCGTGGAACCCGCCTACCAACAAAGGCGCCGCCAGGCCCTGGTGGTGGCGGTGAACTGCACCGAGCCCGGTGCCACCTGCTTTTGCGCCTCTCTGGGCACCGGACCCCGGGCCACCTCCGGCTTCGACCTGGCCCTCACCGAGATGGTGACCGGCACAGACCATTGGTTCCTGGCGGAGACGGGCAGCGACCGGGGCCGCGCCCTGCTCAGCCAGATTCCCTGCAAAACGGCCAGCCCCCGGGAAGCGGCTGCGGCGGGCGAGGCCTTGGCGCAGGCCGCGCCCCGCCTGGGGCGCTTCCTGGACACCCGGGGGTTGAAAGAACTCCTCTACGCCAATTATGAACACCGGCAGTGGGCCGACGTGGAGGAGTTCTGCCTGAGCTGCGGCAACTGCGCCTCGGTCTGCCCCACCTGCTTCTGCCATTCTGTGGAAGACACGCTGAACCTGCGGGGCGACCTGGCCCAGCGTTGGCGGCGTCAGGACGTCTGTTTTACCTTGGAGCATTCCTATATCCACGGCGGCAGTGTGCGGGCCACGCCCCGGGCCCGTTACCGCCAGTGGCTGACCCACAAGCTGGCCACCTGGCAGGATCAGTTCGGCTGCCTGGGCTGCGTGGGCTGCGGCCGCTGCATCACCTGGTGCCCGGTGGGCATCGACCTGACCGCCGAGGCCGCGGCCATCCGGGAGCAGCCGGGGGTGACCGGGGCACCGTCGGCCAAGGAGTAACGGCACATGGAAAATCTGGAGCCACTGCTGGCGGAGCACCCCTTCTGCCGGGGCCTCCCACCGGAGCAGCTGACCCTGCTGGCAGGCTGCGCCGCGCTGAAGCAGTTTGCCGCCGAGCAGCTCATCGCCCGGGAAGGAGATGAAATCACCGAGTTTTTCCTGGTGCGCAGCGGCCGGGTGGCCCTGGAGATCTTCACCGCCCGCCGGGGGGCGCTGCTGATCCAGACCCGGGGGGCCGGGGATTTCCTGGGCTGGCTGGGGCTGCCGTCGCCGGCCACCTGGACGGTGGACGCCCGGGCCCAGGAGCTCACCCGGGTCATCGCCCTGCGCCTGGACTGCCTGGCCGGCCTGCTTACGGCCCACCGCGACCTGGGGTTTGAGCTCATGCAGCGTTTTATCCGGGGCATGGCCCAGCACTTCAAATCCATGAAGCACCAACTGGTGAACCTCATCCATGGCCTCTGAGGGGATGCCCGCCGGCCCGGCACCCGCCGACCCCATGCGGCCGGCAATCCTCCGGGTGGCGAACAAGCGCCGGGAGACCCCGGACACGGTGACGCTCACCCTGGACCCCGGCCCCGGGGGGTTTCCCTTCGCGGCCGGCCAGTTCAACATGCTGAGCGTCCTGGGGCTGGGGGAGGTGCCCATCTCCATCAGCGGCGACCCCGGTGACCCCGGCCGGCTCCTGCACACCATCCGGGGGGTGGGGCCGGTGAGCAGGGCCCTCTGCGGCCTCAGGCCCGGCGACCCCATCGGGGTGCGGGGCCCCTTTGGCACCGCCTGGCCGGTGCGGGAGCGGCAGGGCTGCGACCTCCTCATCATTGCCGGGGGCCTGGGGCTGGCACCCTTGCGTCCGGCGATTTACCAGGCCCTCCGCCATCGGCCGGAGTACGGGGCGGTGGAAGTGGTTTACGGCGCCCGGACCCCGGCCGACCTCCTCTATCTGGCGGAGTTGCAGCGCTGGCGGGGGCGCTTCGACCTCCGGGTGCACGTCACCGTGGACGCCGCCAGTCCGGGCTGGCGGGGCCGAGTGGGGGTGGTGACCAACCTCATCGCCGGGGCCCGCTTCGACCCCCCGGACACCGCGGCCTTGGTCTGCGGCCCCGGGGTCATGATGCGCTACACCGTGAAGGAACTCAGGGACCGGGGCGTGGCCGAGGAAAACATCTTCGTCTCCCTGGAGCGCAACATGCAGTGCGGCCTGGGGTTTTGCGGCCACTGCCAGTTGGGGCCGGTCTTTGTCTGCAAGGACGGCCCGGTGTTCAATTACGCCCGGGTGAAGGATTGGCTGGAGCGCCGGGAGGTATAACCTGACCATGCCCCAACGCAAGCCGAAACTGGCCGTCTGGAAGTTCACCTCCTGCGACGGCTGCCAGCTCTCCCTGTTGGACCTGGAAGACGAGCTCCTGGACCTGGCCGACTGCCTCACCATCGCCTACTTTCCCGAAGCCACCCGCCTGGCACGCAAGGGCCCCTACGACCTCTCCCTGGTGGAGGGCTCGGTGAGCGTCCCGGAACATCTGGAGCAGATCAAAGAGGTGCGGCGCCTTTCCCGGCTGCTCATCACCCTCGGCACCTGTGCCACCTCCGGCGGCATCCAGGCCCTGCGCAACTTCACCGATGTCCGGGATTACGCCGCCCTGGTCTATGAGCGGCCGGAGCTGCTGCCGGTCCTGGCCGAGTCCACGCCCATCTCCCAGCACGTGCCGGTGGACCTGGAGCTGCACGGCTGCCCGCCCAACAAGTATCAGGTGCTGGCCGCAGTGAGCGCCTTCCTGCACGGCGGCACACCCCGCCTGTCGTCGGCCAGCGTCTGCCTGGAGTGCAAGCGGGCCGGCCACATCTGCGTCCTGGTGTCCCGGGGCCTCCCCTGTCTGGGGCCGGTGACCCGGGGCGGCTGCGGGGCCCTCTGCCCCGGCTGGCACCGGGCCTGCTACGGCTGCTTCGGTCCCAAGGAGACCCCCAAGACCACCGCCCTGAGCCGCTGGTTCAAGGAGCGCCTGGGGAGCAGCGAAGCCGAGCTGGTGCGGGCCTTTCGCCTGTTCTACGCCAACGCCCCGGCCTTCCGCCTGGAGAGCCAGATCCATGAGCAGCAAGACCGTCAAGGTTGATTACCTGGCCCGGGTGGAAGGGGAAGCCCGGCTGCTCCTCAAGGTCAGGGGGAACCGGGTCACCGCGGCCCAGCTGCGCATCTTCGAGCCGCCCCGCTTCTTTGAGGCCTTTCTGAGGGGCCGCAGTTTCCGGGAAGCCCCGGACCTCACCGCCCGCATCTGCGGCATCTGTCCGGTGGCCTACCAGATGAGCGCGGTGCACGCCCTGGAGGAGGCCCTGGGAGTCAGGGTGGAGGGGCAGCTCCGGGAGTTGCGCCGGCTCCTCTACTGCGGGGAGTGGCTGGAGTCCCACGGCCTGCACATCTTTTTGCTCCATGCCCCGGATTTTCTGGGCTACCCCGACGGCCTGACCATGGCCGCGGACCACCCGGACATGGTGCAATTGGGCCTGCAGCTGAAAAAGGTGGGAAACGACCTGGTGGCCCGGGTGGGCGGCCGGGAGGTCCACCCGGTGAATGTCAGGGTGGGCGGCTTTTACCGGGCCCCCACCCGAGCGGAGCTGGCCCCCCTGGCCGACCGGCTGGCCTGGGCCCAGGACGCGGCCCTGGCCACCGTGCGCTGGGTGGCCGGCTTTGACTTTCCCGATTTTGCCCCGGATTATGAGTTCGTCTCCCTGGCCCACCCCCACGAATACCCCATGAACGAGGGCCGCCTCATTTCCAACCGGGGGCTGGACATCCCGGTAACCGAGTACGAAGACCACTTTGTGGAGGAGCAGGCGGCCCACTCCCACGCCCTGCACTCCCGCCTGCGCTCCGGGGGGCCGTATCTCGTGGGACCCCTGGCCCGCTTCAACCTGAACTTTGACCGGCTGACGCCCCTGGCCCGGCAGGCCGCCCGGGAGGCGGGCCTGACTCCGCCGGTCACCAACCCCTTCCGGAGCATCGTGGTCCGGGCCGTGGAGATGGTTTACGCCGCGGAGGAAGCCCGCCGGATCCTCGGGGCTTACGAGGAGCCCCGGGAGCCGGCCGTGCCCCTGGAACTCCGGCCCGGAGTGGGGCGGGCCGCCACCGAAGCGCCCCGGGGCCTGCTCTATCACCGCTATGAGCTGGACGGCCAGGGGCTCATCACCGCCGCCAAGATCGTGCCCCCCACCTCCCAGAACCAAAAGCGCCTGGAGGCCGACCTCCGGGAATTCGCCGCCCGGCACCTGGACCTGCCCGCGGCGGAATTGACCTGGCGCTGCGAGCAGGCAGTGCGGAACTACGACCCCTGCATCTCCTGCGCCACCCATTTTCTGCGCCTCACCGTGGCCCGGGAGTGAACTTCCGGCGGGGGGCGGGTATGAATGCTGCGGCTGCGGGTGACGCCTTTTGGGCTTTCCCACCCCGCTTGCTTGTGGCGGGTCTGGGCCACCCCTGGCGGGGGGACGACTGCCTGGGGCTCCTGGCCGTCCGGGCCATCAAGGCGCTGAACCTCCCGGAGGTGGCGGTGCGGGAGGTCACGGGGGACCTCACGGTGCTTTTGGACCTGTGGGACGGGCCGGCCGCGGCCGTTGTGGTGGACGCGGCGGCCGCGGCGGCGCCGGCCCCGCGCCTTTTCCGCTTCGCCGCCCACCGGGAGCCCTTGCCGGCCCACCTCTTCCCCCCCACGTCCAGCCACGCCCTGAGTCTGGCCCAGGTCATCGAACTGGGGCGGACCCTGGGGCGGCTGCCCCCGGTTCTCCTCGTCTTCGGCATCGCCGGCAGCCGCTTCGGTCCGGGGGAAGAGCCTTCCCCGGAGGGGCTCCAGGCGTTGCCGGCCCTGATTGCCGCCCTCCGGGAGGAAATCACGGCACTCCTCCGCCAATAACCGTCAGCCGGGCGACCGGCCGGGAGGGGCCGGGGAAGGGCCTGGCCGGCCCGCCCCGCACGGCAAGGCGAGAGGCTGCGGGTCCCCCCTGCCCTGCTTCAGTCCCGGGTTCGTATTTCGGCACCACTTATGATACATTAAAGAAGCGCCAAAACTTACTCCACTCCGGCGTTCAGCTGCGGGTTCCGCCCCACAGGAGCTTTCGGCGGGGGGCGTCTTTATGATTGAAACGGAAAAGACCAAAGAGTCCGTGGAGCAGGCCCGGGCCGCCCTGCAGGCCGAAAGCGATCAAATCGTCCGGGCTTCCAAGCGCATCAACGAGAACCTGGTGGAGGCGGTCCACCGCATCTGGCGGCAGCTGCTGATCATCTGGCTGGTGGTGGTCTTCCTGGCAGTTTCCTATTTCCTGGTGGCCGCCTATGCCCCGCGCCCCTTCCCGGCCCCTTCCGGCCCGGTGTCGGGAAGCGCCGCGCCACCGGAAACCACCCCCCCGCTGCTGAATCCCGCGGATACCTTTCCGTCCGTCCCGGAACGGGAAGAATTGGTGCGACTCCTTAACCAGATCCGGGAAGCCCAATACAAGAAAGACATCCACCTGTTTATGCGCGCCTATGCCCCCACCCTGCCGGATTTGGCCAAAAAACGGGAAGCTATCCTGAACATCTGGGGGCGCTTCGACTATCTGGACATGCACTTCCACGTCACCGACCTGCAATCCGGGGACCAGGACACGGTCCAGGGAAAGATCACCTGGGACCTCAAGGTCCGGGACCGCAAGACTGATGAGGTCAGGAATTTCGCCAAAGCCTACCAGGTCCGGTTCTCCAAGGAATCCGGCCAGTGGCTGATCCAGAAGCTGGACCCCCTCCCGGAGACGGAGGCCGGCAAATAAAGCCATCAGGAGGGAGTGGCGATGTTGCCCCGTTGTTGGCGCCCGCTAATCGGGCTGGTTCTGCCGGCCTTGTTCAGCCTCTTCCCGGCGTGCGCCGCCACCGCCCCCAAAAAGGAGTTTTTCTTCAGCATCCCGCCCGTTTCCTATCTCCGGGAGTGTCCGGATTTTACCTGCCCCGTGGTCAGCGAAATCTACCTCTCCGACAAGGTCAGGCTGCTGGAGGAAAAGGCCGGCGGCTGGTGGCGGGTGCAGTCCCTCCGGGATGACTCGGTGGGCTGGACCCAGGGGGCCCTGCTGAGCGAGGTCCCGCTCCAGCCGAAGATTTACTATGTGACCTCCCACCGGCTGCCGCTGCGCAACGTCCCCAAGCAGGAGGTCACCTCCCGGCACTTCCTGACCTTCGGGGACAAGGTGCAACTGCTGGAAGAGAGCCAGGGCTGGTGGCGGGTGCTGACGGAGAAGGACCGGGCCATCGGCTGGATTCCCGCCGAGGCGGTGGCCGAACACCCCCCGGGGGAAACCGCCGCCGCCCCGGCCCCGAAGAAAAGCAGCCCGCCGGCGGCCAGCCCCCCTCCCGCCCGGCCCAGCCAACTCTTTGTGGCCGCGGAACGCGCCACCCTGCATCTCTTGCCCTTGAAGAGCTCCCAGGTCCTCAAGACCCTGAAACTCAACGATGCGGTGGAGCCCATTGCCCAGTCCGGGGCGCAGTGGCGCAAAGTGCGCTTTCCCGAGACCGGGGCCGAAGGCTGGATGGAGGGCCGGTTGCTCAGGGAGGCCCCGGTAACGGCCAGGTCCCACATCGTCACCGACCGGAAACGGGCCCCGAAAAAGCCGCCGGCGCCCAAGCCCCCGGAACCGGCCATCCTGCCGGGTGAGGCCCTGGAGCCGGAGGGAATGTAGCCGCAGCTCTCCTCCCGACGCCCTTCCCCGGGGCACCGGGGGGCGGCGGGCCGGGGCTCTCCCGGACGGTTGTCTGCATTGCGGGCCGCCGGCTGCCGGGCTGGCAGCAGGCCCCAGGGGAAACTTGTCATGCAGCAGATTCTCACCATGACCGGCCTCCTCATCCTGGGGCTGTTCGCCATTACCCTGTGGTATGCCAAGTCAACCAGCCGTCTCCTGAAGCGGGCCCAGGTGCAGGTTACGGCCATCGAAGGCCAGGCCGTGGCCAAAATCGCCGAGCTTCAGGCCTCTTACACCCAGATTTTGCGGGAAATCGACGAGCGCCGGCAGACCGAAGCCCGCCTGCAGGAGAGCGAGGCCCGCTTCGCGGCCTTTATGCGGCATGTGCCCGGCACCGCAGTGATCCTGGACAGCCAGGGGAGCTATCTCTTCGCCAACGAAACCTGGGAGAAGGTCTTCGGGCATTCTTCGGAGGACTGGCGGGGCAAGACGCTCACCGAGGTGTGGCCCGCGGAAATGGGCCGGACCCTGGGAGACCTGGACCGCCGGGTGATGGAGACCGGGCAGCCGCTGGAGCGCCTGGAAACCCTGGAGCAGAACGGCGCCACCCATTACTGGCTGGTCACCCGCTTTCCCATCCCCAATCCCGACGGGCAGACTCTCATGGTGGGGGCCATCGGCATCGACATCACCGCCCGGCGGCAAGCCGAGGAGGCCCTGCGGGAAAGTGAGCGCAATCTCCGGGCCCTGGCCGCCCAACTGCTCACTGCCCAGGAGAGCGAGCGCCGCCGCCTGGCCGCCGAGCTCCACGACCAGCTGGGGCACACCCTGCTCACCCTGAAACTCAAGATGGAGGCCATGGAGCAGGAGCTGCAGCCCCAGCAGGTGACCCTGAAAAATGAAATCAAGGACACCCTCAGGGTTATCGGCAGCACCATCGGCGAGGTCCGCCGCCTTTACCTGGACCTCAGTCCCGGAGACCTGGAGGATTTGGGCCTGACGGGCGCCTTGCACTCCCTCATTGAGGAATTCATGGCCCTGAAGCGCAACGTCGTCTGGTCGGTGGAGCTGGACAACATTGACGACCTCTTCGCCCTGCCCATCCAGACCGCCATCTACCGGGTGGTGCAGGAGGCGCTGACCAATATCGGCAAGCACGCCGACCCGCAGCGCGTCAGCCTGGCGGTCCACCGGGAAGACGGCCGGGTCTCCTTTCTCATCCAGGACGATGGCCGGGGGTTTGACAAAAGACGGGCCTTGGGCGACAAAAAGACCTTGGGCCTGTTGACCATGGAGGAGCGGGTCCGCATCATGGGGGGCACCTTTGAGCTCACCAGCCGCCCGGGCCAGGGCACCAAAATTGCGTTCAGCATTCCCGAAGGAGGGCCCAGGGAATGAAACCCTTTACCATCGTGTTGGCTGATGACCACGCCATGTTCCGGGCCGGCATCCGGAAAATCATCGAACGCCTGGAAAACGTGGCCATCATCGGGGAAGTCACTGACGGCCTGGAACTGTTGGAATTCCTGAAGAAGCAGGAGCCCGACCTGGTGCTCCTGGACATTTCCATGCCCAATATGCGGGGATTGGAGGCCATGCGGGAAATCAAGCGGTTCCACCCCCGGGTGAAGATCCTCATCCTCAGCATGCACCGCAAAAAGGAATTCGTCCGCCAGGCCCTGGAAGACGGGGCCGACGGCTTCCTCCTCAAAGAAGACCCGGCCTCCGAACTGGTGCGGGCGCTGGAGGCCGTCAGGAGAGGGGAGAAGGTCATCTCGCCGCTGCTTTCCGAAACCCTGATCAGCCTGAGCATCTCAGAAGACAAGGGGGACCAGTTGTCCATGCGGGAGCGGGAAGTCCTGAAACTCCTGGCCGAAGGCAAGCGGGCCCAGGAAATTGCCGAGTTGCTGTTCATCAGTGTCAACACCGTGCGCCGGCACCGCTACAATATCATGGAAAAGCTCAATATCCGGAGTATGGCCGACCTGGTCAAATACGCCCTCTCCCAGGACTATATCGTGGATCAGCCCTGAGACGGGGCCGGGGCGCCAGAGCTTGCGTCCCCGGCCCTTCCCTGCTTCCCTCCCCCCGCCCGGCAAGCCGGCGGGGCCGGTTGCCCGGGTTCCGGTCAAAATTGACCATAGGGAAATGAGTAGTTTGCATTATGGACTTCCTGCCCCTTCCGTCCCATAGTTGAGTAAACGGATATAGATTGTCAGCAACTCTTGGGAGGAGGAGGCCATGGAAGGCGCGCTGTGGCTCTTTTGGCTGGGAGCCGGGTTGGTTCTGGCTTCCTGTGCCGGATTTCTGTTCACCCCCCGGCCGGAACGGACGCTGCCGGAGCGCGGCCCCGGTCCGGAGATGCTGGCGGCCCCGGGGGAAGGCGATGACAGCTGAGGACCTCCGCCGCTGGCGCCGTTTCCTGGAGGAAGAGTGCCGGAGGCCCAACGGCCTGCTTTGTCTTTATGAGAGCCAAAGGTCCCCGGAGGTGGACCACTGGGGAGGGACGCTGGCCCAACATCTGGCCGCCTTCCTGAGCGGGGTCGAGCTTCCCGGCGAGGCCATGGCAGGGGAGGTGAGCCCGCCGCCGGGCCGGGAAGGAGAGGACTCCCTCGGCCACCGAGGGGGATGAGGGAAATTTTCTTGCCTGTTCTGAACCTTCCCCTCATTTTCCCCTTGACAACCGGAAAGGTTTTAATTAACTTTTAAACAAGTCAGGACCTTTATGGTTCTACCCCCCCCAAACGCCCTGGTACCTCCCCCACCGGGGCGTTTTCTTTGGCCCCGGCTCCCCCGTCAGCCAGGTTTTTTCCGGTCCGGCCCACGCAAGGCTTGCATTTCCTCTTAACATGCGCTATAAAAAGATTGCTTTGGCCGGTTCACCGTCACGAGACCCCAAGCTGAACAAATTTTACCGAAACGAGGCAGATTGATCGGGTGAAGGAGGCGGCCCCCCCGGTTTCCGGGCGGGTCGATATGTCTTACAGAACCGGGTATGCCGGGCTTGCGGCACCACCCCCCTGACTTGCTCCACTTCTGGCCTCCTTTAGGCTCCCGTCTTCAACCCATCTCATTTATGGCACCTGCGGCCTCCATTGCTTCCCTTATCCAGCCGCACCTGACGCAGCTGACTCCCTATCAGGCGGGCAAGCCCCTGGAAGAACTGGCCCGGGAGTTGGGCCTCACCGATGCCATCAAGCTGGCCTCCAATGAGAACCCCCTGGGCCCGTCGCCCAAGGCCCTGGCCGCCATCCAGGCGGAGCTGGGCAATCTGCACCGCTATCCCGACAGCCACGCCTATTACCTCAAAGAGGACCTGAGCCGTCATCTGGGCATTGAGCCCCGGCAGCTGATTCTGGGGAACGGCTCCGACGAAATCCTGGACCTGCTGGTGCGGGCCTTGGTGCCCCCCGGCGGCGAGGTGGTGAGCACCACCCATACCTTCCTGATGTATGGCCTCCTGACCCAGGCCGCCGGGGGGGTCTTCACCGCGGTGCCCCTCAAGGACCGGGCCGTGGACCTCACGGCCGTGGCCGCGGCCATCACCCCCCGGACCAAGCTCATCCTCCTCAACAATCCCAACAACCCCACCGGCACCGCTTTCTCCCGCGCAGCCTGGGAGGACTTTCTGGCAGCCGTCCCGCCCACCGTGACGGTGGCGCTGGATGAAGCCTACATCGAATTTGCGGATGACCCTGAGGTTCCCGACGGGCTGGCCTATCTGGCCGAAGACCTGCCGTTGGTGGGCCTGCGCACCTTCTCCAAGGCTTACGGCCTGGCCGGCCTCCGGGTGGGCTACGCCTATGGCCCCAGCGACCTCCTGGACTACCTGAACCGCCTCCGGCTGCCCTTCAACGTCAATCGCCTGGCCCAGGCCGGAGCCCGGGCCGCGTTGGCCGATGCGGAGTTTCTCAGGCGCACCCGGGAGCTGGTCCGCCAGGGCCGGGACTACCTCAGCCGGGAACTCACCCGGCTGGGGGTGGAATTCGTCCCCTCGCAGGCCAACTTCCTCCTCATCCGGGTGGGGCGCCCGGGGCGGGAAGTCTATGAAGCCATGCTGCGGCAGGGGGTCATCATCCGCGCCATGGAGGCCTACGATTTCCCGGAGTATGTCCGGGTGAACGTGGGGCTGCCGGAAGAAAACCGCCGCTTCCTGGAAGCGTTTCAAAAGGTGCTGGGGTTATAAGGGGTTCGTGGGCCACAACCTGCTCATCACCATCGACGGCCCCGCAGGGGCGGGCAAAAGCACGGTGGCCCGGGCGCTCGCCCGGGCGCTGGGTTGCCGTTACCTGGACAGCGGCGCCTTTTACCGGGCGGTGGCCTGGGAGGCGGTGCGCCGAGGTCTTGACCTGGAGAGCAACGGCGCCTTGGCCGGACTGCTGGCCGTCTTCGCGCCGGAGGCCGGCGAGGACGACCACGGCTTCTTTCTCCTGGTGCACGGCCGGCGCCTGGCCCAGGAACTCAGGACCCCGGAAATCAGCCTGAGCGCCTCGCAGGTGGCCAAGATACCGGCGGTGCGCCGCTGGGTGACGACGCGGCTGCGGCAACTGGCGGCGGGCGGCGGCGTGGTGGCCGAGGGCCGGGACCTGGGCAGCGTGGTCTTCCCCCAGGCCCACCTCAAATTTTACCTGGACGCCGACCTGAACGTCCGGGCTGCCCGACGGCAGCAGGAACAGGCCGGGGCCGGCGCGGCGAACTCCCTGGGGGACACCCGCACGGCATTGGCGGTCCGGGACGCCCAGGACCGCAGCCGGGCCGAGGCGCCGCTGACGGTGCCGCCGGGCGCCATCCGCATCGATACGACCCATTTGCAACCCGAAGAAGTGGTGGCACGCTGCCTGGCCGAGGTTCACCGGTGGTCGGCCGGGCAGACAACCATAAAACCTGTTGGAGATACTTTTTGAAGGGGGACCTTTTTTCATGGACCTGGAAAAGAACCACGAGAACACCCACAGCTCACCTGGAGAGGCCGAAATCCAGAACCTTGCCGCTGACCCGATGATCTCCACCAAGGCCGCCGAGGAAACCGGCCCTCCCGAAGAAACTCCAGCGCCGCAGGCCGCCGGGGAAGCCGGCCCCGAGCCCCCCAAGGAAGAGGGCCCCGGGGAAGAGGAAGAAGTGACCATGTCGGAGCTCTACGAAGAAAGCCTCCGCCGGGTTCAGGAGGGGGAGGTGGTGCGCGGCCGCATCGTTTCCCTCACCAAAGACTATGTCATGGTGGACATCGGCTACAAAAGCGAAGGCCAGATCCCCATCGCCGAATTCACCACCCCGGAGGGGGAGGTGACGGCCCGGGTGGGGGACCAGGTGGAAGCCCTGCTCGAAAGCCGGGAAGATGAAGAAGGCCCCCTCATGCTTTCCAAGACCAAGGCCTCCCGCATCAAGGTCTGGGAAGAAATCTCTTACGCCTATCACAACGACGGCGTCGTGGAGGGCGTCATCACCGCCAAGGTCAAGGGCGGCTTCTCCGTGGACCTGGGGGGCATCACCGCCTTTCTCCCGGGCTCCCAGGTGGATCTGGTGCCGGTGCGCAACCCCGACAGCCTCATCGGCCAGACCTTGTCCTTTAATGTGCTCAAGTTCAACCGCAAACGCCGCAACGTGGTGCTCTCCCGCCGCACCCTGCTGGAACGGGCCAAAAACGAGGCCAAGGCCACCCTCCTGGCCACCCTGGAGGAAGGCAAGGTGGTGGAAGGCGTGGTGAAAAACATCACCGATTACGGGGTCTTTGTGGACCTGGGCGGCCTGGACGGCCTCCTGCACATCACCGACCTGTCCTACGGCCGCATCCGGCACCCGGCGGATATGTTTAAAGTTGGAGACACGATTACCGTAAAGGTACTCAGCTTCGACAAAGACAAGGAGCGCATCTCCCTGGGCCTGAAGCAGCTGCACCCCGACCCCTGGACGGTGGTCCAGGAACGCTACCCGGTGGGCAGCATCACCACCGGCAAGGTGGTGAGCCTCACCGACTACGGCGCCTTCATCGAGCTGGAGCCCGGCGTCGAGGGTCTGGTGCACATCTCGGAAATGTCCTGGACCCGCAAGGTGCGCCACCCCTCCCAGGTGCTTTCCGCCGGCGACGTGGTGGAGGTCAAGATCCTGGAGGTGGAGCCCAACCGCAAGCGCATCTCTTTGAGCCTCCGCCAGGTGGAGCCCAACCCCTGGGAGGTCATCGGCGAGAAGTATCCGGTGGGCTCGGTCATCGAGGGCAAGATCAAAAACATCACCGACTTCGGCATCTTCATCGGCATCGACGAAGGCATCGACGGCCTGGTGCACATCTCCGACATCTCCTGGACCAAGCGCTTCAAGCACCCCTCGGACATCTTCAAGAAAGGCCAGACCATTCAGGCCAAGGTGCTGTCCATCGACAAGGATAACGAGCGCTTCTCCCTGAGCATCAAGGAACTGAACCTCAACCCCTGGGAGACCATCGACCAGCGCTACCCGGTGAACTCCGTGGTCTCCGGCCCCATCACCAACATCACCGACTTCGGGCTGTTCGTGGAGATCGAGGAGGGCATCGAGGGCCTCATCCACATTTCGGAGCTGAGCCGGGACAAAGAGAAGATGGCCGCCCTGAAGGTAGGGGACGTCATCCGGGCCAAGGTGATCCACAGCTCCCCCCAGGAACGGCGCATCGGCCTGTCCATCCGCCGTCTGGAAACCGAAGAGGAACAGCGCAACTACCGGGATTACCTGAAGGGCTCCCAGGAAGCCACCACCAGCTTGGGCGATCTCCTGCGGGAATCCCTGGGGGAAGGCGAGTCCCGGAAGCAGGAACAGAAATAAGCCGCAGGGGAACGCCGCAGCAGGGGCGGGAGGCGGGCCGGGGGTGGGGCCCTGAACCTCCCCGCCCCGGGCTCGTTCCCCCACTTCAACCCGAGGCAAAGGTTCATGAAACGCTATCCCCTGCTGTCGTCTTTTCTGCTTGTGGCCTTGATCCTGGTCTTTTTTGTGGGCCTCTCCATGGCCACCCTGAAGCTGTGGGGGAAGGAATCCTTCTTGGCGCAGAAGCCCAAGGTGGGCCTGGTGGAGATCAACGGCCTGATCACCCGGGCCCGTCCCACCTTGAAGGAGCTGCGACGCCTGAATGAGGACAGCGCCATTAAAGCCATCCTGGTGCGCATCAACTCACCCGGCGGCGCGGTGGGCCCCTCCCAGGAAATCATGCGGGAGATCATCAAGGTCAAGAAGAAGAAAAAGGTGGTGGCCTCCCTGGGAACCATCGCCGCCTCCGGGGGCTACTACATCGCCTGCGCCTGCGACGTGATCATGGCCAACCCCGGCAGTGCCGTGGGCAGCATCGGGGTCATCCTGAAGCTGGCCAACGTGGAGGAGCTGGCCAAAAAGGTGGGGGTGGATTTCTACTCCCTCAAGGCCGGCGAACTCAAGGACATGGGCTCACCTTTCCGGCCCATGACACCGGAGGAACGGGCCGCGCTCCAGGGCCTCATCGACAGCATCCACCAGCAGTTCATCCAGGACGTGGCCACCCAGCGCAAAATCCCCTTGGAGCGCATGGCTCCGCTGGCCAACGGCAGCGTCTTCACCGGGGAGGAGGCCAAGAAGCGGGGCTTGGTGGATGAGATGGGAAATTATGAGGACGCCGTGGAACTGGCGGGCCGGCTGGGCGGCATCAAAGGCAAGGTGGAGGTGGCTTACCCCCCGAAAAGGCGCTTCTCCCTGCTCAGCTTCCTCATGGGCCGGGACGTCCAGGAAAAGTTGGAGGGCCTGGCGGAATCCCTGTCCCTCTATCCCGAGCCGGCCTTCCTGCCTCCTTGGTTCCGCTAGCTGGCCGGCGGGGGGCCATGGGCCGGCTCCCGTCCCAACAAGCCTTCCCCCGCCCGCAAGGATACCGGGGAGTCGGGCGGTGCTTTTTCGCCCCGATCAGGCGGGGCCGGGGGTTTGAACCCTGTCCCCGGGTCCCCTCTCACCGGAAGACGCTGACGTCTCCCTGCCCTTCCCGGATGATTTCCGGCACGTCGTCGATGAGGGACACCACGCTGGAGGGCCGGGGCGGGATGATGCCCGCGTCGATGACCAGGTCCAGGCTCCCTTTGAACATCTCCGCCACCTCATAGGGGTCGGGCTCGGCCAGGCTGCCCGCCAGGTTGGCCCCGGTGGAGATGATGGGGTGCCCCAGCAGGCCCACCAGCGCCAGGCAGATGGGGTGATTGGGCACCCGGATGCCCACGGTGTTGCGCCGGGTCTGGAGGATTTTGGGGACTTGCCGGGAGGCCTCCAGGATGAAGGTATAGGGGCCGGGGAGCAGCCGTTTCATGGTCTTGTAGGCGAAATTTCCCACCCGGGCGTATTCGCTGATGTTCTTCAGGTCCGCGCAGATGAAGCTGAAGGGCTTGCTCAGCGGCCGCCGCTTGATCTGGTAGAGTTTGGCGATGCCCTTGAGGTTGTAGAGATCGCAGCCCAGGGCGTAGCCGGTGTCGGTGGGGTAGCCGATGAGGCCGCCGCCGGTGAGGACCTCCACCACCTGCCGGAGCAGGCGCTCCTGGGGATTGTCGGGGTTGATCTTGAGGATGGGGGGCAGCTTCGTTTTCATGACGGGTGCCTGTCCAAAGCTCGCGGGGGAGCGCCGGAATTTCCGGCCTTCCCGGGAGCAGCCTCCGAGGGGTTACCGCCGGCTCTTTCGGGTCTTGCCTTTGCCGGCCCTGGCCGCACTTTTCTTTTCAGGAGCAGCTGCTGCCGGCGCGGCCGCCACCTTCTTGACCATCATCCCCTGCACCTGGTCTTTGTGCCATTTGGGGTCCCACCACTCCAGGGGATCCACGAACTCGCCCTGCACCATGACCGAGTAGTGCAGGTGATCGCCCCCGGCCAGGCCGGTGGAACCGGTGAGGCCCAGCCTGGCGCCCCGCTCCACCTTGTCTCCCGCCTTCACGTCAATGCGGCTCAGGTGACTGTACATGGAGAAGATGCCCAGGCCGTGGTCCAGGATCACGGTCTGCCCGTAAATGCCCAGCGGTTCGGCCAGCGCCACCACTCCGCCGGCGGTGGCCGGCACCGGGCTGCGCTCCAGGGAGGCCAGGTCCTCTCCCAGGTGGGTCTGATGGTCCACCGCCTTGCCCTGAAAAATGTACGTGCGCTTGTCCCCGAAACGGGCCATGGGCTTTCCCAGGTAGCGCTGGAAGGCCCCGGACCACAGGGGCTCCGGCCGGCTGTCCCGGCAGACCTGCCGCACCTTCTCGTGGTTGGCCTGGCGCAGCTCCCGGTTCACCGTGAGAAACCCCTGGAGCGGGTCGGGATTGGGAACCGCGAAGGTGGCCGCCACGTGGCGCAGGAACTGCTCCGAGAGGTTCATGTTGTCGTGGCGCCACTTCCTGGGCTTGAGCTTCAGGGGCACCGGCTTTTTCACCTCCTCCCCCAAAGCGGGCCGGGCCACCAGCTCCACGGTCAGCGGCACTTTGGGCTCCAGAGGCACCGCGAAGAAGGCGAGATAGTCCCCTTTGTCCCCCTGAGGCAGGGGATAGCCCCGAAAGAGGCGGCCGTCCACCAGCACCCCGCTCTCCTTGACCTCCTTGTTCAGATGGTAGAGGATGAGGCCGGTGCCGCCGTAGTGCAGCAGGTGATTCACCCCCACAAAGGCGAGGTTCAGGGGCACCAGGTCAATGACCACCTCCCGGGTCCAGGTGGCCGCGCGGCCCCTAAACCCCCCCCGCCAGGAGCGATCCCGGGCGGTGGCCGAAAATACCGCCTTGCCCTCTTTGAGGCCCAGGGCTTGGGGCTCCACGGTGACCGGAATCTCCACCTCGCGCCCCGCCTCGCCTCCGGGTGGGAACACCTGGGTCAGCAGGACCTTCTCCTGCCCTTCCTGGGTCAGGGTCACCTTGAGTTCCCGCAGACCGCTGCTGGCATCCCCGGACTTGAGCAGGACCGTGGTTTTGCGGCCCAGGAGGCTGAGGTGCTCCGGCCCCTGCACCACGGGGTCCTCCCGGTCCAGCCGGCCGATTCCCCACCAGGCCAGCAACCCCAACCCCACCAGCGGCAGGAGATAGAGGACGTAGCCCGCCTTTTTGCCGAACGACCATTTCCTGAAACGCTTCATGCCCGGATCGTGAGCCTGTCTGCAAGTGGTCTGCGGAGGGGGAGGCCGACGAACGGGCGCAGGCCTGTCCCTCCATAGAATGCTGTTATCTTAGCAGACCTCAGGGGTTGGAGCAAGGCTGACCCCGGGATGGGTTCCCGGTGCGGCGCGGCTCCCCGGAAAAGTTTGGAAAAATTTTTCCCTTTCCCCTTAAATTTGCCCGGAAATGCATTAATATAGCATTGTCGGATCAGGGATTTTGGGACTTGCGGTCAGGTTTTCCGGCCAGGCGGGCCGCCTCGGACCCCTGAACTCGCCGGCCTCACCCCTTTACCGGGTCCGGATGGAGCAAGTCCGGCCGAGGCGCGACTTGGGGGCTCCCCCGGGGAGGCTTCCGCCTTGCTCAACGGCAAAAAGTACCCTGGATAACCTGATTCCCTTCAGAAAAAAGAGCAACAGCCGAAGCACAAACTGAAGAAACCGGCTTCATTCAGGACGGTTGGCATGGCTTCAGAACCGGCAGAAGTGACCATGGCGTTGGGCGGGCTGCACTGTGCTGCCTGTGTCGCCCGGGTGGAGAAAGCCCTGGCCGCGGTGCCCGGAGTGGTGCAGGCCCAGGTCAATCTGGCCACTCGCCAGGCCAAAGTGAAATACGATGCCCGCCAGGTCACCCTGGAGGCCCTGAAGGAAGCGGTGCAGGCGGCCGGCTATCAGGTGGAGCGCACCTTTCGCGGGGCGGGTCGGCCCAGCGCCCGGCCGGAGGTGGAAACCCAGGCCTTCCGCCGCCGTTTCCTGGTGGCCCTGGGACTCAGCCTGCCGGTCTTCGTGGCCGCCATGACCCCCTGGGTCACCGCCGGCTTCGGCTTATCCCGGCAGCAGAACCACTTCCTCCAGTTCCTCTGCGCCAGCCCGGTGTTTTTCCTGTGCGGCTGGCCCTTTATCCAGGGGGCGCTCAAGGCCGCCCGCCGCTTCGCCGCCAGCATGGACACCCTGGTGACCCTGGGCACCGGCGCGGCCTATGCCTACTCGGCCTGGGTGACTTTTTTCCCCCAGCAGGTGGCGGCCATGGGCCAGGCGCCCGTGGTGTACTTTGACACCACCGCCATGATCATCACCGTCATTCTCCTGGGGCGCTGGCTGGAGGCCCTGTCCCGGGGCCGGGCCAGTCAGGCGATCCGGCGGCTCTTCGCCCTGGCCCCACCCCAGGCCGCGGTGCTCCGGGACGGCCAGGAGGTGAAAATCCCCCTGGAAGACGTGGCAGTGGGCGACCTGGTGGTGGTCCGGCCCGGGGAACGGCTGCCGGTGGACGGGGTGGTGGTGGAGGGGGCCAGCAGCGTGGACGAATCCATGCTCACCGGGGAGAGCCTGCCGGTGGCCAAGGAGCCCGGGGCCGAGGTCTGGGGCGCCACCCTCAATCAGCGGGGCCACCTGGTGTATCGGGCCACCCGGGTGGGGGAGGACACGGTGCTGGCCCAGATCATCCGTCTGGTGGACCAGGCCCAAAGCAGCAAGGCCCCCATCGAGCGCCTGGCCGACCGGGTCTCCGGGGTCTTCGTGCCGGTGGTCATGGTGCTGGCCGGGCTCACCTTTGCCGCCTGGCTGCACTTCGGCCAGCCCGCCAGCCTGGCCCAGGCGCTGATCAACGCCGTGGCGGTGCTCATTATCGCCTGCCCCTGCGCCATGGGCCTGGCCACCCCCACCGCCGTCATGGTGGGCTCCGGCCGGGGCGCCGAACTGGGCATCCTCATCCGGGGCGGCGAACCCCTGGAACGGGCCTACCGGCTCACCACCGTGGTCTTTGACAAGACCGGCACCCTCACCCTGGGCAAACCCCAGGTCACCGACGTCTGGGCCTGGGGGGGCTGGAAGGAGGTGCAGCTCCTCTCCCATGCCGCGGCCCTGGAGGAAAAGTCGGAGCACCCCCTGGCCGAAGCGGTGTGCCGGGCCGCCCGCCAGAATAAACTGAGGCTGCCGCCGGTGGAGGACTTCCAGGCCATGCCGGGCCTGGGGGTCAGGGCCCGCATCAACGATCAGGAGGTGCTCCTGGGCAGCCTGGCCTTGATGAAGCAGGCCGGCGTGCCTTACACCGACCTGGCCGGCTACCAGGAGCAGCTGGCCGCCGAAGGCAAGGGCACCATCTTTCTGGCGGTGGACGGCTACGCCCGCGGCCTCATCGCGGTCTCGGACACCATCAAACCCCGGGCCCGGGAAACGGTGGAGGCGCTCCGCAACATGGGGTTGAGCATCCGGCTGTTGTCCGGCGACAGCCAGAGGGCCGCCCAGGCGGTGGCCGAACAGGTGGGCATCCGCCGGGTCATGGCCAACGTCCTGCCGGCGGAAAAGAGCCGGGTGGTGGCCGAACTCCAGGCGGCCGGGGAAGTGGTGGCCATGGTGGGGGACGGCATCAACGACGCGCCGGCCCTGGCCCAGGCCGACGTGGGCATCGCCCTGGGCACCGGGGCCGATGTGGCCCTGGAGGCCGCCGACCTTACCCTCATCCGGGACGACCTCACCCTCATCCCCCAGGCCGTGCGCCTCTCCCGGGTGATGATGCGCACCATCCGGCAAAACCTCTTCTGGGCCTTCTGCTACAACACGGTGGCCATCCCCCTGGCCGCCGCGGGGCTGCTCTCCCCCGCCTTGGCCGCCGCGGCCATGGGACTGAGCTCGGTGAGCGTGGTGGCTAACTCCCTGCGCCTCAGGCGCTTCGGCACCTGACCCGGGGCCGGACATTCGCCGACCTCCCCTCCCGGTCTGCCTGAATCATCTCAACCTGGAGGTCATCCGGGAAGTGACCATGAAACTGATCAAATTCAGACGGTTTTTCGGCTCGCAAACCTCGGTGGGCATCGCGGGCATCCTGCAAAATCTGCAGAATGTCATTGTGGTGGCGGTGTGCCTGCTCATGTTTTGGCTCATGTTGGTGCAGATCTATCAAACCAGCCTGGAAACCCTGCAGGTCAAGAATTTCCGCACCATCGCCGGCCATTTGATCTACATCTTTGTCCTCATCGAGCTCTTCCGCCTGATGATTTATTACCTGGAGGAACAGCGCATCCTCTTGGGGTCCATCATTGAGGTGGCCATTGTCAGCATGCTGCGGGAAGTCATCCTGGAGGGGGTTTTGACCATCGACTGGCCGCGGGTCCTGGTGCTGTGCGCCCTCATCCTCACCCTGGCCGCCACCCTGGCCCTGCACTCCCACCTGGAAAAGGGCCGGAAGAAATTGGAGCAGATCACCCTGCCGAGGCCGGAATCCGGGTCGCCCTAAGAACCGGACCGCCTTGGTCTGCCCGCCGCCCCAGGGGGCTGCGGCGAGCAGCCCGCGCTGAGTGCCGGGCGCTCCTGGAACCAGAAGCGGGCAGCCTTCCGGCTACCCGCCCAAAGGTCCCCGCCTCCGGTGGGCCTACACTTCCCCTGCCACCAACCGCTCGTACAAGGTCAGGTAGGCCTTGGCCGAAGCGGTCCAGGACCAGTCCTGGGTCATGCCATTGCGCATGATTTTCTGCCACAGCTCCTTGTCCCGGTAGGCGGCCACCGCCTCGTTGATGGCCTTAATGAAGGCCTGGGCGGAATACTCCCGGAACAGGAAGCCGGTGCCCGTCCCTCTCGCGGCGTCCACCGGAGCCACGGTGTCGGCCAGCCCGCCGGTGGCCCGCACCACCGGCACGGTGCCGTATTTCAGGGAATACAGCTGGTTCAGGCCGCAGGGCTCATAGCGGGAGGGCATGAGAAACAGGTCGGCCCCCGCCTCAATCAGGTGGGCCAAGGCATTGTCGAAGGCAATCTTCACCCCCAGCTTGCCCCGGTATTTCACCTCCTCTTCGGCCAGCCAGCGGTGGTATTTCTCCTCGCCGGTGCCCAGGATGGCCACCGGGAGGTCCCGGGCCATGAGTTCGGGCAGGACCTGGGCCACCAGGTCAAAGCCCTTCTGGTCCGCCAGCCGGGAGATGATCCCCAGGAGGGGCTGGTTGGCCAGCTTCAGGTCCAGATTGTAGGCGGCCATCAGGGCCATCTTGTCCTTGATCTTGCCTGAGAGGTCCTCCGGGGTGTAGTTGGCGGGGATGAGCCGGTCCGTGGCCGGGTTCCAGTCCTGGTAATCCACCCCGTTGACGATGCCGAACAGGGCCTCGGCCCGGCTCTGCAGCACGCCCTCCAGGCCGTAGCCGAATTCCGCCGTCTGGATCTCCTTGCTGTAGCCCCGGCTCACCGTGGTGATGGCGTCGGCAAAGACGATGCCGCCCTTGAGCAGGTTGATCTGGTCGTAGAACTCCAGGCCGTGGATGGCAAAAAGCGACCAATCCAGGCCCAGGGCCGGGAATTTCTCCTTGGGGAACAGGCCCTGGTAGGCCAGGTTGTGGATGGTGAGAAGGGTCTTGGCGCCGGCCAGGGCGCTGCCGGCCCAGCGGTGGCGCAGGTAAACGGGCACCAGGGAGGCCTGCCAGTCATGGCAGTGGATGACGTCGGGCTTGAAGGCCAGGGCCTGGCAGCAGGGGAGCACGGTGGAGCAGAAAAAGGCGAAGCGCTCCAGGTTGTCGAAGTAGTCGCCCTTGGGGGTGCCATAGAGCTGGCCGCGTTCGAAAAATTCGTCCCGCTCCACGAACCAGAAAGGATATCCGGGCTCCGTGGGGCTGAAGACGCTGAAGGCCAGGGGCTGCCAACCCAGCTGACCCTCCAGGTCCTCGGCCACGGGTTCCAGGGGGACTTTCCCCTGCTTCACCGCGGCATAAGCCGGCATGAGCACCTTGACTTCCACCCCCAGTTCGGCCAAGGTCCGGGGCAGCGCCCCGATGACATCAGCCAGCCCCCCGGTCTTGGCAAAGGGCACCGCCTCGGACGCCACAAACAACACCCGCATGGTCTCTCCTTTGGAAAGGGTTGGGAGGGGGATGCGGGAGGCGCCCCAGGAGCAGCGCCCCTGCGGCCCTGGCCCCGCACCCTGGCCTCAGTATTTGTACACTAGCTCGATGTCGCTGGCCACGAAGCCTTTTTCGCCTTCGTTCAGGGTGAATTCCAGGATGTAGTCCCGGCTGGGCAGGTGCTCCGGCGGCACTCCAGAAGGGAGGTCCTTTTCCAGAAAGAACACCGAGGTGTAGGGGGACTCCTCCAGGCGGGTGTCGGTGACCCAGAGCTTGCCGAAGCCGCGCATGAACCGCAGAAAGCCGTACGAGCGGTCCAGGAAGTACTTGGTGCACACCCCCCGGACCCGGCTGCCGGGCTCGCCCCAGGGCGGCGCCCCGGCCTGCGGCGGCGCGGTGGGCAGCAGCCCGGGAATGAGGTAGCCGGGAATGAACAGGTCCACTTCCCGGCGCAGACGGGCGGAGACGTTGTTGAAGGCCACCAACTCCACCCGGCAGCCTTTATTCTGCACCATGGTAACCACGCTGACGAAATCGCCGTCACCGGTGAACAGGTAGATGACGTCCAGGCGGTCCGACTGGGAGATGATGTCCAGGGCCATCTCCATGTCCAGGTTGGCCTTGCCGTAGGTGCGGCCGGAATCGTCGGTGTACCAGCGGATGGCCTTCTCGACGACCTTGAAGCCCAAGTCCCGCAGGGTGAGGATGAAGTTCAGCGTATTCTTGTAGCCGGGGTCAGAAGCGGCCCGCTCCTCGTCCAGCGCCACATAGGCGTTCAGCCGGATGACTTCGTCACTATTCTGGGCGGCCAGCCGGCGCACCACTTCGTAGCGCATGCCGTAGCCACCGCTGCGCATGATGTTCATGGAATCTACATACACACCCACTCGTCTGCTCATGGAACGGTATCCTTTTCTCTGCCACTGATCTGCTGAAGGGCGGCGGCCCCGGCCGGAGCATCTCTGCTAAAAAAACACCCGCTCCCCGGGACGGGGCCCAAAGGGGTGGGCGTCGGTGAGGAGCCGGCCCTCTTCCTGCAGCCGCCTGCTTAAATAAACCGGCAGGAGTCCCAATCCGGCGGAGTACTCCGCCCCGAACCAATTGAGGCCGGCGACGCCCCGGGCGGCCAGGCGGGCGGCCACCGTGGCGGGGTCCGGCCAGGCAAAGGGTTCTTTCCCGGCCAGGTGGAAGCCGTACAGGTCCATATAGCTGGGAATGAAGGCCACATAGGGCAGCACTCGGGGGAAGACGCGGCTCAGGGTGTGGAAGATGTCGGGCATGAGGCGGCCGGCGATGCCGGCGGAGCCCGACTGCACCGACATGAGGCCCCCGGCGGCCAGCTTCTGGCGGATGAGCTCGTACATTTCCCGGGTGAACAGGGTCAGGGCCGGGCCTGCCTCCAGAGGCTCCGGCAGGTCCACCACGATGACGTCAAAGGCCCCGTCCGGCTGGTCGGCCAGCCAGGCCCGGGCGTCCGCCACCACCAGCTGGGCCCGGGGGTCGTCGAAGGCCCCCTGGTGGAAACTGGGCAGCCACCGGCGGCAGACCTCCAGCAGTTCGGCGTCGATATCCACCATGACCGCCTGGGCCACGGTGCGGTGGCGCAGGACCTCCCGCAGGGTGGCCCCTTCCCCGCCGCCCATGATCATCACCCGGCGGGGATGGGGATGCGCGGTCATCACCGGCTGCACCAGGGCTTCATGATAGATGAATTCATCCGCCGAGGCCGACTGCACCCGGTCGTCCAGGATCAGAACCCGGCCGAACAGGGAGCTGGAAAAGATTTCATAGGCCTGGAAAGCGGTGCGGCCCCGCACCAGCACCTCCTGCCGCTCATAGCCGATGAGGTCGGCGGGGCTGCCGCGATCCACAAACCAATCACCGCTCGGCCACCCGGTCTGCCCGGAAGGCACAGGTTTCTCAGCTGTCATCGGGAAAAAACTCTTTTCTTCTGAAGCAAGTCTGAGAAATTTTAGAGAAAAAAAGGGGGCCGCGCAAGGGGGAGCCGGGGCCCGGAGAGCGGCGGAAACCGCTCAGCGCCGCCCCGTTAGGCCGCGCCAGCGTCGGGTCCAGGTAAAGGACAGCGGCAGGAGCGGCAGTTCCCTGATGGTGCGGTGCCACAGATAGGCAGCCACCAAGGCGAAGAGGGCATCGGCACTCCAGGGCGCCAGCAAGGGGTGGAGTTTGCCGTTGACCGCCAGGCGCCAGGATGCGGTGAACACCACATAGTAGATCAGAAACACCGCCAGGCCCATGACCAGACCCCAGGTGCGGCCGTGCTGCACCGGGCTCAGGCCCAGGGGGACCGCCAGCAGACACAGGATGAGGGCGCCCAGGGGCAGGGCAAAGCGCTGGGAGAGCTCCACCGCGGCCCGGTTGTAGCGCTCGCTGCCCCGGGGAGCCTGCCGCAGGGCCCGGGTGAGTTCCCCCAGGGACATCTCCGCTTCGGGTTTGCCCTGCTCCTCGCTGCTCAGGACCTGCAGGGGCAGCTTATAGGTGTTGAAGTCCACCGTATGCCGCCGTCTTTCCGTGGGGTCCCAGCGGATGATGACGCCGTCCGCCAGGCTCAGCATGAGGGTGTCCCGGCCCGGGTCAAAGGTGAGGAGCCCCCGGCGGGCGTAAATGGTCTGGGGGTTTTCCCGGTCCCGGGAATCGTAAAGGAAAATCCCTTCCAGTTCCTGCCCCACGGCTACCAGGCGGTGGACATAAATCATGATCCCCTTGAATTCGGTATTAAAGACCTGCTCCTGGATCCCCAGGTCGGCCCGGCGTTTCACCACATCACTCAGCAAGGCCTGGGTCTGCCGCCGCCCCCAGGGCGCCCCGAAGGCGCTGAGGGTCATGGTCAGGAGGGTCACCGCCAGGGCGAAACCCAGGATGGGCCAGAGGAGTTGCCGATAGCTCAGTCCCGAGACCTTCAGCGCGATGATTTCGTGGTCCACGGTCAGGCGCATCAGGGCCAACAAAATGCCCACCGTGCTGGCCATGGGCAGGGTGAAGATCAGCAGATAGGGCAGCAGATAAACGCAGGCCTTCAGGATCTCCCATAACCCGATGCCTTTGACCACGATCATCTGGATGAGGCGCATGAGGCGCCCCGAAAACACGATGGTGGTGAAGGCCAGGAGGCTCACCACAAAAGGGTGCAGGATTTCGGTGAGCAGGTAGCGGTACAGGATACGGGGCATGGGCTCGGGAATGGGCTGAAGACGGTTTCGGGGAAGAGTTCGGGGGCCGCCCCTCTTCCAGGGTTTCCCTCATTTTCCCGCATATGCCGCCAAAAGACAATCTTTATAGCGGGCCACCTCCTCCCAGCGGCCGGGCAGCCGTTCCCGCAGGGAGGGATAGCCTTTCTGCCGGACCAGAAAAAAGACCCGGGGGCGGGAACGGGCAAAGTCCAGGAGCTCGTCCCAGGTTTGGAAAAACAGGCCGCTGGCCGGCGCCAGGCGCTGGCCGAAGTCCAGCTCGGTGGCAAAGTTCAGGAGGTGCAGGGGCTGACCGGCATAAAAGCTCAGGCCCTGGGAATAGAGGCGCACCCCCACCAGGGCCGCGCCGGGCTGCCAGCGGGCGGCCACCACCCGACCCGCCTCCCGGGGCGAGCGGTAATGGCTCGCCAAGGTCAGGCCCCAAGGGACGGTCAGGGTCAGGGCCAAGGCGCCCAAAGCGAGGGGCAGGAGGCGCCGCCAGGCCAAAGCCGCCGCCGGCGTGATCAGGAAGATGAGGAGGGGGAAGGCCAGAAAGGAACCCAGCCCCGGAGACTTGGCCAACTGCGCCGCCCAGCCCGGCGGCAGCCGAAGATAAACCATAAGGAGCACCAGCCCGACGCCAAACCAGACCCAGAGCCAGAGCCGCAGGCCCGAGGCCGGCCAGCCGGCGGCCAAGGCCCGGCCCAGGATCAGGGCCAGCGGCAGGAGGGCCGGCAGGATATAGGGGGCCAGCTTGCCCCGGGACAGGGTGAAAAACACCAGCACCATCCCGGCCCACAGCAGGAGGAAGCGGCCCTCCGGTTCGGCCCAGGGCTTCACCCGGGCCAGGGACCAGGGCAGCAGCCAGGTCCAGGGGAACAGGAAGGCCGCCAGCACGGGAAGGTAATAGTAAAAGGGCTCCGGGTGAATGGCCCCGGCGGTAAAGCGGGCCAGGTGGTGCTCCCCCCAAAAAAACCGGGGAAATTCCGGGTACTGGAGGCTGACGAGCAGGAACCAGGGGGCGGTGAGGCCGCCAAACAGGAGCAGGCCGCCGGGATGCAGCCAGAAGGCCAGGGACCGGCGCCGGTCCAGGAGGGTGAAGCCGCCCCAGATGAGACCGGCGAGCACCGGAGCCATCGGCCCCTTGGTAAGGGCCGCCAGGGCCAGGGTGGTGTAGGCCCACCACAGCAGCCTCCGCCGGTCTGCGGCATAGGCTAAGTATCCCAGGGCCACCGCCAGGTTGAGGAACAGGGTCAGGGTCATGTCCAGGGTGAGGAGACGGCCCAGCACCGTGAAGCCGCCGGACGTGGCCAGGACCGAGGCGCCCCAGAGACCCTCCCGGCGCCCCCACCAGGCCCGACCCAGGCCATAGGCCAGATAAACCCCGGCCAGGGCCGACCCCGCCGCAGGCAGGCGGGCAACCCACTCGCCGGTCCCGAAGAGGCGGAAGCCCGCAGCGGTCAGCCAGTAAACCAGGGGGGGCTTTTCCAGGTAGGGGACAAAATTCAGGTGGGGCATCAGCCAGTCCCCCAAGATCAGCATCTCCCGGGCGATCTCGGCGTAGCGGCCTTCGTCGGGGTCCATCAGACCGGGCCACCCCAGCCCCAGGAAAAAAGCCAGTCCCCCCAGGCCGGTGAGGAACAGCAGGTCCGGCCAGAGGGCGGTTGCCCGACAACCGGTCAAATCGGCCCCTCGAAACAGGCAAATTCTGCCAGCCCCAAGGCGGCAGGCCGCTCCAGCATCCTCAATTTTCCAGTCATTGTCAATACCTGGAAAGTGGCCCGCCTGTTGCATGGCTGCCCCATGAAGCCGTGACCCAGCCCGGTCTGACCGGCAACTTCATCCGGGGGAGTTGTGTCCATGCGTCTGGCAGTCTTTGGCCTGGGAAAGCTGGGCCTGTGCACCGCCGCCTGCTTTGCCGCCCGGGGCCACCAGGTCCTGGGCTATGACCTCAACCCGAACATCCGCCAGGCCGTGGCAGCAGGGGAGTGCCCGGTGCCGGAGCCCGGCCTCCCGGAGCTCCTGGCCGAGGCCCGAGGGCGCCTCCAAGTGTGCGCCCAGCCCGCGGAGGCGGCGGAGGCCAGCGACCTGTCCCTTATCATCGTGCCCACCCCCAGCCAGGGGGACGGCCGCTTCAGCAACCGCGCCGTGGAGGCGGTGCTGGCCGCCATCGGCCCGGTGTTGGCCAGGAAGCGGGACTTCCACGTGGTGGACGTGGTCTCCACCGTCATGCCGGGCAGTTCCCAGAAGAGGTTCTGGCCGCAATTGGAGCAGCTCTCCGGCAAGCGCTGCGGTCGTGACTTCGGCTTGGCCTACAACCCGGAATTCATCGCCCTGGGGTCGGTCATCGCCAATTTCCTCAACCCGGACCTGGTGCTGGTGGGGGCCTCCGACGGCCGCACCGGGGAGCTGCTGCGCCAACTCTACCTGAGCACCTGCGACAATGAGCCCCACATCGCGGTGATGAGCCTGATCAACGCCGAGATCGCCAAGCTGAGTCTGAATTGCTACATCACCATGAAAATCAGCTTCGCCAACGAATTGGCGGGGTTGTGCGAGCGGGTCCCCGGCGCCGACGTGGATGAGGTCACCCGGGCCCTGGGGGCCGACAGCCGCATCGGCGCCAAATACCTGAAGGGCGGGCTGGGGTTCGGCGGGCCGTGCTTCCCCCGGGACAACCTGGCTTTCCAGGCCTTTGCCCGGGAGTTCGGCTGGACTCCCCGCCTGAGCCCTCAGGTGGTGGCCGTCAACGAAGCCCAGACGGCCCGCCTTTCCGGGATTATCCGGCGGGCCGTGCCGGCGCCGGGTCCGGTGGCCCTCTTGGGCCTCTCCTATAAGCCCGACACCCACGTGGTGGAGGAGTCTCCCGGGTTGAAACTGGCCCAGGCGCTGGTGGCGGCCGGGTATGCGGTCCGGGTGCACGACCCCGCCGCCCTGGCCGAAGCCCGGCACTTCCTGGGAGACGCGGTGAGCTACTGGGAGGACCCGGTGGTGGCCGTGGAGGGGGCCGAAGCCGTGGCCCTCCTCACCCGCTGGCCCCAGTATGCCGACCTCCCCTGGGAGTGTCTGGGCGGCAACAACGGCACCCGGCCGCTGCTGCTGGACAGCTGGCGCCTCCTGAAAGGCAAACCGCTGCCTCACTTTCACTACCGGGCCCTGGGGACCGGGCCGGTGGCCGAGGCCGCACCATGAGCGCTTTGGACCTTCTCCTGAGCCTGTCCCAGGGCCTCCCCCCGGCTTGGGGGGAGACCCTTTGGCTCGACGGTTTACGGTTTCTGGCCGGATTTCTGCTGGCCTGCTGCCCCGTTCCGGGCCGGCTGCCCCGACCCTGAGGCGCCGCTCCGGGGCCGCCCTGTCCCACAATCAGGCGCAGCTGGTTACCGCCACAACTCCTGGAGGCCTTGCCGAACGCCATGAATACGCAGCAGAACCCCCTTCCCTTCCCTGCCTCACGGCCCCCCGAGTCCCAGCCCGTCCTGCCCGGTTCGGCCCCTGCTGCCAGCCTCGCGGACCTCTGCCGGAGCCTGGAAGAACATCTCCCCGGGGCCACCCCGGAAATCCTGGCCGGGTTTGATTTGCTCACCGGCCACCCCTGGGCGCACCACGCCGCCGCCCCGGAGGTCACCTACTATGCCTGCCTCTTCGGCCTGGCCGCCGCCTGGCGGGCCCGCCGCATCCTGGAGGTGGGCACCGGCTTCGGCCTGAGCGCGGCGGCGCTGCTGGCCGCGGCCCCCGGCGGGGTGGAACTCTTCGTCAGCCTCGACTTGGGGATTTTCGGGGCCCAGTCTGGCATGGCAGAGAGCAACCTGGAGTTCGCCCGCCGGAAACTCCACGCCTGGTGCGACCGCCAGGGCCTGCCCCGGGAGCGGGTGCGCCTCTTTGCGGCCAACACCCAGCCGCCGGGCCGGAGCGACAACGACAACGTGGCCTGCGAAGTGCCGTTCTGGCGGGACCTGCCGGAGTTAATGGCCTTGCTTGAGCCGGCAAGCTTCGACCTCATCTTCCTGGACGGCAAACACACCGAGGACGGCCTCCAAAACGACCTGGAGAGCTTCTGGCCATATCTGCGGCCCGGCGGTCTGCTCATCTGCGACGACCTGCACGACGAGAGCTATCAGGGGATATTCCCCTGGGCCGGAGAGACCCGGCGCTGCTTCGAGGCTTTTTTGACGGCCCATGCGGAGGAGATCAGCCAGCACCACCTGTGGCCCTTTCCCCGGGTCCTGCCCCCAGGACCTGGGGGTCTGCGGCCCTTCGGCCTCCTAGAAAAGCGCCAGACCCCGGTCGAAGGCGTCAGGGCTCTTCGACCGGCTGTCCCCTGCGAACCGGACTTTGCCGGCCTCATCCACACCCTGGGCCGCAGTCAGGGCCGCCTCTACTACCGGGACCAGACCCCGGCCTCTTTGGGCGGCCTGATCCGGCTGGCGGAGGCGCACCAGCCCACGGTCATCGTCGAGCTGGGAACGCTGGCCGGCCTGTCGCTGCGGGCTTGGCTGGCCGCCCCCACCCAAGCCCGGGTGGTGGCGGTGGATCGGTCCTTTGCCGCGTTGCGGGCAACCTTAAAGGACGCCCCCCTGGACCTCTCCCGGGTAACCCTGCTGGAGCAGGACATTTTATCCATGGATTTTGGGGCTTGCTGGGAGCCGCAAGACCGGGTGCTCCTCTACGTGGACGCCCACGACCAGCCCCAGGCCCCCCTCATGGAATCCATCCTGGACCGGGCCCTGCCGCTTCTGCCCCCGGGCAGCCGGGTGGTGGTGGACGACCTCTGGCACAGCCCCGAGCCCCTGGACGCCTCCAGCGTTCCGGCCTTTTTCAGCTCCCGGGTCCTGCCGGAGATCGACCCGCTGCAGTGCTTTGACGGCCATTACGCCCCTTACTGGCAGGGGGGCTCCTTTTTCGGCTTCCGGGAAGTGGGGCCGCTCCTGGACTGGGTAAACCGTCGGCGCCTGTCCCTGGAATTTTCCGGCGACGCCAAGTTTGTCTCCTTTCCCTGGCCCCCGGCTGACGGCGGCGGCGGATCTGACCAGCCCACCCCGGAAGCCATCACCGGGCTCCCCGGCCGCTATGCCTACCACCCCCTGGCGGCCTTCGCCCTGACCGGACAGACTGCTCTTTCCCTGAGTGAGGACACCCTGGCCGCCCTGGCCCGGTTTTCCGAAGCCCGCTCCCTGTATGCCCAGGGGCACATCGCCCCGGCTTTGAGTCTGCTTGCGGAAGCCAACGCCCGGCCCCATGGCGTCAGCGGCCTCCGGTACGCCGAGGCCGTGGCCCTGACCCGGCTGGGCCGGTTTGCCGAGGCTATCCGGGCCTTGGAAGCCGAATTGCAGGGCGATTTCCCCCACGTTCGGGCCGCGCAACTGCTGGCCGACCTCCGGGCTTGGAACCGCGACCGGCCCCCTGAGACCACTTTGCCCCCAAGGGAGGCCGCCCGGCCCACTCCGCCGGAAGTCCCCAGCTTCACCATCTTCGCCTGTCCCAAGGCCTTCACCGGCCACACCGGCATCATCCAGAGAAACGCCCTCGTGAGCTGGACGAAGCTGAGGCCCCGGCCAGACATCATTCTGCTGGGCGATGACCCCGGGGTGGCGGAGATCGCCCGGGAACTCAACCTCCGGCATCTGCCCGACATCCAGCGCACCGAAGCCGGCACCCCCCTGGTGCCCCATCTCTTCGCCTTGGCCCAGGAGACGGCCAGGACGCCGGTTCTGGCCTACGTCAACGCCGACATCATCCTCACCGCCGACTTTGCCGCGGCCGTCCGCCAGGCCGCCGCCCGGTTTCCGGAGTATCTCCTGGTGGGGCGGCGCTTCGACCTGGAACTGCCCGAGTTGTGGGACTTTTCCCCTCCCGACTGGGAGGCCCGCCTCCGGCAGGCGGTGGCGGCCCGGGGCACCCTGCACGCCGAAAGCGCCATCGATTATTTCGTCTTCACCCGGGGCCTGTGGCCCGCCATCCCCGATTTCGCCCTGGGGCGCACCGCCTGGGACAACTGGCTGGTAGCCGACCCCCTGTTGCGGGGAGTGCCGGTGATTGACGCCACCCCGGCGGTCCTGGCAGTGCACCAGCGCCACGACTACGGCCATGTGCCGGGCGGTGAGGCGGCGGCCTGGCGGGGCGCGGAGGCCAGGAAGAACCAGGACCTGGCCTGGGCCGGCTTCTTCCTCTGCTACCCCACCCACGCCACCTGGGAGCTGACCCCTGCGGGCCTGAAAGAACGACCGGACCAAACCCGCGGCCTGACCTTAATGGCCCAGGCCGGGACGCATCTGAAGGAGCAGCGCTGGGGCACGGCTCTCAAATGTCTGGAGGAAGCCGGTGCCTGTCTCCCCCAGGGCGTCCCGGGCTGGCAATACGCCCGGGCCCTGGCCCTCCGGGGGCTGGGACGGTGGCAGGAGGCCCTGGCCGCCCTGAGCAGCGAGCTGGCCTCCCATCCCAGCCACCACCCGGCCCGGGAGCTTGCGGAGGAGCTTCAGGGCCGGGCCCGGCCGGAAGCTCCGGTTACCGCCGGTCAGGCCCCCGACCCCCGGCTCAGCGTGGTCATCCCCACCTACAACCGGGCCCGTTATCTGGCCGCCGCGGTGGAAAGCGCCCTGGCCCAGGAGTGCCCGGAGTTGGAAATCCTGGTGGTGGACGACGGCTCCACCGACGACACCCCGGCGGTCATGGCCCGCTTCACCGACCCCCGGGTGCGCTATCTCCCCCAGGGCAAGTCCGGCGCGCCGGGCACCCGCAACACCGGGGCCGCCCAGGCCCGGGCCGAGTGGCTCCTGTGGCTGGACTCCGACGACACCCTCCTGCCCGGCTGGGTGGCCCGGCTGCTTCGGGAGCTGACCTGGGGGGAAGCGGCCGACGTCTACTACGGCAATCTGGTGGTCACCAACGAGCACGGGAAACCTCTGCGCACCCTGCGCTACGACGATTATGCCGGCAAGAACGCCGCCCTGCTGGCCCGCCTGGTGTACGGCAACCCCCTGCCGTTGCCCGGCACCCTGATGCGCCGGAGCCTGCTCCTTGCCGCGGGCGGCTTCGACCCGGCCTTCCCCCGGGCCCACGACTACGAGCTCTGGACCCGCTTGGCGCCCCGGGCCCGCTTCCGGCACGTCAATTTTTTGGCCGCGACCTGGCGCTGGCACGACGGCAACCTGTCCTCCGGGACGGTGGCCCGGGACCTGTCCTACGAGGCCGAAGTGGTCAGGCGCCTGCTCAAGCGCCACTCCCTCAAGGAGCTCTTTCCGGACCTCAATTGGGAGGACTGGCAGACCGCCCAGGCCCAGGCCGCCGGGGTGGTGAGCGAAATCCTGGCCCGCTACGGCGACGGCGACGGCGCCCGGCTCTGGCAGGAGGAAGCCCGGGGCCGCCGCCTTCCGTCCCCAGCCGGTGGGGCGCATGCGGCTCGGGCCTGAAGCCGGCGCCGCCCCCTGGCGCATCCTCCTGGTGGCCCACAATCTGGGGGAGGCGGCCCGGGCCGGCACCGAGATTTACTGCCTGGACCTGGGCCGGGCCCTCAGCCGCCTGGGGGTGCAGGTCACCTTCCTGGTGCCCCAGGGTCCGCCGGCCGCGCCCACGGAGGCCAGGATCCCCTGGCAGCTCACCGAGCTGGCCGGCTTTCCCTGTCTGCGCTTTGCGCGCTGCAACCCGGATCTGGTCTCCGGCCTGCGGCATCCGGGCTTTGAGGCGGCTTTCCGGGAGATGCTGGCCCGCCACCCCTTCCACCTGGTGCATTTCCACCACACCTTTCTCAGCTCCATGTCCCTGCCGCAGGTGGCCCTGGACGCCGGGCTGCCGACGGTGCTCACGCTGCACGACGCCTGGCACCTCTGCCCCCGGCTGCATTGCCTGAACGCCGCCGGGTTCTGCGGCGGGCCGGTCTCTACCCGGGAGTGCGCCGCCTGCCTGGCGCCGCTGGCCGGCGTCTCCGACGGGGACAGCCGCCGCCTGCTGGAAGGCTTTCTGGACCGGCGCCTGGCTTATGTCCGGGGACTCTTCCCCCGCCTCCGCCTCCTGGCCCCGTCCCGGTTCCTCCGGGACCTGCACTATCAGGCCGGGGTGGCCCGGGGGGAAATTCTGCATCTGCCCCTGGGGCTGGCAGCGCCGGGTGATCCCCTGCCGGCGCCGGCCCCCGTCGGCCTGCCCCGCTTCGTGTTTTTGGGCAATCTGGTGCCGGTGAAACGGGTGGACCTGGCCATCGAGGCTTTCCGGCCGCTGTCCGGCCGGGCCTCCCTGGAGATTTGGGGCCAGCTGCTGCCGGCGTTTGAGCCGGGCTTCATGGAGCTTCTGGCCGGTCAGCCCCATATCCGCTACCAGGGGCCCTACCGGCGGCGGGACCTGCCCCGCATCCTGGCCGGCGCCGCCGCGGTGGTGGTGCCCTCGGACTTCGAAAATCATCCCCTGGTGGTGCGGGAGGCGCTGGCTTTGAGGGTGCCGGTGGTGGCCTCCCGGGTCGGCGGCCTCCCGGAGCTGATCCGCCCCGGTCAAAACGGCCTGCTCTTCCGGCCGGGCGACGCCGGGGCCCTGCGCCGTCAGATCCTCCGCCTGCTGGAGCAGCCGGCGCTCCTGGATTGCCTGCGCCGGGGCATCGGGCCGGTGCGCACCATGGCCGAAGAGGCCCGGGACCTCCTGGCCTTGTATGGCAGTCTCACCGCCCGCGGTCCTGGCCGCCCTGCCTCCCCCTTCTTTCTCCCTTGCCAAGGCGGCCAGACGCCAGGAAAAAAACCTCTGGCTATTTCGTCTTGACCTCTTGAAGAAAGATTAGACCCTATTTCAAAACCCCATATCAATGCGGTCCGGCAAAATTTTGGCGCATAAGGCATCTCTGACCAGGATATCGTCCCTATCCTTGATGTTTCAGCTCTGAGAGAAGAGGAGGCGCCTAGCAAAAAGGACCTCCGGACAGGGAAGAGCCTGCCTTTCCGGCTCCCTCCCCCTTGATGGGGGAGGGCTGGGGTGGGGGTGGCGAAAGTATTAGCAATGACGCTGACTTGCTTTATTCGCCCCCCTCCCCCACCCCCTCCCACCGTGGGGAGGGGGCTTATCAACGCGATCATGCCAAATCCCTACCGGACAGCACTGACCCTCTATCTTGGAAAATTGTCATTCTGAGAGAAGCGAAGAATCTCGTATTTTAAATGAGTTGAGACCCTTCGCTTCCCTCCGGGTGACAGAAAAAGAGGTTTTGAAATGGGTTCTCGGGCGTCCGGCGGGAAAGCCTGGAGAAAAGACGGCGGCACCCGCATGGTCAACCGTCTTCCGGGGGAGAACCGCGCCAAGATTTTCGTCTTGCGTAGAGACGTAAGGATGGATAACGAAAGGCCGGCCCCCCGGACAGGCGGGGAACCGGCCTTTTTCTTCTCACTTCGGGTCCTCGCTGGGGAGCGAGAGACCGTCTGGTCGTGAACCTACTTGACGAGCAAGGGCACGATGAGCAGGGCCACGATGTTGACCACCTTGATCATGGGGTTGATGGCCGGGCCGGCGGTGTCCTTGTAGGGGTCGCCCACGGTGTCGCCGGTGACCGCCGCCTTGT
>FWPV01001046.1_pt1 | contig 80190 bp, 63 predicted proteins | sample 2228371 | NCBI WGS metagenome assembly FWPV01 (sample SAMEA103939776, study PRJEB20133) | metagenome
CGGTATAAAAAGCCGGGGAGCCGAGCTTTAACCGAACGAGATAAGTGGCGGTTGTGGTCCCATAGTTATAGACCGAGCAAGCCGGGGTGACAGAGGAGAGGGAGTCAATCGTTCCGGTCGGCACCTCAATTTTTGTGCAACCAACATCCGGATTACCGCCAGAGATTAAAGCGCGGAAGACATCGCCATTTGGACCGGTCGCGGCATAGAGATAAGTCGCATCGCCAGTATTTACTTCTAAGAGTTTGTAGACAATCGTTGCCCCGGGTAAACTACCAGTGCTTGACCAGGTATCACCGCCATCGGTTGAGACAAAGACTTCTGCTGGTGGGCTCGCCCGATAACTGCCCGCATAAAGAAAATCATTGGATGTCCGACAGAGAGACCGAATGCCATTAGTATTGTTGAAATAGCCGTAGCCGAGTTCGGTCCAACTAGCCCCGCCATCCGTCGATTTGAATACCCGCCCGATATTCTCGGCGGGATTGGTCTTGGGATAAGTTCCGGCATAAAGAACTCCCCCTGGGCCTTCAATTAGGGTTGGGCTGTGACCGGCATCATACATCGTGCCGCCGCTACCAGTCCAGGTTGTGCCGTTATTAGTTGATTTGAGCGGTTGGGCACCAGTTGCCCAAGTTCCGCAGTAAATATTACCATTTGATGTTTGCAAAAGTGAGTAGCGAGGAAAGGCGTATATCCCCGGAGGTCCTGGTTGGGTCCAGGTTAAACCATGGTCGGTTGAATAGCAAGGGGAGCGACCAGACATAGCGCTCACATCATGAGCGGCATGGATTCTTCCGGTATTATCTTCCAAGAGGGAAGTTATTGTTTGACCAATAGATGACCCGTTCAATTGGGAACGAAGGTTCCAAGTTGAACCCCCATCGGATGAGATATAGAGACATCCGTAGGAGTAGCCCGCCACTCTGGTTCCAGCAAATAATGTCTCGCCTTGAGTCTTAATTAGACAACTGATTTGCCTCACATTACCTGGCAGGTCGCCGGTTTGTTGCCAGTTGAAGAAGTCAAGGGAGCGGAAGACCCAACCGGAGTCAGCGGAAGGGGTATTAATATTCACCGCGGCGTAGAGATGACCTTGGGGTCCAATGATGAGGTCGGTAACCGCAAGCGCTTGAGGTAATTCCCCGGTATTTTGCCAATCTAAACCGAAAAGATTAAAAAAGATAAAAGAGGTTAAAATCAAAGAGAGGTTCTTCATAGTTCACCTCTGTCCGGAAAAGAGATTTTTATTATACTTCTTATTACCTAAAAGTCAACTCAATTAAAGAAATCTTCTAATGAAAGAGTGAGTGCTCTTCCTAAATCGGGGAGATGCTTGGTCGACTTAATGCTGGGCAAAACGAGAAGTTTGCCCCAACGACAAGCAAGAGACTAATTCTTGATTCAAAATTAGCAAGGGGAGGAAAGCTGTCGCCTAAGGCTTTTAAGGAATTAACAATCTCTCTTAAATGCAATCTATTGATATATGACCAATAGACCGCCAAACTCAGTCAATTTTCGGCAGTTGACTTTTTCTCTTTTCTTGCTAATATGGAAGAAAGCGATGAGGTGAAAAATGGCGAAAGATATTGATAAGGAGAAATTGAAGGCGCTCGCCTCGGCTATCGCCCAAATTGAAAAGCAATTCGGAAAGGGCGCGGTGATGAAGATGGGGGAGAAAAGGAGTCAGGTTGAGGTTGATGTCATCCCCAGTGGCTCAATCGCCTTAGATATCGCCTTGGGGATTGGTGGTTTTCCGAAAGGGCGGATTTGTGAGATTTACGGACCGGAGGCATCCGGGAAGACGACGCTTGCCCTCTCGGTCATCGCCCAGACCCAAAAGAGAGGCGGGATCGCCTGTTTTATTGATTCCGAGCACGCCCTTGACCCATCCTATGCCCAGGTCTTAGGTGTGGATTTGGATAATCTTTATCTCTCCCAACCGGATACGGGTGAGCAGTCATTGGAGATTGCGGAAATTCTAACCCGGAGTCAGGCGTTGGATGTGTTCGTGGTTGATTCGGTTGCCGCCTTAGTCCCCCGAGTGGAGGTGGAGGGGGAGATGGGCGAGGCGCAGGTCGGAGTCCAGGCCCGGCTTATGTCTCAGGCTTTGCGGAAATTAGCCGGGGTGATAAGTAAGTCTAATACCTGCGCGATATTTACTAACCAGATAAGGCATAAGATTGGTGTGATGTATGGTAGCCCAGAGACGACCCCCGGTGGTTTGGCGTTGAAGTTCTATTCGACTCTGAGGCTTGAGATTCGGCGGATTGCGGCAATCAAGAGGGGCGAAGATTTCATCGGTGCCCGGACCAAGGTGCGGGTTGTAAAGAATAAATTGGCACCGCCATTTAAGGAGGCGGAGTTTGACATTATCTACGGAAAGGGGATTGGGAAATTGGGAGAGTTGATTGATGTCGGAAGCACACTGGGAATAGTGCAAAGGAGTGGTGCTTGGTTTTCTTATCAAGAAGAGCGATTGGGTCAGGGAAAGGAGCAGGCGATAGAATTTTTAGAAAGAAACCCGGATATCGCCGAAGAGATTGAGAAAGAGATATACAAAAAGGCTTTTCCCAAATAGTTTTCTACTCTTTAGGGGATGAAAGCAGCGGAGATTAGAAAGACATTTTTAGAGTTCTACGCCCAAAGAGGTCATACGATTGTCTCTTCTTCTCCCCTTTATCCCAAGGATGACCCAACCCTTCTCTTTACCACCGCCGGGATGGTCCAGTTCAAGCCACTCTGGGCGGGGACAAAGCCTCTGCCCTACAAAAGGGCGTGTAGTGTTCAAAAGTGCCTAAGGGTTTCTGATTTAGAGAGGGTTGGAAAGTCACCAAAGTATCTAACTTTCTTTGAGATGTTGGGCAACTTCTCTTTTGGTGACTACTTTAAGGAAGAGGCGATTATTTGGGCCTGGGAGTATCTATTAAAAGTTGTGAAATTGCCCGAAGAGAAGCTCTCGGTCTCGGTATTTAGGGAAGATGAGGAGGCATTCAATATCTGGCATAAGATTATCGGTTTGGCGGAGAAAAAGATTTTCCGTTTGGGAGAAGAGGATAACTTTTGGGGACCAGCCGGGGGACAGGGGGCTTGTGGTCCCTGCTCGGAGATTTATTTTGATTTGGGCGAAGAGTTCGGTTGTGGTCAAGCGAACTGTGCGCCCGGTTGTAGTTGTGACCGATTTCTGGAGGTCTACAATTTGGTCTTTCCCCAATATGACTGTCAGCCCGACGGGAGAAAACTCCCCCTAAGGAATCGGGGGATTGATACCGGAATGGGATTGGAGAGGTTGGCGATGGTCTCCCAAAGAAAGAAGTCGGTTTTTGAGACCGACCTCTTCTCGCCGATTATCCAGAAGATGGAAGAGATAGTGGGTGAGACAGCGATCGGTGAGAGGCGGGTTGCTTTCCAAGCCGCTGCGGACCACATCCGAGCGGTCGTCTTTGCCATCAATGAAGGGATTCTGCCCTCTCCGGAAGAGAGGGGTTATGTCATTCGCAATTTGATAAGGCGAGCTTTGCTCTTTTCTTATAAATTCTTAGAAAGAGAAGAGCCCTTCCTTTATCAACTGACCGGAGTGGTGGTTGATGGTTATCAAAGCCATTATCCCGAATTGAGAGAAAGTTTTCAGAAGGTATCTTCAATTATCAAATCGGAAGAAGAGAGGTTTTTAGTGAATCTGAGTAACGGGATAAAGAAGTGGGAGGAGATTACCCGAGGCCTCGCCGAAGGGGAGACGGTTTCGGGAGAGGATGTCTTTCGGCTCTCGGATACCTATGGGCTAAATATTGAGATCCAAGAGGAGTTGGCAAAGGAGAAGGGTTTGAAGATTGACCAGGAGGGGTTCAAAAGATTATTAGCCGAAGCCCGGGAGAAATCAAAAAAGCGGGTTTTAATTACCGGCTTTTCTCAAGAGGTCCTAAAAGGGATAACCCAAGAATTTGTTGGTTATGAGACCTTGAGCTGCCAAACCGAACTACTCTATTTCCAACCAATTGGTGAAGACCTCTATGAGGTGATTTTAAGCAAGACACCATTTTATGCCGAGGCGGGTGGGCAGGTTGGTGATACCGGTTGGATTGAAGGGGATGGGTTTAAGTTGGAGGTCTTGGACTCTTATTATCAGTTTGGCATTGCCGTAACCAAGGTTAGAGTTTGGGAAGGGGAGATAAAGTTGGGAAGAGTGATTTCCTTAGTGGATAAAAAGAGAAGGCGAGAAATTGAGAGAGCCCACACCGCCACCCATCTCTTACATAAGGCGTTAAAATTAGTTCTGGGGGAGGGAGTAAGGCAGGAGGGCTCGTTAGTTGAACCGGGACGCCTCCGTTTTGATTTCAATTTTCCCCGGTCTTTGTCCGAAGAAGAGATTGAGAGGGTAGAGGAGATAGTTTACGAGAAGATTTTAGAAGATTTAGCGGTGGAGAAGTTCTTCGGGGTGCGGATTGAGGAGGCGAGGGCGATGGGGGCAGTCGCTCTATTCACTGAGCAATATGGGGAAAAGGTGAATGTGATAAAAGTCGGGAATTTCTCAACCGAGTTATGCGGCGGGACACATTTAAGGCGAACCGGGGAAATCGGTCATTTCTTCATTACCAATGAGGCTGGGGTCGCGGCCGGGATAAGAAGGATTGAGGCGTTCTGTGGAGAAAGGGCAAGAGAGGAGATGAAAAAAGAGAAGGAGATCATTAAAACCTTGGAGACAGAATTGGGGACACAAAAATTAGGTCTGAGCAAAAGGGTGAAAGAACTAAAAGAAAACATTAGTGAATTAGAGAAGAAATCAAATAGGTTCTCCTCAATTCTCTTAAACTACCTGAAAAGAGAACTCGGCGGCGAAGAAGTTATGGGTATATCTCTGATTTTTGGCTACTACCCATTTCTTTCCCTGACCGATTTAAGGAATCTATCCGATGGTGTAAGAGATAAAGAAAAGACAATCTCTCTATTTTTGAGCGGGGAAAGAGAGAAGATGTTTGTCATCCGGGTGTCTAGGGATTTGACAAAGAGGATAAAGGCAAAGGAGCTGGCGAAGTTTTTGGGGGAGAGATTTAAGGGTGGAGGTGGTGGTCGAGATGATTTGGCCGAAGGCGGTTTGCAAGGGGAAGCAAAAGAGGTAAAGGAGGTAATCAGAAAATACCTAGAGGACTTTCAATTTCGGGCTTGAAAAATTTTTAATTTTTGGTAAAATCTTCGTCAAAGCTGGAGGAGGGTTGTATGTTGAAGAGAAGAGTAGGTCTTTTTCTTCTTAGCCTTATTGTCTTTCTTTACGGGCAGGTGGTTGAGAGAACCATCTCTCTCCCGGATAGCCTCTCCGGAATTCTTTTCCCGCAGGCGTTTACCCATAACCCCACCAATAATCGGATTTATGTCGCCGGGGAAAAGGGCGGTTCGGTTATGGTGATCAATGCGGCAAATCAGGAAAAAATCGCCAAAGTCCCGATTGGGGGGAACATCACCTCTCTCCTTTATAACCATCTAAATAATAAGGTCTATGGGACAACGACCGGGACAACAAATCTCCTTTTTGTTTTAGATGGGACTTCTTTAAGATTGGACACGACAATTCCCGTTGGGCCGGAGCCGGTCGCCTTAGCCCTCAATGGGACAAACAATAAGATTTATTGTGCCAATCGCGGTGGTAATACTGTCACGATAATTGACGCCAATACGAACCGGGTTCTGGCTACGGTGACCGTTGGCAATTCACCTTCCTTTCTCCTTTGGAATCCACGACGGAATCGGATTTACTGCGCCAATCGCTACGGCAATTCCGTTAGTATCATTGATGGTGAGACGAACTTGCTTCGGGGTGAGGTCCGGGTTGGGACTGGTCCAGTTGCCTTGGTTTGGAATAACCTTAATTATAAGGCTTATTGTGCCAATTCCGGTAGCGGTGATATAACCATTTTCAACGGCGAGACCGATTCGGTCGTTACCACTGTTACGACCGGTAACTATCCAACGGCCCTCGCCTATAACCAGACGAATAATAAGTTTTACTGCGCCAACCGTTGGGATGGCACGGTCAGTATATTTAATGGGGCTAATGACCAGTTAATTGCGATTGTGAACACAGGGCTTAATCCAGCCGCTCTCTGTTGGAACTCAGCGGGGAATAAGGTCTATTGTGCCAACGCCTCCTCCCAGACCGTCTCGGTGATTAGCGGAGTTAATAACAATGTGATAACCCATGTCCCGGTCGGCAGTGAGCCTTCGCTTCTCTTTCCCCATCCGACAAGTGAACTTGTCTATTGCCTAAACCGGTTGAGCCATGAGATCTCAGTCATCTCGGGTTCAACCAATACCGGGACCTTAATCCTCGGCGTGACTCCGGCAGCTGGGGTTTGGAACCCAATAAATAATTATCTCTATATCGCCAATTCGGCAGCAAACAATCTCTTTGTGATTGATGCGGCTCGGAATCAGGTGGTTGGGATGATTACGGTTGGTAAAAGTCCTTCCAGTTTAGTGCTTAATCCAAATAATAATCGCCTCTTCTGTGCCAATTATAATTCTAATGATGTTACTGTGATCAGTTGTGCCGATAATCAAGTTATCACCACGATTCCCGTTGAGAAGGGTCCAATCGCCTTAACCTTAAACCGAACGAATAATAAGGTCTACTGTGCGAATAATGATAGTGGGAGTGTGACGATAATTGATGGTGAGACGAATCAGGTGATTCGCACGATAAAGGTCGGTTTGAATCCCTTATCAATCGTTTGGAATCCCTTAAACAATCGGGTCTATTGCGCCAACCGGAACAACAATGATATTGCCGTGATTGATGGGGTTGGTGATACCCTGCGGAAGCGGATCCCGGCGGGACAGGCACCAATCATCCTCTGTTTCAATTCCCGGAATAATAAAATCTATGCCGGGAATCGGATTAGTAATAATGTGACGATTGTGAACGCCCTTCCGGATACCATTCTCACCAATCTCGGTGTCGCTCGGGGACCAGAGGATTTGGTCTATGACTCGATTGACAATAAAATCTATTCGGCGGGTTTTGTTCAAAATAAGGTCTCGGTCATTGGGGGCGAAAATAACCAGTTGCTCACCGAGTGCGGGGTCGGGCAAAATCCAAAGGCTCTGCTCTGGAACTCCCTCTCCAATCGGGTCTATGTCGCCAACTTTGGTGACCGGACGGTCTCGGTGATAAAATGCGCCAACGATTCGTTAATTGCCACTCTGCCGGTTGGTGAGGGTCCGCAGAGATTGGCCTGGGCAAGAACTCCCAACCGGGTCTATGTCTCCAATACCGATGGCTCAACCATCACCGTCATCTTTGATGGCTCGGGGATTGAAGAGGAGAAGAGGTTGAGGCGGCGCTCGGAAAATAGACCATTTCCCACCCCCTTTTTTTCGTCAACTAATCTATTCAAAAGAGAGGAAGCCTCCTTACGGGTTTTTGGTGCCCAGGGGAACTTAATCCCGTTTTTTAATAAACCAATTACCCCCGGGATTTATTTTCTCACCGTTGAGAAGAAAGGGGGGCTTGAGGTTTTTAAGGTCGTAAAGTTTTAATTCATCTCAAAAAGATAAATTTCTTCACTACCTCCTCCTCTCCATTTCCTAAGGAGAGGAAGTAGAGCCCGTTCGGTAGTGGCGGAAGGGAGATACTTATCCTTTGGGAACCAGAAGAGAAAAAGCCCAACTCTTTCTGAAAGAGAATCGGACCGGAAGGGCTTATAACTTTTAGACTCAATCCCGAAGGTTTGGCGAGGGAGATTTCCAAGGAGAGAGACGGGGAGTTGAGAAATGTCCCGCGGCGCGAGGATTTTAGACCTTTAGCGACAAACTCCTCAACTTTGGTTGTGGGTTGGAAGCCATAGCCACCGAGATCGTCAAGATACCAACCATAGGAGACAATTGAGAGGTCAGTGCCGAAGTGCCAACGGATTTGAAAATTTTGGTTTTGGCTGACCGGGAGGCGAAAGGCAGAAAATTTCCAGAGTCCCGAATAACCGCTATAACAGGGTTCGTAAGGGATTCCGGAATTACCGCTGCTGGCGATGGTGTCATAACGGTCGGGTGGCTCGGGATAGAGAATCTGCCAGGTGTTACCGCCATCGGTTGAGATCTTCACATTCCCACCGTCAAAATAGTATTCGGTGCTATACCAGTGCCAAAAAAAGAGGTAAGGGTTATCAATATTGGCGGTATAAATTGGTGAGGTCAGCTTCCAGTTGGCATAGTTTTCGTATTCACCGCCGAGAACCGTTCCCCAGAGTCTAATCCCAGAATGGGGTTGGGGTCCAACAGTTGGACTTCCCCACTCCCAGGCATTATAAGGAGGGTCGGGGGTTAGGTTTCCGTTGCTTATTTCTAAGCTATCTAAGAAGTGGACAGCGAATACTTGGCGAGATAGGGTATCATTCCTTGGATTTTCATCTCCGGGAAGGCTCACCCAGGCCTTAAAGTTATAGATTCCAGGTGATAGTTGTCGGGAAGGGAATATGACTAAGGCGGTATCATTGGACGGGAGGGGCCCAACGGCTAAACTATCCCTCAGGAGACCTTCAAATTCAATCTTAACGAAGAAGGAAGCGGGATTTCTCCCATAATTTTTCACCTTAACCCTTGGGGTGATTTCACCGGCCGGAATGAAAGGGAGGGGGGAATGAATCTTTCTTATCCCGCCATCGTTACCAAATTGCCTCAGATACCAGATGACACTTGTGCTGTCGGTTAAGATGTGGTTTGGTGGGTCGCCATTATAGACATATTGGAGGAAATAACCACCGGAACCATCTCTTCCCTGAATGCCAATGGTGTTGGAGGAGAGGTTGCCATTCATATCAAGGTAGTTGAACTTCATCCGACCATCGGAATAGAAAACGATTTCAAATGTCTGGGTCTCTTGGGTTCCATACCTTGGGACATCTACCCAAGCGAACACAGTAAATTGACCATTTGGGTCGTTATAGTGGTAGACTGTGCCACCCGCACTCGGGTCTAAGTCATCCCAAAAGCCAGCAATCATATTGCGAATCTGAGGATAGGGTAGGGGATAGTTCAGATAATTGACCCAGGAGGTTGGAAATTGGAGGAATCCGTTTGAGCAGATATTAATTGAAGTTAGGTCCTCTTCGTAGTAAGGGAAAGGAAAGGGAAGGGAACGGGTTAAGAGGTCATCGTCATCTAAGATCAATACCTCACCTTGGCTCGGGTCAATCCATTCAAACCCAACGGTATCCCCCGGGTCCTGAGTTGACTCGTAGAGATAGCCGAAGGAATCCGGTCCGCCACCGAAGGAAGAAGGGAGAAGATTTATCAGAGAGAGCGTCTCCTTCTGGTTCTTTTCCCTCTGGTCATTTTTGGCAAACGCCAATAAGAGAAAAAGGGTTAAAATAATGGATATCCTTCTCATATTTCCTCCTATTCTCTTATTATAAAAGAGAAGGAATTTGTTGTCAAGGTTGACTTTTGAGAAATACGGTTTATCATTGAGGATGCTTCGCCGGCTATTGCTCATCCTCCTTTCCCTTTCTCTCTTTTTGGCCACATTTTTTCTATTCAAAAATATTTTCTTCTTGAAGAAGACGCCCTTAAAAAGAAAGATTATTTTTCAAAGCGATTTGGGGAATTCTTTCAATATCCTATTGATTGCGAACGATGCCCGGTTGATTGAGCGGAAACTCCCTGGGGGGAAGGTGGTGAAGACCTTGGAGAAGAAAAGCCGAAGTGATATCATTGATGTCATCCACATCAACTTAGATAAGGGGATTGTGAATTTAGTTAATATCCCGAGGGATATGCTCGTTTCTATCCCAGGATATACAAAGGCGGATAGCGATACCGACTTTTGTAATCTTGATAAGATAAATCATAGTTACTTCTTCGGTAAGGATAGCCTCTTGAAAGAGGTCCTTTTGCGAAATTTCCAGATTCCAATTCATCGGTATCTCACGATTAATTTCTTTTCTTTCCAAGAGGTCTTTTCCCTCTTATCTCCTCACCTAAAGGAAATTCCTTTAAAAGGGCATTTGATTAAAAGCGCCCCCGAGGCGAGAAGACTTCTCCGGGCAAGGCGAATTTGGCGATGGGACGATATTGACCGGGGGCGGAACTCTTTAATTTTTCTGAAAGAAGTCTTAGGAAAGATTTGGCCAATTTTGGAGAAAGGATTTTTTAAAGATGAGGTGATTGAGGAGATATTTAAAATTGTTGGGAAGGATACCGATTTGACCCCGGGTGATATTGCCTTCATCTTTGAAAATTTGCAAAAGAAGGGTTTTCAACCAAAGGAGATAAAGATGGCGACTTTGATTGGCTATCAAGCACCTGTTTATCTCAATCGCTATGGTGAGGTCCTCGCCTGTTATCTTCCAATTCATTCCGAGATCAAGAAGCAGATTGCCCACTTTATTTTTGAAGAAGAAATTGAGGCGAAATCTTATATGGAGAATGAGCCACTCCCTTTGCCGAGTTATGTCTTGAGAAGTTACTCTTCTTCCGAGGTCTCTCCCGACTCAATTCGGAGTGACTTAGAGGCGAAACAGTTAATTGAGCAGAGCCAAGAGTTTTAACTCTTCGGGAGAAGAGATTTTGGCAATTGACCAAAAACCTTTTTATAGAGGGCGGGATATTTATCCTTACCCGCGAGCAGAAAGAAGGTTAAGGGCAACTTCTTTTTTGCCTCCTTGGCAATCAGGTTGGAGATTTCCTTAATCTCCCATTGGGCGGAGGCATCGGAGCGGAGCCGGACGATATGGTATAACTCTCGGGCATTCAGTCCGAGGAGAACTTGCCTCTTGTGGGCATTGGTCAAGATATAGAAACTAATCTTTGGGAATTCTCTTCTCCATTTCGCAAAGAGTTGGTTTGTCTTCTTAATGATTTCGGCAAATTTTTTCTCTTCCCCGATTTCTCTAATTGATTTTGGTAAGACATAGCCGAGTTTTGGAGAGTAGGGTCTTTTGATTAAGGTCGCCAGTCGGTGCCTCTTTAACTGGGCGAAGGCGGAAGCGGAGAGGGTAATCTCAAAGATGAGAAAAGAGAATTCAAATTCTCTGGGCAAGGCATCGTAGAACTCTAAGTGCCTTAGGGCGGTTTGGAAAATCTCCTCTTCTTTTCCCTTGGTCAACTTCGCCAATTCTTCAAGGGGTAATTGGGAATAGGGATAGAGGAGGGCGAGAGCGATAAGGGAGTCGGAGTTTGGATTGTAGTTGATGAGATGTACCTTCTTATCTTTTTTCCTCTCTTTCTTTGAAAGGATTTTTCTTGCTAATTCCTCAATATCTTCCCCCCGTCTTTCGTAGGGTGTGGCTTGGTAAAATAAGAAGAGGGAAGGAGCGATTTTAGCAACCGAAGAGAATAATTTTTCTCCTAATTCTCTTATCTCTCTTAATGGTGAGGCAGCAAAATTTCTTAATAGATATTCTAAATTTCGCGCGTTGATTGTCATTCCCAGTTGGGTTAAGGTAGCTAAGGGAAGGCAAAAGCGGGCATCTTCCTTTGCCCTATTTTCCGCCTCTTTCTCTTTCATATTGGGATTTGATTTTAAGCGGGCGGATTTCAATTTTTCGACAAGGGTTTCGTAATAATTGAATTGCTCCTCAATTAAGGAAAGGTATTCCTTTTCATAAGGAGTCGACTTTATCTCTTCGGGGATGAAGAAACCCTTCTCAAATTTCACATACCGCTGGGACTTTTCGGTGTAAGAGACAAGCCGGAACCTTTCAATTTCCTCTACCGCCAGACGAGAGACGTCAAGGATATCAAAGTTAAAAACCGAATGTTCGGCAACGGAGTGATGTCCCATATCATAAATGATTCTCTTTGCGGACCGGCGCGCCAATCCCACCTCCTTTCTTGCTTCTTCTCTTAATTCTGGAATCGGGCGGGAACTTCGGCTGATTCGGGCATAAGCGGCGGAGATTGTCTCTGGGGTTTTCACCCCAGGCAAATCTTTTAATAAATCGGCGTCAACATTATAACCAGCTAGGATGACTTTCATCCGCCAATATAATTTAATCAACCAATCTTGTCAAGCCGGGAAATTTCGGTAAAATAAGTTATGGAGAAGAAAAGAATTGGTGTCTTAGTCTCGGGAAGGGGGACAAACTTACAGGCTCTCATTGATGCCACAGAGAAGGGGGAGATTCCAGCCGAGGTCGTTATTGTGATTAGCAATAAGAAGGATGCCTATGCCTTAGAGCGCGCCAAAAGGCATAATATCCCCGCCCTTTATATTTCCCATAAAGAATTTCCGAGTCGGGAGGAGTTTGAGAAGGCGCTGATTGAGGAGTTGGACAAGAAAAAGGTTGATTTGGTCTGTTTGGCCGGCTTTATGCGAGTCCTCTCCCCTTATTTTGTAAATCTCTATCGGATGCGGATCATGAATGTCCATCCCGCCCTTCTACCGGTAGCAAAGGGATTATATGGGGAAAAGGTGCACGAGGTGGTATTGGCTTCCGGTGCCAAGTTTTCGGGTTGCACCGTCCACTTTGTGACCGAGGATGTTGACGGTGGTCCAATAATCCTCCAGAGGATAGTGCCAGTTGAGGATGAGGATACGGTTGAGACATTGGCGGAGCGGGTCTTGAAAGAGGAGCATATCGCCTATAAGGAAGCGATTAAACTCTTCTGCGAAGGTCGGCTAAAGGTCTTCGGAAACCGGGTGAAGGTAGAAAAGATTTAGAAATTTCATTAAACGGCCAATTAGATTTCAGTTAGACTTCTCTTAAGCTTTAAATTGGACCGAAGATTAGACCTTTCATTTGATTAGAAGGTGCCTCAAAGGAGAGGTCATTCATTAGGTTAAAGGATATCTCTCTTAAAAGAAATTTGAATTTGGCGGTTGATTTGAAATTGGCGCAAATGCCTCTTTAAGGGTCCTCCTCTTGATCGGATAGGGGGAACCATCTCCGATACGAGTTTTAAGAGAAAAAATCACCTCTTTTTACGATGGTCCCAGATTAATACCGGTTTAATTTTGGATTACACCAGAGGATTTAAGAATTGTCAATAACCATCTCTCTTTACACGGTCAACTTTTTTCTCAGTGTGATTTTTAACCACCCTTTCCGGTGACATCATTGGTCTTTATTTCGTCAACGCTTGGCACTAAACGGATAAGGAAATAGGAAATCACCGAATTGGGACAGATTTTTGTCCGATTAATAAAAACCGGATATCGCTCTTGAACCTCGCCCCATAGAACTCATAAATCGGAAGCCAAGTTTTATCGGTGACATACGCGTAAGTGCCAGAGAGAAAGAGATCCCAAGCCTGGTGTATTCCAAGAGCCTAATTTGGAAGACGGAGATGGATTTTTGTATCCTAGATTTCAAGACCCAATTGATTGCAAGCAATACAGAGGGAGTTATTTGAAGAGAAAAGATAAACGACCCTTCTGGTCTGAATCGCTTTTAAGACTTTTGTTGGATTAGCCAAATTTGAAAAACCCAAGATCCACTACCACTCGACTCACAGAAGACAGGTCTTCTCTGCAGGTCATAAGAGACCGTAAAATAAGGACCAAAAGGCCGGTTACTAATAAACCGGCAGTTTAAGGGGTCTTGGAGAGAAGAGTCGCCGTAGTGTTCTGTCCAGCCCGGCTTTTCAAGCTCTGAACCCTAAATCTTTGAACTGAGACCTTACTCCCTTCCATAACTTTTCTAAAAACTCTGAATTACGCCTTATCTTTCCAATCCTCTCAACCCCTTTCCTTTTTCAAATCTCTTTGTATAATCTTTGGTGGCTAAGACCTGTAAACCGCTCTTCTTCCTCTCGCCGATTTTCTTAAATTTATCTTTTTCACCCTTTCCCTTCCGTTTTTTCTCTTATTTCTCCCTAATTCCCCTCTTTTATATCATTGAGAATTTCTCTTTAAGAAGGTCTCTCTTCTATTCCTTTTTCTTCTATTTCCTCTTTGCCCTTTTCCAGCTTTGGTGGTTAAACTTTTTAGTCGTCCCAATTTTAACGAAAACCAAGTTTCTCCTCCATCTTGGGGTCTTGGTCCTCTTTCTCTACTTTGGTCTCTACGGCTTTTTCTTTGGATTAGGGACAAAGAAATTTGGGATTGGTATTGCCCCTCTTCTTTGGGCGGTCTTGGAGTTTATTCGGACGAAGTCGGAGATTGGCTTCCCTTGGGCTCTCCTGGGCTATACCCAAACCCCTTATCTCCCAATAATCCAAATCGCCTCAATAACTGGGGTTTATGGTCTCTCTTCCTTTGTCGTCTTGGTTAATCTCCTTCTCTATCGGATTTTATTTAAGAAGAGAAAGAAAGAGATTTTCCTTTTAATCCTGGCCTTCCTTCTTCCTTTCTCTTATGGGCTCCTCCGGATAAGAAGGGACCTAACGAATTTTCGGGTTGCCATTATCCAACCGAATGTTAGCCCTTATGAGAAAGGTGAGACGGAGAGTTCAGAGAAGATTCTCAAATCCCTATTTCATCTAACCAGAGAGGCTTTAGTTTTCAGGCCGGATATCTTAATCTATCCGGAGACCGCCTCTCTATTTGACATCACAAAGGATAATTGGCTGCGAAAAGAGTTTGAAAGGATTAGTAAAGAAGGAAGGGTCCATCTCATTATCGGGGTGCCAATCTATGAAGAGAGGGGGTATTATAATGGAGCCATCTTAATTGACCCAGAGAAGGGAATTACCGGGATTTATAAAAAGATTCATCCCGTTCCCTTTTCCGAGAGAATCCCTTATATTGATAGGTTTCCCATCTTTAAACCATTCGCCACTTCGGATATGGGCGACTTCACTCCGGGCAGGGATTTCGTTATCTTTGAGACGAGATTCTCTAAGCCCTGTTGTCTCATCTGTTTTGAGTCAATCTTTCCGGACCTAACGAGGGAGTTCGTTTTAAGGGGGGCGGACCTTTTGGTGAATATCACTAATGATGGTTGGTTTGGTAAAACCCCAGGACCTTACCAACATGCGGAATTGGCGATAATGAGGAGCGTAGAATTGGGAAAGCCCCTCCTCCGCTGTGCCAATAATGGTATCTCTCTCATCTGTGACCCTTATGGCCGGGTGACAAAAAAGACGCCCCTCTTTGTTAGGACTATCCTCTTCGGTTCTTTACCTTTTCCCCTTCCTCCCACTCTCTACCAGAGATTTGGCGATTGGTTTGTTTATCTCTCACTTCTTATCATTCTCTTGACAATGGGGAGAGGTCTATTTAAAATAAAAAAAAGCGGATGAAGGCGAAGCAGGGTAGAACGGAAAGAAAATTATTCCTCTTCTTTCTTTTCCCCATTTTCCTTTGGGCGAATCCTTGTCGCTACCTAATTATCGCAAATGAAGATTTCGTTCCTTTTCTCTTGCCACTAAAAGAATGGAAGACGAAAAAGGGGGTTAAGGCAGAAATCTTTCCTATCTCTTATGGCCTCTCAAGGGACTCAATTAAAAGGATTGTGTTATCAGTGAGACCGGAGTATCTCCTCTTAGTTGGAGATAAGGAATACATCCCGCCGGGTGATTCCTTTTATCCCTTCGGTCAACTTTTATTGAGCGACAATTTCTACGGCGATTTGGAAGGTGACTACCAGATGGAAATCCCGGTTGGTCGGTTTCCCTGTCGGAATGTTGAAGAGTGTCGGACGATGGTGAGGAAGGTCCTCGCCTATGAGCGCTTTCCTTTCCGAAGGGATACATCTTGGTATAAATCGGGCTCTTTGGTCTTTATGTGGGACCCCGGTGGTAGGCCGGCTAATCCGATTTATACCGCTGAGTTTCCTTATGATGCGGAGATGATGGGGAGGCGGTATTCAAAGATTGACACCATCTTTAATGATACTCTCTTCGGGCATCAGACCTATGATGATGCGGAAGACATTATCTTTGCTCTAAACGAGGGACGGGGGATGTTATTATACCGGGGACACGCCGGCGGGAATTGGGGTTATCCTTTCACAATTGAGCCAGAGGATGAGAAATTGCGAAATGGGGCAAAGTTGCCGATAATCATCTCTGGTTCCTGTTACACCATCTTTAAAGGGATAAATCCAGTTGGGGAGAGATGGTTGAAGGCAAAGAGTGAGAATGACTCCTTGAAAGGCGCGGTCGTTTTCTTTGGGACGCAGTTGAGTGGGCAATTTGGTTATTGGCGGGGGCGATTTGTCCGGACTCTCTTAAAGAAGGTCTTTGCTGATGAAACCCTGGTCTTGGGAAAGGCCTTTCTTTTAGCCAAAGACAGTATTTTAGCGAAACCGGTATCGGATAGTAATGAATACTTCTATAAAGAATGGAGCCTTCTTGGCGACCCGGAGTTAAATCTCTGGACGAAAGTCCCTAAGCCGCTCTTAGTTTCTACGAAATTTTTGGATAAAAAATTTGTGGTTAGTGTTCGGGATAGTATTGAGCTGAAACCTATTAGAGATGCCTTAGTCTGCCTCACAGCTTTCTCTTCACCCGATTTTTACAAATACGGCTATACCGACGCTCGGGGGGAGATAAAATTTTCAATTGATTCAATAGGGGAGAGGGAGATTATTGTGACTGTCACCGCTCCCAATTATTTTCCTTATGAGACATCGCTTCTTGCCCAAACTATTCCCAACCCATCTCGGGGTGAGGTAGTCATTCTCTACTCACTTCCCCAAAATGGGAAAGTATCTTTAAGGGTTTACGATGTTACCGGTCGTTTGGTTGGAGAGTTAGAGGAAGGAATAAGAGAGAGAGGTTCTTATCGGACCATCTGGAATGGTAAGAATTTCCCCCTTGGTATCTATTTCCTTCGCCTCACCACCCCCAACTTCTTCTACACTCAGAAGGCGGTATTGGCAAGATGAATTTAGGAGGGGGGCGAGCATTGGCAATAGAGTCAGGAGCGATATGATTAAAATTTTGAGAGAAAATTTAAGAATAGCCTAAGGAGGGTTTATGTGGAAAGAATTTAAGGAATTTGCCGTCCGGGGAAATATGGTGGATATGGCGGTTGGCATTATAATTGGTGCGGCCTTTGGCACTATTGTCAATTCCTTGGTTTCGGATGTGATAATGCCACCAATCGGGCTTCTTTTGAGTAAGGTTGATTTCTCCAACCTCTTCCTTCTTCTCCGTCAAGGCAAAACTCCTGGTCCTTATCCGTCATTAGCCGCAGCGCAGGGTGCCGGGGCGGTAACTTTAAACTACGGTCTTTTTATTAACAAGATTATAAGTTTTTTAATCACCGCCTTTTCCGTCTTTCTTTTGGTCCGCTTTATTAATCGCCTCCGCCGACAAAAGGAAGTTCCACCACCCCAACCGAACACCAAAAATTGCCCTTATTGCTTCTCTAATATTCCAATTAAGGCCACCCGCTGTCCCAACTGCACCTCCCACTTAATTGGTGAATAAGTTATAATTTCTATTCACCGAGGCTTCACTTATTTTAAGAACTTGTCCTCTTCTTCCTGGGCTACTCATCCTATTTTTATCTCATACCCTGAGGAGATTGGCCGAGTTAGATTCCGGGAAACTTGAAAAAAATGGGAGGGATGTTATAATTGGGGATGGACCTAAAGTTTATTAGGGAGAATCCAGATTTGGCCAAAGAGATAATCCGTCGGCGCCGGGAAGAGGTTGACATTTCCCAAATCCTCACCCTGGACGAAGCGAGAAGAGAGATTATTCGCCAGCGGGATGAGAAGAGAAGAGAACTCCGAATTATCTCCGAAGATATCGGGAAGAAAATCGCCGAGGGGAGAGATGTCTCGGTGGAGAGGGCGAAGGCAAAAGGTCTTTCCGCTGAGATTAAGGAATTAGAAGGGAGATTGAAGGAGATGGAGGAGAGAATAGAAAAACTCATTGTCCTTTGCCCAAATCAAATTTTATCGGATGTGGGCGATGAGGAAAGGATTGTGAAAAGATGGGGCGAAAGCCCCAGTTTTGATTTTAAGCCTATTCCTCATTATGAATTGGGGGAGGCGTTGGGGATTCTTGACTTAAAGCGGGCGGCGAAACTTGCCGGTTCGCGCTTTGTCTTATTTAAGGGTAAGGGGAGTTTGTTGGAAAGGGCGTTAATAAACTTTTGCCTGGATTATCATATCAAGAGACACAATTATTTGGAGGTCTCACCACCTTATCTGAATAGAGAGGAGTGTTTCTTCGCGGCCGGCGATTTACCAAAATTGGCCGAAGAGATGTATCGGACAAGAGACGACCCATTTTATCTCATCCCAACCGCGGAGGTCCCTTTAATTAATCTCCACCGCGAGGAGATTATGAAAGAAGAAGAACTGCCGAAGTATTATTGTGCTTATACCCCTTGTTTTCGGAGGGAGGCGGGAAGTTATGGGAAAGATGTGAGAGGGATTATTCGGGTCCATCAGTTTGATAAAGTAGAATTGGTCAAATTCACCAAACCGGAAGATTCCGGGGAGGAATTGGAGAAGATGGTAAAAGATGCCGAGGATATTTTACAAGAATTGGGCTTGCCCTATCGGATAAAACTCTTGGCGGCCTGGGATATGGCTTTTCAATCGGCTAAGACCTATGACATTGAGGTTTGGGCGAGTGGGATGGGGGAATGGCTTGAGGTCTCTTCCCTCTCTAACTGTCTTGACTTTCAATCAAAGAGGACAAAGACCCGCTTTCGCCGGAGTGATGGGAGTTTAGATTATGTCCATATTCTAAATGGCTCCGGGCTTGCCTTTCCCCGACTCTTTGTCGCCTTAATTGAGAATTACCAGGAGGAGGGCGGTCGGGTTATTATCCCACCAGCTTTGCGTCCCTATACCGGATTTGATGTCATTGAATAGAGAAGGGTTATTAAAGAGAGAGATTGTTAAGTTGGGAAAATTCCTTTATGAGCGCGGCTATGTGGTAGCAACCGCGGGCAATATCAGCGCCCGCTTAAAGAATTATTTTCTTATCACCCCCCATAACCGATGTAAGGGTGAGATTTTATTAAAGGAGATAAGTAAGGTCTCTTTTACGGGAGAGACCATTTTTGGTCGACCCTCAATGGAGTGGCGGCTCCACCTCGCAATTTATAGAGAGAGAGGAGATATCGGCGGGATAATCCATGCCCACCCCCCCTTTCTTACCTTGACCTCTTTTGGGGAAAAGGACTTAGATTTCTTACTCCTTCCGGAAGGGGAAGAGATGGGTAAAGTGAGATTTATCCCTTTCTTTCCCCCAGGAAGCGAAGGATTGGCAATGGCGGTAAAAGAGACAGTGAGAAAGGACCGAAGAGCCAATCTACTTATTCTGCGCAGACACGGAGTCGTTGTTTTTGGGAGAGACTTAAAAGAGGCGCGTTTTAATTTGGAGAGGGGGGAGTTTTTTGCCTTCCTCAATTTTTCCCGAAAGAAGAGCGAAATTAGATGAAGGGGATTCGCTTCACCACCTCTTTTAATGCGGTAAGGGGATTAGTTGTTAGTTTTCTCTTTTTAATCCTCATCGGAACCTTTTTTCTCAATTTGCCGATAGCGACGACGAAAGGAATCTCTTTTATTGATTCTCTGTTTACCGCCACCTCGGCGGTCTGTGTGACCGGGCTCATTGTGAAAAATACCGAGACCGATTTTTCTCTCTTCGGCAAATTGGTCATCTTGATTTTAATCCAAATCGGTGGTTTGAGTTATATGACCCTTTCCACAATCGTCCTCCTTTTCTTTCGGACAAAATTGGGGATAAGGGAGAAGTTATCGGTTCGGGAGCAGATGGGGACATTAACCTTTAAGGATTTTTCCAAATTTCTCCTTGATGTCCTGAAGGCAGTTCTCCTATTTGAAGGGTTGGGTGCCGTGTTGCTCTTTTCCTACTTTCAGCGTGCTTTCCCACTCCGGGAGGCAGTCTTTCACTCCCTCTTTCATTCCGTTTCCGCCTTCTGCAACGCCGGCTTTTCGACTTTTGGCAACAATCTTTCCGGTTACGCCTCATCGCCCTTTGTTGCGTTGGTCATTGCCTTTTTATTCATCAGTGGTGGTTTGGGTTTTTTGGTTTGGAGTGATATCTATAGGACATATATTAAGAAAGAGAATTTTCGCCTCTCTTTCCACTCCCGAGTTGTCCTCTTTTGGACAGTTATTTTGATAATTCTGGGCACACTCACCATCTTAATCTTAGAGGGGAACAATGCCCTAAAAGAGTTTTCCTTGGTTAATAGGATAGTGATCGCTTTTTTTCACGCCACTACTCCCCGGACGGCTGGTTTCAATCTTATTGGTGTTGGTCGTTTTTTACCGGCGACAGTTGTCTTATTGATGCTTCTAATGTTTATTGGGGCTTCACCCGGGGGCACGGGAGGCGGAATTAAGACAACAACATTTTTTGTGGTGCTCGCTCATTCCTTATCCTATCTTTTGGGTTTTTCGGCGGTAAGGATTTTTAAGAGGCGGTTATCAACCGGTGCCACTCAAAAGGGGATAGCGGTCTTTTTCCTTTCCTTCTCTCTGATTGTTTTTGCCTTTTTCTCCCTCATTCTTTTAGAAAAGGGCGGAAACTTTCTGGACGATATCTTTGAAATCTTTTCCGCATTTGGCACAGTTGGTCTATCTCTCGGTTCCAAGATAATACCTTCTCTTTCCCGTTCCTTTGATTTCTCCCGTTGGGGGAAGTTGATAATCATTTTGGTGATGTTTTTAGGGAGGGTTGGGGTATTGAACTTCTTAAAGGCGATAATTAAGGAAAAGAGGTTGCGTTACGATTATCCCGAAGAAGAGCTTTCTATTGGCTGAAACTTCGCTTTTATAATTTCCCACAATTTTTGACAAGCCTTTTTCAAGTCAGTTAAACTCCCACGGTTGGCAATGACAAAATTCACTTTCTTTCGTAACTCTCTTTCTGGGGTTTGACAGGCGATTCTCCTTTTCATATCGGGATAATTGTCTTTTACCCTCTGCCACTTCATTTTTTGGGGCGCGGTAACTAAGATGGTGAAGTCAATCTTTTCTTTTAGTTCCGATTCAAAAAGGAGCGCCGCTTCAATTACGGCCAATCCTCGCCCTCGGCTTTGATTCGTGATTTCTTTTGTGATTATCGGGTGGGTTAAGGCATTAAGTTTTTTCTGGTTCTTTTTATTCTTAAAGGCGACAGCGGCCAATTTTTTCCGGTCAATTTGACCTCTTTTGTTGAGAATTTCTTTACCGAATGCCTTTACCAACCTTTTTATTACCTTTTTCTCTTTAAGGATTTTGTGTCCAACCTTATCGGCGTCAATATACTTGGCGCCGAAGGATTGAAAAATCTTGGCGACCGTGGTCTTGCCGGCACCGATATGGCCGGTGATACCGATTCTTATCATATTTTCTCATAAGATATAACAAACACCTTAAAAATCAAGTTGACGAAAGGCAATATTTCGGTATAATACGATAATGATTGATATTCTCGTCGTTATATTTCTGGCGGTTGGTTTCTTCATGGGAATGAAGATTGGGTTAATTAAGACCATTTCTCTTCCTTTGGGGATTGCCTTGGGTCTAATTTGCAGCCGAAGGGTCTATCCAATCTTGGTTCCCTATTGGAAAGAGACTTGGTGGATAAGACTGATTCTCTTTATCCTCGTGACCCTTCTTGTCAGCTTTCTGGTAATAAGTTTAGGTAGAGTGTTGAGCAAAATTCTCCACGCTATCTTTTTTGGTTGGTTAGACTCCCTTTTGGGTGGAATTTTTGGTCTGATCACGAGTTTTATCATTTGCGGTCTCTTATTACATCTTTCTCTTTTCTTTTTCCCGGGGACAAAGCCATTTATTGTGAATTCAAATCTGGCGAGGCGGGTTTTGACCTTCTGGCTCGCTCTCCCCTTTCCGAAACCAAGTCCACCAGATTTAAAACCAAAATCACAGGAGCGAAAAATCATCATTCAAAAGCCAGGAGCCTCAACGATAGAATGGTTAGAGGTTTAAGATAGTGAGTTGCTCGGTTTTGAGTCAAAGGCAGGTACTAGAAAAGATAAGGGGATTTCTAAAAAAGCCCTTTTGGCAAAAGGCGATTGGGGTATTAAAAGAAGTATTAGGTGAGAGAAAGTTTTATTTGGTTGGGGGAACGATTCGGGACATCGCCTTGAAAAAGACCCCCATTGATTTTGACCTGGCAGTAGAGGGGAAGGGAATAGCAATTGCTTCTCTTTTTGCTAAGGCGGTCAACGGAAAATTTATTCTCCTCTCTTCGGAAGACGATGAGGCACGGGTCGTTAAGATTTTAGATGGGAGGATGACCAATTTTGATTTTAAGGGAATGGTTGGTGGCGATATTAAAATTGATCTGGCGGATAGGGATTTCACAATTAATAGTATTGCCTTCGGACCAGTTAACGAGTTAGCGGAAGCTACCCTTCTTGACCCTTTCTTTGGGCTAATGGATTTGAAGAGGGGAGTGATTAGAATGGTTTCGTCTCATTCGCTAAAAAAGGACCCTTTGCGGATTTTGCGGGCGGTCCGGTTTGCCTCCGAGCTGGGTTTTAAGGTGGAGGAGAAGTTGTGGCAAGAGGGCAGTCATCTCTCTCTCCGGCAGGTAGCCAAGGAGAGAATCGCCTACGAGTTGTTGCGGACCTTGGGGAGTAACCAAAGTTTCTTATATATTAAAAGACTTTACCCGATTGGTATCTTATCCCAAATTTTCCCTTCCCTCGCCTTCTTTTTTGAAGAGAAAGAGATATTCTCTCATTCCCTCCGGACTGGTGAGAAGTTGGAAGCAATCCTCCATCGGAAAAGAGACCAATTAAATAGATTTTTCCAGAAATTTAAGGAGTGGCGAGAATATCTTTCGGAAAGGGATGTGATACCAATTCTGAAATTATCAGCTCTCTTTCACGATTTAGCCAAACCCCTAACCCGCCAAGAGACCGGAGGCGGGGTCCATTTTTATGGTCACGACGCCTTAGGTTCAAAACTCCTTTTCAAATCTTTAAGGGAGGAGTTGAGACTTTCTAAGAGGTTTTCGGAGCGGGTAGCAAAGATTGTCTTATACCATATGCGACTCCACCTCTTAGCGACCGGGTCCGAGGAGATTACCGAGCGGGCGATGCGCCGTTTCTGGCGGGACTTGGGGGAGGATGCCTTTGGCTTAATGGCGATAACCTGTGCGGATGGTTATGCCACCGCCCGCCGGACGAGGCATCTCACCACCGCGATCAAGCGGCTCATCAATTTTTATCGGGAGGAAGAAAAGAAGAAGGGTGTCAAGAGGTTAGTAACCGGTTATGACCTGATCGATTTGGGTCTCAAACCCGGACCAATCTTTAAGCAGATTCTTTCCGAAATTGAAGAACTCACTCTTGACGGGGTGATAAGGAGTAAGGAGGAGGGAATAGAATATGTGAAGAAGAATTATTTGAGATAAGGAGGGGAGATGCTTCTTTTCATCTTTCATCTACTTAATTTAACCGTTAACGCCAAGGTGACAAATGTTACTCTCTATCCGGACCGAGCATTGGTGACCCGCACCGCTACCCTGGATTTGAAAGGCGAGGAGGAGGTGATAATTCCCAATCTCACCCCATTCTTAGATGACGGCAATGTGAAGGTCCGAGGAGAAGGTCTGACTATCGGCGATGTGCGAGTGAAGAGAACTTACGTTGAGAAACCTTCGCCCCAAGTTCAGGAGTTGGAAAAGAAAATTAAGGAGACAGAGGAGAAGATAAAGAAGAAAGAAGACGAGAAGGAAGTCCTTAAGGCGAAAGAGGAGTTTTTGAACTCAATAAAGTTAGGGACACCAGAGATAATCGCTAAGGAGTTGCGAGAAGGGAAGGTCTCAACTTTGGCTTGGCGGGAGGCGATAAACTTTCTCTTTCAGGAATATACCCAATTGAAGGCGAGTCTCTTGGTGATGGAGAAGGAAAAGGAGGAATTGAAAAGGCGATTGACCGCTTTGCAAAAAGAGTTAGCGGAAATCCGAGCTTTGACCGAAAATAAGAAGGAGATTGTCTTTCGGGCTTTACCGAAATCAGAGAAGCAGAAGATAACGATCGATTATCTCGTTCCCCAGGAGGTCTATTGGCAACCGATTTATGAGGTCATTGCTGACTTGGAGGAAAAGGGAGCTACACTCGTTTCTTATGTGAAGATTTGGCAGAGGACCGGTGAAGATTGGGAAGATGTCCAGATGGTCATCTCAACTGCCCGACCCCTCACTTTCGCCATTTTGCCTGAGGTCGACCCCTGGTTCGTTGACTTAATTGAAGAGGTTCCGGTCTGGAAGAGAGAAGATTTAAAAACGATGTTGGAAGAGGCGAGACCTTTTCCCGAGGCGCCGCTTGAAGGGGTAAAGAGAGTTGAGACCGGAATTTCCCTCCAATATCTCTTGCCGAAGAAGGGGACATTAAAATCCGGAGAGACGGAAAAGCGATTTCTCGTCGGCGAGGCGAAACTGCCGGCGGAATACGAATTCTTCGCCATCCCGAAATTGGCGGAGAAGGTTTTTATGAAGGGGAGGGTATTCAATAATACCGAAGATCTTTTCCTCGCCGGTGAGGTGAGCACCTATATCGGAAGTGAGTATACCGGTAAGGGGTCCCTTTCTGATTTCACCCCCCAGGAGACGATTGATATGAACTTCGGCGGTGATGAGCGGGTGAAGGTAAGGCGGGAGTTGGTGAAGGTCTTCACCAAAAAGGCGGGTGGGATCTTCGGGGGAAGGGAAAAGAAGGAATTCTTATACCGAATAACAATGGAGAATTACCGACCGGGAAGTATCAGATTCTCCCTTTCTGACCTCTATCCCATTTCCCGAAGGGGCGAGATAAGCGTCAAGTTGACCCGCATCTTTCCGGAGAGATACGAAGAGGATAAAGAGAAGGGGGTAATAACCTGGAAGGGGGAGTTGGAAAGGGGCAACAAGTTTATTGCGGAATTAGGCTTCACCGTTGAATATCCGAGGGGGAAGAGAGTCTCCGGATTGTAGATTGAGGTCATTGGTGGTTCTCCAGATAAGGAAACAGAATAAACTCTCGTTGGTCTTGGTCATTCTCCCTTACTCTTTTCCCTTCTTCCTCAACGGGTAGGAAGTAAACTTTGGGACTTAGCCGCCTGAATGATAAATCCCTCAGAACTCCTGATGAATAACAAAAAACGATTGGTTTGGTGATTCCAGAGTAAATGCTACTCTCTTAAAAACCTTCTAAGGAAACGCGTATATCTTATCATCTATTGAATCGTAGATAATAGGTCTTACTCTCCGGGCCGCTATTCTTTTGGAACCCAAATACTTCCCTGAGGTAGAAAATATATCTTTCGGTTCAACTAGTTAGAGAAAGGGGCGCCCGCAGGTGGATTTGTGATGCATCTTTATTCTCTATACCAAACTCCTTCTCTCTAAGTTAACGACCGAAAGCCCGATCATCTAGAATCGGATGCTCTCTAATACCCGGTTCGTCTTTCCATTAATAAGATATATATCATTTACATCTACCGAGATAATCCAAAAGAACCCTCCTCTTTGCCCCGGGTTGGGGATGATTAAAAATTTTTTCGCTATTGGGAGTATGGAGTAGGTTATTATCCTCCCAATTATTATTACCCCAGAAGTAGATACACGTCCTTTGCGAGCCAGAACCGGTAAACCTATCTTGAAGGCAAAGATGTTCCGAGCGCTACTTTGCCATAATTTAGACCGGCAGAGGAGAAAACCGCCCTGGTGATCGCCACCAGGAAATTTGTCCAAAGATGGTTAAGGGAAGGAAAGAACTAAATGGACAAATGCTTCTTTGAGCATAAATCCTCCATTACCGCTCTCGCCGAATCCTACTGAAATGTGAAATTGGGAAGTTTACGTTCTTCATTCTTTTAGACTCTGGACTTTGTCTTGCCAAACGGGCTTTTTTTGGCTTTCCTAATTTGGGGAAGAAAAGGGAAAGGCAAAGAGAGAAAATAAATGGCTGATTCTGGAGTTTGGCAAGGCATCAGGTAAGCCGTAGGGGTAACTATCCCCGATAATTAGGAAAAATCTTATAAGTTATGTAAAATCAAATTCTTAATAGCAATTTACTTATTAAAAAGGTTTCTCCGCAGGAAACCTCATCGGTGAGAATCAGATTTGAAATTAGGGTTTAGACCAAAGGTTAAGTTCTCCCTTAAACTCTCAGTTAGGCTAAACCCTATTTTAGACCTTTTCTTGTAAATATAGAGTAAAAAAATTAGTCAAAACCTTACCCCATAATTTTAAACTTTGATTATCAAATATTTATTTTTTATTCCAAAAAAGGGGGTTAGTGCTACCTAATGAAAAACTTATCAAATATCTCCGCCTTCTGTTTTTTAATCGTTTCTGCCTCAATTCGGTAGAGGTAGACCCCTTTCGGCAGTTTCTTCCCTTTTCGGTCGCAACCATCAAAATAGACTTGGTTAAAGCCGAATCCAGCGAAGCTTGAGACCTCTTTAAGGAACCGGCCACTAATGGTATAGACTTTTATCTTAACAAAAGCCGGATTTGATAAGTGAAAGGTGAAATAACCAGAACTACCGCTTTGGACGTAGAGGCAATTTTCAACCGCTAAACTACTTTCCGAGATCGGGTGGAAATAAAATCTCTTTTTCGTCTGATTGCCGATATTATCCCTGACGATAAAGACGACGGAGCAAGGTTCGTTTATTTGCAGGGGGTAAGAGAAATTGGCACTTTTATAAGAGGAGAAGGCAAAACTGAGATTTGGTCTTAAGTCATACCAAAGGGAAGGCTCATTGAGATAGAAACCCGGGGGATAAGGTTGAGCAAGGAGATTGACACCACTCTCGTCATAAAGGGAGCCATTTAGAATAAATTTTGGCTCAACCCAGGCGGAGTCAATTATTCTCTTTCCTTGATAATGGAGAGAGATTTCTGGACCTGTGGTATCGGAGGATATAATTTCGGCGTTAATAAAGGGGATGCCATCTTGGACATAGTAGAGACTGGTATCAGAGGTAGTTAGGAGAACCCTTATCTTTGCCGAATTGGGGAGAATGGTATAACTACCATTTGTCACATACCTCACCTCCGGATAGGTGAGTTTAGGAAAGAGGAATTGACAGGAAACTGGTCTACCTTTTTCTATTTTCCCCTTCCCTTGAAAAGCAATTTCTCCGGGTAGGGTGTAATTCATCTCACCATAAGAGATGTAGTGGCGGTAGAGTTGGGGGGTGTAGACGGTTATTTGGTAATACCCATCACCAACAGAGGAATCGGTCATTAGGGTAAAGAGGTTGCCCGGTTTTAGAGTGCAGGGGCTAAGGGAGAGTCCACCCCTACTCTTTACCAGTCTGATTGAAGTTGCTCCATCGCCAAAGAGGTGGTATTTCCTTTCTAAGAGCCAAGCGTTGAGAAAACCCTTGCCGATAATTGAGGACGAGAATGAGGTTAAAGGGAGGAAGAGGGATTGGGCGAATAGGTAATTGGTGGAGGATATCGTTGCCTTGCTGGCGGCAACCGTGGCAATCGCCCCTCCTTCTTTTCTTTGTAACTCCTCCGCTAAACACTCCTGTTCGCTTTCGTCAAACTTCCCAACCCCACAACTACCATAGAAGCCAAAAAAGAGTTTTTCTTTATTGTTCAATCTTTTTAAGGAAGGGAGGTCAAGAAGCTTTTCGTGGGTGAGCCAACCAACCCAGCCGTGACCAAAATAAGCCATCAATCCCACGCCTTTATTTAGAGCGGAAAGGAGTGCTTCCCGGGCCTGCGGTTTATCATTCGGGAGGGGATACGGGTATTCGGTGAGATAGACCTTTACCGCTTCAAAATTTGTCCCGAACATTAAACTGAGACCTTCGCACTGCTCAATATGGGTGCCAAACCTTATGTTATCTCGTCGGTCATAGTAACCGTTAAATTCGTCATCCCCGGCTAAGAGGAAGCAAGAGCGATAATCAATCTCTTTCGCCTTTTCAAAGTTTATTATCTTTTTAATGATAATTTCCAACTCTCTTTCGCTTCTTACCGGTAGACGAGAAAGGATGAGGTCGGGTGACCAACCGCTCCCTTCTAAATCCGCATACCAGGCATCACAGGCATAGGCACGGTCGGTGTAGGGGTTTGGGGAGAAGTCGTAACCATACTCGTAGGTGGGGACACCCGGGGGCTTTTTATAGGGCAAGAGACCACGATAGTCATAAGTGGCGTCACCGATTAGGGTGACATAATAAGGTCTCTTCTCTTTTAGGAATTTCTTAATCGCCCCGGGTTCTTCAATGCCAAAGGAATACTCATTATAGATTTCGGAGAGGGTGGCAACCTCGGTTTGGGCTTGGGGTAAGTCGGCGATGTTGTTCTTTCGGTATTGAGCCAATAACCGGGCCGGTCTTCGGAATTCATCGGGGGTGATGATTAGATAATCAATCGCAAAGTTTTTCTGGCGAAGGCGGACAGGAGGGGGGAGAGAAAGAGAAAGGGGGGTTCGGAACCCTTTTTCATTTAGGACGAGAAAATTGGCTTCAACGGAGAATGTCTTGTTAAAGAGAAGGGTATCGCCCCGGCAGGCAAATTCTTCCAGGCGTTTAATTTTGGGAAGACCACAAGAGGTGTCGGGAAGGACCTCAAAGAGATAAGATGGATTTTTGACGCCGCTCACCAAGACATTGTAGTTTCCCGGTTCTTTTACGGTAAATTCTAAGAGATTGGTCTTTTTGATTGGGGTCAAATCTTTTTCATAAGTGAAGGCTAACCAGTCAAGGTAAAACTCCGCCTCCTTTTCGCCATAAAGGAGAAAGTCAAGAGAGTTATCTTCAGAGATGACGAGAGAGGTATCTTTTTCGTAAATGAAGGGTTGGGGCGGTGGATAGCGCGCCAGGGTGATTGAATCTAAGAGATGACCATTTAAAGATACCTGCACTTGGCAACTATCGGAAAGGGGACAAAAGGCGATTTTAATCTTTTTCAGTCTCTTGGCTTGGGGTAAAAAGACTCTTTTTGAGTAGGAACGGGTCTCATTTTTCGCTTTGCTAAAATACTCCCAGAGCCATAGAAGACCAGAGCGCGCCGGACAGACCAAATCCTTTTCCCAACGGAGCTCCCGTTCCCCGGTGGTGAGGGTTGGGGATTCGGAGAAGGGGGAGGCGAGGTATTTCTCCATCCGCCTTCCTTCGCCAACGCCAAAAGTGAGCCAGTAGGAGTTGAAATTGGTATAGAGGGAGGGTAGGAATTCGCCGTAAAAGAGGAGAAAGTCTTCTTCATCAAATTTGCCGTCCTCTTCACCCTTGACATAAATTGGGAGTTCAATCATCGTATCGGGATAAAATGAGTTAGTGATGAATTTGCCGATGTGATATACTTTTAATGTCTTTGGGTCAATTGGGGGGAGAGCGAGTCCGATTTTTTTTAAATCCCTTCCGCTGATTTTGTAAATTCCCGTTGAGTCAATCTTTATCTTCACCCAATGGAGGGATGACTTGAAGAAACTCTCTTTTATTTTCAATTCCTCATTCGCCACCTTATAAAATTTTGCCTTTTTGCCATTGAGGAGTGTCCACTCGTAGATATCGTCAAAGTAATCCTTTCTCTCAACAATTTTTGGGGCTTTGTGATACTTGACCTTTATCTTGACCCGATTGGAAACCAAAAATCCTTTTCCTTCTTTCTTTACCGGGAAGAGGTGGATTCGGGCGAAGCGGACATCCCGCAAGAATTCAATCGCCGAAATTTCCGCTAAGGGTCTCTCGGGGATAGTTTCGGGAATTGGATAACCGTCCGGGTCATAGGTCAATTCTTTCTCCCAATAAGTCTTCTCCTCACTGGAGGCGGAGAGGGAGATTTCGCCTTCCTGGGGGACACCAATCAATATCTCAACCACGGGGAGAGGATATTCCCCAATTTTTCTTCCGGAGGCGATCTTTAGTGGATAACCGCTCTGGTCTTTTTCGGTTTCATTCTGATAGAGGATTTCAATTCCGTTCTCATCTTCCCTTAAAACTCTTAACGGGATGGTGGCTTCGGGCAAAACGTTCTCTTTTGTTTTTTGAGTAAGTCCGAGAAGCAAAAAGGCAAAGAGGAGAAGGATGTTCATCGTCAATTATATCGCCTGGTTTCTTAAAATCAAGTTTAGTTCTAAAAGGGTTAGATTAATAATAAAGTCTTCCTCAAATTACCAATGGTTCTTTTTAGGCAAACCAGATTCCGTTATAACTTATAGCCGATTTTCCTTAAAAAAGCCTTCCTCTCTTCTTTATCCCTTTCCCCTTCTATTCCTTTGGGTTTATGACCATCAATCACCCCTAAAATCCCCCTCCCCAAATCGGTTTCGGACACGACAACTTCTACGGGATTGGCCGTGGCGCAATAGATGTTGCAGACCTCAAAGGTATCTTTGATTGCCTTTAAGAGATTTATCGGATAGCAATCTTTTAAGAGGATGATGAAGGAGTGTCCAGCGCCAATTTTTAAGGCGTTCGCCTCGGCAATTTTTATCAATGCCCCATCGTTCCCTTCGCTTCGGATGAGGCAAGGGCCGGAAGATTCGCAGAAGGCGAGACCAAACTTTGCCTGGGGGGAGGAACTGGTGATTGCCTCATAGAGGTCCTCAACCGTCTTAATAAAATGGGCTTGCCCAAAGATGAGATTGACCCCTTCGGGCTTCTCAATTTTAACGATTTCGGTTTTCATCTTCCCTCCCTTCAAAATTGTTCTAAAAATCTAATGTCGTTGGTGGAGAAGAGCCGGATATCCGGAATTCGGTACTTAATCATCGCAATCCTCTCTACCCCCAAACCGAAGGCATAGCCCGAGTAGACCTCTGGGTCAATTCGGCAATTCCTTAGAACTTGGGGGTGGACCATACCACTTCCCAGGATTTCTAACCAGCCACTCCCTTTACAGGTTTGACAGCCCTTCCCTTGGCAGATGACGCAAGAGATGGCAACCTCGGCGGATGGCTCGGTGAAAGGGAAGAAAGAGGGGAGAAATCTCATCTGCACATCTTCGCCAAACATCCGCCGAGCAAATTCGCGCATCGTCCCTTTTAGGTCGCCAAAGGTTACGCCTCTGTCAATGTAGAGCCCTTCCACTTGGTGGAAGACCGGAGAATGGGAGGCATCAAAGTCATCCGGTCTAAATACTGGACCGGGGGCGATTATCCGGATTGGTAGCTCACCCCTCTCCATCACTCGGATTTGAACTGGTGAGGTATGGCTCCGTAAGAGTCCTCCGTTTTCTAAATAGAAAGAGGAGAACATATCCCGGGCTGGGTGGTCTTCGGGGATGTTGAGCGCCTCAAAGTTATACCAGTCGGTTTCAATATCTGGTCCAACTTCTTCGGTGAAACCCATCCCGATGAAGATTTCGCAAATTTCCTTCATCACCCGGGTGATCGGGTGGAGTTTACCTAACCAAAGCCTTCTCCCGGGAAGGGTTATGTCTAAGGAGGGTTCGATTGATTCTGTCTTTTCTAAAAGATAGTTCTTCTTCTCCGCAATGAGGGTGAGCAATTCTTCCTTTAGGAGGTTCGCTATCCTTCCTTCGGTTCGTCTCTTTTCTTCGGGCAGGTCTCTTAAGGTGCGCAAAATCCCGGTTAAGAGACCTTTTCGTCCCAAATACTTTATCCTTAAGTCTTCCAATTCCTGGAGGCTGGTGCAGGAGTTAATTTCTTCCTTTGCCTTCTTTCTTAATTCCTCAATTGTCATACAGGGCTTGAGTGATTCCGGCTCTAATTATCGCCCACGACCCTTTTCACCAAGGCGTTAAATTCCTCGGGTTCTCTTATTGCCAGTTCGGAGAGCGCCTTTCGGTTTATCTCAATTTTCGCCTTTTTGAGGCAGTTGATAAATCGGCTGTAGGAGATTCCTAAGGGAGAGAGAGCCGCGGAGAGACGGAGAATCCAAAGTCGGCGGAAGTCTCTTTTTCGTAATCGTCGGTCCCGGTAGGCGGAGAGCCAAGCCCTCATCACCGCGACCCGGGCGGTCTTGTAGATAGATTTTCTCCTTCCCCAATATCCCTTGGCGGCCTTCAGCCACTTCTTTCGTCTTCTTCTGGTGTAAGGTCCGGTCTTAACTCTTGGCATAAACGCTCCTTTTAATTGTAAGGCAAAAGTCTTTTCAGCCTTTTTGACTCTGACTTTTTGGTAACGACCGGTTTGGAAAGTTTCCTCTTTCGGCTCCGTTTCTTGCCGGAGAGGAGATGGCTCTTTCCGGCCCGGTAGCGAAGGAATTTCCCCTTCCCGGTTACCTTAACCCGTTTTTTTAGTGCTCTCAAGGTCTTCCGTTTCATCTTTCCCTCTATTTACCACCAAAGGGCAAGTATGTGATCTGCATCACCTTGCCCGATTCGCCAATCATTCTTGGCGGTCTTTCTGGGGAGGCGATCTCTTTTAGGTCAAGGGTTAGGCGGTCAATTAATTCCAACGCCTTGTTCTTGTAAAGCGCCTCCCGACCGCGCATCCTTAAAACGACCTTCACTCGATTTTTCTCACTTAAAAATTCTTTTATCTTTCGGAGTTTCGTTTGGTAGTCGTGGTCATTAATTTTGTAAGAGAGCCTAATCTCTTTTAATTCGGTGGCGTGTTGTTTCTTTTTTGCCTCTTTTGCCTTCTGTTTTAGCTCATACATATATTTTCCAAAGTCGGCGATATAACAGACCGGTGGGTCGGCATTCGGCGATACCTCAATTAGGTCTAATCCTTGTCTCATCGCTAAGTCAATGGCTTCTTTGGTCGGAATAATTCCAATCTGCTTTTTATCGGGTCCAATCACCCGCACATAAGGACTTCTGATTCTAAAATTTACCCTCACGGCTGGTTCTCTCATACTAGACTCGCTTCTTAGATCGGACCTTGATTAGGTTTTTAATTTCCTCAATCGTTTTCGGTCCAATTACTCCTTCTCTCCTTTTTCTTAGAGAGACGGTCCTTTCTTGGACTTCTCTCTTCCCGACCACTAAGATATAGGGAATTTTTAACCGTTCCGCCTCCGCTACCTTATAATTTATCTTTTCGGGCCGGGGGTCCAACTCCACGCGGACACCTTCCTGCCGCAAATCGGAAGAGACCTCTTCGGCGTAGGGTAATTCCTTATCGGTGATTGGGCAAATTCGGGCTTGGATTGGGGAGAGCCAAACCGGTAGGGCACCACCGTAATGTTCAATTAGGGCGCCGACAAATCTCTCTAAAGAGCCCAATACGGTCCGGTGGATGATAATCACCAAGTGGTGCCGACCGTCCTGACCGATGTAGGTCACATCAAACCGCCGAGGGAGATTAAAATCAAACTGGATGGTTGTTGCCTGCCAGGTGTTCTCCAGGCTATCAAGGAGCTTGAGGTCAATCTTTGGTCCATAGAAAACCGCTTCTCCTTCTGCTTCTTTATATTCCAGACCCAATGTCTCTAAGGCTCGGCGGAGAGACGATTCTGCCAATTCCCATTCCGCATCCGTTCCTAAATAATCTCCGGGACGCTTTGGGTCACGGATCGATAAATCACAGATGAATTTTTTGAAACCGAAGGTTTCTAAAATCATTTTCGAAAGTTGGAGGATATTTCTTATCTCATCAATGACTTGCTCTTCGGCAAGGAAGATATGGGCATCATCCTGAGTAAATCCTCTTACCCGGAGCATTCCGTGTAAGGTGCCCGACTTTTCGTTTCGGTAGACCGTTCCTAATTCCGCCAGACGAAGAGGCAGTTCTTTATAACTCCGCACAGATGACTTATAGATTAAGATGTGTCCGGGGCAATTCATCGGTTTTAAGATATATTCCTCCTCATCTACGGGTAAAAGGAACATATTCTCCCGATAGTATTCATAGTGGCCGGAGACCTTCCAGATATGGTTTTTAAAGATATGGGGGGTATAGACAATCTTATAACCTTGTTTCTGGTGTTCGCTAATCCAATATTCTTCAATTATCCTCCGAAGAATGGCACCCTTCGGATGCCAATAGACAAGACCAGCACCGGCTTCCTCATGAAAAGAGAAGAGTCCTAATTCTGGTCCTAACTTCCGATGGTCCCGAGCCTGCGCTTCTTCTAATTTTTGCAGATATTTAGAGAGTTCTTCTTCGGTGGGAAAGGAGATGCCGTAAATTCGGGAGAGCATCCGGTTCTCTGGAGAACCTCGCCAATAGGCACCGGCGACCGAGGTTAACTTAAAGGCCTTAATCAGCCCGGTCCTGGGTATATGGGGTCCAAGGCAGAGGTCAATGAAGTCTCCCTGGCGGTAGCAGGAGATGTTTTCATCAGGAATTTCGTTGATGATTTCTAACTTATAATCCTCACCCTTACTCTGGAAGTAAGAGATTGCCTCTTTTCGGGTCAGGGAGATATGCTCAATTGGGATATCCTTATCCCGCAACTCAGCCATCTTGCTTTCAATCAGAGCCAATTCCTCTTCTTTAAATGGCGCTTCTCGGTCAAAGTCGTAGTAAAATCCTTTTTCAATCGCTGGACCGATGGCTAACTTTACTGAGGGGAAGAGTAATTTTACTGCGTGGGCTAAGAGATGGGAGGTGGAGTGCCAAAAGATACTTTTCCCTTCCGGGGAAGAGAAGGTGAGCGGAATAACCTCACCCTCGCGAACTAAGGAATCTAAATCTAAATAAAGCCCGTTCCATTTAACCGCTAAACAGTCCTCATCTTTAATGATCTCCTTAAATTTCAAGCCCGGTTCTACTTCCAGAACCTTGTCTTTAATCTTTACGCGCATTGCGATAAATTGACTATAATATAATAACGACAAAAAGGCTTTTGTCAACTTTCTAAGTTGAAGGGTGATGCCGAGAGGTAAATATTGACTTTTGGTGGATATCTTTTATGATTAATTTATGAAGAGTGGCCAGAGGTGCAATGCGGGCAAATCTTTTCCCCGCAACGGAGGGAGGAGATGAATTCCTCTCGCTCTCGGGATAGTTTATCCCGAAGTTTCTGCCCGAAATCAAAAGAGAACCTTTGGGCACTATCTTTCCTCTCCATTAGAGAGGCACTAAACGCCGGCGAGGTCTTTAAGAGAGAAAAGATTGACATTTTGCTTATCCCGCAGAAAGAATCTGATTGTGGTATCCTCTTGCGAAACGAGCCGGGGGAATATCAGAAGGTTTGCCGAAAGCCGAGGTTGGAAGGCAAATTGGCAAAACGAAATAGGGTGTTTGAAGTCACAATCACAAAGAAGGGAGTAGCAAAACCGAAGCGGAAGTTATTAAAGAGGGCAGTTTTTATCACCGGGAATGAGATTGGGGCGGGGGATAAGAGGCTTAACAAATTGCTGATGAGACTATTCCTCCAAACTTTAACCGAATTACCCGAGAAGGTGAATTTCCTCATCTTTATGAACAACGGAGTGAAGTTGACCGTTGAGGGCTCTGAGGTATTAGAAATCCTAAAGGGGATTGAATCCTTAGGGACGGAGATAATGGTCTGCGGGACTTGCCTTGATTTTTACAAATTGAAGGAAAGGTTGAAGGTTGGGCGGGTCACAAATATATATGAGATAACCGAGAGACTTCTATCCTCCGCGGTAATTTTGAGAATATGAAGTTTCGTCTCTTTAATCTTACCAAGGCGGCGGGTTGAGCGGCTAAGGTCTGTCAAGGGGACCTGGTCAAGGTCCTGTCTCACCTGCCTAAGTTCAAGGATAAGAACCTTCTCCTCGGTTGGAGTGAGAAGGACGACGCGGGGGTCTATTCTCTCAATAAGGAGATAGCCCTTGTTCAAACGATTGATGTCATCACCCCGGTGAGCGATGACCCATATATCTTTGGGCAAATCGTTGCGGCGAATTCTTTGAGTGATCTCTACGCGATGGGGGCAAGACCCATCACCGCTTTGGTCTTTATCAGTTTTCCGGAAAAGGGGGTGAGAAAAGAAACAGTGAGAATGATTCTAAAAGGGGTGATGGATAAGGTGAAAGAAGCAAAAGCGGTGGTTTTGGGTGGGCATACCTTAAAAGATGTTGAGGTGAAATGTGGTTTGGCGGTTACCGGATTGGTTGAGAAGAGAATGATTATCACAAAGAACAACGCCCGCGTTGGCGATAAATTGATTCTCACCAAGCCCCTTGGTATCGGAGTAATCACTACTGCCCGGAAGGCTAATTTGGCTCCCTTAAAAACAGTGAAAGAGGCTAACTATTATATGTGCCAGTTGAATAAGGTCGCGATGAAGGAGATGGTTAAGGTTGGGGTGAATAGTGCTACGGATATTACCGGGTTTGGTCTCTTAGGACACGCCTGGGAAATGGTGGAAGGGAGTGGTGTTGATTTCAATATCTACGTGGATAAAGTGCCAATCATTGAAGGGGCGATTAAACTGGCAAAGGAGGGTCTATTTCCCGCTGGTTCAACGAAGAATTTCCATTTCCTAAGGGATAAGGTCTCTTTCTCAAAGGAAGTCCCCAGGGAGATCCAGATGCTTCTTTGTGATGCTCAAACTTCTGGTGGGCTCTTAATTTCCGTTAGCCCGCAAAAGGCGGAAGGGCTTCTTAAAAATTTCAAAAGGAGAAATTTAAAGGCATCCGCTATTATCGGCGAGGTGATTGGGAAGGGAAAGAGAATTAGAGTCTTGCCGACAAGATAGTCAAAACCTCGTTAACGGGCAAAACTAACTTTTGAAGCGACGGACGCCAAATTCAATGAAGTCGCGAAGTGCCTTTGGGTCGGAGGAGTTAGCCAAAGCGGTCTCGTAACTAATTTTACCCATTTTATACAATTCCGCGATATAGGCGTCAAAAGAGATAGAGCCTTCTTGGGCAGACGTTTGGATTGCCGAAGGCAGATGTTCAACCTTTCTCTCCCGGATTAGGTTTTTGACCGCTGGGGTTGCCATCATTATTTCAAAGGCAGCAATTCTACCTTTGCCCTCTGCCCGCAAGAGGAGTCTCTGGGAGAAGACAGCTAAGAGGGAAATAGAGAATTGGATTCTAATTTGGTCACGGATTTCCGGCGGGAAGATATCAATGAAGCGGGTAACGGTCTCCGAGGCGTTGGTGGTGTGGAGGGTGCCAATGACTAAATGTCCGGATTCCGCGGCCCAGACCGTTGCCTCCGCTGTCGCTAAATCTCTGATCTCCCCAACCAGGATGACATTGGGATTGGAGCGCAATCCCTTCATTATCGCCTCTCGGAAAGAAGAGACATCGGTTCCAACTTCGCGTTGAGTGATAATTCCAGATTTATGCTCGTGGATAAACTCAATCGGGTCCTCAATTGTCAAAACATGACGGGGGGAGTTTAGGATATAGTCAATGAAGGTCGCTTGGGTCGTCGTCTTTCCCGACCCAGTTGGTCCGGTGACTAAGATTAAGCCGTGTGGTCGGTCTAAGAGAAACTTAAGTTTGGGAATGAGGTGGGGGAGGAAGCCAATTTCTTCAAATGTCATAATCTTCCGCGGAATTAAACGAAGAGCCAATCCAAAGTAACCCTTCTGTTTGTAGATCGCAACCCGAAAACGGGCGATATTCTTATAGTTGTAGGCAAAATCACCACCACCGCCGTCTTCAATCTGAACCCGGAGATGCTGGGCCTGCCGGGCAACAATATTTTTGAAGCGAGTGGTGTTTTCCGAAGTTAATATCGGAGCTCGGTCTACTGGATAAAGTCTACCGTCAATTCTTAAAGTCGGTGGTCGCCCAACCGTCAAATGGATGTCTGAGGCATTGGCTTCAATGCACTTCTCTAATAGAGATTCAAAATACTCCTCTTCATTCATAATTTACCCCAATAATTTATACTCAATAAGAAATTATAATCTCATTTTTAAAAAAAGTCAATAGCAAGTTTTTTTCGTCTTTGGAGAAGAGGAAATCTCTAATCCCCTTCAAAAGGGGAGGTTGACTTTTTTGAAAAAACTAATAGAATGAAATGTGAAGAGAACATTTTTTACTTCGGAATCGGTGACCGAAGGCCATCCGGATAAGATTTGCGACCAGATTTCGGATGCGGTCTTAGATGAAATAATAAGACAAGATACTTATGGTCGGGTTGCCTGCGAGGCATTCGTCACGGTCGGTTTGGTGATTGTCGGGGGGGAGATAACCACCCGTGGTTGGGTGGATTTACAAAAATTAGTTCGCACCCTATTGAAAGGGATTGGTTATACGGATGCTCGTTACGGGCTCTCCGCCGAAAACTGTGCCATCTTAAATGCGATTGGCACCCAATCGCCGGATATCGCCCTTGGGGTTGATAAAGGAGGGGCTGGGGACCAGGGTTTAATGATTGGCTATGCCTGCCGGGAGACACCGGAACTTATGCCCCTGCCAATTATTTTGGCTCACAAACTGACCAAGAGGTTGGCTGAGGTTCGGAAGAATAAGATTCTTCCCTATCTCGGTCCGGATGGCAAGTCTCAAGTAACGGTAGAATATGTTGAGGGTAAACCGAGAAGGGTGGATAAAGTGGTTATTGCCGCCCAACATACCGAAGAGGTTTTAGATGAGACTGGGGAGAGGCTTTCAGAAAAGGCGAGGGAAGAGATAATTGAGAACGTGATTAAAGTGGTCATCCCAGAGGGACTTCGGGACGATAAGACAAAATATTATGTGAATGAGACGGGTCGGTTTATTATCGGTGGGCCACAATCCGATACCGGGATGACCGGACGGAAGATAATTGTTGATACTTATGGCGGAAGGGCACGGCACGGCGGCGGGGCATTTTCCGGTAAGGACCCAACCAAGGTTGACCGGAGTGCTTCTTATTTTGCTCGTTACGTGGCGAAGAATTTGGTTGCCGCTGGATTGGCGGATGAATTGGAATTGAGTCTAGCGTATGTGATTGGTCGACCGGAGCCACTTCACATTACTATTAATGCCTTTGGCACGGAAAAGGTTTCCGAAGAGAGGATTTTAGAGATTACTAAAGAGATATTTGATTTTACCCCAAGGGGGATAATTGAGAAACTGGATTTGAGGAGACCGATTTATCTCCCAACCGCCTGTTACGGACACTTTGGTCGGGAAAAGGAGGGTTTCACTTGGGAGAAGTTGGATATGGTGGAGGAGATAAAGAGATTAGCCGGGATATGATGGAGTACCACATCAAAAATATAAAATTAGCAGAAGTTGGCAAAAAGAGGATTGAGTGGGCGGGAAGGTTTATGCCGGTTTTGCGCGCAATTCAGGCGAGGTTTGCCAAAGAGCAACCTTTACGAGGGATAAGAATCTCGGCCTGTCTGCACATTACCACCGAAACAGCCAATCTCGCCCTCACCTTAAAGATGGGTGGGGCGGGTTTACGACTCTGCGCCTCTAACCCCCTTTCCACTCAGGATGATTGTGCGGCGGCTTTGGTGAAAGAGTTTAAGATACCGGTCTTTGCCATTAAAGGTGAAGATAGAAAGACCTACTACCAACATATCCTTTCGGCATTAGAACAAAAACCGGACATCACGATTGATGACGGCGCGGATTTGGTCTCCACTCTTCATAAAGAAAAGGGGGAGATCCCGGTTCTTGGTGGAACCGAAGAGACGACCACCGGTGTCATCCGGTTGAAGAATATGGAGAAGGAAGGGGTTTTGCGGTATCCGATAATTGCGGTTAACGACTCCCTAACGAAATTCCTCTTTGACAATCGGTATGGCACTGGCCAGTCAACGATTGATGGTGTTTTAAGGGCGACCAATTTTCTCTTGGCGGGGGCGACGGTCGTTGTCTGTGGTTATGGTATGTGTGGGCGAGGGGTGGCGACTAGGGCTAAGGGGATGGGTGCTTCGGTGATAGTTACCGAGGTTGACCCAATTCGGGCATTGGAGGCGAAGATGGACGGATTTTCGGTTATGCCTCTAAAAGAGGCGGCGCGGGTCGGGGATTTATTCATTACGGTTACTGGGGATATCAATGTCATTAGTGAAAGGGAAATAAAAGAGATGAAGGATGGAGCGATAATTTGTAACTCCGGACATTTTGATGTGGAGATTGATAAAAGGGCTCTGCGAAAATCGGCGGTGAAAAAGAGACGGGTTCGTGAATTTTGTGAGGAGTATACCTTGCGGAACGGACGCCGAATATATCTCTTAGCCGAGGGTCGGCTCGTCAACCTCTCCGCCGCGGAGGGTCATCCGGCGATGGTGATGGATATGTCCTTTGCCAATCAGGCCTTGGCTTGTGAGTATATCGTGAAGAATTACAAGAAATTGGAAAAGAGAGTCTATAAATTACCCTATGAGATAGATTGCGAAATCGCCCGATTAAAGTTAAAGTCAATGGGCGTTAAAATTGACTCTTTAACTGCGGAACAGAAAAAATACATCAGGAGTTGGCAATTGGGAACATAATGGCTTTTCGGTAAGTTTGAAGAGAGATTTTGACGGACGAGATGGCAAAAATCGCGAAGGGCGGAGAAACTCGTTCCTTTTAGATTTTTTACTTTTCAATTTTTCCAATTCTTAGCCTCTCAACCCTTTTTAACTGGAGTTAATTTCCTTCTTGGGAATGGATTTGACCTTAGACCGGATGGTTCCCAATCCGGTCTGGCTCAATGAGGTAGATGAAAGCCAATGGCCCATATAGGGTGATGATTGTCCGCACCGAAGGTCAATCTCCCCTTCTTTAACGGGCGACGACTTTGAGAGATTCCAGTTGTGGCTTTTCTCATTAGTTGATACAATCCAAGTAGCAACCAGACAGACATTTTTGGCGACCGAGTTATGGAATAATGGCTATCGGGCACAATCCAACGAGGTGGTGAAATAAAAGCGGTTTCCATTGGCTACTGCCCAACCGGTCCTTATGACGGTTATTTAATGAGCGGGCACTGAGCACGAATTTTGGTCAATGCCTTAAACTGGGCGACACCAATCCCGGATGCCGCCGTTATTGATATCCTCGCTTGGATACGGTTAGAGTTTAGAATTCCTATGGTTCCCGCTTAGGTGAGGAAAATTGTTGGGCAACCATTGCCGGTTTGCTGGTGGCTCGATTCAGATATCTTGAAGTGTTTAAATCGCTTTCTTTCCGACGCGACCGGTTGATTTTGGTAAATACTTAGATTCAGTTTTGTTCTCGGCAATAACAGCGGTCTCTATCCATCATTGATGGTGTATACCTATTTGATCAATTTTATGGGTGATACGGTCAAGCGACTGGTTGTCCCGGGTTATGGTTGGGCAAAGGAGTCGGATTTGGCCACTGAGCTGAACGCAAAGCGGGTGAAAGGCAGTTCTGGTATTACTACCCGTGGTGATTTTTGGTTTACCTCATCTTGGTCAATAATGCCCTTAAGTTTATGAAATATCAGGGAGCAACAAAATTCGCTTTGCGACAGAGGTTTATAACGGAGATAGAAAACTTATCGTTTTGAAATAGCCCAAGAAACAGGAGGAACCGCTTTAGTTCTTTCCGGGGTGTTTTATTTTATGTAAATGGTAGTGTCACTAACATTTTTTCAGCCCTTTATTTTAAAATAAATCTATGATTTTGCGAAACTTATTGGATTTTATAGCAAAATTGGGGAGCGGTAGGGGGATAATCCTTGGTCTAAGGAAAGGTCTAAATTTTAGCCTAAATTTTTTTCTCAACCAAAGTTTTAATTTTTGCCTGAAAGAGAACTCAACTGTTAACCTGTTTCTAAAATTAAGTCTTGAAATAAGAATAGCTTAATTATTAAAATTTCGGGTATTGACAAATTGCCAAAAAATTTTATCTATTATATTATATGGTAAAAAAGGGACCGGTAACGAAGTTGAAAGAAGCCTATGTTGAGCTACTTTCGGAGTATGAGGTTTACTCTAAGAGAAAGGAGAGGGAGTTAGAGGAGTTGCGCTCGCTCTCTTCTCTTCCTCTCTTGAAAAATCTTCTCCCGGTCTTAGACGATTTTGAGAGGATGATGGCAGAGTGGAATGCCGGACGTATGTCCTTGATAAGTTCCGGTCAAAGCGATTTCTGGCCTAAGGAAGGCAAAATCGGTGAAACCTCTCAGAAAGATGATAAGGAAGATGGAATCTGGGAAGGGGTTAGGTTGATTTATGACCAATTGAAAAGGGTCTTATTTGATTATGGGGTTTGTGAATACTCTCTTTTGGGGAAGGAGTTTGACCCAAAATTGGGAGAGGCGATTGATTATGTGGAGAAGGATGAATTGGCGCCATTTGTGGTGGTTGAGGAGTTGGCTAAGGGTTATTCTTTTAAGGGAAGAATTTTACGCCCGGCTCGGGTGGTTGTCAATCGGAGGGGTAGTGAAACGACAAAGTCAGCGGAGGGATAGTCTTGAAGGAGAGGTCCGCAACCAATCAGGCATCTTTCCACCAGAAAAAGGGGTCTAATGAGTGATGACCAGATGAGCTCAGACAAAAAAGGAGAACGGGTTTGAGTTTTCTTTTTATCATCCCAAAAGATGTCTGAGCCTTGACTTGATAGGAGGGTCTTATGAGTAAGAAGATTATTGGTATTGATTTGGGAACAACCTTTTCCGCCGTTGCGGTGATGGAGAGGGACCGGCCGGTGATTATTCCCAATCCGGAAGGGGAGAGGATTACACCTTCGGTGGTCGCCTTTGGTAAGGAGAGATTGGTTGGGACCCTGGCAAAACGACAGGCGATAATTAATCCGGAGCAGACAATTTATTCAATAAAACGATTTATGGGGCGGAAATATTCGGAGGTGACCGAAGAGATTAAACTTGTGCCCTACAAAGTTGTTCCTCACGATAATGGTGATGCCTGGGTTGAAGTTTTGGGGGTGCGCTACTCTCCACCCCAGATTTCCGCAATGATTTTGGAATATCTAAAAAATGCTGCCGAGTCTTATTTGGGAGAAAAGGTGGAGAAGGCGGTGATAACGGTTCCCGCTTATTTTAACGATGCCCAGAGGCAGGCGACAAAGGATGCGGGCAAGATTGCCGGTCTTGAGGTCTTGCGGATTATCAATGAGCCAACCGCGGCGTCTTTGGCTTATGGCCTAGGCGAAGGAAAGGCAAAAAAGATTGCGGTTTATGATTTGGGCGGCGGGACATTTGATATCTCAATCTTGGAAATTGGTTATGAGAAAGGGACATTTGGGGTGGTTTCCACAAATGGGGATACCCATTTAGGTGGCGACGATTTTGATGAGCGGATTGTTAAGTGGATTTTGGAGGAGGCAAGGAAGGAACACGGAGAGATCTTGACCAAGGATAGAACCAGTCTCCAAAGGATTCGGGAGGCGGGAGAGAAGGCGAAGAGGGAGTTGTCAACCAAGTTAGAGACAACAATCAGTCTACCCTTCATCTACTCTGACCCGCAAAGGGGACCGATTCATTTAGAATTGAAGTTGACTCGTGCCCATTTAGAGGCGATGGTTGAAGACTTAATCCAAAAGACGATTGGGCCGGTGAAACAAGCCCTGGCGGATGCCAAGCTCACCCCCTCGGAGATTGACGAAGTGATTTTGGTTGGTGGTCAAACCCGGATGCCACGGGTGGTGGAGGTCGTTCGGGACTTTTTCGGCAAGGAGCCGCACAAAGGGATAAATCCGGATGAGGTCGTCGCCTTAGGGGCGGCCATTCAAGGGGCGGTCCTAGCCGGGGAAGTTAAGGATGTAGTTTTATTGGATGTGACCCCACTCTCCTTGGGGATTGAGACCTTAGGCGGTGTCTTTACGAAGATTATTGAGCGGAATACGACAATTCCAACCCGAAAGAGCCAAATTTTCACCACGGCGGCGGATAACCAGACCGAGGTGACAATCCATGTCTTGCAGGGTGAGAGGCCAATGGCCTCGGATAATAAGAGTCTTGGGCGGTTTGAACTTTATGGCATTCCACCCGCCCCCCGAGGTATCCCGCAGATTGAAGTGGAGTTCAATATTGACGCCGACGGCATACTCTATGTTACCGCCCGGGACTTAGGGACAAAAAAAGAGCAGAGTATGCGGATTATACCATCCTCGGGTTTGACCAAAGAAGAGATTGAAAGAATGAAACAAGAGGCGGAGGTCCATCGGGCTGAGGATAGTGAACGAAGAGAATTAGCGGAAACGAGAAATAAGGCAGATACGATCTTATACCACATTGAGAAGAATCTGCGCGAGTACGGGGAGAGTATCGCCGAAGACGAACGGAAGGAAATTGAGGCGAAGATGAAAGAGTTGAAAGAGGTGATGAAAGGGCAAGATAGGGGTCGGATTGAGAAGGCGATTGAAGAGTTGCAGAAAGCGGCGATGAAGTTGGGTGAAGCAATTTATAAGAAGAGAAGCGAAAGCAAAGAGTCGGAAAAAAGGGAGAAGGACAGTGAAGGGAAGAACGAAACGAAAGCGGATTATCAAGTCTACGATGAGGATAAGCCGCAATAAAGTTAAGAATATTTTTGGTAAGGTGGTTAGGTTTGGATGAAGAAAGATTATTACGAAATCCTTGGCGTCGATCGTGATGCCTCAGAAGAGGAGATAAAAAGGGCTTACTACTCCTTGGCGAAGAAGTATCACCCGGATATGAATCCGGGCAATCGAAAGGAGGCGGAGGAGAAGTTTAAGGAGATATCCGAAGCCTATGAGGTCTTAATGGATAAGGAAAAGAGAAGACTCTATGACGCCTACGGTCACGAAGGAGTTTCCCAGAAGTTTGGTCCGGGCGGGTTCACCTGGGATAAGTTTACCCATACCGATGTCCTCCGGGATATCTTTGGTGACTTTGATGACTTATTTTCCCATCTGCGCCGAGGTGGCAGTATCTTTGATATCTTTGAAACGACGAAGGCAAGAAGAGAAGGGGTTGGGAGGAACATCCGCATCCGATTATTCCTCTCCTTAGAAGAGATTGCCAGTGGGGTGGAAAAGGAATTATTGGTGAATAGAGAGGAGAGGTGTGGCGTCTGTTCGGGGAAGGGTGGAAAGGGGAGTATTAGTTGTTCAAGATGTCGGGGCAGTGGTCAAGTGAAAGAGGTCTCCCGGAGTATCTTTGGCTCTTTCGTTCAGGTGTACACCTGCCCCGAATGTGAAGGTCAGGGAAAGGTGATTAAGGAGGTGTGTAGTCAATGTGGTGGTCGGGGAACGGTGAAGGTGGCTCGTCGGATTAAGGTGAAGATTCCAGCGGGGATATCTAATTCCCATTATCTCACTCTTCCCGGAGAGGGACATTACGGAAGGGAAGGGGTTGGTGATATTATCGTCGAGGTGGTAGAGAAAGAGCATCCGCTCTTCATCCGGGTGGATAACGATTTAGTAACCGAGATGCCGATTTCCTATGCGACCGCCTGTCTCGGTGGCGAGATTGAAGTGCCAACGCTTTTCGGTCCAAAGACGGTGGAAATTCCATCGGGAATCCAATCGGGCGAAAATATCCGCCTGAAGGGTTTGGGACTGAAAGGTCTGGATGGGAGAAAGGGCGATATCATCATAAAAGTTAAGATTCATATTCCCCGGAAGGTGAGTGAAAAAGAGAAGGCACTTCTGAGAGAGATGGCTAAGGTCTCTTCCCCCCCACCACCGCCGAAGAGACCGGAAAAGGATACTTGATGGGCGAAGAGATTTATTATATCGAAAAGGAAAAAATTTTTGATGGAAAGTTTCTTCTCTCCGGTGATGAGGGGAAGCATTGCTTAAAGGTGAAGAGAAATCAGATTGGAGACCGAATTCTTTTGACCGATGGCGAAGGCAAGGAATACGAAGGAAAAATTTTGAGGAGAAATCCGAAGCGGGATGAGGTCTTCGGAGAAATCCTCCGAGTGCGGGAGAGACCAAGGGAGTTGGAGTTTGATCTTGATTTGGCGTTTGCTCCTCTGAAAAATCGGGATTTGACCTTTCTTATTGAGAAGGCTTCGGAATTGGGTGTCCGGGGTTTCATCCCCGTGAAGACCGAAAGGACGGTTGCCTCTTTTAAGAGGGAGCGATTGGAGAAGGTGGCTCGGCAAGGGATTAAGACCGCCTTGGGGACGGTCATCCCTAAGTTTTATCCTCTCGTTCCCTTTTTTTCATTTCTCTCTTCACTTTCGGGATACTCCATAGCCCTTTTGGGTTATGAGAAGGAAGAGGAGAAATTTCTCTCGGATATCCTTCCTTTTAGTCCTCGGGAGGGGAGGATTCTTTTGATCATCGGGCCAGAAGGGGGATTTTCGGATGAAGAGATAGAGGTGGCAAAGAGAGAAGGGATTTTGACCTTCTCTTTGGGGAAGAGGCGACTGGCGGCCGGAACAGCGGCCCTTAGCGCCCTTTCCATAATTATTGAGTTAAAAATGAGAAGAGGAGGTGAGTAATTTGAATAAGATAATTGTAAAGCCTAACGAGCCGTTTGATTCTTTCATCCGGCGATTTCGGGGCTTAGTGGAAAGAGCCGGGATTTTGAGAGATATTAAAAAGAAAGAGTTCTACGAGAAGCCATCGGAGCGAAGACGAAGGATTGAAGCGGAAAGAAGGAGACGTCATTTTCGACGCTGGCGAGAAGAGTTCTGAGGAATAGGTTCGTCGGAAAGAAAAATGAGGGAAAGAGATTTTCTCAGCTTGGACTTTCCAAGGATTAAGGAGATTTTGGCTTCTTTCACCACCACTCCTTTCGGTCGGGAGAAGGCACTTGCCCTCTCTCCCTTTGCTACCCGGGAGGAGGCGGAAAGAGAGATTTCGCATCTTCTTTGCCTCGGCGATACCTCTATTCAGTTATTTGGGGTCAAAGACATCAGGAAGGTCCTTGTCTCCTTAAAAGAGGGAATGGCTCTTTCGCCAGAGGAATTGTTAGATATCCGCTCAACGATTTGTGGTTGGCGAGAGTTAAAGCGGCTACCCGAAGCGATTTTACCTCAACCTCAGGGTTTGAGTTTATTAAGGGCGGCCCTTGATTTAGCGGCGGAAATCAGTGAGGTGATTGATAAGGGAGGGGGGATAAAGGTTGAGAAATTCCCAATTTTAAAGAGATTGGTGGAGGAGGTGAAGGACCTTAGAGGGTTGATTATCAAAAAATTGGTGGCGGTAAAAAAAGAAAACCAGCATCTCTTTTGGGAGGGAGAGATTACTTTGCGAAATGGGCGCTACTGCCTACCATTAAAATCGGAACATAAGAGGAAGGTGCCGAGTATTGTCCATGACCTCTCGGAGAGTGAGAAGACAGTTTTTATTGAACCGCTCCCTCTGGTTGAGTTGGGCAATCAATTAATCAGTGCGGAGAAAAGGATTGAGGAAGAGAAAAAAAGAATCCTTTTGGAATTGACAAAAGAGGTTTTTCAAAAGAGGGATATCTTGCTCTCTCTTGCGGATTTGGTGGGGACAGTTGACCTGTGGCAGGCGAAGAGGGAATTCTCCCGCCGGTTTGGTGGGACAAGACCTTATTTCACAACCGAAAACTATTTGGAAGTAATTGGTGCCCGACACCCCTTACTTTTATTACAAGATAAAGAGGTTGTCCCTTTAGATTTGAAGATGGCCGAAAAGAAGGTCTTGGTTGTTTCTGGACCAAATGCTGGAGGTAAGACTTGCCTTCTGAAGACAATCGGAATCATTTCCCTTTTGAGCCAATCTGGAATTTTCCCACCTTGTCAAAGGGCGGTCATCCCCTTTTTTGATAATATCTTTACCGACATCGGCGAGAGTGAGAGTTTGGAAGAATCGGTCTCGGCCTTTACTTACCATCTCTTAAATCTAAAAGAGATTTTAGAAAAGAATAATAGAGGCAAGAATCTAATCCTCCTTGATGAAGTCGGCAATGCCACTTCTCCCGAAGAGGGCGGAGCCCTGGCCATTGCCTTGCTTGAGAAATTAAAAGAGACAGATGGTTTCTCCATCATTACGACCCATTTGACGACGGTAAAGACCTTTGCCTACAAGCACCCGGAGATTTTGTTGGGCAGTATGGAGTTTCGGGAAAGACCAACTTATCGGTTGATCCTAAATCAGTTTGGTGATTCCAGTGCCTTAGAAATTGCTTCCCTTTTGGGATTTCCCGAAGAAATCATTCAACGCGCCCGGGTCTTAAAAGGTGAAAAGTTTACTTCTCTTTTGACGAAGATTAAAGAGTTAGAGGCAGAGGCCAAAAGTTATAGGGTCTTGAACCAAGAATTAGCCGAAAGAGAGAAGGAGGTGACCGAAATGACCTCCCTCTTAGAAAAGCGACTCCGGGAATTGAGCAAGAAGGAAAAGGAGATGCGGCAGGCGATAATCCGAGAGAAAGAAGCCTTTTTCCGAGAGAATAGAGAGAAGGTGGAGAAGGTCTTTGCGGAACTCCGCCGCCAAAGCGAGACTCAAGAAAGAAAGAAAAAGACCGAGAGGGAAATTGAAAAAGAAGTTAGGGGGTTATTTGAATCTTGGGAGGAGGAGATTAAAGAAGAAAGAAAGAGCCTTATCACCGAGAGCGAAGCGGGACGCAAGTCCTTGAGGAGAGAGGTGAAGGTTGGGGATTTGGTCTATATCCCGCGCTTCGCCCAAAAAGGAGAGGTTTTAGAAAGAAATGAAAAGGCGGCTAGGGTGAGAATGGGGAATATTTTTCTTACGATGCCGGTGGGAGAGTTAGAGGTAATTCTTTCGGAAGGAAAAGAGGAAACAAAAAAACCGATAGCGCTGGCGAGGCGATGCGAAAAGGACGAGCAAGACGCAACTTTTTGCCGAGGTTCTAACCTCCAAGAGCCAACTCCTACCTTTTCCCCACTTCTGAATATCCGGGGCGAGGAGATGGTATTTGCCCTAGAGAAGGTGACAAAATTTTTAGAAGATGCCCTTTTTTATGGGGTGAAAGAGGTGAAACTCCTGCACGGGAAGGGGAAATGGATTCTCCGCAACGCCATTTGGCAATTCTTAGAGAACGACAAGAGGATTTTAGAATTTCGGGAAGGAAACGCCGAGGAAGGGGGTTCGGGGATTACCGTTGTAAGGTTGAAATGATTAAGCGGGAAATCGTGGAAAAAATAAAAGGGGCGGTGGATATTGTTGATTTGATTGGTGAGTTCGTCCAATTGAAAAAGGTGGGAACGAGGTATCGTGGTCTCTGTCCCTTCCACTTGGAAAAGAGGCCCTCATTTTATGTTGACCCGGACCGACAGATGTATCACTGTTTTGGTTGTGGAGAGGGCGGGACCGCCATCTCGTTTTTGATGAAATACGAAAAGATGACCTTCCCGGAAGCGGTGCGGTTTTTAGCCGGAAGGGTCGGTATTCCCATCGTAACGGAGAATGTGGTGAGAGAAGAGGCGGACATCTACGAGGTGATGGAATTTGCGGCTAACCTCTTTCAGAATTATCTCTACTACTATCCTCAACCACTAAAATACTTGCAGAGAAGGGGAATTGGCAAGGAGGTTCAAGAGCGGTTTCGCTTGGGTTATGCCCCGGGGAATCGGAGTTTGTTAAAGGAGGCGAAAAAGAAGGGGATTTCCTTGGGGGTCTTAAAGAAGGCCGGATTGATTGTGGAAAGGGATGGGGCGGAAGAAGATTTCTTCTTTGCCCGTTTGGTTTTCCCAATTTTTTCAATCGCTGGTAAAATTATCGGTTTTGGGGGGCGGGCCTTAGAAGAAGGGGTGGAACCAAAATACCTCAACTCTCCGGAGACAGAGGTTTTTAAAAAGGGGGAGAACCTCTATGGTTTTTATCAAGCCAAGAGGAGGTTAAGAGACGAGAAGCCGATTTTGGTTGAGGGGTATTTTGACCTCCTCTCCTTGGCGGAAGTTGGTATAAATACTGGTTTGGCACCGCTCGGCACGGCTTTTACTTTATCCCAAGCGATGCTGGTCAGGCGCTACAACAAAGATTTATACATCTCTTTTGACGGTGATACCCAAGGGCGAGAGGCGGCGAAGAAAGCGAGTATCACTGCCCTTCGGGTGGGGCTCGCCCCAATGATTGTGCTGCTGCCGGATGGCTACGACCCCGATAAATTTATTCGGGAGAAAGGCAAAGAGGCTTACCTGGCGCTTCTCGCCCAAGCCTTGGATTTGATTGATTTCTATCTCTGGGAAAGAGACCTCACTAAGATTAGGGAAAGACGGGAAATTGTTAATCAGTTGCAAGCGGTGATTCCGGAGATAGGGGATGTGGTTTTGAGGGATTTATATGTAGAAAAAGCCTGCAGGGTTCTCAAAATCCGACCGGAAATTTTTCAAGAGAGACAACCAGAAAGAGAAGGCGAAAAGAAGACCGAGATGAGTTCAACAAAGAAGGAGGAGAGGCTTCTCGCTTTCATTCTCCTCTCCCCCGAATACGCCCGACTTTGTCGCACGGAACTCCCAGCGAGCGCCTTTTCTCCTGATTTTCGCCCGATTGTCAATTTGATTTATAAAATTTGCGATCAGGATTTCACCAGTGCTGGAGTTTGCGATTTGTTATTTGAGGAGAAAGAGAAAAAAATTGTGGCTTCGCTTGCTTTTCAAGAAAAGATTTTGCCAGATAGGAAGGATTTTTTATTTCTCTTGAAAAGAGTTAAAGCCGATTTTTTAAAGAAAGAAATTAAAGAAAAGACCGATGAAGAAAAATTAAAAGCGTTTTTGGAAGTTAAGAGGAGTTTGTTAGGGAAAAGGGGAGTTGAAAATGCTACGAATTAAGGAGTTTCTTTCTAAGGTGATGGGTAAAGTCGGTCCTAGTAAGAAAGTATCTTACCAGGATATAGAGGATTCATTACCCTTAGACGTTTCCTCGGCGGAGATCGAAGAACTGATTAAAGAACTTAACCGACGGGGCATTGAAGTTGGGTCCGAAAGAGAGACAGTTAAATTACCAAGAGTTAAGGCGCCGACGCGGCGCGTTGAAGACCCGGTTAAATTTTATTTTCGGGACCTTTCGGAATTATCTCTCCTCACCCGGGAGGAGGAGGTTGAGTATTCTCGGAATATGGAGGAGGGTTACCAAGAGATTGTTGCTTACCTCTTTATCCTCCCAATCCTTTTACAAGAACTCTTTTTGGAATGTAAGCCCTTAGAAGAGGGGACCGGCACTTTAGACCAGATTGCCCGGATTGAGTTCAAGTGCTTAGTCGATAAACGGGAAATGTGGGTGGAGAAACAGAAATTCATTCGGCGTTTGCGACGAATGAAGAAATTGTTTGCGGAATGGCAAGATTTAAAGAACAAGAAGGGAGCGGCCGCGAGGCGACGAATTGAGAATTTAAGGGCACGGATTATAAAGAGGATTCAATCTTTATCCTTACAGCACGGTTTGATTAACAAATTTATTGAGAGGTATCGGGAGATTCTTCAGGAGGGACTTGCTCTAAAAGAACGGGTCGATAAGGAGAAGGATAAGAAGAAGTTGCCGGAACTACGCAAACAGCAGCGCGCATTTGAAGAATATCACGAAATGGATATTGAGGCCATACAGGCCAATTGGGAAAAGATTGAGAAGTGCGAGAAGAAGATTTTGGAGAATCGGGACAAGATGATAAAGGGGAATGTACGGTTGGTTATTGCTATCGCCAAACGGTATATGAACCGGGGTTTAGAATTCGCCGATTTATTAGAAGAAGGGAATGTCGGTTTAATAAAATCGGTTGAGAAGTTCAATTATCGGAAAGGGTTTAAGTTTTCCACCTATGCCACTTGGTGGATAAAGCAGGCGATAACGAGGGCGATTGCCGACCATTCCCGGACGGTGCGAATTCCGGCCCATATTATTGATATGATGAACCGGTTAAATCGGGCGCAGCGGAAATTCATCCAAATCTACGGACGGGAACCGACTTTGCCCGAGTTAGCCAAACGGTTAGGTATCCCGGCGGAAAAATTGGACGCTTTGTTAAGAGTCAGTCAGGTCTCAATTTCGCTTGACAAACCGATTGACGATGAAGAATCTTCCTTTGTTGGTGACTTTTTTTCGGACGAAAAAAGCATCTCTCCTTATCAGCATACTGGTCGGCTTTTACTGCGGGAGAAATTGGAGGCGGCTTTTAAGTATTTGACCAAAAGGGAAGAAAAGGTTTTGCGACTACGATTCGGTTTGGGTGACGGCATGCCCCGAACCTTAGAAGAGGTCGGGCGTATATTTAATATTACCCGAGAGCGAGTGCGACAGATTGAAGCCAAGGCATTGCGGCGACTCGCCCAGCCAAAACTCTTAAAGAAGTTCAATATTTTGAGAGAATTGCTCACCGGTTGAAGCTGGGCGTGGATTGGGGGAAAATGCCCAACTTCACTAAACTAAAAGACCTCCTCAGTTCTTTAATAGAAAACCTTGGACTTTCTGAAGAGATACTGGCCTGGCCGGCAGTATTACGCTGGAAAGAAATCGCCGGGGAGAAGGTCGCAAAATATGCCAAGGCCGTAGAAGTAAAGAAAGGGATTCTCTACCTCTCTTGTCCTAATCCTACCTGGCGGACCCAGCTTACGCTCATAAAGGAGGAGATCCTCCGCAAGGCAAACCGATTGATTGGCAAGGAGATAATCAAAGATATCAAATTCGTCCGCCGATGGTGACCTTAGTTAATTTTATTTGACTCTCGATCTTCTTGCAATTGACATCTTTTTCATTCTTGAGATAATAGACGATGGAATTGACGGTTAGCTATCGGAATCTCTCCGAAAGGGTGAAGTTGGGTGATGGGGTTGAGGTTAAGGTTTTGACCGGAAACCCGGCTTTGACAAAACCGGATTTAAAACTGACGATTGACCTCTTAAAGAAAGAGGTAGAAGAGTTTTTAGAGACGACAAAATCTTTTTTAATCATCGTCAATGACTATACCCGCCCAACCCCAACCGCTGAGCTCCTCACCCATTTGAGAGAAGTGATAGAAAGAAGAGACCCTTATTTCCTAGTCGCCCTCGGTTCTCACCGCTTGCCGACTGAGGAGGAATACCGAAGGATATTTGGGAGGTTCTACGAGACCGCCAAAGAGAAAATTGTTCCCCACGAAGCGAAGGAGAAGAAGAGACTGAAATTTTTAGGGAAGACCTCTTTCGGGACACCGGTGGAGTTTAATGAGTTAATCTTTTACTTTCCGAAGATAATCGTCCTCAACTCGGTTGAACCACACTACTTCGCCGGCTTTACCGGTGGACGGAAGACCTTTATCCCCGGTATCGCCGGTTACGAGACAATTACCCTTAATCACAAACTCTCCCTCTCACCAATGGCGCGGACGCTTTTTTTGGAGATGAATCCAGTCTCGTCCGATATGGAGGAGGCTTCGGCAATGGTGCCAAAACCAATTTTCTCTATCCAACTGGTAGTTGACCAGAAGAAGGAGTGGCAGGCAATTAAATTTGGGCGTTTGAAAGAATCTTTTTTAGCAGGAGTGGGCGAGGCGAAGAAGATATTCTGCCTCCCGATTGATAAACTATACGACGCCGTCTTGGCGGTTGTCCAACCGCCCTATGATGTTGATTTCTATCAGGCGCAAAAGGCTTTGGAGAATGCGAAGTTAGGGGTGAGGGAAGGTGGGGTGATAATACTCGTTTCGGTCTGCGAAAAAGGGGTTGGTGATGATGAGTTCGTCCGGGTGATGAGAAGAGGGAAGAGTCCGGCCGAGGTCATCTCTCTGATTGAGAAAGAATTTGTCCTCGGAGCGCATAAGTCGGCAAAGTTAGCCGAACTCTTAAAGAAAGTTGAGATCTTGGCGGTCGCGCCAATCTCCGAGGATGTCTTAAATTCCCTCTTTATGAAAAAGATGGGAACAGTTCAAGAGGCGATTGATTATTGCCACCGAAGGTTCGGCAAAGAATTCTCCCTTCTCTTTTTGCCCGATGCCAGCCTGGTGACACCATTTTTCTCGGGAGGAAGCTAAAATGACCCTTTTCTTTCTTTTTTCCCTTTACAACCCATTAATCTTATTCTCCAACCTTCTTTTAGATGGCTACAAAAAGTTAATCTCTCCCCTTCAGGGGAGGGAGGTTTGCTATTTCTCGCCAACCTGCTCTCAATATGCAAAGGAAGCGATAAACCGGGAAGGTTTTATTTTGGGAGTAGTAATGACCGCTGACCGATTGGAAAGGTGTAATCCTTTTGCCCCAGGCTACGCTTCCGATTTCTATCTCGGAGAAAGGGAAGGGCGAATCTTTGACCCACCGCAAAGACATTCCCTTTTTCACTGCCCTTCTTCAAGGGCTGACGTTTTGCTGACGCCTCCTCCGTCTTTTCCTTTTGAGGTCTGGCGGGTGGAGGTGGATACGATAAGACCAATTTTTATCGGTGAACCATTTGACCTCGCCTTTGCCGACTTCCTTTACCGGCAAAATGAATTTTCCCTTGCCCTCTTGGAGTTTCAGAAGGCAAAATTTTGGGCAAGCGACCCAAGAGTGAGAGATTATGCTAGGGTTATGAATGCCGAGTGTCTTTTTAAGATGGGGAATTATCCGTCGGCACGAAGGGAGGCGGAGGAGATAAGTGATAAGAGTTTACGGATGTTGACCCGGGGGCGAATTTTATTAGCCGAGGGTAAGTTTGATTCAGCGCGCTCCCAATTTTATTACCTCAAAGATACTCTATTGCAAAATTTGGATCAGTTTTTTTATGGGCTCTCTTATCTTTACGAAGGAAATTTTGAACGGACGCTCGCTCATTTTCGGATTAAAGGATTATCACCTCCAAAGTTTCGCTCTCCCTTCATCGCCGGATTCCTCTCCCTCTTCATTCCGGGCGCCGGACAGGTCTACGCCGGTAGACGGGGTGATGGGTTTTACTCTTTTCTTGTCGTTGGTACCTTAGCCGGCATAAGTTATTATTACAAAAAGAAAGAAGAGAACGGGAAGTTTCTTACCTTTCTCTCTTTAACGAGTGTTTTCCATTTGGGGAATATTTATGGGGCAATCATCGCTTCTCGGGATTACAATCTCTTAGCCAAGAGAAAGTTCATCAGGAGGGCGGAATCGGTCTTAAAAGATAATTTGCAGAAAGTGGACTTAAAAGAAGTGCTTCTCCGCTGAGTGATTTTTAGCAGTATTTTTTTTCTCTTTCTCTTTTTAGAGGGAGAGTTGGCTCTTGCCGACTCTTTCTTCAATCTTGGCCATTTTGAAGGAGCGATTGGTCTTTATCAGAAATATCTCTTCTATAACCTTTCTCCAAAGAATTTCCCTTACCCTCAATATAAATTGGCCCTTTCTTATCTAAAGAGAGGCAAGGATGGGGATTGGTTAAAAGGGGAGGGGATTTTGCGAGAAATTGCCTCGCTCCCTTCAGACTCGGGGGGAGTTAGGGATAGTGCCCAACTTTCTCTAATTAGGCATTACGTAGAAAATAAAAGGTATGAGGCGGCAAATTCAGCCATCAGCGACTTTTTATTACTTAGTCAAAAGAGAGAGATGGAGAAGAGGTTAGAAAAATGGAAGGGGATTCTTTTCTTAAAGGGATGTAAGTTAAAAGAAGCGAAGAAGGCCTTTATGAGTTCTGGTGATAGTTTGGTTTTCTATCGGATAAAGGGGATAAAGTGGCCAAAAAAGGAGTGGGTTGCGCTTTTCTCTTCTCTCATTCTTCCTGGCTCCGGGGAGATTTACAGCGGAAAGATAACCCAAGGTTTGCTCTCTCTTTCCGTTAATACTCTTTTGTTTTATGGGGCTTATCGCTCGCTAAGGCTAGGGAAGAGGATGGACGCTTTATTAATTTTTTCATTTCTCTTTCTCCGCTTCTACCGGGGTTCGGTGCAAAATGCCACTCAATATGCCCGAGACGCCAACGAAAATTACTTAAAAAAGATATTGAAGGAAATCGGCGAGCCCTGAATTGTATTTCATTTCGGCGGGACCCCAAGGGGAAGATTAGTTTTACTTCCTAAAAGTATTTTTTGAATTCTAAGAGAATTTCTTCCTTCAGCACCTCCAGGGCTGCTTCCAGAGAAATGTGAATCTCTTTTCTCCCTTTCTCGTTTTCAATAATGATACCGTCGCTCAACTTTTCGTTGCTTTTTGCATTGGGAAATTGATCTTTGACGGATGGGAGGTCTTTGGGCGAGAAGAATAGGGTGTTGTCGGGTTGAGTAAATTTCTTGCCGATCTCCTTAATCAGTTCATAGTAGTTGCCAATTTCCTGGCGGAATCTCTCCTTTACCAGTTGCTCAATTCGTTTTATCATCGTCCATTGGTGGCGGAGTATCTCTTTTTTTTGTTCAATTCTCTTTTCGGCTAAGATGCGTTTCCTTTCCTTGGTGATTTCCTTAGCAAGGGCTTCTTTTTCCTTTTGGCGCAACTTTTCTTTTTCTTCTTCAATCTCTAATTTTAGTCGGGCAATTTTTTCTTCGTATTCCTTCTTTATCTTCTCCCTTTCTGCCTCCGCCTCTTTGATAATTCTCTCGGTCAGTTTCTCAATTCCCATTATATCTTAATTCCCATCAGTAAGAAGATTGTGGCTAAAAGCCCTAAGACCGCATAAGTTTCTACCATTGCACCGTAGACGACCGCCTTCATCGCCTCTTCACTCCTTTTGGCAACGAGTTGGGCACCGCTGGCGCAAACCTTACCTTGAAGGATGGCGCTGGCTAAACCGGCAATCGCCACCGGTAGGCAGGCACCGAAGATTTGGGCTCCTTGCCAAAGGGTAATTGGAGCTAATTCCCCAAAGATACCCATTTTGGTTAGGGCTAAGAATGCGCCTAAAAACCCATAAAACCCCTGAGTGCCAGGAAGGGCGACCAAGAGGAAGAGGCTACCAAACTTCCCCGGGGCCTCCGCTAAGACACCGCTGGCGACTTGGGCAACAAGGGTTATTCCTCTTGCCGAGCCGATGCCGGAGAGGAATACCGCCACCGCACAACCTAAGATCCCTAAGGTTAAACCAATTGGGTCAACCATTTTCCCTCCTTATTTAATCTCAACATACTTTGTTTCAAAACGAAATGGCGAAAATCTTTCCCCGCCACCAGTGAAGAAACGGGGAAAGAATTCAACATAATTGAGACGCAGGGTATGGACGAAGGCGCCGAGGATGCTTACCGCCAGGTTATAGGTGTGACCGATGATGAGGACGATGATGGCGATAAAGAGACCTAAGATTGGAATGTCTAAGGTCATCCAGGCGATTGAATTCACCGCCATCCCGATTCCGGCGGTCATCATCCCCAAAGCCATCAGCCGGATGTAGGAGAGAACGATACCTAAAAATGATGTTCCGCCATAAAGATTATAAGCCCCCCAGATTAATCCTTTGAGAAGTTTGCGATTGGATGGCGAGAGGAAGATGGCAAGAGCTCCAAAGAGGAGAAAGGGTAAAACTGAGAAGCGATGGGCAAGATAGGTGAGAAATGAGCCGAAGGAAAGGGAATAAATTATAATTTTTGCCCCACTTAGCTTTTTTAAGCGGATATCCTCTAAGAGAGAAGAGGCGATGAGGGATAAGAAGAAGGCAAGAGAGAGATATTTAAAGAAGAGAAAGGAAGGCGGTAAGAATTTGAGGCGGAAGGCAAGAAAGAAAAGAGAGGTAGAGAGGAAGAGGAAGAAGAGGATGTGTCTTGAAAGATAAAAGGCTGAGTAACGGGAGAGGGTGATAAGTCCGGAGGCGGAGAGAAGTCCAAAAGAGAAAAAGAGGGGTTTTAAGGAGGGAAGGGTTTTACCGAGGAGGAGATAAAATAAGAGGGAATTTAAGAGGATGAACCAAAGGAACTCATTGAAGAGAGTCGGGAGGGGATTTTTTATCCGGAAAGAATCATAGACTTCTAAGAGGAGACCGTAGTTGAGGTGGAGATAACCAAGGGCTAAGGAGAGATAGAAAAAGGTGAGTGGGTTCTGAAACGGGTCAAAGAGGACAAATCGGTCCTTAAAGGTTTTGAGGAAGGGGATACCGACCCTTTCGAAAAAATCACCGAACCAACTATTGGTGGCGGCGCCGGCAAAGATTGTGAAGATACTACAGATGGCGGTGAGGGTGAAGAAGCTCTTCGCCTTGGGAAATTTCCGGCTTAAAAAGAGGGAGAGGAAAAAGAGAATGAGACCATAAGCGGCATCGGAGAGGCAGAGGGCAAAGAAGATGATAAAAAAGGGCGTAAGATAGGGGGTTGGGTCAATTTCTTTATAGGAGGGCATACCGTAGAGATTGACAACCATCTCAAATGGCTGAAATGGAGGTTTATTTTCTAAGGCGACCGGTGGTTCCTCATCGGGGTTAGGTTTTAGCCGAATCAAAGAACTGGTCGGAAAGGAGGCGATGATTCTTTTTAGTCTCTCCTCATCCCTTTCTTTTACCCATCCTTCAATCATTATCGCCTTTTCGGTTTGGAAGAGTCTCTTTTCCAATTCTTCTCGGATTTTTTGATTATAGTAATAATCAGCCCCAATCTTCAAAAAGGGGAGAGAGAGGAAGAAATCTTTTCTCTTTTCCGTTAACTCGCTTCGCCGCTCAGAAATTCTTTTCGTCTCCTCTTCCCAATTTTTGATATTCTCGGCCACCGAGCCGTGCAAGGCTCTTAAGTCAACGATGGTGAATCCTTGATTACTCAAAAATTCTCTAACTTCCCTTTCGTTTTCCTTTAAGGTGATGATTAGGGCGAAGACCTTGTCCTCCTCCCTTTTTATCTCTTCAAGGAAGAGATTTCCTTCGGATGCCTTCGCCCTTGTTTCAATGAATGACTTTTTCGTCGGAAAGAAACCGAGGATGGTTTCAAACTTCTCCAAAGAGTATAAATCTTCAATTTTGGTAGAGAGGGAAGAGAAGGGGCGCAAAGTTTCCAACTTCTCTTTAATTGACTTCTCTCTTTCGTTTAAAAGGACCAATTCTTCTCGCCACCGGTTAATCTCGGTGATTAAAGAGAGAATTTCCTTCTCCGCCTCAATAAAGAACTCCCTTCTCTCTATTTCCACTTTTTTTCTCTTCTTTTGGGCGAGGATATTTTCTAAATACTTAATCGTCTCTTCCGCTTCATTCACCAATTCCGACCGACTCCCCTTCGTCTCTTTTCTAACTTTGCTGATGTGGATTATACCGTTCTCCTGAAGTGAGGCCAGGAGAGCCTTTTTTTCGGAGTTGTGGGCAACGATGAGGACCTTTTTTACTTTAGCGACTGCCATCGCTCTTTTATCTTTTGGATGATTGCTTTGACCAACACCGTTTCGTTTTCCTTGATTTTCTCTTCAATCTCTCTCTTTTTGGCCTCGGTCTCTTCCTCAATCTTCGCCACCTCCGCGGTCAATTCCTGATTGAGTCTTTCCCAATCTTTTTGCCGCACCTCATTCATCTCCATTTTAATCTTCTCGATTATCTTCTCCCTCTCTTTTTCCAATTTCGCCAGAATACCTTCGCCTTCTTTTCTGGCTTCCTCCACAATTCTTTTCGCCTTCTCTTCGGCTTCTCTTATCTCTTTAATAATCTCTTCCATTTTGTTTAAGGATTAAGTATATTAAGAGATACCCAATTGTCAACAGGGCGCTTTTTCTCAAAAGTAAGTTCTTGAAAAGGGGCTTTCGGCCTCGCCTTAAAATTGGGATTAGACCCTAAATTTAGAGTGAGGTTAAATTTTGGTTTAGGCTTTCCCTCCGAAAGGTTAGACCTTTCCTTAGGCAAATGATTAGACCAATGGTTAAACTTTCGCTTAAAAACACTTTTCGGCATTTTCTTAAACTCTCAATTAGAACGAAAGTTAGACTTTCCCTTATGCCCTCTGTATCGCTCCCCACTTTTTGAAAAGCTAACCCCCTCCTGTCAAGTTAGAATTTGAAAATTTCGGATTCCAAAACTTCTACTTTTAAGGTTCCTGTTTTGGTCCTCTCCAAGACTTCCAATAAGCCCTCTTTACTTCTTTACTTTTTTCTTTCAAGTTAAACTTCTAAATTCCCGAATCTTTTCTTTGGGGCGGGGAATTGAACCCGGACTTTCGGAGCCCCTATATAAATATAGGGTAAAAAAGTGCCAAAATTTCGCTTTTGATTTTTAAGTTTTTGATTATTAAATATTTGCTTGTCTTAATTGGATTCGTCAAAAAAATAATCTTTTTGAAGAGAGGAAAAGATTTGGGTAAAATACCAGACAGGAACTTGGGTGGCGCAAAGGCTGGCGCTTGCCTCTCATCTTCTTTCTTTGAGACCGTTTGTGCTGGGCAGATCTTTAAGAAGTTTGACTTCTCCCAAATCCGCTTGACTATTTTTCAAATTTGGTTATTATTCCACTTCTAAGTTATGCTTAAGACACCTTTTTATGACTTCCATTTTCAGTGGAAGGGCAAGATGGTAGATTTCTTTGGCTTCCAATTGCCCATTTATTACCAAGGGATTATTCCGGAACATCGGGCGGTGCGGAGCTCTTGTGGTTTATTTGATGTCTCCCATATGGCTCGGGTTGAAATTAGGGGAGAAGACCGATTCCGCTTTCTTGACTTTTTGACAACCAATGCGGTGATGAAACTGGCGCCCCTCCAGGCCCAATACTCTCTTTTTTTGTATGAAGACGGAGGGATTGTTGACGATTTGGTTATCTATAACTTAGAAGACTCTTTCCTCTTAGTGGCGAATGCGGCAAATCGGGAAAAGGATATTGATTGGTTAAAGAGAAACTCTTTTGGTGACGTGAAGATTATTGACCAAACCTTCTCCTTAGCCCAACTCGCCCTCCAGGGACCAAAGGCCGAAGAGATTCTAAGTAAGATTGTTAACTCTTCTCTCACCGAAATCAAGTTCTACTGGGCGAAGCGGATGGAGGTAGCGGGTGTTAGTGCCTTAGTTTCCCGGACTGGGTATACCGGGGAGGATGGTTTTGAAATTTACTTTCTCAGTGAATTCGCCAAAGAGGTTTGGGCGGCGCTATTTTGGGCTGGGAAGGGATTTAATTTAGTCCCTTGTGGTTTAGGCGCCAGGAATACCTTGCGCTTGGAGATGCGCTACTGCCTCTACGGAAATGATATTACCGCTGAGACCGACCCCATCTCCGCTGGTCTTACCCCCTTTGTTAAGTTGGATAAAGGTGATTTTATTGGAAAGAAGGTGTTAGAGGAGATAAAGAAAAAGGGAGTGAAAAGGAAGTTGGTCGGTTTTATCTTGGAAGGGAAGGTGGTTGCCCGAGAGCGTGCCCCGATTCTTAACCTGGAGAGTAAGGAAGAGATTGGTTTTGTGACCAGCGGTAGTTTTTCGCCATCGCTTGCGGTTCCGATTGGCTTGGGCTATGTCCAAACCGAATATAGTGAAATCGGGAGAGAGATCGGCTTTTTAGTGAGAGGGGAGGTAATTAAAGGTAAGATTGTGAAGACTCCATTTTACCAGAAAGGGAGTATAAAGAGATAAAAGGGGTGGCTATGAGTTTAGTGCCGGATAATTTATATTATACCGAGACCCACGAATGGGTTAAAATTGAGGATGAGATGGCTTTTGTCGGGATTACCGACTTTGCCCAAAGGGAGCTCTCGGATATCGTCTATGTGGAAGTTACGGGGATGGGAAAGGAATTGAAAGGCAGAGAGAAGTTTGGCACAATTGAAGCAGTGAAGACGGTCGCCGACCTCTATCTCCCGGTCTCCGGAGAGATTATTGAGGTAAACGAAGCGGTGAAGAGTCAACCCGGATTGATTAACGAAGACCCTTATGGTAGAGGCTGGATTGTGAAGATAAAAATAAAAGATAAGGGAGAGTTGACCGGTCTCTTAAAACCGGATGATTATAAGAGACATATTGGTGAATAGATGAAATACACCCCCCACACCGAAGAAGAGAAGAAGGCGATGCTCTCTAAGATCGGGCTCTCTTCAATTGAAGAGCTTTTCGCTTCAATTCCCGAGAAGGCGAGGTTGAGAGAGGGGCTCAATCTACCGCCGCCGATGACCGAATTAGAAATCTTCGCCCACATTGCGGAGATTACTAAAAAAAATGAGCCGGTGAATGAATTTATCTCTTTCTTGGGGGCGGGTGCTTATGACCATGCGGTGCCCGCGGTCATCTCTCACCTCTTGTCAAGGAGCGAGTATTATACTGCTTATACCCCTTATCAAGCTGAGGTTGCTCAAGGCACCCTGCAGACAATTTTTGAATACCAATCTCTCATCTGCGCCCTCTTTGGGATGGATGTGGCCAATGCCTCAATGTATGATGGGGGAAGCGCTTTGGCCGAGGCCTGCCTGATGGCGAGCAATATCAAAAAGCGAAAAAGGGTTCTCATAAGCGGTTCGATTCATCCTCTCTATCGGAAGGTAGTGGAGACTTATTCGGAAGGGAACGAGATTGAGTTGGTAGAGATTCCCCTTCAAGAAGGGAAGATTGACTTAGAGTTGCTCTCAAAGATTGTCAACCCCTCTTTTGCCGCGGTGGTAGTTCAAAGCCCGAATTTCTTCGGTCTTTTGGAGCCAATAGCGGAGGTCGGAGAGATTGCCCGAGGCTCTGATCTCCTCTTTATCGTTTCTTGTGACCCAATCTCCTTGGGGATTTTAAAACCACCGGGTGAATACTCGGTCGATATTGCGGTCGGTGAAGGTCAACCATTAGGTATCCCTCTCTCTTTTGGGGGACCCTATTTGGGAATTTTCACTTGTAAGAAAGATTTCGTCCGGTTCCTGCCCGGGAGGTTAGTCGGAAAGACAGTTGACTTAGACGGCAACACCGCCTATGTCCTAACCTTACAGACCAGAGAGCAACACATCCGAAGAGAGAGAGCAACATCTAATATCTGCACCAATCAAGCGCTTTGCGCCTTGGCCGCCACTATCTATTTATCCCTTTTGGGGAAGGAGGGCCTAAGAGAGGTTGCTACTCAGTGTCTCAATAAAGCTCATTATCTCTTGGCCGAGATTGAGGAGAAGACGAACTTGAAGCGGGCATTCACCGGACCTTTCTTTAGGGAGTTTGTTTTGCAAGGAAAGGAGATAGAAAGGCTTTTGGTTTACTTAAAAGGGAGGAGGATATTGGGAGGAATCCATTTGGGTCGTTTCAGAAAGGAATGGAATGACCTCCTTTTGGTGGCGGTGACCGAGAAGAGGCGACGAGAGGAATTAGACCTCTTTGTCGCCGCGCTGAAGGATTTCGGGAGGGGGTATGGAGTGTAACTTGGAAAAAAACTTAAAGAATTGCACATGCACCTATGAGCCTTGCTTGAGGAAAGGGAGGTGTTGTGAGTGTATCTCTTACCACCGAAGGCACGGCGAACTCCCCGGTTGTCTCTTTCCCCCGGATTTAGAAAAGACTTATGACCGCTCCATTGACTGTTTTTTAAAAGGAAAGAAGAGATGAAGGGGATTTTTGCCGATTCCTCTCCAGGAAAAAGGGGATATTATTTGCCCCCCTTAGATGTCCCAAAACGGGATTTGGGTGATTTATTGCCGAAGGATTTTCTCAGGGAGAGTTTGCTCTTGCCCGAGCTGAGTGAGATAGAGGTGGTGCGCCACTTTATCAACCTCTCAACCCTCAATCACCACGTTGATAAGGGTTTCTATCCCTTAGGCTCTTGCACGATGAAATACAATCCAAAGATCAATGAAACCATCGCCTCCCTTCCTAAGTTCACCTCAACCCATCCTCTCCAAAACGAGGAGGAGATTCAAGGGAATCTTCACTTGATGAGTGAGTTGGGTTCGTTTCTCTTAAATATCGTCGGTCTTGACGCCATAACTTTTCAACCGGCGGCCGGTGCCCACGGTGAGTTTACCGCTTTACTTATCATACGAAAATACTTTAAGGACAAGAAGGAGATTCGGAAGCGGATTTTAATTCCGGATTCCGCCCACGGCACCAATCCCGCCAGTGTCACGATGTCCGGGCACGAGGTGACAGTTATCCCGTCAAATGAGAGAGGGCAGATTTCAATGGAGAGATTGCGAGCCGTCTTAGGGGAGGATTGCGCCTGCTTGATGCTCACCAACCCCAACACTCTGGGAATCTTTGAGGAGCAGATTTTGGAGATTGCCGAACTCTGCCACTCTAAGGGGACACTCCTTTACTTAGATGGGGCAAATCTCAATGCCTATCTCGGTTATCACCGGCCCGGTGATGCCGGATTTGATTTAATCCACCTCAACCTCCATAAAACATTCTCCACTCCGCACGGTGGCGGTGGTCCGGGCTCCGGACCGGTGGCGGTGAGAAGGTTTCTTGAGCCTTATCTCCCAATCCCGAAATTAGAGAAGAGAGAAGACGGAAGAATCTTCTTAAATTGGGAAGAGGGCAAGAGTGTTGGTAAGGTGCTTACCTTTTATGGCAACTTTTTGGTTTTAGTCAAGGCCTATGTCTATATCCGGATGTTGGGCGAGGAGGGATTAAGGGATTGTGCGGAGTGTGCGGTCTTAAATGCCAACTACATCCGAAAAGGTTTAGAAGGTCATTACGAGTTACCTTATAAAACTCCAACCCTTCACGAATGTGTCTTTTCCGCCAGTAACCTGAAGAGATATGGAGTGCGGGCGTTAGATGTTGCCAAGCGACTCTTAGACTTTGGTTTTCATGCCCCAACGATGTATTTCCCTCTAATCGTTCCGGAGGCGTTGATGATTGAGCCGACCGAAACCGAGACGAAGGATACCTTAGATGAGTTTGTTGCGGTGATGATAAGAATTGGCGAAGAGGCGAAAGAGAATCCAGAGATTTTACTCAAGGCACCTCACAAGACCCCGGTCCGTCGGGTTGATGAGGCAAGGGCAGGAAGAGAGTTGACTGTGCGAGAAGGTTTATGACGACGGATGAGATAATTAATAAGGTCGCGAAGAGGGTGGTGGAGTTGAGATTGACGCCGATTGCTATCATCATTTTGGAATCGATCAAACCCCTATCCTTTCTTACCTCTCAGGTCCTGGTCTTTTTTCAGCCAATCGTCACTTCAATCTTACCCTTAGATTCTTATGAGGAGTTCGTTAAGGTTTTGGAAGAGAGGGAAAACTTAGAGAAGTTAATCAAAAGTATTGAAGACGCCGAGAACGAAAGCGATGCGCCGCGGCGCCTTGGCCCAGAAGGGATGATTCAAAGGAATAAATCGGAGGGAAGGGAAGATGGGTAGTGAAAACTTAAAAAGAATTTTAGCCACAGATTGTGGCTCAACCACGACGAAGGCGATTTTGATTGAAAAGCGAGGAGAAGAATACCGGTTAGTTGTCCGGGGTGAAGCGCCGACGACGGTTGAGGCACCCTTTGAGGATGTGACGAAGGGGGTGCTTAACGCCACCCGAGAAGTGGAGGAGTTGAGCGGAGTGAAAATCCTTGATGGTGAGAACTTGATTAAGCCTTATCAGAATGAGAAGGAAGGGATTGATATCTATGTTTCAACCTCTTCGGCGGGCGGCGGTCTTCAGATGATGGTCGCCGGGGTGGTTTTGACGATGACGGCGGAGAGTGCCCAGAGGGCGGCGTTAGGGGCGGGGGCAATTGTGATGGATGTCATCGCCTCCAATGATGGTCGTCTCCCTCATGAGAAGATTGAAAGGATAAGACACCTCCGACCGGATATGATTCTCCTTTCCGGTGGGGTTGACGGTGGGACGATTTCCCACGTAGTGGAGTTGGCGGAGTTAATTCGAGCCTCAGACCCCCGTCCCCGTTTTGGCACCGGTTACGAATTGCCGGTCATCTACGCCGGTAATGTCAAGGCCCGGGAGCATATTTTGAAGATTTTACAAGAGAAGACCGCCTTGGTCATCGTGGAAAATATAAGACCGGTCTTAGAAAGAGAAAACCTTCAGCCGGCCAGACAGCGGATTCACGACTTGTATATGGAGCATGTAATGGCCCACGCCCCCGGTTATAAGAAACTCAGAGCCTGGACGGATGCGCCAATTATGCCAACCCCGGGGGCAGTTGGACTCCTGATTGAAAATATCGGTCGGGGTGAGAATATTGAGATTCTTGGTGTAGACATCGGTGGGGCGACAACCGATGTCTTCTCCGTGTTTCGAGACCGAAGTAGTGAGGATGAACCCTTGGTCTTCAACCGGACGGTTAGTGCCAACTTAGGGATGTCTTATAGTATCTCGAATGTCTTAGTTGAAGCCGGGATTGAGAATATAATGCGCTGGATACCATTTAATATCTCGGAAAGGGATTTGCGGAACCGGATTCGGAATAAGATGATTAGACCAACGACTATCCCCCAGACGGTTGACAGTTTAATTGTTGAACAGGCGATTGCCCGGGAAGCACTCCGCCTTGCCTTAGAACAACACAAATCAATGGCGGTCGGCTTAAAGGGAATCCAGCAAGCCCGGACAATTTCGGACGCCTTTGCTCAGACCTTGACCGGCGAAACCCTGGTTAATCTTTTGACTCTGAATATGATTGTTGGCTCGGGCGGGATTCTTTCTCACGCCCCAAGACGAATTCAGACCGCGGCAATGTTGATTGATGCCTTTCTCCCGGAGGGGATAACGAAATTGGCGGTGGATAGTATCTTTATGATGCCCCACTTAGGGGTCCTCTCGACGGTTCACGAAAAGGCGGCAAAGGATGTCTTTGAAAGGGATTGCCTCATCCGCCTGGGAACGGTAATCGCCCCAATTGGTGAGGGAAAAGAGGGGCAGAGGTGTCTGACGGTAAAGATTTTCCAACCCGACGGCAAGGGAGAAGAGATTTTTGTTAACTTTGCCGAGATGAAATTGATTCCCCTCAATTTGGGAGAGAAGAGGCGGGTGGAGTTAATTCCGGAAAAGGGATTTGACTTGGGAAACGGCAAAGGGAAGAAAGTTGAGGCGGAGATTGAAGGGGGGGTCTGTGGTCTCATCCTTGATTGCCGAGGACGGAGACCTTTCCACTTACCAACCGAACCAAATGAGAGAATAGGGGTTCTGAAAAAGTGGGCATTGGCACTGAATCTTTATCCGACCTTACCCTAAATTGATATGTGTGGGATAATTGGCATTTTGGGGAAAGGGAATGTCGTTCTGAATCTCTACCAGGGTCTTATCGCTTTACAACACCGGGGACAAGATTCAGCGGGTGTCATCACCTACAACGGGTCGTTTCACTTAAAGAAAGGGATGGGTTTGGTCTTTGATGTCTTTAAGGAGAAGAATTTAAGAAGGCTCCTCGGGCACATTGGGATTGGTCATGTCCGCTATCCGACGATTGGTCCGGGAAGAAGTGAGGATGCCCAGCCTTTTTTTGTCAATGCCCCTTATGGAATTGCGATGGCGCATAATGGCAATGTGACAAATTATTTCCGCCTCCGGCGAGAACTGGCGGAAAAGTCGCTTCGCACCTTAAACTCTTATTCGGACGTGGAGGTGATTTTAAATCTCTTTGCTGATCGCCTCATTCACCACCTGAAGAGGAAAGAGGCAACTATCTTCCCCTTAATCGTTAAGGGGATTAAAGATCTCTTTCAGCGAGTGGAGGGGAGTTATTCTTGTGTTGGGATTATTGCCCAGGAAGGAATCTTTGCCTTCCGTGACCCGAAAGGTATAAAACCCCTTCTGTTTGGGAAGAGAAAAGATTCTTATCTCTTTGCCTCGGAGAGTGTCTGTTTAGACCTTTTGGGTTATCAATTAGTTCGGGATGTGAAGCCAGGAGAGGTGATCTTTATTGATGAGAAGAGACGGGTCTGGACAAAAGAGGTGGTGAAGGGTGAGCTTTCGCCTTGCATCTTTGAATATGTCTATTTTGCCCGCCCGGATTCGGTGATTGATGGAATTTCGGTTTATGAGGCGAGATTGAGATTAGGGCGGTATTTAGGCGAAGAGTGCCGGAAGGCCAAGATCCAGCCGGATGTGGTGATACCGGTGCCCGATACCGCCCGAGCGGCCGCGACCACAGTCGCTGAGATTTTGGGGGTGAAGATGCGCGAGGGTTTAATGAAGAACCGATATATCCAGAGGACTTTCATTATGCCCACCCAGAAGGTGAGAAGGGTTTCGGTGAGGGTGAAGTTGAATCCAATCAAGAGTGAGATTAGGGGAAAGAGGATCCTCTTGGTTGATGACTCAATTGTCCGGGGGACGACCTCAAAAGAGATAATCAGCCTTTTAAGACGGTGTCGCCCAAAAGAGGTCTACTTGGCGATTACTTGCCCCCCTTTAAGATTTCCTTGCGTTTATGGAATTGATATGATGACCCGGGGGGAATTCATTGCCCGCCGCTACTCAGTCGAAAAAGTTAGAGAAATGATTGGGGCGGATGAGTTAATATATCAGAGCTATGACAATTTGATTGAAGCGGTCAGGGGCGAAGAGAAGGAGCGAAAATTCTGCACCGCCTGTTTTAATGGGGAATACCCAACAGAGATTAAAGAAGAAGATTTGAGAATGATGGAGAAGGAACGCTGCCTTTGGCGCTAAATCCCTTTAATTCCTCACCACCAGAAACTCTCTCTTGATTACCGAATCACCAAGGTGAAGGAATAAGATGTAGAGACCGGAGGGGAGTTTTGGCAGTTTAATCTCTTCACCGCTACCTAAACCAGAGAAGACCTTATTTCCCGATCGGTTATAAATTTTCAGGTTCCATTTCTGGGTGGAGGGGAGTTTTATTGAGCGGGGATTGAATTTGGGTAGAGAGAGAGAAGGTCGGTTTTGATTCTTCATCTCTTTTAATCCAACCTGGGGGTCGCAGAAGAAAGAGTAGAAATTACTGGGGGCACCTTCCGGGTCAGTGCCGACATTGCGCCGGACGGAATTGTCATAGGCCTTTAGATAATAACGGATAAGGGTCGGTTGGGAAACAGAAGGGATGTGGAAGTGATAGACAGCTCCTCTTGTGGAATCGGGGAGGAGGGAATCCCAATCGGCGGTTCCGGTCCGGAAGAAGATTAGGGCGCGGTAAATTCCGGAGAAGTCGGTAATGGTTGAGGAGACCGGAAACGGTCCGGGGTAGTTGGTATCCGACCAAATGGTTGTCCCGGAAAAACTCGGTGGCAGACCATCTAAGACTAAGAATGAGTAATAACCACTCGGTGGGTCATAGGTGGAATTGCGATTCGGTGAGCCATCAACCGCCCGAATCCGATACCGGATAAATGTTCCGGGAGTGGCCGAAGGGATGGCCAGGAAATATCTTATCCCAACCTGACTGTCGGGTAGAACTCTCTGTTCGGTCCCGGAGCCAAACCGATAGTAGAGGAGAACCGAATCAACATAAGAGGAGTCGGTCACATTTGTGCCAACGAGATAAGGTCCAAGGAATACGGTGTCCGTCCAAATTGTCGTCTGGGTGATTGAAGGTGGGCGATGGTCGTTGGCCGGGTCCATCGCATAAAACCTATAGTGAAGGTTTGGGGCATTTCTCGGGTCAGTTCCCCGGTTGTGCTGGGGGGAGTTGTCAATTGCCACGAGATAATAGCGGACGGTATCCGGAGAAGAGATTTGGGGGATGTGGAAGTGATAAATGTTTCCCCGGATTGAGTCGTGGGTTAGACTTTGCCAAGGTTGGTTACCAATCTTGTAATAGAGGGAGTCCCGGAGAACCCCGTTGGCATCGGTAATTCCGGATGAGATTTTCCAAGGACCGAAATTATAACCGGTTGGGATGACGGTCGTGTTAGAAAAGTTTGGGGGCTCCAAGTCAAGGGAAGAATAGAACTCTCTTTGGCGATAGAAATAGTCAGCGGTGGTGAATCGGGGATTTGTTTCGTTCCTCAGCGAGACAATCGTGACCGCCGACCCACCAACTCTTCCGGAATTGGGCACGACCCATTCGTAGACAATCCGACGCTCATCAATTATTCCCATCTCATCATAGGTATGCATATAGGTCCTTATCACTAAGCAGGGATAGAAACGACTGGTATCCGCTGGCACCCTCACCCAACCCTGGGCAACGACCGTATTGTCCCTCTCCTCATAAATCAACAGGCCACTGTAAGTCCAGGTCCAGTTTGACTGCCAATTTGTGCCCAGGCTCATTGGAAATTGATAAACTTTCTGATAAGGGGAGTTGTAGTTATATTGGTTCCCTTGGATGTAGATGCCATAGACCCACATCCCTTGGAGAGAGCCAGTTGTATCTTTATGCTCATAAAGCCAAGAGAGTCCGTTGTGGTCGGTAACCCGCTCGGCATAGGTGGTTGGGGCTGGTGGGCTACCCGGGGCTTCGCTTCTCGGACGGATTCTTGACTCCGCGGTCGCTTGGGTTGAGCCGGTGGCAAAGTCCCATAGGGTATCAAAATCACTAAATGGCGGGCAAGGAACTGGGTTGCTTGGTCCGTTATACCACCATCGGAAATAGGTCCCGGTATATTCGGAGCCGTAGGGCCACTCTCGCCAGGTAATAGTCAAAGGAAAGGAGACGGAAAAGAGGAATAGAGAGATTAAAGTGTAGCGCATAATTCCTCCTTAGGTTTCATAAAATCCAATTTCAATTCTGATCTTACAGAAGGAAAGGAAACTTGTCAAGAGACCGGTGTCCAGTCTTCGGAGATGGCATCTATTTTAGAAGGACCTCTTCTTAAAAGACCTTTCTCCGGAATTGGCGGGTGAGCCCATTAGGCAAGCAAGGGGTAAGGTATTAAAGAAGCGAATTGCTTAAGCACTGGTTAAGAGATTGAGGGAAGGGCTATCTAAGACAAAGAAAAAGCAAACGAGAAGGTCTTTGGGAAAGGCATTGAAAAGAGCGTCAGGAAGGAGAGAAAGAAAGGCAAAGGAAACAGCCCACAAGGAATGGCTTATTAGGTGGTTCGGCAAGGCGTCAGTTAAGCGGTAGAGGGGGTAAGGAGGTAAAATTTAGGCCAAAGCGGATAAGTCCTGTAAAATCATAATGTTAATGAAAAAATTTTTGTTCCAGAACTAGACAGATATGTCCACTTCCCCTTGGCGAAAGTGCTCGGCTGAATAACTAACTTCGGTATTATCTCTTCAGAATAAAACCCGGGTTAGAATCTCGTTGGAAATTGCCATCCCCTTCTCTCTTAAGACCATTTGCTGGCTGATTTTGCTGAGTCCGCCCATTCTCGCCGGTAGTTCCGAAAACTATTTTCCGACACAATTCCCCCAAAATTATCTTTACTGGGTATTGCCTTTTTAGAATCTTTTCTTATAATTGGCGATGGCGATTTTCTTGTTTTTCCTGGCGGGTCTTTCTCTTGATCACTCCGCCGGTGAGAGATTTTTTTCGGAGGTTACTCCGCCATTATCCGCTATGGCACAGGAGGCATCTCTTTCTCGCTTCGCCATCCTTTGGCATAAGAAATCCATTCCCGTTTATCCTTATACCAAATTGGAAAATTCCTTTGGTTTCTCATTTCTCTTTTCTCGGTTGATAAAGAATTTCAATTTGGGAGGCGGTTATTCTCATTATTTTGAGACCAAACGAATTTCGGCCCAAAATTTCTTCCATCTCAATTTTGACCGCCGGTTATTCGCAAAGCCCGAATTGGCGATTGGACTTAGATACGGGATGAGTCTCTCTTCCTCTTTTTTTCTTAAAGGCGACCCCTTTTACGGCTATCGGCTAAATTCCTTTCATTCTTTTGGGCTTGCTCTCTCTCTCGCCTATCCTTGGAAGAGATTTAGACCTTATCTTACTACTGGTTTCTCAATTTCTTATCGGAAAGGAGAGTTTGTGGAAGATATCCATCAGAGGAAGGCTTCTTACTCCCAATCCTCTCTCCTTCCGAACTTGGGGTTTGGTTTTTCGCTCTTTCGTTTCTCTCTCCATTTGGAATTGGGGAGAGGTCTAAATTTTTCCTTTGGTTTTAATTTATGATTTATCTCATCTTCTTTATCAATTGGCTTGGTCCGGGGGAGACGGGTTATAACTTTCTCAAATTGGGGATTGGGGCCCGGGCGGTGGCGATGGGCAGTGCCTTCACCGCGGTTTCCGACGATGCCAATTCTCTGTTCTGGAATCCGAGCGGCATTGGGCTTTTTCCCGATTTTGCTGCCTCCCTTATGATAATGAGTTTATTTTCTGATGTCACCTATGGAACGCTGGGCACAAAACTACCGATTGGAAGGAGACTCGGTCTTGGGATTGGGGGCGCTTTCCTTTCCGCCAAAGATTGGCGAAGGGATGAAGTCGGTGAGGAGAAGGGGGAGTATTATTTCAATAATTTCCTCTTGAGCAGTGGTTTGGGTATCTCCCCTTCTTCTAACTTTGCCCTTGGTCTCTCAATAAAAGGGCTTGCCTGTCGCCTTGATACCTTCTTTACTTATTCCTTCGCCTTAGACGGCGGTCTTCTCTATTCTCCTTTAAGGAATCTATTTTTGGGTAGCTCTCTTCTTCACTTCGGGACACCGCAGAGGCTTCTCGCTTCGGCGACCCTGCCTCTCAATTGGCGGTTGGGCTTTGCTTATAAAATTCCGATCTCCAAACATCAACTGACCCTGGCTTCAGATGTTAGTTTTTATATTGACAATAAGCCAATTTTTTCCTTCGGTGGAGAATTGACCCTACGGGATATTTCTCAGCGATCCGATTTCCTCTCTTTCCGCGCTGGCTACGAAACCGGTCATCATCTTGGAACCTGGAAGGGAATTTCTTTTGGCCTTGGCTACGGACGAAAGATTGCTTATCGGTTATTCTTAGTGATTGATGCCACCTATTTTGATTACGGCTATGTTGGCTATTCGGAGAGAGTCTCCATTTCTCTAAAGTCCGGAGTGGGTCCTTAAATCCTCTGGCTTTGGTTCCTTGACCGAATTTCTTTTCGCAAACGCCTTAAAAAATGGAGATAACCCCGAACTCGGAGGTGGTATTTACCATTGACCTCTTTTAAACTTAAAACATTGCCCAGAGAATAGATTTTAGCGATGATATCACCCCAGGCGACTGGGATGATAAACCGCTGGGTCTTCACAAAGGGGCGCATCTTCTCTTTAATTTTTTGAACCAAATCTTTTAACCTCTCGCCGGTTTGTGCCGAGATGAAGACACTATCGGGGTAGTTTTTCTTTAATCTTTCAATTGAGAAGCGCTCAAAGAGGATGTCCGTCTTATTGAAGACCCGAATGATTTTATCTTTCTCTTCCTGGCCGATTATCTCTTTTAGAATCTTTTCCACGACCGCAATCTTTTCGCTAACATTTTCACTCGTGGCATCAATGATGTGTAAAATTAAATCCGCCTCTTTGATTTCGTCTAAGGTCGCCTTAAATGAGGCGATGAGTTGAGGCGGCAGGTCCCGGATGAAACCGATGGTGTCGGTAATTAAGACATTGGTCTTCTTCTCAATTTCAAAGACTTTGGTCCTTGGGTCAAGGGTGGAGAAGAGTTCGGGTGAAACCTTTACCCCGGCGTTCGTCAGCCGGTTGAGGAGGGTTGACTTTCCGGCATTGGTGTAGCCACAAAGAGAGATGAGGAAGAAATTGTGCCGGTTCTTTCTTTGGATTTGTCTCTCTTTATCAATCTCCTGGAGTGATTTCTTGAGCGTGGCAATCCGGTCCTTGATTCGTCTTCGGTCTTCTTCTAATTTCTTCTCGCCTGGTCCTCGGGTGCCAATTCCCCCACCGAGTCGGGAAAGCGCCAAACCTTTACCGGTGAGCATTGAGAGCCGATACTCCAACTGAGCTTTTTCTACCTGTAAAGCTGCCTCCGCGGTCCGGGCGTGGAGGGCAAAGATATCAAGAATCAGTGCCCTCCGGTCAATCACATCAACTTCTGTCTCTTGACGGATGTTGCGAATTTGGGAAGGGGTGAGAACTTCATCAAAGATGAGGAGGTTACATCGGTGTTGCCGACAGAGTTGTTTCAATTCTTCAATCTTTCCTTTACCCAAGAGGGTGCGGGGAGAGAACTTTTCTTTCACCTGGAGAAACTTGCCAACCACTTCGCCCCCGGCGGTCCCGGTCAAGGCTTCCAATTCGTTAAGGGAATCAACCTTTGACCACCTCTCTTTGGAAGTTTTGGCTAAGCCGACTAAAATTACCCTCTCCATATGTAGATTATTCTCTGAAAGGTGGTGAAGAGGGCGCCGAGGAAGATGATGAGGAGAAAATGAGGGAAATAATGAGGGAAGAAGAGCGCGGCGATAATTAGAAAGAAAAAGCGCACCGGTCTTTCGAATAAGCCAATCCGACAACTCCGGCCAATCCCTTCGGCCCGGGCTCGGACATAACTGACCGAGAAAGAAGTGGCAAACGTGAGAAAGACCAAAATTTTTAATTTTTCTTCCGAATAATATAAAAAGAGACCAAAGAAGATAAAGAATTCGGTGAAGCGGTCAACAACTGAGTCTAAGAATGCCCCCTTGGCGGAAACAACGTTTTTCTGGCGGGCTAACTCGCCATCTAAGGTGTCTAAGAGACTAATGATAATTAGGGGGATACCCCCCAAGCGAAAGTAGCCCCGGCGGAAGAGATAAAAGGCAAAAAGGGCAAAGAGAAGCGAGAGCAAGGTCAGGAGATTAGGGGAGAGGTTGAGATGAAGAAGGAGGTTGGTTATCGGTTGTAAAATTCTCCGAAATCGGACCTTTCTCACCTCTCTCAATTTTAAGTTTCCCTTCCCGCTAAGACGATGACGAACTCGCCTCTTATCCTCTCTCTCTTTTCTAAGAGGGCAATAATCTCGGATAGTCTTCCCCGCAGGACCTCTTCAAATTTCTTTGTCAATTCCCGACCGAGGGCACACCTTCGGTCGCCAAAGATTTCTAAGAGCAGCTTCAAGGTTTTCGTTACTCGGGTTGGGGCCTCAAAGAAGACCATCGTCCTCTCTTCTTCAATTAGGGAGAGCAACTTCTTTCTTTTTCTTCCTTCCCGGTGGGAGAGGAAGCCTTCGTAGACGAATCGGTCGCCGGGGAGACCGGAGACAATCAAGGCGGTGATAATGGCGGAGGGTCCGGGAATTGGGATTAGATTGATTCCTTCGCGCACACACTCCCGGATGAGATAGAAGCCGGGGTCTGATATCCCTGGAGTTCCGGAATCGGAGACTAAGGCAACTCTCTTTTTTTCTTTCAAGAGTTGGATGATTTGGGGCGTCCGGCTAATTTTATTATAGTCGTGGTAAGAGATGAGTCTCTTCGGTCCGAGGTGGTAGTGGTGGAGAAGAATTTTTGTTCTTCGGGTATCTTCGCAAACGATAAGGTCGCAACCTTTCAAAACCGAAAGCGCCCGCAAGGTTATGTCGGAGAGATTACCGATGGGGGTGGAGACGATGTAAAGCCCAGGTTGGAGTGTCAAAGAGTTTCCCCCGGTTATTACTTCGGTCACTTAATTGAGAATCCTTTTTAAGAACTTTAAACCTTCCCCCACTAAATAAAAGGAGCCGGTGAGGACGATGACTTCTCGCTTTTGTTGCGCCAGCGCCATTCTTATCGCCTTGGCGACCGGCTTGGCGGTCGTAAACTTCAGACCCAATTTTTGGGCATAAGAACTTAAAATCTCTACCTCTTGCGCACGAGGATGGCGAGCCTGACTGAGGAGGAAGTAGTCACCGACCGCCGAGAGAATGGAAAGCATCTCTTCAATCTTCTTGTCCCGGGCGACGCCAAAGACAAAAATCGCCTTCTTTTTCAAAACTTTTTCGATTACCTCTTTTAAGGCGTGGCAGGAATCGGGGTTGTGGGCGACATCAACCATAATCGCCGGCTCTTCGGAAATCAACTGACAACGGGCAAGAAGCGAGGTTCTCTCCAACCCGATTCTAATTCCCTCCCAAGTTATCCTTGGGTCATCTCTTTTTATCTCTAAGAGGGAGTTAATTACCAACTCCGCATTTTCAATTTGGTGTCCGCCAAGAAGCGGCAAGAAAAAGGGATACCGGCCGACTTCAAATCGACTTCCATCTTTTCCTAATTTGATACTACCCGCTTTGAGCAAAGGGTTTATGACTAACTTACTCCATCTCTCTTTTGCGGTTTCTTCAATCACCGCCAGGACCTCCGGGGCCTGAAATCGGGAGGTGACGACGGTGCTTCCGGAATGGATTATGCCGGACTTCTCTCGGGCAATTGAGACCAAATCATCTCCTAAGATTTCGGTATGGTCAAAGCCGATTCGGGTGATGACCGAGATATTAGGGGAAACGACATTGGTTGCATCTAACCGCCCACCCAATCCGACCTCTAAGACAGCCCACTCAACATCCTCCTCTAAGAAATAGAGGAAGGCGATTGCGGTTAGGGCTTCAAAGAAGGTGAGTTTATTTTTAGTAATTTGGGGGAGGAGGGAAGAAAGGAGCTTGCAGAAATTTTTACTGGTAATCATTCGGTTATTGACCCTTATTCGCTCCCGCCAGGAAAGGAGGTGGGGTGAAGTGAAAAGCCCAGTCTTTATCCCACAACTAGCCAGACAAGAGGCGAGCATGGTTGAAGTTGAACCCTTTCCCTTTGTGCCGGCGACCAAGATTACCTTTTTCAATCTCTTCTCGGGGTTGGAGATTTCGGTTAAGAAGTTTTTGAATTTCTCCAATTTGAAATCTTGATATTTTGCCTTATCCCTCTCGTAATTGATTAGCGAGGAAAGAAATTTATTCGCTTCCCGATAATTCATTCTCTTTAAGAACCTTTTGAAACGGGCCCGACCGGATTTGAACCGGCGGTCTTCGCCGTGACAGGGCGACGTGTTAAGCCAGGCTACACTACGGGCCCTTTTTTAATTTTAAAAAAAAGATTAAAAAAGTCAACTTCGCCATTGCTTTTGGCGACCGGTTCTCAAACGAACACCTTCTATCAGATTTAAAACTTTGGGCAAGGGGAGGCCGATCACATTCTGGTAAGAACCTTTGATTTTAGCGATAAATACCCTGCCCCGCCCTTGAATGGCATAACCGCCGGCTTTATCATAGGGCTCTTTGGTCTTGATGTAATTTTCAATCTCTCTTTTCGTCAACTTCCTAAATTTCACCTTGGTCTCTTCTAAACCTTTAATTATCTTATTTTCGGGTTTAACGATGAGACAAACCCCAGAGATTACCCGATGGGTCTTCCCGGATAGGAGTTGAAGCATCTCTCTGGCTTCTCCTTTTGACTTCGGCTTTCCCAAAATTTTATTCTTGACAACGACGATGGTATCAACCCCTAAGACTAACCCCCTCTTCACTTTATGGGCAACACTTTGGGCTTTTTTCTCCGCCAAGAGTAGTGCCAATTTCTTCGGTTCTTTTCCCTTTATCTCTTCCCTAATCTTCGGTTTGATTATTTTGAATCCTATCCCCAGGATCTTTAAGAGTCTTTGCCGGCGATAGGAGCGGGAGGCTAAGTAGAGCATCAGGGGAGGAGGAATTCAAATATCCCTTTGCTAATGGAGACATCCGGGACTTTCTTAATCCGGAAACGGAAGTCATAGCGCCAATTTTTGCCAAAGCCCGAAAGATTGGCTAGTGCTTCCCAGCAGTGGAGGTCTTTCCAGATATTGAGAGTGTAGTTTGCCGGTTCCTTCTTTACGATATTATAACCGCCACTGAGATTAAAACTCCAACCCCGAGGGGTAACGCCTAAGACGTAAAGGAGCATATGACTCTCCCGGCCGGCATAGAGGTGATTTAGTGAGAGGGTTAAAGGAATTATTCGCTTCGTGGTCTCAGAAGGTGGCGAAGAGAATTTATAGGAGAAGGAGGTGGTGATTGAGAAGTCCTTTGGCTTTAAGGAGTCAATGGGCAGATTGAAGGAGAAAGTGGTTTGGGAGAAACCATTCGGCTGATTAAGGAGGACGAAAGTTGCCGAGACGGAGAGAGGAGTCAATCTCTTCTCATTCAGACTGTAACTCAGAGAGAAGTTAATATCGCCGATGTTGCTGATGAAGCCCTCTTTACCGAACTTGCCTTGAAGGTTATTACTAATCGTTATCCCAAGTTGGTGTTGAAGGGGCAAGGTGTCAAAACGGGGTATACCCCAAATCCCCCTCCTCTTGGTATGTGGTTGGTAGGAATAAGAGAGGGAAGGGGAGATTTGGTGCAAGAAGCCGGATAGGGTGAAGAGATGGAGGCGGTAAGGGCGGTAGAGGATAAGACCCGCTCCCAGAGAGAAATTATAACGGACATCGGGAATTAGGGAGTCAGGAGTGAAGTTGAGGTGGTGGTTGTAGCCAAAGTTTTCGGAAAGGTAAAGACCTTCTCTAAGGCGGTGGGAAAGGGAGAGGTTATGATCTGAGGCGAGATAGGAACTCTTTTTGGTCAAAGTGTCTCTTATCTCTTCTTTTCTTCGCCCAGCCGAAAAATTATTCGAGATGCCAATGAGAGCGAAAGATTGGGTCGGGAGAGAAAGACCCAAATTGAGAAAACCTTTCTCTTCGGTCGCAAAGAGGCTATCTTGACCAAGGGTGTCCCGGTCCCGGAACTCTCTTCGGGAGAAACCGAAAGAAGGAGAGAGAGATAAGTTTTTAAGAACTGGTCTCTGAAAGAGGGAGAAGGTGAAAGAAGGGAAGGTGAGAGTGGTGGTATTACGGATAAAGTCGTGGAAGTGGGCGAAATTGGCTGAGACCTTGCCGAATTTCTTTATCCGGCGAGAAAGCGAAATTTGGTTGGTTAAATCTTGCTTTAACCACTCAAATTGTTCTTCAGCATAATCGGGGAAGTATTTGGCATCCGAGGCATAGTCAATGTAGGCGGTGAGGTCAGAGTTGAAGAGAAAGAGAGAGGAGTGTTTGGCGTTGGCGGAATAACGTCTCCTCTTTGTATCCCACTCGTCAATGTAGGAGAAAAAGAGACTGCCTTCGGCAAAGGGCCGGATGAGATAGACCCCTTCTAAGCGTGGTCTTATCCCTTTCTTTTGCATCACATCTAAGTAGAGAGTCAAATCGGCATACTCGTTGATTACCAAATAGTAGCCAATGCCTCGGGCATAGTAACCCTCATAAGAAGATTCTCCGACCTTAAAGGGCAAAAGTCCTGACTTTCGCCTCTCGGCAATCGGAAAGAACCAGAAAGGGGCACCAACAAGGGGAAATCTTCCAATCTTTAATAGGATGGGCTCGGTTATGGCCATATCGTCTAAAAGGATCTTTAGCCTCTTGCCGAAAAAGTGATAATGGGGAGAGGGGTATTCGCAGGTTGTATAACGACAATCTTCGGCTAAGAGGGTCTTCTCTTTTATTAGATAGAGAACCTTTGCGGATAAGAAACCGTCAGCGGTGCGGGTCTTGGCATCTCTCATCATTCCCCTTTTTGCAGTTACATTGAAATGAAACTCCCGCCCCTGGATGCTTTCCGTGGCGGATGTGAACCTAACCCCTTTATAAGCGGAGAGGATAGTGGTTTGCAAGTCGTAGACTATGGTGTCCGAGAAGACCGCATAATCTCGGTATTTGACCCAAGCGGAATCAAGGAGGATAACCTTCTCTTCTTGGGGAAAATAGACAATTCTTGAACCGGCATAAGTGATCACGTCTGAGGTCTCTTCTTTGGGGTGCACCTCTTGGGTGAATAGAAATAAGAGAAGGAGAAACATTGAGTTGAAATTATAGAGGGGGGAAGAGAAAAATCAACCCGAAAGAAAAGATAAAGGCTCTCGTCGGATGTTAACTCCCGACTTCAAAAGATTGCCTCCGCCAAAACTTCCCCTTTCTATTTCACCTCCGGAAGGATAAGAAAAAAGAAGTGTGCTTGACGCTTCGCTAGCTGACTTCCCAACTATTCCGTCTTTAGCGCCTTAGTCGTAATTTTGAAGTTCTCGGTAATCAATCGGTAGAAATAGACCCCTTTTGGCCACTTCCGCCCATTTTTGTCCGTTCCATCCCAGAGGAGAGAGCCCGATTCCCTAACTGTGAGGGAAAAGACCTTTTCTCCACAGATGTTATAAACCTCTAACTGCCCGGCTGTCAGGGGCGGAAGTTGATAGGAGATGAGAACTTGGGAAGCGAAAGGTGAAGGTTGGACTTTGAGGAAGGGGAGAGGGATGGCTTTCGTTTGAGTAATTTCTTTTACCGCCACCGCTGGGACATAGATGGAGTCAATGAGGATGTCGTTCTCCGGATGGCGGTCGCCAGAAAGTTCGGTTGAGCAACGGACGATATGGGTTCCAGAAGGTAGGCGGGCTGAGGGAAAGATAATTGGAATTCCCGTTTGGGGGTTGTGATTGATCACCGTAACCCTTCGGTCATAAAAGTTGCCAATTCTAAATCGGCAGGTATAGGTCTCGGAGATGGAACCGAAGTTGTAGACCGAACAGGCGGGAGTGACGGTATCACCGGAAAGAAGGGTATCGGGCAAAAGGATTCTTATCCCACCGACATCTCGGACCAAGACCGAAACCATAGTTGTCCGTTTATCGTTTGTCGGGACCATATCATTAGATAATTCGGTTGAGCAGGTGGCTGACCAGGTTCCTCTTTGGATGGCGAGCCATTGGGGAAAGGTAATATATAATCTCTCCTCGGGATTATGATTAGCGACCGAGAAGACTTCATTGTAGAAATCGCCAATTTTCATTCGGACGAGATAGTTGGCCTGAGCGTTTCCGTAGTTATAGACGGTGCAGGCGGGTGTTACGAAACTACCGGAGTCAACGACCAAACGGGGTGAGGTGATGACCGTTACCCCGCAGTCTAAGACCCGAACCGAAACCGAGGTTGTCTCTCGGTCGTTATTGGGCACAAGGTCGTTATTGAGTTCGGTTGAGCAGGTAACCGCATGTCGCCCTCTTGGCCAGTCGGCATAGCTGAGAAAGGTGAGATAGAGAGTTGCCCCGGGAAGATGGTTTTCAATTGGAGCGGTGTAGTTATAGAAGTTGCCAATTTTAAAGCGGACCAAGTAGCTCTCGGTCGTTGTGCCGTAGTTTTTAACCGAGCAAGCCGGGGAGATGGAAATTCCGGAATCAATGTTCGGAGGCAAGAAAATTTTTGTCACCCCAACATCTCTAACCCGAACGGTTAGCGAGTCGCTTTTCTTATCGTTATTTGGGTTCTGGTCAGTAGACAATTCGGTTGAG
>FWPV01001050.1_pt1 | contig 80043 bp, 70 predicted proteins | sample 2228371 | NCBI WGS metagenome assembly FWPV01 (sample SAMEA103939776, study PRJEB20133) | metagenome
TGGACCTTGAGGATGTCGATGCCGTACTCCTCGCTGCCCAGCGTGAACGTCAGCAGCTCGCGGCTTTCGCCGTCCGCCGTTTGTGTCGAGCCTTCCTGCATGCTAGGTCTCCTGTCGAATTGCAGCCCTCATCGGCCGCGATTGGGGAAATGCACAATGCCGATGATCATCAGGCCTGCGCCATCTTGATCATCGCAGTAACATCCATGATCATCGCGACGCGTCCGTCGCCCATGATGGTCGCGCCGGAGATGCCGGGCACCCGGCGGTAGTTGGTCTCCAGGCTCTTGATGACCACCTGGTGCTGCCCCAGCAACTCGTCGACGAACAGCGCGACTTTCTTGCCCTCGCCTTCCAGCAGCACCAGTATTCCTTCGGCGGGATTCGTCACGCGCGGCTGGATGCCGAATACCTCGTGCAGCGCAACCATGGGCACATATTCGCCGCGCACATGGACGACCTGACCCTGGCCGCTGATCTCCTTGATGTCTTCGGTTTTCGGCTGCAGCGATTCGCTGATGAAGCTGAGCGGCACGATGTATATCTGGTCGCCGACCGCGACCGACAGACCGTCCAGAATCGCCAGCGTCAGCGGCAGACGTATCGTCACGGTGCTGCCTTCGCCGGTTCTCGACGACAGCTCCACGCGGCCGCCTATGCCATCGATGTTTTTCTTGACCACGTCCATGCCGACCCCGCGCCCCGACACATCCGTGACAACGGCTGCAGTCGAGAAGCCCGGCGCAAAAATCAACTGCCAGACGTCGGCGTCGCTGGCATTCTCGGCGATCGGTATACCCTTTTCCTTCGCCTTCGCAAGTATGCGCTCGCGGTTCAGTCCGGCGCCATCGTCGGTCACCTCGATCACGATGTTTCCGCCCTGATGCGCGGCGCGCAGCGTGATCGTTCCCTGCGGATTCTTGCCCTTGGCGACGCGTTCGTCCGGCATTTCGATGCCATGATCCAGGCTGTTCCGCACCAGATGGGTCAGCGGATCGCTGATCTTCTCGATCAGCCCCTTGTCGAGCTCGGTGCCTTCGCCTACGGTCTTGAGTTGAACCTGCTTGTTCAGCTTGCCTGCGAGATCCCGCACCACGCGCGGGAAACGGCTGAACACGAAGCTGATCGGCATCATGCGCACCGACATCACCGACTCCTGGAGATCGCGCGTGTTGCGCTCCAGTTGGGCCAGGCCATTGAGCAGACTTTCGTTCTCCACCGGATCCAGACGGGATGCAGTCTCCGCCAGCATCGCCTGCGTGATCACCAGTTCGCCGACCAGGTTGATCATCTGATCCACTTTTTCCACGCTGACCCTGATCGAGGTATCTGGCGCTCTGTCCGTCGCCCGTCGATGCGGGGTCTCGCCCGGCGCGAGTTCGCTCGCCGCTGCCGCCGCAGGAGCGGCAGGTTCTGCGGACGAAGCCGGCGGCGTCACTTCCGTAAAGAAGCCATAGCCCTGGGCATTTTCCGCCTCTGTCTTGGCCTGCTCACTGATCTGTTCGGGCTCGACAAAGAAACCATATCCCTGTTCGTCCTCGACGGCGGCCTTGATCTGTTCCGGCTCGACAAAAAAACCGTAGCCGTCTTCGTCGCCGGAGGGCGGCGCGACATCTCCGCCCCGCGTGATCGTCAGTTGTCCCGGCTCCAGGAAAAAAGAGAATATGTCGCGCAGTTCCGCTTCTCCCGCCCAAGCGGTCAGCGTCAACGAAACGGAGTCTTCGGCTATCTGCTGGTTCTCGATCTTGCCGAGGTCTCCGAGGTCTTCGAGCAGATTGTTGAGCTGGCTCTCGGAAGGAAATATCTCCGGCGTCTTGGCGAAACGGATCTGGTAGGTGTGCTGTGCGGCCGAGGTGGCAGCAACCGCGGCGGGCTCGGCAGGCGGCGCCTCTGCCTTGCCCGAGGGGTCGCGCGTCAACTGTTCCAGCCTGGCCTTGACCTGCTGCGCCGCCGACTGGTCCGCCGAGCCGCCGTTCTGGTGCGCATCCAGCATGTCGCGCAATACGTCTCCCGCCTGAAGGAATGCATCGACCATCGCGGACGTGATCGCGATCTCATGCTTGCGAATGCGGTCCAGCAAGGTCTCCAGCACATGGGTCACTTCGGTCATGTCGGTAAAACCGAAAGTGCCGCTGCCGCCCTTGATCGAATGTGCGGCGCGGAAAATCGCGTTAAGCTGGTCGTCGTCCGGAGCGGACAAATCCAGACCCAGCAGCAGGCTTTCCATATTCGCGAGGTGCTCTGCGGACTCCTCGAAGAACACTTGGTAGAACTGGCTCATGTCTATGGACATAGGCTCCCCCCGATATTCATTGTGACGGATGCCGGCGCGCGCAAGCGCCCGGCGTTCACGGCGATGTCAGCCAACCACCTTCTTGACCACTTCGAGGAGTTTCTGCGGATCGAACGGCTTGACCAGCCAGCCGGTCGCGCCTGCTGCCTTGCCTTGCGATTTCATCGCATCGCTGGACTCGGTCGTGAGCATCAGAATGGGCGTGCTGCGGTACTGCGGCAGGCCGCGCAAGCTCTTGATCAGCGTCAATCCGTCCATCTTGGGCATATTCTGGTCGGTCAGCACCAGGTTGACGGCATTGGATTTGGCCTTGTCCAGCCCTTCCTGCCCGTCGGCAGCCTCGATGACCGTATAGCCGGCGGATTTCAGGGTGAATGCCACCATCTGGCGAATGGATGCGGAGTCGTCAACGGTCAGTACTGTTTTTGCCATGTTTATCGCTCGTTCTGGTTGTGAATAACGCAAGCGTCGCTTGCTCGAATGTTAGAGTGCATGAAGCCATTGCAAAATGCAACGCGGCTCGGCCCTCAGAACAACTCGATATCGCCTGTATCGAAATTCTCCTGGGCGACCGGATTGGTTTTTTTCTCATCCAGCCCCTTCACATGCTCGTTCAACGAGCTCTGGTAAGCGGCAATCTGCTGCAGGTAAGCATCCCGACCGACGCTGTCCGCACCGGCGCTCATCTGGCTCGCCACTTCCTGCAATGCAGCGATACGCATCTGCGCATGCGCGATCAGCTGCGAGCTCATGTCCTGGAATTGCAGGGTGGATACAGCCAGTCCGACGTTATGCTCCACCTTGTCATTGATCTCCTTCAGCTCGATGCCGTTCTGCGCAATGGTCGCATTCAGCTCGCTGAGGTCCGCCATCATGCCCTGAACATGCTGCTTCGAATCCATCACGAAGGTCATGTCGCTGGCGGCCAGCTTGTTGATGGACTGTTCCGCATCGACCAAGGCATCGTTGACGTTGTGCACCAGCGAGCGTATCTGCTTGCTGAACTTGTTGGTGTTCTCGGACAGGTTGCGCACCTCGTCGGCCACGACCGCAAAGCCTCGCCCGGCCTCGCCCGCCCGCGCCGCCTCGATCGCCGCGTTAAGCGCCAGCAGATTGGTCTGTTTGGCGATGCTCTCCACCTCGTTCAGGATGCTGAGGATGCTGGAAACCTCGCGGTTGATCGCATCCATCTTTTCCACCAGCTCCATCGCATGCTTGCTGTTCTGCACGGTGCTGTCGACGAATTCGTTCATCGCATCCGAGGTCAGTCTCACGAAATGCTCGAACTTCTCCTTCGCATCGCGCCCCTCCTCGTCCTTCTCGCCGCCGGAGATATACATCGTCAGCGCCTGCTGGGCGCGCACCTGATCGGCCAGGTCGGTGAAAGTGGCGACCAGTTTGCCGATGGCGTCGCTGAGTATCGCCTGGGTATTGCCCAGCTCGGTGTAGGCCGAACTGAGCTGGGTCGCGACCTCGCTGCCGAGTTGCACATGAAACCCGTTGCTCTCGGTGATCAGCATCGCATCCTCCGGAACCGCACGCTCGCGTTGCCGTGCATTCCCTTCGGCGTCTGCTTCGCGCTGGCGCAACAAATACCCCCAGCACGACACGATGGCGACGAACAACAGCGCATCCGCCACCACAACCGTAGGGCCGCCGATATATAGCGCATGCCCGGCCAGCAGGGCCGCACTGACCACGGCGCCGGCAACGATCCGATTAGTTGTTCTGTTCATTGGCATCCCGTTTTCTTGTTCGCATTGCAGCATCAATGTCCGCGTACGTCGCTAAGCAGCTCCTTGATATCCAGGATCAGCACAATGTCGCCCTCGCTGGACATTGTAACCCCGGCGACCCCCTTGGGCCGGAAGGTGTCCAGCGACTTGATCACCACGTCGTCATGCCCGGCAAAGCCGTCCGCCGACAGGATGAAGCTGTTGTTGCCGAATTGCATCAGCACGCCGACTTCCGGCGGCACCTCGCTGGCCTCCCAGCCTATCAGCTGGGACAGCGGCAGCACCGGCAGCACTTCGCCGCGTACCACCATCGTCGCCCGGCCGGACACCTGCTGCAACTGCTCCGGAGAGACCGAAAGAATCTCGCGCACCATGGACAGCGGCACCGCAAACGACTGCTCGCCGAGACGCAGAATCAGCACCGGCAGGATCGCCAGCGTCAGCGGCAACGCGATCGTGAACACGCTCCCGCGCCCCGGCTCGGAATGGATGTCTATCGTGCCGTTGAGCTTGGAAATGTTGGTCTTGACCACGTCCATGCCCACGCCGCGGCCGGACACGCTGGAGATTTCCTCCTTGGTCGAGAATCCCGGCAGGAAAATCAGCTCCAGACACTGCTTCTCGTCCAGCGTGTTGGCGATCTCGTTGGTGATCAGCCCCTTGTCAATCGCCTTGTTGCGTATCACTTCGGGACGCATGCCCCGTCCGTCGTCGGTGATGGTGATCAGGATGTGGTCGCCTTCCTGGCGCGCGGCAAGCTCGACGACGCTCTTCTCCGGCTTGCCGGCGGCGATGCGCCCCTCTATCGTCTCGACGCCGTGATCCACCGCATTGCGCACCAGATGCACCAGCGGATCGTTGAGATCCTCGATCATGGTCTTGTCCATCTCGGTCTCTTCGCCGACCAGCACCAGTTCGACGTCCTTGCCCAGCGAACGCGCCAGATCGCGAGCCAGGCGCGGATACTTCTTGAACAGACGGCCGATGGGCTGCATGCGCGTCTTCATCACGGCGTTCTGCAAATTGACCACCAGCATATCGAGCTGCGTGACCGAGCGATCCAGTTCGCGCAATGTGTCAGCGTCGTTGCGCCCCTGCAAAATATCCGAACGCAGATGGGTCAAGCGGTTCTTGGTCAGACCGATTTCGCCGGACAGGTTGAGCACCTGGTCCAGCCGGTCAGTGTCCACGCGTATCGTGGTTTCCTTGGCCTCCTTGGGGGCGACGTCGCCGTCTCGGCGGCCGACCGTGGTGCCAGGCGCATCGGTGCCTCGGCGGCCAAATGCCTTCTTGGTTGACTCTTCCTCGGAGATGGCGCTGGCGATCTTCTCCGGATCGCGCGTCGCGCCGACCGTAGCGACAATGTCGGTGCCGGTCAGCGCGCTGTACAGCGCATTCCAGTCGACGCCGTCAGGCGCCGCCGACGCCGGAGCGGCAGCCGGCGCGGGAGCTGCTGCCGCAGCGGCAGGGGCATTCCGGGCAATGGACTTGCCTTCGAGCGCCGCCTTGAGGTTTTCCAGCATGTCGGCAGGCGCCGCTGTCGGCTGAAGGCTTTGCTGCAATGCGCCGAACATCTTCCGCACCTCGGCGGTCGCGGCGAAGATCACGTCCATCAACTCGGCGGTCAGCGTCAATTCCCGGTTGCGCAGCTTGTCGAAGAGATTTTCGGTCAAGTGGCACAACGCGACCAGTTCCGTCGCATTGAGGAAGCCCGCGCCGCCCTTGATCGTATGGAATCCGCGGAATATTTCGTTGAGCAGGCCGCTGTCGTCCGGGCGCTTCTCCAGCTCCATCAGCTTGCTGTCCACTTCGGACAACATGTCGCCCGCCTCCAACAGGAAATCGCTCAACAACTCTTCCATGCCGGCAAAATCGTTCATTCTCTTCTCCCCATCCGCAAATGCACGGCATGCCGCGCCCCTGCGTTACTAAAATCCCAGGCTCTCCAGCAGATCGTCCACCTGGTCCTGGCTGGTCACCACATCGCTGCGTCCCGCAGCATTGATGACCGGGCCATTCAGCAGTCCGCTGTCGAACTCCGCCTTCACCTCGGGCGGCGCGCTTTCCAGCAGCAGCGTCACCAGCTGCTGCTCCATGGTCTTGGTTACCTCGATGATCTTCTTTATCACCTGGCCGGTCAGATCCTGAAAGTCCTGGGCCATCATGATTTCCATCAAATGGGCGTTGGCAACCTTGGTCTGGTTTGGAACATCGTTCAGGAACGACTGCGTCTGCATCACCAGGTTCTTGAATTGCTCGACATCCAGTTTCTTGTCGAACAACATCTGCCACTGTCCTGCCAGCCTTGCCGATTCCTCACCCATCCTGTCGACGATGGGCTGCGCCGCATCGGTGGCGTTGAGCACGCGCTCGGCCGCCTTTTCGGTCAAGGTGGCGACATAGTTGAGGCGGTCGCGGGCATCCGGAATCGACGAAGCAGCCTTCTCGATCTCCTTGTTCAATCCCAGTTCGCGCAAGGTATTGTGGAGCGTGCGCGTCATGTGGCCGATCTGGTTGAGAACCTTGTCCTCGCCCTGGGCTGCCGGCCGCGCCACCTCCGGAGCGGATTCGGCGGCATTTGCCGCAACGATGCTGTCGAACAGCGATTCGAGTTCGTCTGAGTCTTGGTTTGCGTTGGCGCTCATGGCAGTGCTCACTTGTTAAGATGCGGATTGGCGGCAAATATCTTCTTCAGTTTCTCGTCCAGCGTCGCTGCGGTAAACGGTTTCACCACATAACCCGATGCTCCCGCCTGGGCCGCTTCGATGATGTTCTCCTTCTTGGCCTCGGCGGTCACCATCAGCACCGGCAAATGCTTCAGCTTGGCATCCGCACGGATGTTGCGCAGCAGGTCGATGCCGGTCATGTTCGGCATGTTCCAGTCCGACACGACGAAATCGAACTCCTCGACGCGAAGCTTGGACAGCGCATCCACGCCATCCTCCGCCTCCTGAACATTGGTAAACCCCAGTTCCTTGAGCAAATTCCGCACGATGCGGCGCATCGTCGAAAAATCGTCAACCACCAGAAATCTCGTATCTTCTATACCCATTCCAACCTCCTAAAACCTTCTGAGCTCACGTCAGCAGCGGGCGCAGCGTAGACGACAGCACCCCGGAATCGAACTTCGGCACATAATAGTCCACGCCCACCTTGCGCCCGGTGGCGCGATTCGCCTCCGACGACAACGAGGAATGCATCACCACCGGGATGCCCTCGAAGCGACGGTCCGACTTGACGTGCTGCGTCAGCACATAACCGTCCATCTGCGGCATCTCCGCATCGGTGAGTATCACCTGAATCTGGTCGCGCAGGTCTGCGCCCGTGGCCTGGGCCGCATCGGCCATCGCCTTGAGCCGCTCCCATGCCTCATCCCCGTTGTTCGCCTGGATGTGCTTGACGCCCATTTTGTCCAGCACTTCGGCGATCTTGCGGCGCGCCACCATGGAGTCGTCTGCAAAGAACACGCACAATTCATGGCCGGACTCGACGCGCTCGACGGCCCCGACGACGCCCTCGCCGAAGGCGTTGGCCAGGATCTGCTCAACATCCAGGATCGAAATCAACGAGCCGTCGGACAGCTCGGTGATCGCGGTGATCAGGGCGCCCTGATCGGAAAGCATGCCTTCGGTCGCACGCACCCTGTCCCAGTCGACCCGGATGATGCGATCCACCTTTTCCACCAGAAATCCGAGGATATGGTTGCTGTACTCGGCAACCATCATGGTCTGATGCTTCTCCGCGGTATGGATGCCCATGAAGCTGGCCAGGTTCAGCACCGGCATCACATGGCCGCGCAAGCTGACGATGCCGTCCACGCCGGCCGGCATGTTGGGCGTGCGCGTAATCTTTCCGGCAGGACAGACCTCCTTGACCTTGAACACGTTGATGCCGAATTTCTCCCCGCTGCCCAGGCTGAACAACAGGATTTCCATCTTGTTGGAACCGGCCAGGTTGGCGCGTGCATCGATCTGGCCCAGCAGACCGGTTTGCTCGTCGTTCGACATGTCTTCCTGATAACTCATCTCTCTCTCCCTTGCGTGGCGCGGCGAACCGCACTTCCTGCGCCCATCACCCCAGCAACCTCGCCAGCGTCTGCGCCAGCTTCTGCGCCTCGAACTTGGGCACGTATTCGTCCACGCCCACCGCTTTGCCCATCTGCTCGTTCGATGTGCTGGACAGCGACGAGTGCATCAGCACCGGTATGCCGTTGAAACGCTTGTCGGCCTTGATCTTGCGCGTCAGCATGTAGCCGTCCATCTCGGGCATCTCCACGTCGGTGAGGATGACCTGAACCATGTTCTTCAGCGGCTGGCCGGTCGCTTCGGCCATGTCCGCCATTTTGGACAACTCCGCCCAGGCCTGGCGTCCGTTGACCGCGGAAATGGAGTTCACCTGCATTGCCTCCAGGGTGCGCTGGATCTGGTTGCGCGCCACGGACGAGTCGTCGGCGAAGAACACCGTGCGGCCCTCCTTGCCCAGCGGCGGAACGCTCCTGAAAACCGCATCATCATTGTCGAAATGGCCTGTCTCGGACAGCACTTTCTCGACATCCAGCATCATCACCAGTCGCTTGTCCTTCAATTCGGTGATCGCCGTCACCAGCCCGCCCATTTCGGCGGCCAGCATCGCCGGCGGCACACGCATCGCCGACCAGTCCAGGCGCAGGATATTGTCGACCGCCTTGACCAGGAAACCCTGGGTGTGGCCGTTGTATTCGGTGACGATCATGATTTCCGGTACGCTGTCTGTGTCCATGCCGATGTACTTGGCCAGGTCGATCACCGGCACCAGCTGGCCGCGCAGGCTCACCATGCCCTCGACGGCCGCCGGCATCTCCGGCGCGCGCGTGATCGGCGGGATGCGCATCACCTCGCGCACCTTGAACACGTTGATGCCGAAGGTCTCCTCGCGCCCGTTGCGCAAATCCTTGCCGAGCGAGAACATCAGGATCTCCAGCTTGTTGGTTCCCGCCAGCTTGGTGCGCGCATCGATATTTCTCAACAGGTCCGACATTTCATCTCCTCACTTGGCAAGCAGCCTGGCCGCCCCCTTATACTTTGTCCATTGCGCACTTGGTCAACGGATAACCGGCCTTGCGCAATTCTCCGGCCGATCTGGACAGTTCGTCCATCGCCTGCTTGGCGGCACTTGCCGATTGGGCGTTATTGTCCACCAAACCATTGATCCGTTCCAGACTATTCGCCACGCCCTCGCCCGCGGCAGACTGCTCCCCGGATGCGGCAGCGATGTGTTCGATGCGTCCTGCGACGTTGACCGAGGCGCTCATGATCTCCTTCAGCCCTTCGCCGTTCTTGCGGATCAGCGCGATTCCGGTCTCCACTTCCGCCACCGCCTCGTGCATGGTCTTCACCGCGGCGTCGGATACGGCGTTGATCTCGCCTATGGTGCTGGCGATGTCCTTGGTGCTGGCGGCGGTGCGCTCGGCCAGCTTGCGCACCTCGTCCGCCACCACGGCGAATCCGCGCCCCTGTTCGCCCGCACGCGCCGCCTCGATCGCCGCATTCAGCGCCAGCAGGTTGGTCTGCTCGGCGATTTCCTTGATCGCATTCGCGATCGTGCCGATCTTCTCTATGGACGCACCCAGATCGGAGATCGTCCGGCTGGACGACTGCACGGTATCCGCCACCCGGCTGGTCGCCTGGATGCTCTGTTCCATGTTGCCGTTGTTTTCTTCGACGATGCGCTGCATCGCCTGGGCATCCTTCAGCGAATCCGCCGCCATGTGCGCCACCTCGGCGACCGACTGGCTGAACTCCTCCATCGTCGCCGCGATGGTCTGGATGTGATCCTGCTCGGTCAGCGCATTGGCCGCCACGCCGCCGACCTGCGCATCCACATCCTGGATGCGGCGCTGCATCGCGGTGACCGGCGTGACAATCTCGTCGACCATGGTGCGCAGATAGGCCTGCATGGTCTGTATCTCGCACAACAGTTCGCCCATCTCGTCCTGGATGGAAATATCCAGCTCGGTGTCGAGATTGCCTTCCATGATGTTGCGGAACTCGCGCCCGACATCCGCCATCGGGCTGCGGATGAAGCGGTCCACGCACCAGCCGATGAAGAAGAACAGGAACACCTGCAGCCCGATCTGCCCGAGCAGCACGTTGAATTCCAGCGAATGGATGCGCGCAAAGTCCGGCTTGAGGTCGATCACCACATCCGATGCGCCGGTGACCGACCCTTCCGGCACCATGTGACAGGTCGTGCAGTCGGTGCCGTGGAAGTCCTTGCTGGCGAGGTAGGGCGTGACGATGCGCATCACCGGGTCGCCTGCCGCATCCTTGGTGAACAGCACGCGCTGCTGCTTGCTCTCTATCGCCTGACGCTGGACATCGTCCCGGATGCGCTCCTCAGGCAGGGCGCCATACTGCTCGACCAGTTGCGGCGCGCGCACCATCTCGGCCGATTTGACATTGCCGGATGCGGACACCTTCTGCAACAGCAGCTTGCGGGTCGCCACATCGCCGATCTGACCGGTCACCATCAGCAGGTTGGCGCCGTCGATGATCTGGTTCGCGACCATGTCGCCCTTGTTCGCGGCGAGCCTGAGCGCATCCTCCTTCAGTCCCTCCGTGATGTAGAACTGCGCGACCGACAGGATCACCAGCAACGGTATCTGGATCGCGGCCTGCAGCTTGCCCTTCATCGACCAGTTCTTGATCTTCAATCTCTCGTATTTCGATACGACCTGAGCCCCGGTGCGGTTCAGCTCGGCATAATATTTCTCCGCCTCGGCGACCTGCGCGCGCGTAGGCGGCTTGCGGATGGAAACATAGCCGATGATCTTGTCGTCCTCGATCACCGGCGCGACGGTCGCGCGCACCCAGTAGTGATCGCCATTCTTGCAGCGGTTCTTGACCATGCCGCGCCACGGCCGCTCCGACTTCAGGGTATCCCAGAGCCATTTGAACGCCTGCGGCGGCATGTCCGGATGGCGCACGATATTGTGATTCTTGCCGATCAGCTCCTCGCGCGAATAACCGGAAATCTCGACAAACGCGTCGTTGCAATAGGTGATGATGCCCTTGGTGTCGGTCTTGGACACCAGCACCGTCCCTGCCGGGAACGGCACCTCTTTCTGAGTCACGACTGCATCCCTGTTCTTCATGCCAACCCCCTTGAAATTGCGCTGCACACCCGCTGTTGCGGCCGCCTACACCCTGAACCGTTCCATCGCCGCCCGCAGTTCGCCGGCCAGTTGTTCCAGCCGCATGATTTCCCGACTGTTGGACTGCACCGCGGCGTGATTCTCTTCGGACATCTGCGCGATCGTCTCGACGTTGCGCGCAATTTCGGTGCTGGCCTGGCTCTGCTCGGCCACCGACGAGGCGATGTCGCCCACACCCCGGCTGGACCGGGTCACCGCATCACTTGCGTCGCTCAGTACCGCCGATACTTTCTCGATATGCTCCTGCGTCGTCTGCAGCGAACGCAGGCCGGCCTGCACCGTGCCCTCCACGAGACCCGACTTCTGATTCAGCGAACCGGTCACCGCATCGATCTCGTTGGCTGCTTGCGCGGACTTCTCCGCCAGCTTGCGCACTTCGTCCGCAACCACCGCGAAACCGCGCCCCTGCTCGCCGGCACGCGCCGCCTCGATCGCCGCATTCAGCGCCAGCAAATTCGTCTGCTCTGCGATGTCCTTCACCTGCTGGGTCATTCCGGCGATGGCCAGGGTACTATCGACGAACTCCTTGACCGACGCAGCAATCTGATTCACCGAATCCTGCACGTTGCGGATCTCGCCGATCATCTCGTCCACGCTCCGGTTGCCCTGCTGCGTCTGCTGCAGGCTCTGTTCCGCCAGCTTGCGCACGTCGTCGGTGTTCGCCGCGACCGACCCGATGCTGACGGTGATCTGCTCGACCGCCGCCGCAGTGGCCGCCGCCGCTTCGCTCTGCGCCTGCGATCCCTGCGCAATCTGCTCGGAAGCGCCTGCCAGTCCAAGCGCCGCATCACCGACCTGGGCGGCCTGGCGCTTCACGTTCGCGATCATTTCGCGCAGGGCGGCCTGCATCCGATAAGCATTCGCCAGCAGACTGCCGGCAGCCGGGGGGTGGGCCGGCTGATGCGAAAAGTCGCCGGCAGCCATGGCATTGACAACCCCGGCAACGTCGGCCGGTTCGCCGCCCAGTTGGCCCATCACATTGCGAACGAGACCCAGCCCGATCGCCACCACCACAGCGAGCACCACCGCGCCGGCCGCCAGCAGCGCAACCGTGGTTGCCACACTGATCTTGTCAAAAGCCTCCTGGGCCTCGTTCGTCTCCTCGTCCAGGGAAACCTTGATCCGGCCCATGTATTCGGCGATTCTCGCCGCCTCGACATCCAGCCTGCCGTCCACCGCGGAAATGGCGGCGACATCTCCCTCCGCGCGCAGCAACGGCAGCATTTCCTTCTCGTAGATATCGACGAACTGGTCGTATGCCTGATGTGCCGCCTTGGCAAGGGTCCGCTCCTCGTCGGTGTCGACCATGCGCTCGACCTCCGCAATCTGCGCGGCCGCCTTCGCCTTCCCTTCGGCCCAGTCGCTGGCGCTCTCGGCCAGGTTGCGGTTGATGACGCTGTCGGCGACGATCTGGTACATCTCCGCGCCGATGAATGAGGCGGCAGCGATCCTCCCTCCGTCCACCGCCCGGTCGTGAGCCTCATGCTGCAGCCTGCCGAGCTCTTGCTGTCCGTACCAGGACAACGCGACCAGGCCCAGCATGCTGATTGCAAACAAGGCTATCAAGACGAATATCTTTTTTCTCATTACCGCCCTTTTCCCCTGACACTGACGTTCTGCTGCAGCCTGTCGCTACACCTTGAAGCGCCCCACGGTCTTGCTCAGATTTTCCGACAGCGACTCCATCGCCTTTACTTCCTCGACGGTGCGACGAACCACCTCGTTGCTGCGGCTCGCCATCGCAGCAATCGCATCGATGTTCTGCGCGATCTCCTGCGTGGCGTCACGCTGCCGATTGATGGATGCGGAAATTTCCTCCAGCCCCTGGTTCACGCTGCCGACCGAGGCATTCGCATCGACCAGCACGCTGGTCACTTCGCGAACATGCGTCTGGCTGCTTTGCAGCGCACTCATGCCGCGCTGCATCGCCTTCTCGACCTGGCCGGATTGCGCGCCCAGCGACTGGGTGACCTCGTCGATCTCGTTGGCCGATTGCGCGGACTTCTCCGCCAGCTTGCGCACTTCGTCCGCAACCACCGCGAAACCGCGCCCCTGCTCGCCCGCACGCGCCGCCTCGATCGCAGCATTCAGCGCCAGCAGGTTGGTCTGCTCGGCAATATCCTTCACCTGCTGGGTCATGCTGGTGATGCTCTGGGTGCTGCTGACGAACTCGTTCACCGATGCGGCGATCTGGCCGACCGCGCTTTCGACGCGCTCCAGCTCCTGCACCATTTCCTGCAGGCTCTCCTGACCGCGGTTGGCGCGCTCCAGGCTGTCGGACGACAGCCTTGCGACCCGCTCCGCCCCCTCGGCTACCTGGCTGATGCTGGAGCTGACCTGCTCGACCGCACCCGAGGCGGAAACCGCCGCATCGCTCTGCTGCTGGGCGCTGAGTGCAAGCTGCTCGGCATCGCCCGCCAGCGAATGGGCGGCATCCGCCACTCGCGAGGCATGGCCCTCGACCTGCGCGACGATCACCTGGAAGCCCGCGGTCAGGTCATTGAAGGCCTTCGCGGTCATGCCGATCTCGTCCTGGTTATGCACGACGGCCCGCTTGCCGAGGTCTCCGTCGGCCTGCATGGTCTGCATCACTTTCTGCAACTCGCGCGTCGGACGTATCACCAGATCGATCAGCCAGCCGATTCCGAACCACAGGAACACCTGGACGGCCAGCTGCGCCCCCCACAGCATGATATTGGCCTTGCTCATCAGCGCGTATTCGTCGGTGAGATCCACCGTGATGCTGGCCGCCCCGTTGACCGCGCCTTCAGGCACCGCGTGGCAGGTCAGACAGTTGGTGCCGCGAAACTCCTGCTTCGCGATGAACGGCACCACCACCCGCAGCGCGCGCACCCCGTTCTGGTCGAGCAGGGTGGTCTGCTGCTCGCCCGACGAAAGCACCTTGCGATCCAGTTCATCGACCGGCTGTTCGGAAGGCATGCCCGGCCCGTACTGGTCCTGCACCGGCTTGCCGCGGATCACGCGCAACTCGAGCATGCGATCTGACGCGCCCATCTTCTTGACGTACAGCTCGCGTTGCTCGACGTCGCTGATCAGGCCGTTCAGCATCAGCATGTTCAGGCCATTCAGCACGCCGTCCGCAGCAACCACGGCTTTCTGGCGCGACTCTTCGAGTATGTAATGCTCGAAGGTTTCCAGCGCAGAGCGTTGCGCCAGCACCATGATGCCCAGCAGCAGCAACTGGATAGGCACCTGCAACTTGTTCTTCAGCGTAAGCTTGCTCCACCAGTAGTTCATCACAGCCTCCCGAAACATTCATCGTTGATGTTATATCGCTGATCCTACTTTAACGGTTGCAATCCCCGCTTCTTGCCGAGAACAAACAAACAAACCCATGCCAATTCACGGATTTGTCGACACCGAGGGCGTCCCGGGGACCCCGGACTGCACCTCAACCCCTCCCCGAGGAGACATCTCCTCCGACCGCTCGCCACCCTCTTCGTCGACGATCCCGCCATCGTGTTGCGCCGCCTCTTCAGCCTTCTTGTTCATCACGATCAGACTGATGCGGCGATTTATCGGATTCAGCGGCTCCTCCTTGACGAACAACACCGCGGACGACAGGCCCACCACGCGGACGATCTTCTCCGCATCCATGCCCCCGGCAATCAACTCCCGCCTCGACGCATTGGCCCGGTCTGCGGACAACTCCCAGTTGCTGTAGCCCTTGTTGCCCCCCCCGTACAACGCGGCATCGGTGTGGCCTGACAGACTCACCTTGTTGGGCACCTCGTTCAGCATGCGACCGATCTCGTGCAAGATTTCCCTGGTGTAGGGCTCCAGGCGCGCACTGCCCAGCTGGAACATGGGCCGGTTCTTCTCGTCGACGATCTGGATGCGCAAACCCTCGGTGGTCATGTCCAGCAATATCTGGTTCTTGAATTTCTGCAGACTGGGACTCTTCTCGATCGCCTGCTCTATCTTGGCCTTGAGCTGTTTCAGCTTCTCGACTTCCTTGATGCGTTCGATGCGCGCGATCTCCTTCTGCACCTCCGCGAGACTGGCGACCTGCGTCGGCTCCGCCTTCTTCACCTGCCCCGCCTGGCGGGAAAGATCCTCGCCGCCGCCCTTGATGATGCTGGTCGCGTCGCCCGAGCCTTCTCCGCCCAGCAACGCCACCTTGAGCGGCGTCTTGAAGTACTCGGCGATGCCTTTCAGATCCCCCTTGGTCGTCGAGCCCAGCAGCCACATCAGCAGGAAGAACGCCATCATCGCAGTGACGAAGTCGGCGTAGGCGATCTTCCAGGCGCCGCCATGCGCCATGCCTGCGACCTTCTTGATCCGCTTGACGACGATCGGTTTTTTATTCTTGTCTGCGCTCATGCTGCGTGCTTTACCGTCAAAAGTCCGGAGTGGCGATCAATGCCTGCCGCGAGGACAGAAGAAATAAATGCGGCAGAACCGGAACGAATGGCAAGCGCCGTTCCTTAGCGCTTCTGCTTGACATGCTCTTCCAGCTCAAGGAAGCCCGGCCTGTCCCTCGAAACCAGCACCTTGCGCCCGAACTCCACCGCCATCGCCGGCGCATAGCCGTTCAGGTTGGCCAGCAGCGTAACCTTGACCACGTTGAACACCCGCGTGCTTTCGTCGGCCTTCTGTTCCAGCGTCGTCCCCAACGGGCCGACGAAACCGTATGCCAGCAGGATGCCGAGGAAGGTTCCCACCAGCGCATGGGCGATCAGAATACCCAGTTCGGCCGGCGGCAGGCCGACCGACTCCATCGTGTGCACCACGCCCATCACCGCGGCGACGATGCCGAAGGCCGGCATTGCGTCACCCAGCTTGGCGATAATGTGCGCGGGCGCCAGCGCCTCGTGATGGTGGGTCTCGATCTCCACATCCATCAGATTCTCGATTTCCATCGCATTGAGGTTGCCGCTGACCATGACACGCAGGTAGTCGGTCATGAATTCGACGACATGGTGATCGGAGGCGATCACGGGATACTTGGCGAAGATCTGGCTCTCCTGCGGGTTCTCGACATCACCCTCGATGGACATCAGGCCTTCCTTGCGCACCTTGTTGAGCAATTCGTACAACAGCGCCAGCAACTCCATGTAGACGGCCTTGTTGTATTTCGCCCCCTTGAACACCTTGGGCAAGGCGGAAAGCGTCGCCTTGATGGACTCGGCGGTGTTGCCGACCAGGAATGCGCCGACTGCCGCGCCGCCGATCATCAGCAGTTCGACCGGCTGGAACAGCGCCGCCAGATGTCCGCCAGCCAGCGCAAAGCCGCCGAACACCGAGCCGGCGACCACCAAATAACCGAGTATGACCAACATGACCGCGCCCCCTGTTTGCCTACGCCTTCATCAGCAACGTCGTTTTGTCTTTCGGCGCATTCTAAAGCAAATCCGCACCGTCAGGGGCTGCAACGGAGGACTAGAGCGTTTGCCCAACGACATCCAGGGCCGCCTGCCTTGCCGCCCGGGTCTTGCCGGCGCGCGCCGGGGGATGGCAGATGCCGCACACATAGTTGTCGCACAGCTCGTTGATGTGGGTGACGAAATATCCGCCACACTCCTTGCAGGGCGAAAGCTGCATCATCCCCGCCTTGAAGAAACGGATCAGGAACCACGCGCGCGTGATGCTGAGGATGGGCTCGGATTCCTCGATGCCGTGCATCTGATCGAGATACAAGCGGTAAGCCGAAATCAGCGCCTGCACGCCCTCGATGCCGGCATGCATGACCAGGAACCGGTAGATATCCATGAACAGGGAGGCGTGGATGTTCGGCTGCCAGCTCATGAACCAGTCGGTGGAATACGGCAGCATCCCCTTCGACGGCGACTCCCCCTTGACCTCCTTGTAGAGGCGCAGCAACCGCTCGCGACTCAGCGTGGTCTCCTCCTGCAGCAACTGGAGGCGCGCGCCGAGCTCGATCAGATCGATCGCGACCTGGACCTGCCTGGCCTCCCCCGCTACAGTCTTGGCAGCCGGATCGCCCGCCTTGTTACGCGAGCTCTTCAACGGGTTGCCCCGACATCAGAATCGCCGCATGCGCGCGAGACATCATGCGATCCTTGCTGTAATCGCTGACCATGTTCAACAGCAGCGCCTCGTCGAAGCGGAAACGGCACAACAGCATGTTGGACGCCGCCATTTTCACCACCTGCGCGGGAGACAGGCCGGCAATCACGTCCACCAGATCCTGACTGAGGCCGAGACGGAAGATTGCAGCCGCCCTGTCCTCCTTGATCATCTGCTGCGCCAGCATCAGATAGGTCAGATTGAGCTCACGGATACCTTCTTGCAATTGCGTGCCGTTCATATAACCCCCTTGTAGTCCCATTGCAGGCGGACAATCCGCCGACATCGGCGTCCGCGCCCATTGCAGGCGCATCACTACCGATTTGTGACGTCTGGATTATTGCGAAACAGGAACTTGCAGATAATTGGACGGGAGCCAATTTTCATGTAGGACTACAGACTGTGCGATGTAGGAATTTTTCCTACACGGCCTGCGTCGAATTTTAGGCCTCCGCAGCCCCGGGAGAACCTACTTGCCGACCGCCACCCTGTTGCGGCCCGCCTCCTTGGCCGCATACAGGCAGGCATCGGCCCGCGCCAGCAGCGCATCGATCGAACCCATGTCCGACCGCCGTTCCGCCACGCCGACGCTGACGGTCAGCGTAAAACTCTCGCCGCGCCCCGGATGACTCAGCTCGGACACTTTCTGCCTCAGGCGCTCGCCACACTGCGCCGCCGCCTTGAGGTCGGTATCCGGGCAGATCACCACGAACTCCTCTCCGCCATAGCGGCACACGATATCCTGCGTGCGCGCCGAATGGCGCAAGGCCTGCGCCACCTTTCTCAACACCTCGTCGCCGGCCTGGTGTCCCAGCCCGTCGTTGATGGCCTTGAAGTGATCGATATCGACCATCATGCATGACAACGCACGCTCGCCGCGCTGCGCCAGCGCCCACTCCTGCTCCAGCCGCTCCACTGCGGAACGGCGATTGGGCAGTTCCGTCAGGGCATCGGTCAGCGCCAGCCGCTGCAGGCGCTCGTTGGATGCGGCGAGATCCCGAGAGAAGCGCAGCAACTGCTCGCGGTCGTAAGCCAGCTCTTCCTGCAGCTGCACTACCCGCTGTGCCGCGCGCAACCGCGCGAAAAACACCCGCTGCGAAACCGGCTTGACCAGATAGTCATCCGCCCCCGCCTCGAATGCCTCCACCAGGCTGTCGGCAGTCTCCTTCGCCGTCAGGATAAACACATACACATCACGGCGCTCCGGACTCTCGCGCAGCTTGCGGCACAGCGTCACCCCATCCATCACCGGCAGCTTCCAGCCGGTGATCACCAGTTGCGGATGCTCGGCCTCGACCACCCGCATCGCCTCGGCGCCGTCCCGCGCAGTCAGCACCTCATGCCCCGCCGCCTTGAGCATCGCCTCCAGCAACACCAGCATCGCCCGGTCGTCCTCGACCACCAGCACACGCATCCGGTAATGGTCGCGGCCGACCTCGACCCACTGCGGCAAGTCGACCGACACATCAGGCTCGTCCGGCAGGTTCAACATCTCCGATATGGGCGGGATATGCAGCATCTTCATGCTCAGCAGTTCCAGCCAGTCCAGCCAGTCGTGGATGCAGGCATCGCCGATCTCCGCCAGTTGATCGCCCTCCACCGCAACCCTTGCAGCCGCCAGCCTCAGTCTGGACACCCGCCGGCCGCGTTCGGCCGGCGCGGCCAGACAGGCGTCGGCGAGCAGCGACGCGACATGCAGCAAGTGCAGCAGCCGCCACTCGCGCGAGCCCTCCGTCAATTTGCTGCGGTCCGGCATCGGACTATCGTGCGCCAGCGTCTGGAACAGCTTGGGGAACCCCATGTCGGCGAGGATAGCGCCGCTCAGCTCCGCCTCGTCGCAGCCCAGCCTGTCCTGCTCCTGCCGGTGCAGCTCGTCCAGCGGCATGTCGCCGGCCTGCGCCAGCAGCTTGCCGTAGTCCTCGGGATAAGCCGTAGCCAGCGCCAGCCGCCCGATATTACCGAGCAGGCCCAGTACGAATATCTCTTCGGGAACCGCCAGTCGCGCACGCGCCACCAGATGCTTCGCGGCGATACCGGTCAGCAGCGAATGCGCCCAGAAATGCTGGTAGTCGAACTGCTTGCAGGGGCCGCTGCGGTAATCCACGATCAGCGCGATGCCCAGCACCAGCTGACGCAACGCGCGCGCGCCGAGCACCGTCACCGCATCCGAGAGGGTCGCAACCGGGCGGGAAGGATTGGACAGCAGCACGTTTGCCGCCTTCAGTACGCGCGCGCTCAGCGCCGGGTCGACGCCGACCATGCGGGCGATCTCGTGGTTTGAAACGTCATCGCGCTGCGTCAGATTGATCACCTCCAGCGCCACCCCCTTGGGCGTGGGCAGTCGGTCGGCGATCTTCAGGCGCGCCAATATCGAATTTTCTACGGCATCCATCGCAATCCCCCCTGTTTTCGGGCAGTCTACCGCAAGAAGACGCGTTTTCCCATCCGCCGGCACGGGTATTGCCGGGCAAGGCGGCGCAAAAAAGCCCGCCGGGTAAGGGCGGGCTTTCCATTTGTCTGGTGGTGATAGGTGGATTTGAACCACCGACCCCAGCATTATGAGTGCTGTGCTCTGACCAACTGAGCTATATCACCGCGAAGAGCGCGGCATTCTCCGGATTTCACCCCTGCTTGTCAATGCGCACAGGAAACTGTCCTCAACTCGCTGCCGGGGAAGTCCTTGTGCAGCGCCGCCAGCTTCCCGGCCGTCGCGGCGTCCAGGCCGTCCAGCAGGAATACCGTCACCCTCAGCCGACTATTGCGCTCGCCGACTTGCGCGCTGCGCACATCCTGGGCTTGCAGCTGGTTGACGAAGTTCTGCGCCGCCTCCCGGGTCTTGAACACGCCCAGAGAAATGGCGTTGAGCCAGACTCCCGCCTCCTGCACGACGAAATATTCCGTCACGCCGCGCGCCTTAAGCTGCGCGATCTTCTGCGCGACCGCCGCCTTGTCCTTCAATGGCGGGATATAGACCCAGTAGCCGATGTTGTATTCAACCTCGCGCCGCCCCAGCCGCTGGCCAAGCTGCAACTCGCCTAGCGCGGCGGTCGCCCGCGCGAGATCCGCGCCGGAAAATTCACCCCACTCCATGCAGCTCCCGGACTCGCCCACAGCAGCCGGAAAAACCGCCGAGACCGGCGAGACGGCCGAAATCGGTCGCACCTCCGCCAGCAGGCGCACCTTATCCTCGTTCAGCGCCGACGGCGACGGCAGAACGTCCGGCTCGGCCGTCAGCAACCCGCCCCATTGCATCGCCGCGAAAAAAATCGCGTTGCCCGCGAGCAGCATCCAGAATACTTTTTTCAACATGCGTTCGTTTCCCGTGCGATTAACCACAATCCCTGCAGCACCAGATTATCCTCCAGACGCAGCGGCAGTTTAAGCATTCCCCGCAAGATTCCCGCCGCGCCGCCGCTCAACACCACCGGCGCATCGACGCAATCGAGCAACGCGTGCTGCCGCTCGATCGCGCCGCAAATGGCCTGCGCCGCGCCGCTGTACATCGCGTCGGCGGTGTTGCGCGGCATCTCCGCATATTTCCCCTGTTCCGGCGTCAGTTGGGCCGTCGCGCCACACAGGCTGCGCAGCATCAGCTCGAGGCCGGGCAGGATCAGCCCGCCGACGAATTCGCCCGCATCCGACAGCGCATCCACCGTCGTCGCGGTGCCGCAGTTCACCACCAGGCAGGCCCGGCCCTCCAGCCGCCATGCCGCGATCAGCGCCGCCCAGCGGTCGCTGCCCAGTTGCGCAGGCTGTTCGTAACCGTTATGCACGCCGCATTGCCGCTCGCGGGCCGCGACGAAATGCCAGACGTCGGCGGCAACGGCTTGGCGCAACGCTTTTTTGACAGCCTCGCCGGCGACGTTGCTCGCCCACACCTCGCTTATCGGGCTGCCGGCAAACTGCGCGGACAGTTCCGCGGCGCGTCCGGTGGGCAACGCGCCGCTGCCCAGCCATTCGCCGCCGCGCGTCAGCGCCCACTTGATCCGCGTGTTGCCCGCATCTACCAGCAGCCTCATCGCCTCACCCCCACCTCGCCGGAATTGAAGCTGCGCATACCCTGCGCGGTCTCCAGCCGCAGCTCGCCGGCGTCGCCGACCCCGCGCGCGACGCCGGCGACCGTGCTGCCGTCCGCGAGATGCAGCTCGACAGGCTGGTCGCGATGAATATGGCCGCGCTCCCACTCGTCGCGCAGCGGGGCGAAACCGCCTTTGCCGAACTGCCCCAGCACCGTCGCCAGTTCCCGCAGCAACAATGCCAGCAGCCGGTTGCGCTCCGGCATCCTGTCGCACAGATCGTCCAGCGCACAGGCCGGCTGGCCTATCCGTTGCGCCAGCACATCGGGCAAATGGCAGTTCAAGCCTATGCCGATCACCACTGCGGAAGGCCCCAGCATGTCGCCCTGCGCCTCGATCAGCACGCCGCCAAGCTTGCCCTGATCGCAGACGATGTCGTTCGGCCACTTCAGCCCGACGCCCCGCGCACCGGCCTTGTCCAGCGCGCGCAGGATCGCGACGCCGACCGCCAGGCTCAAGCCTGACAGTGCGTTCAGCCCGCACTCGAAGCGCCACAGCAGCGAGAACGTCAGCGCATTGCCGAGACCGGAATGCCAGGCTCGCCCCAGACGGCCGCGTCCGGCGCTCTGCAGCTCCACCGCGACGACGCTGCCGCTTGCCGCGCCGAGCGCGGCGCGCTGTAGCAGCAGGGTATTGCTGGACGCGGCCTGCGGCACGACCTCGACGTCGAACTTTTCCGCATCCACCCCCAGTTCGCGCAATATCCCGTCGCACCGCAGCGGCTGCCAGGACCGTGCCAGCCGGTAGCCGCGGCCGCGCACGCGCTGTACCTCCACCCCGCAGCCGTCGTCCAGCGCGTTGAACACGCTGGCGCGCGACACACCCAGCCGCCGCGCCAGCGCCTCGCCGGAATGGAAGCGGCCGTCGGACAGGATGTCCAGCAGCTGCCAGGTTCGCGCGCGCATGGCCTCCGCCGTCATTGCGGGATACCACCGTCCCGTTGCGAAGCGCCGAGGAAGCGCACGATCTCGTCGCGCTGCCGCTGCGCGTCGCGATAGCCGAGTTCGAGCAGCGCCTGGCAATACTTCTTCTCCGACAGCAGGAAACTGACCAGCGCCGCGCCGCCGCCGCGCGGAGCCGCCCCGACCAGGCGCAGCAGGAGGCGTATCGTCCAGGGCAATTCGGACATGTAGCGCTCGGCGATCCGGTCTATCGATTCGCTGGGCTTGATCACCAGCAGCTCGACGTGTTGCAGCCCGGTCGCCGTACGCATCTCCTCCGGCATCAACTCCACCAGCCGGTTGATCGTCTGCACCCGCTCCAGATCGACCTCCATGCTGTCCATGAAGATGCTGTTCAGCGCGTGGCCGGCGATCTGCGCCAGCGAGGGATAGTCGCCGTGCTCGCTGCGCCGCGAAGACTCCAGCGCGTCGTTGGTCGCGCTGATCACCAGGATGCGGGTCGCGCCCAGGTGCAGCGCCGAACTGATGGGCGCGATCTGGCGCATCGAGCCGTCGCCGAAATATTCGCGGTTGATCAGCGCCGCGGGAAAGATGAACGGGATCGCCGACGAGGCGAGCAGGTGCTTCGCCTCGATCCGGGTCGGCACGCCGACCCGCCGGGTACGGTGCCAGGGCTCGATGTCCGTCACCCCCTGATAGAAGGTGACGGATTCGCCCGACTCGTAGCCGGAGGCGGTGATGCTCAGCGCGTGAAGCAGCCCGGCATCTATGCTGTGCTGGATCCGCTCGCAGGGCAGTATCCTGTCCAGCAATTCGGCGAGCGGCGTGTTATCCAGCAGCGAGATGCGTTTCAGCCGGTTGATGCCCAGCCCGCTGAGCACCAGCCCGGCCACCCACAGCATCGTATTGCTTAGCACGCCGACCACGTCGGTACGGTAGACCTCGTAGGTGTGGAAGTTGCGCCAGACATTGGTGAGGTAGCGCACGCCGCGGCGGAAATTGCGCGCATTCACCGCCAGCGTCGCTGCATTCAGCGCGCCGGACGATGTTCCACAGATCACCGGAAATGGGTTGTGCGCATGGCGCGGCAGGCATTCGGCGATTCCCCGCAGCACGCCGACCTGGTAGGCCGCGCGCGCGCCGCCGCCGGTCAGGATCAGGCCGACGCGCTCAGTCATGCGCCCGGCTCGACTTCGGCGTGCACCGAGTCCAGCGCGTCCTTCAGCGTCTCCTCGGGCAGCGCATTCAGCGACTCGGACAGCATCTCCGCGGCATCCACCGCGCCGGCCGGCAGCTTCTCCGCCGGCATGTTCGCCACCAGCACCGCCGCCGCGCCCGCCACCTTCAGCAGGCGCACGCGCTCGGCCATCAGCATCTCGATCTCCTGTCGCAGCAGCTCGGTCTCCTGTCTGTTCATGACTTCCTCCTAGTTCGTGTTGACGCTGGCTGCCGCCAGCGCGCTCATGTTGACGATGCGTCGCACCGTCGCGGTATTGGTCAGCACATGCACCGGCTTCGCCGCGCCGAGCAGCACCGGTCCTATCGTGATGCCGTCGCCGGCCAGCACCTTCAGCAGGTTGAACGCGATGTTCGCCGCATCCAGGCTGGGCATCACCAGCAGGTTCGCGTCGTCCTTCAGTCGCGAGTCCGGAAACACCTGCGCGCGGATCGCCGCGGACATCGCGGCGTCGCCGTGGATCTCGCCTTCCACCTCCAGATCCGGCGCGAGCCGCTCCAGCAGCGCGCGCGCGCGCGCCATCTTGCGCGCCGAGGCGTCGTCGAAGCTGCCGAGGTTGGAATGCGACAGCAGCGCGACGCGCGGCTCGAAGCCGAAGCGGCGCACCTCCTCGGCCGCGAGCAGCGTCATTTCGGCGATCTGCTCGGCTGAAGGATCGAGGTTCACATGGGTGTCGCAGATGAACAGCGTGTGAGCCTTCAGCATCAGGATGTTCATCGCCGCGTACACCGATGCGCCGGGGCGCAAGCCGATCACCTCGCGCACATACGGCAGGTGATCCTGCGGCTTGCCGACGACGCCGCAGAGCATCCCGTCGGCAAGACCGTCACGCACCATGTTCGCGGCGATCAGCGTCGGATGGCGCGCGTCGCCCGCGACGTCCGCGATCTCGTAGTCCCGCCCAGCCTGCAGGCGCAGGCCCAGCTTCTCGATGCGTTTCGCTATCGCCGCGGAATCGCCGAGCAGGATGGGCTTGGCCAGCCGCTCGTCCACCACGGTGCGCACCGCATGCAGCACGCGCTCGTCCCCCCCCTCGGCATAGACCACTCGCTGCGGACGGCGCTTCGCGGCATCGAACACCGGCTTCATCAGCAGCCCGGACTGGAACACGAAATGCGTGATGCGCTCGCGGTAGCCGTCCATGTCGACGATGGGACGCGTCGCCACGCCGCTATCCATCGCGGCCTGCGCGACGGCGGGTGCTACGACCCGGATCAGCCGCGGATCGAACGGCTTGGGGATCAGGTAGTTCTCGCCGAACACCAATTCGCCCTCGCCGTAGGCCTCGGCGAGCGCATGCGACTGTTCGGCGCAGGCCAGCTCGGCGATCGCGTGCACCGCAGCCCGCTTCATCTCCTCGTTGATGGTCGTCGCGCCCACGTCGAGCGCACCTCGGAACATGTAGGGAAAGCACAACGCGTTGTTGACCTGGTTGGGGTAGTCGGAACGGCCGGTCGCCATGATCGCGTCCGGACGCACCGCCTTCGCGTGCTCGGGCAGGATTTCCGGATGGGGATTCGCCAGCGCGAAGATCAGCGGCCGCTCGGCCATCCGCGCTACCATCTCCGGCTTCAGCACGCCGCCGGCCGACAGGCCGAGAAACATGTCCGCGCCGTCTATCACATCGTTCAGCGTGCGCGCGGAAGTCTCTACCGCGTAGCGCGCCTTGTTGTCGTCCATCTCTTCCGTGCGGCCCTTGTAGACCACGCCCTTGATGTCGGTGACGACGATGTTCTCCATGCGCACGCCCAAGCCCACCAGCATGTCCAGACAGGCCAGCGCCGCCGCGCCCGCGCCGCTGACAACCAGTTTGATCGCAGCGATGTCCTTGCCGACGACCTTCAGACCGTTGATCAGCGCTGCGCCGACGATGATCGCCGTGCCGTGCTGGTCATCGTGGAACACCGGAATGTTCATGCGCTCGCGCAGCCTGCGCTCGATGTAGAAGCACTCCGGCGCCTTGATGTCTTCCAGGTTGATGCCGCCGAAGGTCGGCTCCAGCGCGGCGACGATGTCCACCAGTTTGTCCGGGTCGCTCTCGTCGACCTCGATGTCGAACACGTCTATGCCAGCGAACTTCTTGAACAGCACTCCCTTGCCTTCCATCACCGGCTTGCCGGCCAGCGGCCCGATGTTGCCCAGGCCCAGCACCGCGGTGCCGTTGGAGACCACCGCGACCAGGTTGCCGCGCGCGGTCAGGTTGCGCGCCTCGGCCGGGTCGCGCACGATCTCCTCGCAGGCCGCGGCGACGCCCGGCGAATAGGCCAGCGCGAGGTCGCGCGGCGTCTGCATCGGCTTGCTCGGCGCGACGCTGATCTTGCCCGCCGGCGACTGGCGGTGATATTGCAGCGCGGCTTCGCGCAACAGCTTGTCCATGACTGGCCCCACGGGAAAATCGTCCGATTCGATTATAGCTCAGCGCCCCTGCCCTGCCGTCCGCATCGGAGGGCGTCTGATAAAATCGGGCCGATGCAACCCCTCCTCCTCCCGCAACGCGAACGCTACCTGCTGCTCACCCTCGCGGGCATCCAGTTCAGCCATGTGATCGACTTCATGATCATGATGCCGCTGGGGCCCATCCTGATCGCCGAACTCGGCATCACCACGCACGAGTTCGGCATGCTGGTCGCCTCCTACAGCTTCAGCGCCGCATTCTCCGGCCTGCTGACCGCAACCTTCGTCGACCGCTTCGAGCGCAAGAACATGCTGCTCACGATGTTCGCGCTGTTCGGCATCGCGACGCTGGCCTGCGCCGTCGCGCCCGGCTACGCCACGCTGCTGGTTGCGCGGGGGCTGGCCGGCGCGTTCGGCGGCGTGATGGGCGCGATGACGCACACCATCATCGGCGACGCGATCCCCTTCGAGCGCCGCGCCCGCGCCGGCGGCATGGTGTCGGCGGCGTTCTCGGTCGCCACCGTCGCGGGCGTGCCGATATCGCTGTGGCTGGCAAACCATTTCGGCTGGCGCTCGCCGTTCGTTCTCATCGCCGCGCTGGTCGTGCTGTTCGGCGCGATCGGCCTGCGCGTGCTGCCCGAACTGCGTCAGCACATCGGTGCGGAGAAACAGCCCCACCCGTTCGCCCCGATGCTCGCCGTACTGAAGGACGCGAATCACCTGCGGGCGCTGCTGTTCTCCATGCTCATCATCTTCTCCGGCTTCACGGTGATCCCCTACATCACCGTGTACGCGGTGCACAACGTCGGCATCCGGCAGGAGGACATCCCCTACATCTACCTGCTCGGCGGCACGGCCACGCTCATCACCGCGCGCCTGATCGGCCACTGGGCCGACCGGCGCGGCAAGGTCGAGGTCTACCGCCGCGTCGCCATCGCCGCAATCCTGCCGCTGCTGGTCGCGACCCACATCGGCGCGTCGCCGCTGTGGCTGTGGCTGATCGTCACCACCGCCTTCTTCGTGCTAGTGTCGGGCCGCATGATCCCCGCGATGGCAATCATTACCTCGGCGGCCCAGCCGAAGCTGCGCGGCACCTTCATGTCGCTCAACGCCACCACGCAGGCGCTCGCGATGGGCATCGCCACCACCATCGCCGGCTTCGTCATCTCGCAGGATGCGAGCGGCCAGGTCGCCCACTACGGCCTGGTGGGTTTCGTCGCCGTGGGCGCGAACCTGCTGGCGATCTGGTTCGTCGGACGCATCGCGATGCACGAGCGGCGCCCTCCGGCATAGAATGTCCGCCTCCATCCCGGAACAACAACCATGAACTGGAAACTCCTCACCGGCCGCATCCTCAAGGCGCGCGAACGGCTCGCCGAGCGCATCGCGCAGCTCTGGAAGCACAGCTTCTACCTCTACCTCGCCGGACTGTTCAGCGTGTTCGCGGTGCTGGACGCGACGGTGCTGCAGAAGACCGCCGACCTGCGCCAGACCGCGTTCGACGCGATGGTGCGCAACCGCCTCATCGTGCCCCCGCCCGACCCGGACATCGTGATCGTGGACATCGACGAGGCCAGCCTCGCCGCGCTGTCGCAGGACTACGGGCGCTGGCCCTGGCCGCGCCAGGTGATGGGCGAGTTCCTCGAAAACATCGAGAAGCAGCAGCCCAGGGCCGTGGTGTTCGACATCCTGTTCAGCGACGCGGACGTGTACAACCCGGACAGCGACGCCTATTTCGACGCGGCCATCGCCAGGACTTCCAACACCTATTTCCCGATGCTGCGGCTCGACCCGTCCGCCGACGCGCTGAGCCAGATCAGGCCGCCGATGATCCCCGGCGTGACGCCCCTGCCCGACGTGCCGCAGGACGAGGCCGCCACCGTCGCGATGGTGCTGCCGCACTTCCAGAGCGCGCTGGACGGCGGCCGACTCGGGCTGCACAACATCTATCCGGACAGCGACGGGGTCGCGCGGCGCTACAGCGTCTACCGCGAGGCCTACGGCTGGCGGCTACCGACGCTGCCGTCGCGCATCGCGCTGGACATGGGGTGGCCGCAGCCGGATGCGCAGCAGGTGCTGCTGAACTGGCGCGGCAAGCCGTTCACCTACCCGCACGTGAGCTTCAGCGACGTGTACATCGACATGACGAGCAAGGAGAAGAAGCGCCCGCAGGACGAGTTCAGGGACAAGATCGTCGTCATCGGCTCGACCGCGCCCAGCCTGTTCGACATCAAGGCAACGCCGATGGACCGCATGTTCCCCGGCGTCGAGATCCTCGCGACCGCCATCGACAACTTCAGGCACGGCGACGCGCTGCGCTACCCCGAAGGGCGCGTGTGGTATCTGCTGATCACGCTGACCATCGTGTGGCTCACCGCATGGGGCTTCTACCGCAACGCGGGGCGCGACAGGATCGACCGTCTGTTCGGCCTGTCGCAGGTCATCCTGATCGCCATCACCTACGCGAGCATCAACCTTACCACCGTCTACATCAACCTCACCGGCCCGGTGACCGTGGGCCTTGCCTTCTTCACCATCGCGCGCCTGTACGCGATGGTGACCGGCAAGGCGCTGGAGCAGAACATGGTGCGCGCGGCGGCGGCGAGAAGCGGCGAGCTACAGGCCACGCTGCTGCTCATCCGCCTCGACGAGCGGCGCAACGTGATCCGCGCCGCAACGATGGAAAAGATACGCCACGCGCTGGAGAAGACCGGCATCGCAAACAAGAGTGTGGAAACGCTGAAGGGCGACCAGAAAGGCCTGTGGGAACTGTTCGAGCGCACGCTGGCAATCTCCTGGGTCGCCCCTGCCGACGACGCCGATGCGCAGGACGCGATCCGCCGCGACGCCGAAACCGTGCTGGCTGCATTGCCTACGGTATTGCAGCAGCATCTTCCCCAGCCCGATAATGCCGCCACCCACCATCTCCACAGCGGCCGCATCGCCGGCGGCGCCGAAGCCCCTTCGGGCTGGCGCACGATGTTCGCCGAGGCGCTGCTGGAGTGGGACATGCGGACGCGCAAGCCCGATTGACCAAGACCCGGAGCCCGAACAGGAGCGAACTTATGAACACCAGAAAAATCCTGACGATGTCGCTGTTTGCCGTCCTGTGCGGCTGCCAGCCGGAAACGCCAGCGCAGGCCTCATCACCTGCCGAGACGCCAGTGACTGCAACGCAGCTCTCGCAACAGCGGACCTCCGATGCCACGAAAGTGCCGGGGCATCAGGCCGTGCCCATAACCAATCCAGAACCGTCAACCTCTGTACTGCTGGCTGCCGCAGAGCAGGTCGCGGCCGCGCCGCCCGCGCAAAAAACGCCCGCGCAGCCCGAGCCCATTGCGCCGCAAGGCTCGGAAAGCGGCACGATGCTCAAGGCCGACGACATCAAGACCGAGCCGTTCCGCGATGCGAAGACCGTCGCGACGCTCGCGTCCGGCGACAAGGTATCCATCCTCAACAAGGACGGAGGCTGGTACCAGGTGAAGAGCACGAAGGGGACTGGCTGGGTGCGCATGCTGAGCATACGCAAGGGCGAGGCCGCCAAGGGCGGCACCAGCGCCTCCGGCCTGCTCGCGCTGGGCTCCGGCCGCGCCGGCACCGGCAAGGTGGTCGCCACCACCGGCATCCGCGGCCTGAACGAGGAAGAACTGAAGGCCGCGAAGTTCAGCGAGGAAGAAGTGAAACGCGCCGAATCGTATGCGACGGACAAGCAGGCCGCCGCGAAATTCGCCGCAGCGGGCAAGCTGGTCGCCCGCAAGTTCGACTACCTGCCCGCGCCGAAATGAGGAGAACCGTGATGACATACAAGACACTCTGGATACTCGCGCTGGCCCTGTTTTCCGGCAGCGCCGCAGCGAACCCGTTCGAGCAGCAGCTGTTCGACGTGCTCAAGCAGGGCGTGCAGGAGAAGGTCACCGGCAAGTCGGCCACCCCGGTCGAGGAAGAGGTCGCCATCGGCCGCCAGATCGCCGGCAACCTGCTGGGCGCAGCCCCGCTGGTGAAGGACGCGAAGCTGCAGAAATACGTCAACAACGTCGGCCGCTGGGTCGCCGACCAGAGCGAGCGCCCCGACCTGCCCTGGCACTTCGGCGTGATCGAATCGAACGACGTCAACGCCTTCGCCGCGCCCGGCGGCTACATCTTCGTCACCAAGGGGCTGTACAAGCTGCTGACGAGCGAAGCCGAACTCGCCGGCGTGCTCGCGCATGAAGTCGGCCACGTGATCCGCCAGCATCACCTGAAGATATTGCAGCAGAGCAAGCTGATCGACCTGGGCAGCCAGGCGCTCGCGCAGAACCTCGGTGGCGGCAGCGACAAGGCGCAGAAACTGATCGGCAGCGGCGCGGAGATCGTCTCGCGCTCGCTGGACAAGAACGCCGAGTTCGAAGCCGACCGCATCGCCGTCGTGCTCGCCACCCGCGCCGGCTACGACGCCTTCGGCTTGCCCGCCGTGCTGCAGCAGATCGGCCATTACGCCAAGGACGACGGCGACGTCGCGCTGCTGTTCAAGACCCACCCGCACCCGGACGATCGCCTGAACAAGCTCGGCACGGCGATGGATGACCGCTTCGACAGGGTGAAGGGGAAGACGCTGGAGAAGAGGCTGTATCGGGTTAAGTGACCGAGGAGTCTATCGCGTGGTGCGGTGGCTTGCTCTCGACTGTTCAACATCAAAACCGTCGGGGGTTGCCCGACAGCAAGTTCCTTTCTTTTGCTTCGCCAAAAGAAAGGAACCAAAGAAAAGGCGACCCCGGTTTGCCGCCCGCTTCGCGGGTTCCCTGCGTTGCTCGACTGGTCAGGCGGCTGCGGAACTCGCGCTTCGCGCTCAAACAGTCCTCGCCGACTTCCCCTGACCAGCCTCCGCTACTCGGCGGCGCACAGGGGAAAGAAAAACAAACCAAAAGCACGAAGGCATGGTGGGCTGCGCCCACCATGCCTTCTATCGACTGCTTGAGATTAAATGCGAAGCTGACCCTTTACATCATTGCATCACTGTTACATGTTTTCGCTAAACAACTGGTGATTATTGTCGTCGTTCTCAAGTGGCTCAATTCTGGTAAAAATAATCCGTGGCCGACGAGCACCTAAACGTCCCTTTTCATCTTCTCTGCTAACCCAACCATGAATTCTGCAACGCAGGAAGAGACTGGACTTAAACCGAACAATGCTTCCTACTTCAGGGATGCCAGTAAGAATATGGCCTTGGTAACCGATGCCGACAGTGTTTGACATTTCATTCCCTCGGGTTAGCTCCCCCTCAAGAATCACGCTCTGCCCATGTTCAAGCTCAGGAAAAAGAACCTCTTCTGGTTCCTCGACCTCGTGGGTAAATATCTGCCGATGCTTGCGAGTAACGGTTTCTTCAATTACGGTTTGTCCATCAAAAATGCCAACGGATAGCGACCGCTCCTCCTCTACAACCTCGGACATCTTTTTCAGGAGCGCAGGGCTCGCCGATGCATAGAAATCCAGAAATTCTTTGGGAACATAGAGGTATTCACCCTGAAAGTTCCGAATTCCAATCAGTGCATTGTTATCCCTAAATTGAACGTTTTCGAATTTCTTGATAGTTAGATCACCCATGTGCTTTCCGATACGGATCATCCATTGGATAGCATGTAGAGCCTTCTTGAATACGTCTTTAAGGCCAATATCCTTAAAATCGTTTTCCGCCATCTTCTGAGCGGCCTTTACACCGTATGCAAGAAGTATCCCACCGATGACAATTTCCCAGGACCCCTTCTTAACCTTTACTGGAAACTCAAAATCTACGGTTCTGAGTTCTGGAGCTTGTTGAAATACGAAAAATCGAACAGCTTCGTCCACACCCAAAAGTGCCTGAGCGGACTTGCGTGCATCGAGATATCCATCCTTGACCAGTTCGCCCGAATACTTAATGTAACCGAGCTGCCCTTCCTCTCGTTCCATAATTTAATCCATGGTTATTGGGGATATTGATTAATCGGGAACAGACCGCACTTTCCGCTTTGTGCCCTGATTCCAAAGCGCAACGAAACCTACCCGACATACCCCTTGAAAACAATAGGCCGGAATATATAGATATTTCGGCTTAGTCAGTTTGCACCAACACCACCTCGCAAGCCACGCAGGGATCGAGCGCCGATTAAAGGGGGCTGCTTCGCATTTGATTTAAGGTGGTCGGATAGAAGGCATGGCGGGCGCAGCCCTCCATGCCTTCATGCTTTTGAGTTTTGACGTTCCCTCCCCTGTGCGCCGCCGAGTAGCGCAAGGCGGCCAGGGGTAGTCCGACGAATATGTTTGAGCACGTGACCGCGCAGCGGGTCGTGCGAGTTTATGAGGAGGCCTGACCGCCTGAGCAACGCAGGGAACCCGCGCAGCGGGCGGCAAACCGGGGCGTGCTTTCTTTGATTACTTTCTTTGCACGAGCAAAGAAAGTAATCGGCATGCGGGGCCGCCCCCCGCGGTTTTGATGTTCGATGTTGAGGTCGGGTTACGGCCTGTCGGCCTAACCCAACCTACTTGCTTACTCCATCGCCACCGACGCAAACTGCACCCGATGCAGCTGCGCATACAGTCCGTCCTTTGCGATCAAATCGGCATGCGTGCCGATCTCGGCGATCTCGCCCTTGTGCATCACGACGATGCGGTCGGCCTTCTCGATCGTGGACAGGCGGTGGGCGATCACCAGGGTGGTGCGGCCCTGCATCAGGGTTTCCAGCGCGGCCTGCACATGGCGCTCGGATTCGGAATCCAGCGCCGAGGTCGCCTCGTCGAGGATCAGGATGGGCGCGTCCTTGAGGATGGCGCGGGCGATGGCGATGCGCTGGCGCTGGCCGCCGGAGAGTTTGACGCCGCGCTCGCCGACCAGCGTTTCCAGTCCCTGCGGCCATTCTTGGATGAATTCCATCGCGTGCGCGGCGGTCGCGGCGGCGACGATCTCTTCCTCGCTCACTTCGCGCATCTGGCCGTAGGCGATGTTCGCCGCGACCGTGTCGTTGAACAGCACGACTTCCTGGCTGACCAGCGCGATGTTGGCGCGCAGGCTGGCCAGCGTCAGGTCGTCGAGGTCGATCCCGTCCAGCGCGATGCGGCCGTCGGTGGGCGAATAGAAGCGCGGCACCAGATTGGCGAGCGTGGTCTTGCCGCTGCCGGATGCGCCGACCAGCGCGACGGTCTCGCCGGCGGCGATGTGCAGCGAGATGTCGCGCAGGGCCGGGCGGGAATCCGCCGAATAGGAGAACGTCACCCTGTCGAAATCCAGTTCGCCGCGCACGCGGCCGACCGCGACACGGCCGTCGTCGGGCTCGCCCGGCGTGTCGAGCAATTCGAACACGCTCTCGGACGCGGCCAGGCCGCGCTGCAGGTATTCGCTGACGCCGGCCAGCCGCTTCAGCGGCGCGGTCAGCATCAGCATCGCCATGATGAAGGAGACGAAGCCGCCGACGGTGGTCTCGTCGGCCTGAGACTGCAGCGTCGCGAGGTAGACGATCACCGCCAGCGCGACCGCGGCGACCATCTGCACGATGGGCACGTTGGCCGACGCGGCCGCGGCCTGTTTCATCGAGTAGCGGCGCACCCAGTTGGCGCGCTCGTTGAAGCGTCTGCCCTCGTAGTGCTGCCCGCCGAACAGCTTGACGACCTTGTGCGCGGACACGCTCTCCTCGATAACCTGGGTGATGTCGCCCATCGCGCGCTGGGAATCGCGGCTGCTGCTGCGCATGCGCCGGCTGATGGTGCGGATGATGTAGGCGATCACCGGCGCCATCAGCAGCGTCAGCAGCGTCAGCTTCCAGTTCAGATAGAACAGCCAGCCCAGCAGGCCGGCGACGACGATGCTGTCTCGCACGGCGATGGTCACCACGACCGTGGCGGCGTTGGTCACCTGGGTCACGTCGAAGGTCAGCTTGGAAATCAGCGAGCCGGTCGCGTGGTCGTCGTAATAGCGCGTCGGCAGGGTCAGCAGCTTGCGGAACATCTCGTCGCGCAGGTCCAGTACCAGCTTGTTGCCGACCCAGTTGATCGCGTAGGTGCCAACAAAGGTGGCGATGCCGCGCACCAGGAAGATCAGGATGATGACCACGGGAACCAGCCGCATCATCTCCTGGTCCTTTTCCACGAAGGTACCGTCCAGCATCGGCTTCATCAGCGCGGGCACCAGCGGCTCGGTCGCGGCGACGACGATCATGCCGAGGAGCGAGACCGCGAAGGCGCGCCAATAGGGTTTGACGTAGGTGAGGAGGCGGAGGTAGAGCTGGCTGCTGTTCATGGCGCGCATTCTAACGTGAAACCCGCCTAGCGATTCGTTCGCCTGGCTGCGCCCCCTCGCTACGCTCTCCCTGCTTGCGGAACGGGCCATCAGCCCGATGTGCTATGCTCGACACAGATGTTTTTTCGACGATACGCATGAGATTCATACTGCTTTTCCTTCTCGCCTGCGCCCTGCCCGCGCAAGCCGCCCAGCCCCCTGCCGACGACGGAGACTTCATCGCGGTGCACGACGCGTTCCGCGCCGGCGACCGGGTGAAACTGGGCAAGCTGGCCAAGCGTTACGCCAAAACGCCGCTGGAGGTGTACGTCAGCTACTACCAGTTGCGCCTCGACCTGGAGCGCGCCGACGCCAGCGCGGTGCGCGCCTTCCTCGCGCGCCCGGAAGACACGCCGATCATAGACAGGCTGCGCGGCGAATGGCTCAAACAGCTTGCGAAGCAGCAGCAATGGGAGCTGTTCGACGCCGAATATCCCCGCCTGCTCAACGAGGACACCGAGCTGGCCTGCGCCGCGCTGCAATCGCGCCGCCGCGCCCAGGAACAGGCCGTGCTGCGCGAAGCGCGCATGCTGTGGTTCAGCGGCAAGGGCCTGCCCGACAGCTGCGGGCCGCTGTTCGAGGCGGCGATCTCCGCCGGCGTCATCTCCGGGCAGGACATCCGGCAACGCCTGCGGCTGGCGCTGGAAGCCGGCAACGTGTCGCTGGCAAAAGCGCTGGCCGACCGGGTGGATCCTGAGCGCAGGCTGTCGGCGGAACTGGCGCGCGCGGCCGCAGACGCGGACGGCTATCTGGGCAAGCTGGCGCTGGACAGGGAGAATCCGGGCCAGCGCGCAGCGGCGCTGTTCGCACTGCAACGGCTGGCCAAACAGTCTCCCGACCTGGCCGCCGCGCACTGGAACAGGCTGTCGGGGGCATTCCCCGACGACGAGCGCCGTTACCTGTACGGCTGGCTGGGCTACGAGGCCGCGCGCAAGCACGATGGTCGCGCGATGCAATGGTACAAGGCCGCCGCAGATGCGCCGCTGAACGAGGAACAGGCCGCATGGCGCGTGCGCGCGGCGTTGCGTGCCTACGACTGGCCGGCTGTGCTGGCGACGGTCGATGCGATGGCGCCGCAACAGCGAAGCGAACCGGTCTGGCAATACTGGAAGGCGCGCGCGATGCAGGCGGCCGGCAAGTTCGCCGAGGCGCGCAAACTGCTCGCGCCGCTGAGCGCCGAGCATCATTTCTATGGCCAGCTGGCGGCCAACGACCTGTCGCTGGCAACGCCGGTCGCGGCAGGACCGGCCTACAAGCCGGATGCAAAAGACATCGACGCGATGCAGGCCATGCCCGGCGTGCAGCGCACGCTGGCGCTTTACCGCGCCGGCATGCGCAGCGAGGCGCTGAGGGAATGGAGCTGGACGGTGCGCAACTTCAACGACCGCGAACTGCTGACCGCAGCGGAAATCGCGCGGCGCAACCAGATGTACGACCGGGCCATCGGCGCGGCCAGCCTCACCGTCGCCACCCACGACTTCGGCCTGCGTTATCTCGCGCCCTACCGCGATGCGCTGCAGCCCCATATCCGGGAGCATGGACTGGACGAAGCCTGGGTCTACGGCCTGATGCGCCAGGAAAGCCGCTTCGCGTCGATCGCCAAATCCCATGTGGGCGCGACCGGCTTGATGCAGATCATGCCATCGACCGCGGCCTGGATCGCGCGCAAGCTGGGCCTGAAGGATTACCGCCGTTCGCTGCTCGACCAGGTCGATGTCAATCTGAAGCTCGGCACCTATTACATGAAGACCGTGCTCTCCTGGTTCGACGGCAGCCCGGTGCTGGCCTCGGCGGCCTACAATGCCGGACCGAGCCGGGCGCGCCGCTGGCGCGGCGAACTTCCTCTGGAGGGCGCGATCTACGCGGAGACCATCCCGTTCGACGAGACGCGCGATTACGTGAAGAAGGTGATGAGCAACACCATGTATTACGCCGAGCAGTTCGGCGCGCCGCAGAAGTCGCTGAAACAGCGCATGGGCATCGTCGCGCCCAAGACCCCCGACAACCAGCAGGCCATACCTGACGAAAAATGAGTTCCCGCGCAGCCCCCAGCACAGCCATCTATTGCGTCGGCGGCGCGGTGCGCGACCGCCTGCTCGGACTCCCGGTGCAGGACCACGACTGGGTGGTGGTCGGCAGCACGCCGGAAGAAATGGCCTCTCTGGGCTACCGGCCGGTCGGGAAGGACTTCCCGGTGTTCCTGCATCCCGAAACCCACGAGGAATACGCGCTGGCGCGCACCGAGCGCAAGACCGCGCCGGGCTACAAGGGCTTCGTGATCCATGCGTCGCCGGACGTGACGCTGGAGGAAGACCTGTCGCGCCGCGACTTCACGATCAACGCGATCGCGGAGGACAAGGACGGGAACCTGATCGATCCGCACAACGGCATCGCCGACCTGAAGGCCGGCATCCTGCGCCATGTCAGCGACGCGTTCGCCGAGGACCCGGTGCGCATCCTGCGCGGCGCGCGTTTCGCCGCGCGCTTCGGCTTCTCGTTCGCCCCCGAGACGCTGGCGCTGATGCGCCGCATGGTGGACAACGGCGAGGCCGACGCGCTGGTCGCGGAACGCGTGTGGCAGGAACTGGCGCGCGGGCTGATGGAAAAGACGCCGTCGCGCTTCTTCGAGACGCTGCGCCAGTGCGGCGCGCTGGCCCGCATCCTGCCCGAGGTGGACGCGCTGTTCGGCGTACCGCAGCCCCCGAAACATCATCCCGAGATCGACTGCGGCATCCACACGATGATGGTCATCGACGACGCGGCCCGCCACGACTACCCCCTGGGGGTGAGATTCGCCGCGCTGACGCACGACCTCGGCAAGGCAACCACGCCGGCGGAAGTGCTGCCGCGCCACATCGGCCACGAGCAGCGCAGCGCCGACTTGCTGCAGCGGCTGTGCGAACGGCTGCGCGTGCCCGCCGACTGCCGCGACCTCGCGCTGCTGACGGCGCGCTACCACAGCGACGTGCACCGCGCGCTCGAGCTGCGCGCAGAAACCGTCTTCCGGCTGTTCCAGTCGGCCGACGCCTGGCGCAAGCCGGAACGCTTCGAGCAGCTGCTGCTGGCCTGCGCCTCGGACGCGCGCGGACGCACCGGGCACGAGGAGGACGCCTATCCGCAGGCGGACTACCTGCTCCGGCTGATGCACGAAGCGCGCGCCGTCGACGCCGGAAAGATCGCCGCCGCATGTGCGGATAAGGCTACAATCCCGGACCGCGTGCGGCAGGCTCGCATCGCCGCGATAGAAACCAAGCTGAACGAACACAAGAAAGGATCATGATGAAACGAATCTTATGGCTGGCCCTGATGACGATAGCCAGCCCGCTGACGATGGCAAGCGAAAGTCAGACAGCCCCGCAGTCCGCCGAAACGGAAACGCCGTTCGAGCGCGATTTCAGCAAGGCGGACACGGACATGAACGGCGCAATCTCGCGCGCCGAGGCGGAAGGCGTCAAGGCGCAGCTGCTGACAGCGAATTTCGACAAGATCGACACGAGCGGCAACGGCGAACTCGACCGCAAGGAAATACAGACCTTCCTGCAGACCACGATACAGAACGCGATGCGCGCGCAACAGGAAGAGTTTCTCAAGCGCCTGAAGGCCGCCGACAAGAACAAGAACGGCAAGCTGACCAAGAAGGAACTGAAAGCTGCGAAGGACAAGCTGCCGGGACTGGAGAAGAACTTCGACGCGATCGACGCCAACCGCGACAAGTCGATCACGATGGAAGAAATCGCCGCCCACGCGCGCGCGAACCAGCAATAGCGCGGAGCCTGTCGGACCCAGGCCGGGATCAGAGCAACCGGCTCAGATCCCCCCGGGCGAACCCGCACAACGGGTCTGCCTGATCTTCGACAGGCTGCAGCGACAGTCCCTTGCCCAGCATGATGGCCTTGAACAGCTCCCCCATCTCGGCCGGACTGGTGAGCTTCTGCAGTTGCGCGGACAGCGGCAGGTGGTCGCGCAGCTTCCCCGGATCGCTCTCCGCGACGAAATCCGCGATGCCGCAGTTCAGCAGGAAGAACGCCTGCGTGGTGTAGCCCAGCAGCTCCAGCCCCGCTTCGATGCCGCATTCGGCGACGTCGGTGAAGTTCACGTGCGCGGTGATGTCCTGCAGGCCCGGCAGGAAGAAGGGATCGTCGTGCGCGCGGTGGCGGTAGTGGCACATCAGCGTGCCCGTGCTGCGCTGGTGATGGTAAAACTCGCCCGCGCCGAAGCCGTAATCGACGAACAGCAGCGCGCCCTGCTGCAGCCTCTGTGCGAGGCTGTTGATCAGGCCGCGCTGCGCGAGGCAGATTTCGCTGACATAACCGTCGGGCACCGCGATGTTCCGCGCCGCCTGCAGCAATTCCGGATCGGCGATCGGCCTGTCCTTCCAGCAGAATCCGGCGTCGTTCACCGCAACGCCGCGTTCGACCGGGCCGTCCTCCCGCCAATGCACCAGGTGCACCGGCAGCGCATCCAGCACCTCGTTGGCGACCACCGCGCCGGCGAACGTCTCCGGCAGCGCATCCAGCCAGCGCACCCGATCCGCCAGATGCGGCAGCCGCTCGCGCAGCAGCGCCTGCTGGCGCTCGCGCAGGTCGGCGCTGACTTCGAGGATGGCGTAGCTCTCCGGCAAGCTGCCGATGCGCTCCAGCTCGGCCAGCATGTCCGCGGCGAGCTTGCCGCTGCCCGCGCCCAGCTCCATCACATGCGGCGCACTCTGCGACATGATCCCGGCAATCTGGCGCGCCACTGCGCGGCCGAACAGCGGCGAGAGTTCCGGCGCGGTGACGAAGTCGCCCGCCTCGCCGAACTTCTGCGCGCCCGCCGTGTAATACCCCAGCCCCGGCGCATACAGCGCCAGCTCCATGTAGCGTGCGAAGCCGACCCAGCCCCCCTCGGCGGAGATTTCGCTGCGGATCAGCTCGGCCAGTTGCGTGCTGTGCTGCGCGGCTTCGGGTGACGGAACGGGAAGGCGGACTTGCATGGTCGGGTATAATTCGGAAGGTTCGCGAGTTTAGTGGAGAGTGCGATGCAAGGCAAAGTGGTGCTGGTGACAGGAGGGGCGAAGCGCGTCGGCGCGGCGATCTGCCGCCGCCTGCACACGGCCGGCGCGAGCATTGCAATCCACTACCGCAGTTCCGAACAGCAGGCCACGGCATTGCGGGACGAGTTGAATGCGCTGCGCGCGGACAGCGCAGCCGTATTCCAGGCCGACCTGCTGGCCGCAGCGGCGTTGCCGCAACTGGTCTCCGCAGTCGTCGCCGGCTTCGGCCGGCTCGATGCGCTGGTCAACAACGCGTCCAGCTTCTACGAGACGCCGCTGGCCGGCATAGACGAGACGCAATGGGCCGACCTGCTCGGCACCAACCTGAAAGCGCCGCTGTTCCTCGCGCAGGCCGCGGCGGATGAACTGCGCCGCCGTCACGGCGCCATCGTCAACATCGTCGACATCCATGCCGAACGCCCGATGCAGGGGCACCTGCTGTACAGCGTCGCCAAGGCCGGACTGGTCTCGCTGACGAAGGGCCTGGCGCAGGAGATGGCGCCACAGGTGCGCGTCAACGCCGTCGCACCCGGCGTCATCATCTGGCCGGAAGGCGGAGACTGGGACGACGCCGAGCGCCGCCGCAAGATCGTCGCGCATACCTTGTTGAAGCGCGAGGGCGAACCCGACGACATCGCGCGCACCGTGCAATTCCTGCTGGCCGACTCGCCCTACATCACCGGACAGGTGATCGCCGTGGACGGCGGCCGCTCCGTCAACATCTGAAAAAAAACATGAACGACAACACCCAGCCCATCCATTTCGAGCATCATTCCACGAACTTCAACCGCCTCAAGGGGCGGCTGGAACACATGGTCGGCAAGGCCATCGGCGACTTCAACATGATCGAGGAGGGCGACACCGTGATGGTGTGCCTGTCCGGCGGCAAGGACTCCTACACGCTGCTCGACATCCTGCGCACCCTGCAGAAGCGCGCGCCGATCGACTTCAAGCTGGTGGCGATGAACCTGGACCAGAAGCAGCCCGGCTTCCCCGCCGACGTGCTGCCGAACTACCTGAAGGGCATCGGCATCGAGCACCACATCGAGACGCAGGACACCTACTCCATCGTCAAGGAGAAGATTCCCGAGGGCAAGACCACCTGCTCGCTGTGCTCGCGCCTGCGCCGCGGCATCATCTACAAGGTCGCGGGCGAGCTGGGCGCGAACAAGATCGCGCTGGGCCACCACCGCGACGACATGGTGGAGACGCTGTTCCTCAACATGTTCTTCGGCGGCAAGCTGAAGGCGATGCCGCCCAAGCTGGTCACCGACAAGGGCGACCATGTGGTGATCCGCCCGCTGGCCTACTGCGCCGAGAAGGACATCGCCCGCTATGCGCGCGGCATGGAGTTCCCCATCATCCCGTGCAACCTGTGCGGCTCGCAGGAGAACCTGCAGCGCCAGAACATCAAGGAGATGCTGCACCAATGGGAGCGCCAGTATCCGGGGCGCACCCAGACGATCTTTACCGCGATGCAGAACGTCAAGCCGTCGCACCTGCTGGACGGCGGCCTGTTCGATTTCAGGAGCATCAAGGTCGGCGATGCGGTCGCCGAAGGGGACATCGCCTTCGACATGGCCGAATAACCCATCGCCAGCCCCGGGCTGGAAGTCCGCCGATATGGCGACCTCCACGGCCCGGAGCAAAACGGCTGTTGCCCAACTCCCTATTTTTATGGATAATGCGCGCCCACTATGAGTGCGTACACCCGCCGCACCGAACCCTAAAGGAAAGAAAATGAAAGCAGACATCCACCCGAATTACCAGGAAATCACCGTGACCTGCAGCTGCGGCAACAGCTTCAAGACCAAGTCCGTGATCGGCAAGCCGACGCTGAACGTCGAAGTTTGCTCCGAGTGCCACCCGTTCTACACCGGCACGCAGAAGATCGTCGACACCGCCGGCCGCATCGACAAGTTCCGCCAGAAATACGGCAAGGCCGCTGCGTAAGGAACTTCGCGCAGCAACTCCGCACAAAAGGCAGCGTTTGCTGCCTTTTTTGTTTGCGGCGACAATCCTTCCCTTCAACAAGTCGAACAGGTTTGCCATGCGTACTCTACTTTCTGCCCTAGCCCTCGCGCTGCTCGCCGGCTGCGCCCAGAATCCGGTTTCCGGAAAGACCGACTTCGTGATGATGTCGGAAAGCCAGGAAATCGCCGTCGGTCGCCAGGCCGACGTGCAGATCAAGCAGCAATACAAGGTTTACGAATCCAAGGCGCTGCAGGACTACGTCAACCGGATCGGCCAGAAGCTCGCGAAACAGAGCCACCGCCCCGAACTGCAATACCACTTCACCGTGCTGGACAGCCCGGAAGTCAACGCCTTCGCGCTGCCCGGCGGCTACGTCTACATCACGCGCGGCATCATGGCCTACCTCAACAGCGAGGCCGAACTGGCCGCGGTGGTGGGACACGAGATCGGGCACGTCACCGCGCGCCATGGCGTACGCCAGCAGAGCGCCGCACAGGCCGCCAACCTGGGCCTGAGCATCGCCTCGATCTTCGTGCCCGAACTCGGCTCCGCCGCGGGGCAGAACCTGACCAACGTGATCGGCGGCGCGCTGCTGTCCGGCTACGGACGCGAACACGAACTGGAGTCCGACCGCCTCGGCGCGCAATACCTGGCGCGCGCGGGCTACGACCCGCAGGCCATCATCTCCATCCTGCGCACGCTGAAGAACCAGGAATTGCGCGACATCGAGCTGGCCAAGCAGGAAGGCCGTGAGCCGCGCCGTTATTCCGGCCTGTTCGCCTCCCACCCCGACAACGACACCCGCCTGAAGGAAGTCGTAGGCGAAGCGGATGCGCTGGTTTCCGCCCACCCCTTCGAAGGCCGGGAAGAATATCTGCGCCAGATCGAGGGACTGACCTTCGGCGACAGCAGCGACCAGGGCATCGTGCGCAACAACCGTTTTTACCACGCCGATCTCGGCATCGCGCTCGCGTTCCCTGAAACCTGGCAGGTGCACAACCTGCCGGATGCGCTGGTCGCGGTCAGCCCCAGGGGCGAGGCGATGATGCAGTTGAAGCTGGACCAGAAGCCCCAGGGCACCCCGGCCGAATACGCGCGGCGCATGGTGGGCCACGGCGCGCAGACCACCACGCTGGATCTGGCCGGGCTGCCCGCCGCGACCTTCGAATTGCCCAACGTGATGGGCGGCGTGATCTACCACGACAAGAAAGCCTATATCCTGCAGGCGAAGGCCAAGGAGCGCGGCGGCCTCGGAGCGCATCGCAATGCGATCTTCGACACGGTGCGCAGCTTCCACGCCATCACCCCGGAAGAACGCAAGCTGGTCAAGCCGCTCGGCATCCGCGTCATTACCGCGCGCGCCGGCGACACCTATGCAAGGCTGGCCCAAGGCTCGCCGCTGGGCAAGTCCGCAGAAAGCTACCTGCGCCTGATCAACGCCCAGTACCCCGAAGGCGAACCGCGCCCGGGGCAGGCGATCAAGATCGTGGAATAAGCGCTTGTACTTCATCAAGCCGACCGATCCCCACCCGATCACCCCAGCCAAGGCGGTGCTGCTCGCGCTGCTGATCCTGGCCTGGGTCTTCACCGGGCTGGTCGGCCACGACCCGTGGAAGCCGGACGAAGCGACCGGTTTCGGCATCGTCTACTCGATGCTGCAAAGCGGCGACTGGCTGGTGCCCACGCTGGTCGGCGAACCCTACCTCTACAATCCGCCGCTGTATTACTGGACCGCCGCGCTGTCCGCCAAGCTGTTCGCGCCGCTGCTGCCGCTGCACGACGGCGCGCGACTGGCCAGCGGCTTCTACATCGGGCTCACCCTGCTGTTCCTCGGCCTCGCCGGACGCAAGCTGTACGGCGAGAACCGCGGCTGGGCGACGGCCATCATCCTGATCGGCTGCGTCGGCATGATGGTGCGCGGCCACCAGGTCATCACCGACCTCGGCCTGCTGGCCGGCTGCGCGATGATGTTGTTCGGCTTCTCGCTGAGCCAGGAGCGCGCGGTGCGCGCCGGCGTCTGGATCGGCCTCGGCGTCGGCATCGGCTTCATGTCCAAGGGCTTCATCGCGCCGGCGCTGTTCGCGCTGATCGCCGCCCTGCTGCCCATCCTGTTCAGCCAGTGGCGCGAGCGTCGCTACTTCAACAGCCTCGCGGTCGCCGCGCTGTGCGCCTTGCCCTGGCTGGCAATCTGGCCGCTGCTGCTGTACCGGCATTCCCCGCAACTGTTCGCCGACTGGGCCTGGACCCACAACATCGGCCATTGGCTGGACTACGCGGCGCAAGGCCCGGGCAAGGACTCGCTCTACTACCTGAAGAACCTGGCGTGGCTGGCCTGGCCGGCCTTCCCGCTGGCCGCCTGGGCGATATGGCAGTCGCGCCGCCGCCTCGGGCTGCGCGACGACCTGCAACTGCCGCTGGTCGCCTTCGGCGTGATGTTCGTCACGCTGAGCTTCGTGCCCAACATCAAGGAGGCGTTCGCGCTGCCGATGCTGCTGCCGCTCGCACTGCTCGCCGCCGCGTCGCTGTCGTCGCTGAAGCGCGGCGCGGCCAACGCGCTGGACTGGTTCGGCCTGATGACCTTCGCGCTGGTCGCCATCGCAATGTGGTGGGGCTGGGCCGGCCTGCTGCTGGACAACCACGCGAAGATCACCCGCTGGCTGAAAGACTACCAGCCCGGCTACGAACCCGCGTTCGAGGCCTGGCCGTTCTGGATCGCCGTCGCCGCCACCGTGCTGTGGCTGGTGCTGGTGTGGCGCGTCGGCCGCTCGATGCGCCGCGCCGTCACCAACTGGGCCGCCGGCATCACGCTGACCTGGGTACTGGCGATGACGCTGTGGCTGCCCTGGCTGGACAGCGGCAAGAGCTACCGCAGCATGGTCGCATCGCTGCAACACTCCATGCCGAAACACTACCGCTGCGTCGGCTACGACTACCTCGGCGACGGCCAGCGCGCGATGCTGCACTACTTCGGCGGCATCGTCACCCGCGCCGACCGCAAGGAACGCTGCGACCTGCGCCTGATCCAGGGCGACCGGCTATCGAAGCCGCTGCTGGACGAGACGCGCTGGGAGAAAATATGGGAAGGCAGCCGCAAGGGGGACAAGGGGGAGCATTACCGGCTGTATCGGCGGATTCCGTAGTTTCGTAGGTTGGGTGGAGCGCAGCGCGTAACCCGACATCAAAACCAAAACCGCGGGGTGCGGCCCCGCACGCCGATTACTTTCTTTACTCGTGTAAAGAAAGTAATCAAAGAAAGCACGCCCCGGTTTGCCGCCCGCTGCGCGGGTTCCCTGCGTTGCTCGACTGGTCAGGCGGCTGCGGAACTCGCGCTACGCGCTCAGACAGTCCTCGCCGACATCCCCTGACCAGCCTGCGCTACTCGGCGGCGCACAGGGGAGGAAATTCAAAACCGAACCCCAAAATCAGCGAGGAGGGCAACGCCCTCCTCGCTCAACAACAAAAAGCAATCGTGCGCAAAGCGCACACAAAACCGCCTTGCTTTTCTTTCCCCTGTGCGCCGCCGAGTAGCGCAGACCAGACAGGGGCAGTCCGACGAATATGTTTGAGCACGTGGCCGCGTAGCGGATCGTGCGAGTTTATGAGGAGGCCTGTCTGGTTGAGCAACGCAGGGAACCGCGTAGCGGCGGCAAACCGGGGTCGCCTTTTCTTTGGTTACTTTCTTTTGGCGAAACAAAAGAAAGTAACTTGCTGCCGGGCAACCCCCGGCGGTTTTCGATGGGTATCGCTACGCTCAACCGTGCGTGTGTTGTTGGGGCTTTAGCCCCTTACAACCACGGCCTACCCCTTGTGGGTACATCCTACACTTGCTCACCGCCAAGGATGTTACGTAGTTCACGCTCAAGGGCTGTACGAGCAGAAGGCACCTCCTTCTCGAAGTATTCCCAAGCTTCCGTCCATGCATTGTGTTTCTTTTCGAGCGATTCTGGCGACATATCTGCATCATCGTAACGAACGTAAACCCCGAACCCAATTGCCTTGTGTCGCATCGCTTGAACAAAGCTCTCTAGCTTCTCGCAGATGCTTTCAGGCAAATAAATTCGGTTCTTATCAAAGAAACGAAAGAAATCTGCAATAGCATTCATTGCCGTAACGTACTTTTGCTTCTTGTCTGGCTCGCCAGACCATTCCACAAGTGAAACGAAACTAGACGTATCCCAATACGCCTGCACGAGCAGACCATAAAGCTCCGCGATAACTTCTGCTCGCTTGTTATGTAGGCGAGAGAACCGAACTTGATGTTCGGTCGCTGTAATATTGAGTTGCGAGCGGAGGCGTTCCGTTTCGATGTCCGATTGTGCTTTGAGTTGGGCCTTATGAGTCTCTAACTTCTCGTCATATTCGTTCTTTATTGCGTTTTTGAGGCGCTCTGAAATCCAAGATTTGGCAAGCCATACAATGGCTGCCGCTAACAGGGAACTGATAGCAACAGACGTTATAAGTTGTATAGCGAAATCAATCACAGAATTTTCCAACACCTACCTCAGCTTCGGTGTCTCACAAACCACATCCCCATTCTGCGCCCGATTCCGCAGCGCATGATCGATCAACACCAGCGCCACCATCGCCTCGGCAATCGGCGTCGCGCGGATGCCGACGCAGGGATCATGCCGCCCTTCGGTGGAGACCTTCACCGGATTGCCGGCCTTGTCGATGGATTCGCGCTCGATGCGGATGCTCGAGGTCGGCTTGATCGCGTAGCGGGCGACAATGTCCTGTCCGGTGGAGATACCGCCGAGGACGCCGCCGGCGTTGTTCGATCTGAAGCCCTGCGGCGTGAGTTCGTCGCCGTGCTCGCTGCCGCGCTGGGTCACGCAGGCGAAGCCCGCGCCGATCTCCACGCCCTTGACCGCATTGATGCCCATCAGCGCATGCGCGATGTCGGCATCCAGCCTATCGAACACCGGCTCGCCCCAGCCGACCGGGACATTCTCCGCGACCACGGCGAGCTTCGCGCCGATGGAGTCGCCGGACTTGCGCAGCTCGTCCATGTAGTCTTCGAGCCGGCCGACGTAGCTCGCGTCGGCGACGAAGAAGCTGTTGCCCTCTTCGTTCAGCTCGGCCCAGCTCTTGAACGGAACCTCGATCTCGCCGAGCTGCGCGAGGTAGCCGCGCACCTCGATGCCGTAGCGTTCGTTCAGCCACTTCTTCGCGATCGCGCCGGCCGCGACGCGCGCCGCGGTCTCGCGCGCCGACGAGCGGCCGCCGCCGCGGTAGTCGCGGATGCCGTATTTCTGCCAGTAGGTGTAGTCGGCGTGGCCGGGGCGGAAGGTCTCGGCGATGCTGCCGTAGTCCTTGCTGCGCTGGTCTTCGTTGCGGATCAGGAGTGCTATGGGCGTGCCGGTGGTCTTGCCTTCGAACACGCCGGAGAGGATCTCGACGGTGTCGGATTCGCGGCGCTGCGTGACGTGGCGCGACGTGCCCGGCTTGCGGCGGTCGAGGTCGCGCTGGATGCAGGCCGCGGAAAGCTCCAGTCCCGGAGGGCAGCCGTCGACGATGCAGCCGATGGCCGCGCCGTGCGATTCGCCGAAGGTGGTGACGGTGAACAGGGTGCCGAAAGTGTTTCCAGACATGGTGTTATCTCGCTAAATTGATAGCGCGAGTTTAACATAGCGACCATCCGCGTTTACCCGAGAGAGCAACGATGAAAGCCATACTCGCCACCGCGCCCGGCAGCATTGAAGTCCTGCAACTGCGCGACGTCCCGAAGCCGGAACTCCCGTCCGCCTACCATATCCGCGTGAAGCTCGCGGCCGCTGGCGTGAACCCGGTGGACGCCAAGCTGCGCGCGAAGCCCGCCTACCATCCCGACAAGCTGCCGACGATCCTCGGCTGCGACGGCGCGGGCGTCGTCGAGGCGGTCGGCGACCAGGTGACGCGCTTCAAGGTAGGCGACGAGGTGTATTTCTGCAACGGTGGGATTGGTAATAATCTGGGCGGCGAGACCGGCAACTACGCCGAATACACCACGCTGCACGAGGAATACTGCGCGGCCAAGCCCGCGAACCTCGGCCTGCAGGATGCCGCCGCACTGCCGCTGGTGCTGCTCACCGCCTGGGAGGCGCTGGTCGAGCGCGCGGAATTGCAGTCCGGGCAGACGATACTCGTCCATGCCGCCGCGGGCGGCGTCGGACACATCGCGCTGCAGCTCGCGCGCCACCTCGGCGCGCGCGTCGCCGTCACGGTCAGCGGCGGCGAGAAGGCCGAGCTGGCGCGCAACCTCGGCGCGGAGAAGATCATCGACTACCGCGAGCAGGATTTCGTGCAGGAGACGCTGGCCTGGACCAACGGCAAGGGCGCCGACGTGGTGTTCGACACCGTCGGCGGCGAGACCTACATACGTTCGCTGAACGCCGCGCGCATCGGCGGCAAGGTCGTCAGCGTGCTCGCGACGCCGCTCTCCGCGGCCGACGTGCAGCTCGCGCGAATGCGCAACCTCAGCTTGGGCTTCGAACTGATGCTCACGCCGCAGGCGCTGAACCTGCACGACGAGCGGGTGCGCCAGCGAAAAATACTGGAGGAAGGTGCGAAGCTGGTCGAGGCCGGCCAGCTCCGCGCGCTGGTCACGCACAGGCTGCCGCTGGAGCAAGCCGCCGAGGCGCACCGACTGATCGAGGCCGGGCACACCACCGGCAAGATCGTGCTGACGATGGACTGACGTGTACATCGACACCCACTGCCATCTCGATGCCGCCGAATTCGGCGACGCCCAGGCCGGCATCGTTCAGGCAGCCAAGGCTGCCGGCGTGAGCCGCATCGTCGTGCCCTCGGTCGCGCGCGAGAACTTCGGCATCGTGCGCGAGCTTTGCGAGAGATACCCGGGCTGCGCGCCCGCCTGGGGCATCCATCCGATGTATACCGACGGCGCGCATCCGGACGATCTCGCCTTACTGCGCGAATACCTGGCGCGGCCGGACGCCGTCGCGGTCGGCGAAATCGGGCTGGATTTCTTCATCGACCATTACGACCGCGCGCGGCAGGAATTCTTCTTCGTCGAACAACTGAAGCTGGCGCAGGAGTTCGGCCTGCCGGTGCTGCTGCATATCCGCCGCGCACAGGACATCGTGCTGAAGCACCTCAGACAGCACAAGGTCACGGGCATCGCCCATGCGTTCAACGGCAGCCGCCAACAGGCGGACGAGTTCATCAAGCTGGGCTTCAAGCTGGGTTTCGGCGGCGCGATGACCTACTCTCGTGCAACCAAGCTGCGCGAGTTCGCGGCAACCTTGCCGCCGGAATCCATCGTTCTGGAGACCGACGCGCCGGACATTCCGCCGGACTTCCTGGAACGCGGCCAGCCGAACAGGCCGGAGTACATCCCTCGCATCGCGCATACGCTCGCCGAGTTGCGTGGCATAAGCGTCGAGGAAGTTGCGCGCATCACCACGGAGAATGTATCTTCCGCGCTCCCCAAACTCCGCACGGCAGACTGAGATGCACCACCATCCGCTCGACGACGAACACGACCGCCGCTTCGGCGGGCTGGACCGGCTGTACGGCGAGGGTTCGCGCCTCGCGCTGCACCGTGCCCGCGTCGCGGTGGTCGGCGTCGGCGGCGTCGGCTCCTGGACGGTGGAGGCGCTGGCGCGCAGCGGCGTGGGCAAGCTGACGCTGATCGACTTCGACCACGTTGCGGTGTCCAACGTCAACCGGCAGATCCAGGCGCTGAGCAGCACGCTGGGCGAGGCGAAGATTTCGGCGCTGGAATCGCGCATCCGCGACATCAACCCGGACTGCCGGGTGACGCTCGTGGACGATTTCCTGACGACGGAAAACATGGCGCAACTGATCGCGCCGGAATCGTTCGACGCGGTGATCGACGCCTGCGACGAGGCGAAGGTGAAGGCCGCGCTGATCGTCCATGCGCGCTTCAACAAGATCCCGCTGGTGGTGTGCGGCGCGGCCGGCGGCAAGCGCGACCCGCTGAAGCTGCGCTGCGACGACCTCGGCCGGGTCACGCAGGATGCCTTGCTGTCGCGGATACGCAACATGCTGCGCAAGGACTACAACATCCAGCCGAAAAAGAACGGCAAGTTCGGCGCGGCCTGCGTATATCTCGAAGAGCCGTCGAAGCGCAGCACCTCCTGCAACGCGGGCGACCTGAGCTGTTCCGGCTACGGCTCGTCGGTGACAGTCACCGCGGCGATGGGCTTCGCCGCCGCGGCTTGGTGTATCGAGCGCATCGTCGCCGCAGCGCCGGAATAAGTCACACCACTTCCCATTCCTCTACGCCGCCTTCGACCACCGCGAACAGCGGATGCGCGCGCGGCGCTTCCATGCCGGCGATGCGTTCTAGGGCAGCCACATCGCGCACCTTCAGCTTGGCCTTGAGATGCGCGAATTCGTAGGCGAGCTGGCCGTCGGTGACCTCGACAAGCGGCGCATCGGCATCGCAGATTATTTTCCCGGCGTCGAAGTTATAGCCGCGCCGCCTGGCTTCGAGCTCCACCTCGCGCAAGTAGGCGCCGATCGCAGCGAGCGGATCCGGCTGGCGCTTGAAGCGGTCGAGCTGGGGATGGTTGCGGTAGCCCTTCGTGTTGCCGGCCAGCACCTTCTGCGCGAGCAGCGTTTCTCGCCACAGCGCGACCAGCCCCTTGGCGTCCAGCAACCCGGGATGCAGCGACCAGAGGCGCATTATTTCAGCCAGCCCTTGCGGTGGAAGAACCAGAACGGCACCGCCACCGACAGCCCCATCAGCAGCAACGCAAACGGATAGCCCAGCTTCCAGCCCAGTTCCGGCATGTGCTCGAAGTTCATGCCGTAGATCGACGCGATCAGCGTGGGCGGCAACAGGCCCACCGACGCGACCGAGAACAGCCGCACGATCTTGTTCTGGTTGATGTTGATGAAGCCGACCGTCGCGTCCATCAGGAAATTGATCTTGTCGAACAGGAACGCGGTGTGGCCGTCGAGCGACTCGATGTCGTGCTGGATCTGGCTCACTTCCGCGACCTGTCCCGCCGTGAGCCGCTTGCTGCGCAACAGGAAGGACAGGGCGCGCTGGGTGTCCATCACGTTGCGGCGGATGCGGCCGTTGACGTGCTCGGCATGGGCAATTTCGGCCAGCGCCGCGCTTGCCTGCTTGTCGCTCAGCGACTTGCCCAGCACATGCCGGCTCACGTTGCTGAGGTCGGCGTATACCTCTTCCAGCGCATCGGCAGAGAACTCCACGTCCATGCCGTACAGGTCGATCAGCACGTCGCGGCAGTCCTCGATGCGCCCGGATTCGGCGGTCTTCCGTATCCGCAGCAGGCGGAATATCGGCAGGTCGTCGGCATGGATGCTGATCAGCGTCTCGCCTTTCAGCACGAACGCCACCGCCACGCTGCGGGCATGGCTCTCGGTGCCCGACAGGAAGTCGGAGCGCAGGTGCAGGCTGCCTTCGTGTTCGTAGAATCGCGCGCTGGCCTCGATGTCGCGCAGGTGCTCCGGCTTGGGCAGCGTCAGCGAACAGGACTGCTCCAGCCAGAGCCGCTCCGCCTCGGTCGGCGCGACCGCGTCTATCCAGACCGGCAGGCCGCGACAGGGCGAGCCTTCCTCGAAATCGATGCGATTCAGGCGGCCGTCGTCGAGCGTGAAGGCATGCAACATGTTTTCACCCCGCGCGGTTGCGCATGTGGTCGGCCACCTTGGCGAAGGCCATGGAAAGCTCGCGGCGCAGGGCCTCGTCCTCGACGACGTCGTTCAGCGCCTGATCCATGCACAGCAGCCACTGCTCGCGCTCGGATTCGCCGATCGCAAACGGAAAGTGGCGGCGGCGCAGGAAGGGTTCGCCGAATTCCTGCACGAACAGCTGCGGCCCGCCCATCCAGCCGGAGAGGAATTTGAACAGTTTGTCTGCCGAGCCGTCCAGGCTTTCCGCATGCATCTTGCGGATGCCGTAGGCCTCCGGCAGCTCGTCCATCAGCTCGTAGAAACGCCGCACCAGCGCGCGCACCTTCTCCTCGCCGCCGATGCGCTCGTAATGGGTGTGTTGCGGGAGCTGCGTCGTCATTGGCATGCCTGCCCAGCCAGTTCGTCGCTCGCCGCCTCACGAACGGGAGGCGCAAGCTCTGCGGCGGCCTGGTATTCCGCGCATTCCCCGCTCCGGTTGACGTCCATGACGGTCAGGTGCGCCGTGCAAGCCACCTTGCCGGCGTCATGCCTGAGCGCAATCGTCCGGACGCAATTGCCGCAGGCCGGATGCCCGTGCAATCCCTTGGGGTGTTTGGCTTGCCTCATTTCGATGAATCCCGCTTTGACAGTTGAGGGGATCGTGACCAATCGCGCACGACATCCCCGGCCGGAATCATATCACCGCCGGCCCGACCCAGCGGGAAGCGCGCCAGCGTTTCGTAACGCGCTCCCCGCTCGTCGCGCAGCGACTGCACCAGCGCGAATTCCCGCGCGAGCCATTCCACCGGCGGCAAATCCGGCAGCGGGGCGTCGGTCCAGTGCGCGTTGCGCAACAGGGTGACATGGGGCTTCCATGCGCGCCGGTCGAAACGGAACCGATGCCTGTCCAGGCTGCACTCCAGCCGCTCGACCAGCAGCGCAAGGGGATCGGGAACCGTCGACGGCGACGCATAAGCGATGTGGTTATGCCCCCAGTAACGCGCCCTGTCCAGGCGCAGCACGAAGCCTTCGCCCCCGGCCTCAACCTCCTGCGCCGCCAGCTTCAGCGCCTCCAGCCGCTGCGCCGCCACATCGCCGAGGAAAACCAGCGTCGCATGCAGCGTGTCGGCGCGCATCGCCCGACCGCCGCACAGCTTGCGCAGCGGCGGCTGCCAGGCCGCCAGCGCGGCGCGCTCCGCCGCATTCGGCCAGAGCGCGAAGAACACCCGAACGGAAGAAGACGTATCGCCCATATGCGCAGATTACACCACACTCAGTGACATCGAATTTGCCCGGGGGAATAGGCTGGTGTAAGGTACGCCGACCAAGACCGCGCGACGAGGCCAAGAATGACCGCCCTGCGTATCGCCCTCATCTACCTGCTGTTCGGAGCGCTGTGGATTTATCTCAGCGATATTTTCCTGGGCAACCAGATCACCGACCCCGAACTGCTCACCCAATACCAGACCTACAAGGGCTGGTTCTATGTGCTGATCACCTCGCTGCTGGCCTATCTGCTGGTGGAGCAGGCCTTGCGCCGCCAGTCGGCCGCCGAGAGCGCCCTGCGCGACAGCGAGGCGCGTTTCCACACCATCTTCGACGGCGTCAACGACATCATCCTGCTGCGCGACGCCGAGACCGGCCAAATCGCCGAGGCCAACGCCAAGGCGGTCGAGCTACTCGGCTACAGCCGGGAAACGTTGCGCAAGCTCAGCATCGCCGACATCAGCGCCGACACCCCGCCCTACACCCAGAAGGATGCAATGGGCTGGCTGGAGCGCGCCAGAAACGGCGAGACACCGACCTTCGAATGGCACGCCAGGCGGCGCGACGGCGGCCTGTTCTGGCTGGAGGTGAGCCTGCGCAAGACCGAGATCGGCGGCAAGGCCTACATCCTGTCGCTGGGGCGCGACATCACTGCGCGCAAGCAATCCGAGGCCGCGCTGCAGGAAAGCAGGGGGCAGTTGCGCGCCTTCTTCGACAATGCCCAGGCCATCGTCTGGCTCAAGGATCTCGACGGCCGCTTCCTGATGGTAAACCGCTATACCGAACAGCTGCTCGGCCGGCCGCGCGAGCAGTTGCTGGGCAGCACCGTGGCGGAGATCTTCCCGCAGGCCGATGCCGAGGCATTCTCCGGCAACGACCGCAAGGTGATCTATGCCGACGCGCCACTGACTTTCGACGAAACCACGCAACTGGAAAACGGGCAGCACACCTTCTTCTCGGTCAAGTTCCCGCTGCACGACGCCCACGGGAACATCCATGCGCTCGGCGCAATCTGCACCGACATCACCGACCGTAAACGGGCGGAAGAACAACTCCAGGCCGAGCACTCGCGCCTGCGCTCGCTGATCCAGACCATCCCCGAGCTGGTCTGGATGAAAGATACCGAGGGGGTTTACCGCTTGTGCAACACCGCATTCGAGCGAATGCTCGGCGCAAAGGAGGCCGACATCCAGGGCAAGACCGATTATGACTTCTTCGATACCGACCTCGCCGACTTCTTCCGCCAGAAGGACCGCGATGCGATGGCCGCCGGACAGCCCATCGTCAACGAGGAATGGGGCACCTATGCAGACACCGGCAAACGCGCGTTGTTCGAGACCACCAAGGCGCCGGTGCGCGACGAAAGCGGCCGGGTATTCGGCGTGCTGGGCATCAGCCGCGACATCACCGCCGCCCGCGCCGCGCAGGATGCGCTGCGCCAGAGCGAGGCGCTGCTCAGGCAGTCGCAGCGCGTGGCATCGGTGGGGCACTACGTCTTCAACATCCAGGCCGACAGGTGGATCAGCTCGGAAGAGCTGGACAACATATTCGGCATCGGCGCGGAATATCCCAGGAATGAGGAAGGGTGGCTGGAACTCGTGCATCCGTCGCAGCGCAACGAGATGTCCGCATACCTGAACGAGCATGTGCTGCGCGAGCGGAAAACCTTCGACAAGGAATACCGCATCGTGCGGGCGGGCGACCGGACCGAGCGCTGGGTGCACGGCTTCGGCCAGCTCGAACTGGATGCCGCCGGACGGCCGGTCAGGCTGTTCGGCGTGATCCAGGACATCACGGAACGCAAGGCGGTCGAGGCGCAGGTCGAGTATCTCGCCTATCACGACCAGCTTACCGGCCTGCCGAACCGGGTGCTGGTGCGCGACCGTTTCGAGCTGGCCGTCGCCTATGCCGCGCGCAACGGCGGCAAGGTGGCGCTGCTGTTCCTGGACCTGGACCACTTCAAGACCATCAACGATGCGCTGGGCCATGCGGTCGGCGATGCGCTGCTCAGGGAAGTCGCGGCGCGGCTGCAGATGTGCGTGCGCGACACCGACACCATCAGCCGCCAGGGCGGCGACGAATTCCTGATCGTCCTGTCGGACGTGCGCGACGCCGAATCGATCTCCGCGCTTTCCGGCAAGATGCTGGAGCAACTGTGCCAGCCGTTCCGCATCGACGGACACGATCTGTCCACTTCCGTCTCCATCGGCGCCACCGTTTACCCCGACGACGGCGAGAACTTCGACACGCTGCTGAAAAAGGCCGACACGGCGATGTACCACGCCAAGGAGGCGGGGCGCAACGCCTGCTATTTCTTCAACCCGCAGATGAACCTCGAAGCGGACGAGCGCCTGAACATGCGCAACCGCCTGAGCCTCGCGCTGGAGCGCGGCGAATTCGCCGTCCACTACCAGCCCCAGGTCGACCTGGCCAGCGGCGCATTGACGGGGGCCGAGGCCCTGCTGCGCTGGAACCAGCCGGAGCTCGGCCCGATCCCGCCGGCGCGCTTCATCCCCGTCGCCGAGGACAGCGGGCTGATCGTGCCGATAGGCGAATGGGTGCTGCGCGAGGCCTGCCGCCAGGCGGTGGAATGGCAGAAATCCGGCCTGAGCGACTTCACGATGGCGGTCAATCTCTCCGCGGTGCAGTTCAAGCGCGGAGACCTGGAGCAGGTCGTGATCGCCGCGCTCACCGAATCCGGCCTGGAGCCGCCGTTCCTCGAACTGGAGCTGACCGAATCCATCCTGATCCGCGACACCGAGAACGTGCTGCAGACGGTGCAGCGGCTCAAGCTGCTGGGCGTCAAACTGTCCATCGACGATTTCGGCACCGGCTACTCCAGCCTGGCCTACCTGAGCCGGTTTGCCGTGGACAAGGTCAAGATCGACCAGTCCTTCGTGCGCGGCCTGACCACCAGCCCCGGGGACGCAGCCATCGTCCGCGCCATCATCCAGATGGCGCGCAGCATGGGGCTGCGCACCATCGCCGAAGGCGTGGAGGAGCAGCACCTGTACGACTACCTGCGCGCCCACCATTGCGACGAGGCACAGGGCTACCACATCGGCCGCCCGATGCCGGCGGAACAGTTCGCCGCCCATGTCGCCGAAAACCATCCGGGACAGTACCGCTCCCGATAGCCCGCTCCCCGCAATTCGGACTGCCGTGCCGGGATGCCCTGTTCCTCGCAGGGTCGAGAAACAGGGCGGGTTGCGGTAGAATGCGCCCCTCGTTTAGCAGAGTTCACCATGACGGCACGTTTGCGCGAAATCCCCTACAACTACACTTCATTCTCCGATCGCGAGATCGTGTTGCGCCTGCTCGGCGGCGAAGCATGGGACATCATCAACACGCTGCGCGAGGAACGCCGCACCGGCCGCTCGGCGCAGATGCTGTACGAGGTGCTGGGCGACATCTGGGTGCTCACGCGCAACCCCTACCTGGAAGACGACCTGCTCGCCAACCGCAAGCGGCGCGAAGCGCTGGTCGGCGCGTTGCGCCACCGGCTGAACGCGATCGAGGAACGCAGAGGGGACAACCAGAAGGTGAAGCGCCTGCTTGAACTGGCCTCCGCCGCGGTAGACCGTTTCGCCGCCGAATTCGAACACACGCTGAAACTGCGCCGCCGCGCGCTGCGGGTGCTCTCCCGCATCACCAATCGCGATAACATCAAGTTCGACGGACTGGCGCGCGTGACCCACGTCACCGACGCGACCGACTGGCGCGTGGAATATCCCTTCGTGGTGCTCACGCCTGACACCGAGGATGAGGTCGCGCCGCTGGTGCGCGCCTGCATCGAACTCGAACTGACCATCATCCCGCGCGGCGGCGGCACCGGCTATACCGGCGGCGCGGTGCCGCTGACCAAGTACTCCGCGGTCATCAACACCGAGAAGCTGGATGCGCTGTCGCCGGTCCAGCATCTGACCTTGCCTGGCCTTTCCGAACCCTGCGCCACGATACATTGCGGCGCAGGCGTGGTGACGCGGCGCGTGATGGAAGCGGCGGAAGCCAGCGGGCTGGTATTCGCGGTGGACCCGACCTCGGCGGACGCCTCCTGCATCGGCGGCAACGTGGCGATGAACGCCGGCGGCAAGAAGGCCGTGCTGTGGGGTACTGCGCTGGACAATCTCGCCTCGTGGAAGATGGTCACGCCGGACGGCCTGTGGATGGTCGTCGAGCGCCTCGACCACAACCTCGGCAAGATCCACGACACCGAGGCCGCGCATTTCCGCATCAGCCGCTTCGAGGCGGACGGCAAAACGCCGCACGGCGAACCCGAAATCCTGACCATACCCGGCGGCGCGTTCCGCAAGGCGGGGCTAGGCAAGGACGTGACCGACAAGTTCCTGTCCGGCCTGCCCGGCATCCAGAAGGAAGGCTGCGACGGCATCGTCACCTCGGCGCGTTTCCTGTTGCACCGCGCCCACGCGCACACCCGCACGGTGTGCCTGGAATTCTTCGGCCAGGTGCGCGAGGCGGTGCCCGCGATCGTCGAGATCACCACGCTGCTGAACAATCGCACCGGCTCCCCGGTATTACTCGCGGGGCTGGAACACCTCGACGAGCGCTACCTGAAGGCGGTCGGCTACGCTACCAAGTCGAAGCGGGGCACGCGGCCGAAGATGGTGCTAGTCGCCGACGTGGTCAGCGACGACGCCGACGCCGCGGGAAAGGCCGCCTCCGAGATCGTGCGGCTGGCAAACCTGCGCAGCGGCGAGGGCTTCGTCGCGGTGTCCGCCGAAGCGCGCAAGAAATTCTGGCTGGACCGCGCGCGCACCGCGGCCATCGCCAAGCACACCAACGCGTTCAAGATCAACGAGGACGTGGTGATCCCGCTGCCGCGCATGGGCGACTACTGCGACGGCGTGGAACGCATCAACATCGAACTGTCGCTGAAGAACAAGCTCAAGCTGCTGGATGCTCTGGACGAATTCTTCGCCGGCGAACTGCCGTTGCGCTACCAGGACGACGAACAACTGGGCGACGCGGAACTGCTCGGCAACCGCCCGCAGGCCGCGCAGGAATTGCTCGCCGGGGTGCGCGCCCGCTGGCAGTGGCTGCTGGACAACCTGGACGCGCCGCTTGAGGGCGGCATGTACGCACCGGAGGACAGGCAGGATGCGGTGACCGTGTTCGACGCCGTACAGCGCCACCTGCTGCGCGCCTCGTGGAAGCGTGAGCTGCTCGACCCGCTGCGCCAGATGTTCAGCGGCAGCACCTACCAGCCGGTGCTAGACCGCTGCAAGGCGATCCACCAGGGCGTGCTGAAGAGCCGCGTGTTCGTCGCGCTGCACATGCATGCAGGCGACGGCAACGTGCACACCAACATCCCGGTGAACTCGGACGACTACGGGATGCTGCAGCAGGCTTACGACGCGGTGGACCGCATCATGCGGCTGGCGAAAGACCTGGGCGGGGTAATCTCGGGCGAGCACGGCATCGGCATCACCAAGTACGACTTTCTGGAACCGGCAGAGCTGGCGCCGTTCGCCGAGTACAAGCGCCGCATCGATCCCGACGGGCGTTTCAACAAGGGCAAGCTGCTCGCGGGCAGCAACCTCGACCGCGCCTACACGCCCAGTTTCAACCTGATGGAGCTGGAGAGCCTGATCCTGGAAAAGAGCGAACTGTCCGAGATCGCCGACTCGATCAAGGATTGTTTGCGCTGCGGCAAGTGCAAGCCGGTGTGCAGCACCCATGTGCCGCGCGCCAACCTGCTGTATTCGCCGCGCAACAAGATCCTGGGCGCCTCGCTGCTGATCGAGGCCTTCCTGTACGAGGAGCAGACCCGGCGCGGCATTTCCATTGCGCATTTCGACGAATTCGGCGACGTGGCCGACCACTGCACGGTGTGCCACCGCTGCGTGAAACCTTGCCCGGTGAACATCGATTTCGGCGACGTGTCGATGGCGATGCGCAACTTCCTGCGCAAGCAGGGCAAGAAGAAGTTCAATCCCGGCACCGCCGCGGCGATGGCCTTCCTGAACGCGACCGATCCCGCCACGATCAAGGCGATCCGCAAGGTAATGATCGAATGGGGCTACAAGGGCCAGCGGCTCGGCCATCAGCTGGCCAAGCGCTTCGGGCTGATCGGCGACCAGACCCGGCGACCGCCCGCGACGCTGGGCCGCGCGACCATCAAAGCTCAGGTGATCCACATCCTGAACAAGCCGCTGCCCGCGAACGTGCCTTCCAGAACCTCGCGCGCGCTGCTCGACATCGAGGACAACACCATCGTCCCGGTGATCCGCGACCCGCGCAAGGCGGGCGAGGAATCGGAAGCGGTGTTCTACTTTCCAGGCTGCGGGTCGGAGCGCCTGTTCGGCCAGGTCGGGCTTGCCACGCAGGCAATGCTGTTCGATCTCGGTGCGACCACGGTACTGCCGCCGGGTTACCTGTGCTGCGGCTACCCGCAGAACTCCGCCGGTCAGGGCGACAAGGCGGCGAAGATCGCCACCGACAACCGCGTGCTGTTCCACCGCGTGGCGAACACGCTGAACTACCTCGACATCAAGACCGTGGTGGTGTCCTGCGGCACCTGCATGGACCAGCTGCTGCAATACCAGTTCGACAAGATCTTCCCCGGCTGCCGGCTGCTGGATATCCACGAATACCTGCTGGAACGCGGCGTGAAACTGACTACGCCGACCGGCAGGCGCTACATGTACCACGACCCCTGCCACACGCCGATGAAGACCCACCAGCCGCTGAAGGTGGTGAACGAACTGATGGCGACCGCGGTCCCGCTCAGCGACCGCTGCTGCGGCGAGTCCGGCACATTCGCGGTGACGCGACCGGACATCGCCACCCAGGTGCGCTTCCGCAAGGAAGAGGAGCTGCGCAAGGGCGCCGCGGCGTTGCGCGCGGACGGCTACGACGGCGAGGTGAAGGTGCTGACCTCCTGCCCGTCCTGCCAGCAGGGGCTGTCGCGCTACGACAGCGATTGCGACACCTCGGCGGAATACGTGGTGATCGAAATGGCGCGGCAACTGCTGGGACCGGATTGGCTGGCGGACTATCTCGCCCGGGCGAACCAGGGCGGCATCGAACGGGTGCTGCTGTGAGCCCCGCGCGCTTGACGCGCCAGCCTCCCTCATGGAAAGTAGCGGCCTGATGCCATAACAAGTAGCCATGCTGACCCTTCCGCTCGAACCCACCGACGACCGCGCCGATCCCGTATTCAAGGATGCGGAAGGGTGCGCCAAGTGGCTGGGACAACTGCAACTGACCAACCTGCAGCTGGCGCACAGCCTGCTGTACACCCAGTTGTGCGAGCTCAACCGTTTCCCGATGCGCGGCCTGGAGCGGCTCAACACGCTGGAATTGCTGCGCGAAACCGTGGGTTACGTTCAGGACGACTATGCGAAGAAGCTGATCGCCAAGCCGCTGCCGCTGAACGAAAGCGAACTGATGGTGTTCGTCGCGATCGTGCAGCTGTGGCAGGCGATGGTGCTGGGATACCAGCGCTGCCTGCAGGCCTACATCGCCGGCGACAAGCAGCTCGCGAAGCACGGCGAGTTGCTGTGCCAGCGCTGCCTGATGTACAGCGGCCTGGAAATCCTGGAGCACCTGCGCACCGGCTACGAATTCGACACCAAGCTGTGGCATCAGCTGCACGCGCTGTATGCCTTCGCCGAGGAACAGGGCTTCCAGGCGAACGAGGTCTCCGACCCGCTGAACGCGAAGTTCCCGCGCAGCAGCTGCCGCAGCATCTACGTCAAGACGCTGCTGTCGTGCTATGCCCGTCCGGCCGAACTGACCCGATCGCAACTGCAGCTGCTGGACAACTGGCTGACGCAATGGAGCGGAACCGTGACCGTGGAGCGCAGCTACACCGTCAGCAAGGGCGACGCCCAACCGCTCGCCGTCGACCTGGCCAGCACGCGCGGCCTGCATCCGGTCGCCCACAGCACCCACAGCGAATCGATGCGCTACCTGGCGATGGTGCCGCTGTCCAAGCTGCTGCGCGTCAAGACCGTGCTGCTGCAGCAAGGCCAGACACCCCGCCAGGTCAACCTGTGCGAACACTGCAATGCGAGCGATTGCATCGAATTCCTGACCTTTCTGCACCTGTGCTGGTGCGAGAACCACAACACCCGTTTCGGCGAGCGGCGCCCGGTCGCCCAGCACGCCCAGATTTGCTACAAGATGGACGGCATCTACGCCCACCTGTCGGGCAGGCCGTTCAAACAGCCGGGCCGGGACAGCACGGTCAGCCAGGCGGGACGGCGGCAGATCGAGGCGTTCGGCCGCGTGCTGCAGGATGCGCACAACAAGGAATTGCTGGAGATGGGCTTCCCGCTGGAAACCTGGCAATTCGAGAACGAGAGCATCTCCGGCGCGCGGCTGACGCGCGAGGACACCTTCGGCGGCAGGCTGAGCTACAACCAGCTGCTCGGCCTGCGCCCCAGCGACGCCGAGACGCTGATGCTGGCCGCGGTAGCCTGGGCGAACGTCACCCGCGACGGCAAGCTGCAGATCGGGGTGCGCTACCTGCCGGGTGCGGCCGAGCCGGTCAGCATGAAGGCCTCCGGCATCAACCCGACGGTATCCGGCCGCTATGTGCCGGCATTCATCCTGCCGGCGATACCCGCGATGAAGATCCCTTCCAGCCTGATCATCCCGCGCGACTGGTTCCAGGCGGACCGCGTCGTCGAGATATTTCACCCGAACGGCGAGACCCAGGAATTCAAGATGGGCTTCAGCGTCGAGCGCGGCCTGGATTACGAGCGCGTCAGTTACTCACTGCTGTAATTCCCGCGGGGATGCGGCGCTCCCTGGCCGACGTCCCGCAACCCGGTACATATCCTGCCGGGACATCACCCTAGGTGAGCGTCCCTATTTTTTTCGCTCCGCTACGCCGTCAGAATACGTCCAGAGATGTGGCGGCGGGAATGCCGCCCCTCCGGCCTCTCGGCCAGAAAGGAGCAATACCATGACAGCAACAGCTTTTCCGGAATGCGCCCGCCCAGCGGCACATATCGACGAACGCGACCTGGAGCTGATGAACCGCATCAAGGCGGGCGACTTCGATACCAGACAGCAACTGCTCACCTGCAACCTCCTCCATGTGCTCCGCAGCAAACGGAACTACGCCAGAAGCGGAGCGGGGATTTTCGACCTGCTCAAGGCTGGCGAGCGCGGGCTGGTTCACGCGCTGGAGCATTTCGAACGGAAGGAATCGGAGCGTTTTGCGACCTATGCGGCCACATGCATACGGCGGCATATCGAACTTACGTTGAGCCAGCAGCCCCCGGCCCCCTGACCGGGCGACTGCGCCATGCCGCAGCGCCGGCATCCGGAAGCGGCTATCTCCTCCGCACCGCCCGCCCGCCCGGGAACACCAGCGAAAAAGTGCTGCCCTTGCCCTCCTCGCTTTGCACCTCCATCCTCGCCTGGTGGCGCACCGCAATATGCTTGACGATGGCCAGGCCCAGACCGGTGCCGCCGGTTTCGCGCGAGCGGCTGCGGTCCACGCGATAGAAGCGCTCGGTCAGACGCGGGAGGTGTTGCGGCGCGATGCCGATGCCGCTGTCCTGTACCGAAAACACCGGCTGCCCGCTGCGCTCTCCCCAGCGCAACAATATCTCGCCGCCATCCGGGGTGTAGCGGATCGCATTGCTGACCAGATTGCCGAATGCGCTGTGCAGTTCTTCGCGATTGCCCTCAAGGTCGATGTCGCGGGACACCTCCAGACGCAGCGTGTGGCGGCCGTTGCTGAGCGCATTTCCTTCCCGGAAAACCTCGTCCAGCAGGCCTCCCATGGCCACGTTTTCCTCGCGCAACTGGTTGTGCTCGCTTTCCAGCCGCGACAGCATCAGCAAATCCGCGACCAGGCTGTCCATGCGCCGTGTCTGCTCGGCCATCAGTTGCAGGGCACGCTGCGCATCCTCGCGGGCGATATCCGGCATGTCCTGCAGGTTCTCGACGTAGCCGTTCACCACCGTCAGCGGCGTGCGCAGTTCGTGCGAGACGTTTGCGACGAAGTCGCGGCGCATCGCCTCGATGCGCTCCAGCTGGGTGATGTCGCGACTGATCAGCAGGCGCTTGTCGCCGCCATAGGGGACAAGCTTGATCGACAGCACCATTTCGTCGTGGCGGGCCGGGGTCATCACCAGCGGCTCGCTGAAATTCGATGCTGCGAGGTACTCGATGAATTCCGGCTGCCGCACCAGGTAGGTGATGTCCTGCATGAAATCGTGCTCGATATCCAGGCCGAAATGCTGCTGAGCGAGCGGGTTGCACCATTCGATGCGGCCGGCCTCGTTCAGGATCACCACCCCCTCGGGCAGCGCGGCGGTTGCCTGCTCGATGTGCTGCAGTTCGTCCGCCAGTTCCTGCTTGGTCAGGTTGTGCTGTTTGACCATCTTGTACAGCCGCGAGAACACCTCGTCCCAGAGACCGTCGGCTTCCGGGATGGTCTCCGGCCGCGGATCGTTCAGCCACAGCCCGAGCTTGTATAGCTGGCGCGCGCGATAGGCCATCACCGCCAGCACCACCGCCAGCATGAACAGCAGCGCCGCTGTCGCGGAGAATATCCCCCAGAGAATCGCGGCGAAAATGCCGCCATACAGCACGGGCTGACTCGCCCGGAACCAGAAATCCAGCAACCTTGTCTCCCCGATGTAACTTTCCTAACCCGCCGAGAAGCGGTAGCCGCTGCCGCGCACCGTCTGGATCAGGCCGTCCTTGCCCAACGGCTCCAGCGCGGCGCGCAACCGGCGGATATGCACGTCCACCGTGCGCTCCTCGACGAACACCTGCGTCCCCCAGACCTGGTCGAGCAGCTGGGTGCGACTATACACGCGCTCGGCGTGGGTCATGAAGAAATGCAGCAGGCGGAACTCGGTCGGCCCGAGATCGATGTTCCGGCCGTCTGCGCTGACCCGGTGTGCGGCGGGCAGCAGCTCCAGCCCGCCTGCGGACACGGGCTCATCCTGCAATTGCGGGGCATGGCGGCGCAGCACCGCGCGTATCCGCGCCATCAGCTCGCGCGGAGAGAACGGCTTGGTGATGTAGTCATCCGCGCCGGACTCCAGTCCCTGTATCTTGTCGCGCTCCTCGCCGCGAGCGGTCAGCATGATGATGGGTATGTCCTTCGTCGCCGCATCGGCGCGCAACTGCTTCGCCAGCACGATGCCGCTGGTGTTCGGCAGCATCCAGTCCAGCAGGATCAGATCCGGCCTGTATGCGCGTATCTGCTGCCAGGCAACGTCTGCATCCTCGGCGCGCAGCGCATGGAAACCCGCCTGCATCACGTTGAACGCCAGCAGCTCCTGGATCGCCGGCTCGTCCTCCACGATCAAGACCTTCGCTTTCATCGCATCTCCTTTACCCATGATAGTAAGTTGCAAGGGTATGAAGGTTTTATGACAGGCGTATGACAGGAATCAGCGTTCGCTGTGACGGATGTGGTTCGACACGGGCGCGGGCTCCTGCCGCAGCAGGGAACCTATCACCATGCCGACGATACTCGCCAGGAACCCGGCGAACTGCGGAGGCAGCGCCGCCTCCGGCGCGATGAGCTCCATCGGCAGCCAGATCGCCAGCCCCAGCCCCATCGCGAGATAGGCGCCCAGCGTCGAGGCGCGCTTCCAGTAAAGGCCCGCAACCAGCGGGGTGAAGGCCAGCACCAGCGTTACCTTGTAGGCGTTCTCCACCATCTGGTGGATGCCGGTTTCCTGGTCCAGCGCCCACAGCGCATAGAGCGTGACACATATCGAGAAGACGCCCACCACCCAGCGAGTCATCGCCAGCATCTTGCGCTCCGACAGGTTACGGCGGGTGAGCCAGCCCTTGAGCACGTTCTCGGACAGCATCACCGATGGGGCCAGCAGTGTGCCGGAGGCGGTGGACATGATGACCGACAGCAGCGCGCCGTAGAAGACCACCTGGGCAAACAGCGGCAGGTGCGCCTTGACCAGCTCGGGCAGCAGCTTCTGGCTGTCCTCGGACAGCCACTGCGCGACCAGCTGAGGATCGATCAGGTTGGCCGAGTACGCCATGAACAGCGGCACCGCGGCGAACACGAAATAGGCCACGCCGCCGGCCACCGTACCCCACACCGCGACGTTCTCGTTCTTCGACGAGTTCGCGCGCTGGAACACGTCCTGCTGCGGGATGGAGCCGAAGCCCATGGTCAGCAGGCCGGAGATGAAGGCGACCATCGCCACCGCGTTCAGCTCGGGCCAGAAGTTGAATTTGTCGTTCGCCACCGCATGTTCGATCACGGGCTGAACGCCGCCGGTCATGCCGGCCAGCAGCACCGAGATATAGATCAGGCCGATCACGATCACGATCATCTGCACGAATGTGGTCAACGCCACCGACCACATGCCGCCGTACAGCGTGTAGAGCAGCACCACCGCGGCGCCGATCAGGATACCCTGCGCCTGGGTGATGGCACCGTCGGACAGCACGTCGAACACCAGGCCCAGCGCGGTGACCTGCGCCGACACCCAGCCAAGATAGGACAGCGCGATGGCGATGCCGGCGATCACCTCGACCTTGTGCCCGTAGCGCTGGCGATAGAAGTCGCCTATGGTCAGCAGGTTCATGCGGTAGAGCTTCTTCGCGAAGAACAGGCCGAACAGGATCAGGCACAGCGACGCGCCGAACGGATCGGATATCAGGCCTCCGAGATCCTCCTCCATGAAGGTGGCGGGGATGCCCAGCACGGTCTCCGCGCCGAACCAGGTGGCGAACACCATCGCCAGCACGATGTACAGCGGCAGCGAACGCCCGGCGGTGATGTAGTCGCGCGCGTTGTGCACCCGGGTGGCGGCATACATGCCGATACCGATGGACAAGATCAGGTACAGGAAGACGAAACCGGTCAGCATGACATTCTGCTCTCAGCAAATAAGAATGCCGCGAATTCTAGCAGCCCGGGCGCTCAGGGCAATCCTCCGAAATGGGGTTATTTTTCGGACAACTCGCGCAGGTCCTTGTTGAGGAAGAACGCGATCACGGTACGGATCACGACGATGCCGCCCAGCATCGCGAGCGACTCCCAGCTCGGCACGATGATGGTCTGGATGATGTCGCCGGCGAGGAAGAAGTCCAGTCCCAGCGCGGTCTTCTCGCCGATGGCAATGCGAATGTGGCTGATGGCGGCAACGGCGGGTTCGCGCATCAGCACCGCCTTGGCGCGCAGCGCCAGCCCGATCAGGCCTTCGAGCGCGCCCCACATCACCACCGCGATGCCGATTGCCTCTATCCACGGCGCGACCAGCCCGACAAATTCGATCAACAGTTCATGCATGGAAGCCTCGCCAAAACGAAACGAGCCGCCCGGTTGCTCGGACGGCTCGCTGTGCGACTACACCGGATTACAGCTCCTTGGCGTGGTTCGCCAGATAGGTGGCCACACCGTCCGTCGACGCCTTCATGCCGGCCTTGCCCTTGTTCCAGCCGGCCGGGCAGACTTCGCCGTGCTCTTCGGTGAATTGCAGCGCGTCGACCATGCGGATCATCTCGTCGATGTTGCGGCCCAGCGGCAGGTCGTTCACCACCTGATGGCGCACCTTGCCGGCGCGGTCGACCAGGAAGGAACCGCGGAACGCAACGCCGGCGGCATCGAACTCGACATCGTAGGCCTTGCAAATTTCGTGCTTCACGTCGGCGACCAGCGGGTACTGGACCTGGCCGATGCCGCCCTTCTCGACGGGGGTGTTCTTCCATGCGAGGTGGGTGAACTGCGAGTCGATCGACACGCCGATCACTTCCACATTGCGCTTCTTGAACTCGTCCAGGCGGTGATCGAACGCGATCAGTTCGGACGGGCACACGAAAGTAAAGTCCAGCGGATAGAAGAAAATGACTGCGTACTTGCCTTCAGTAAACTTGCTGAAGTTGAAGTTGGCATTAATTTCATTGTTGCCCATCACCGCTGCAGCGGTGAAATCGGGGGCTTGCTTACCGACGAGAACGGCCATCTTGATCTCCTTAAAGGATAGGTTTTTGTTGGGTCGCGCAATTTAGGCGATTTGGCTCTGCTGCGTCAACCTTGCTGACCATGTGGACTCGCCCGGGAGGCGGGACTCGGATAGCAGGAACGAAGTCAGACCAGCACGCGCAACACCAGCAGCAGCAAGGCTATGCTGCCCAGCAGCAATGCCCAGCCGACCCGCTGTGTGTGACGCATGACGAATTTCCCGACTGGATCGCGCGGAACGTCCATGAACCTGGTCGAGCGCCGCACCGACACCCAGCGGTTGGCCTGTTCCTCCAGGCCGCGCAGGACGCTGGGGCGCAGCCACAGCATCAGCCCGACGAACAGGGAAACGACTGCGCCGGTCAGCGCGGTCAGCACCAGCGCATCCAGCATGCCCTCCAGCGCCCCTGTCATGGACGGGCGGAGCGACAGATGGGAGGCCAGTCGCGGCAATGCCTGCGATTTGTCGAACAGCAGGCCGAAATACACGAAAACATAGCCGGCGCCGAGGCAGACCAGCACGCCCAGCAACCGGTGATGCCGATAGAACCATTGTTCCACGCTGATCCGGCGATCTGCCGTCCTGTCCAGGCGGCGCATCGATATCCAGCGGCTCGCGGCGCGATTCAGGCGCTCGAACCATGCCGGACGATAGATCATCAGCAACGAGACGACGACGCCCGATGCCGAACCAACCAGCAGGAAGGTCGCCAGCGAGCGCCACAGGATGATTTCAAACTCGTATTGGGAAATCATGATGACCGTGAAAAACTGAATGGCGTGACCGTCATTGTATGCCTAGAACCAGGAATAGGGTTCGACAGGCTCGAACAGCACGCCGGTCAGGCTGGCCGGCTCCTGCTGCAGCGAAGGATGGAGCGGGCGCTCGTAGTTCAGCACGACATGAAAACGCGCCCACTTCCGCCCATCCCTGGCCGGCTTGAAGTAATTGGCGCTGTTAGGCACATAGAGCAGGTTGCGCGTCTTCAGGTCAAACACCCAGCTGCCCGGTTCCACGGCGTCGGGATCCGGGTCGTAGAATTCGCCGGCATAGTTGGGCGGCTTCTTCTGCAACCAGTCCATCGGGTTCGCATAGGCCATCGCCGGAGCATCGGACGACTTGCCGCGCGTGACGATCTGGGCGTACTGCATGGTCAACGCGCTCTGCAGCGAAGCGGCCACCCCCTCCATCGCGGTCTTCTCGGCCTGCTCCTGGTAATACAGCACGCGGTCCAGGAACACGCCCGCGATCACGACGACGATGACGACGACGACGATCAGCTCGATCAGAGTGAAACCGCCGGATGATCGGGGGGGCAGCTTGCTCATCATTTGTGCATCGCCGCCCTGCCGAGATCCCACATCGGCAGGAACACGCCCAGCGCCAGTATTAGCACCATGATGCCCAGGAACACGATCAGGATGGGCTCGATCTGCGAGCTCAGCGTCTTGACCTCGTACTCGACCTCGCGCTGGTACATTTCGGCAACCTCGAACATCAACCCATCCAGATCGCCGGTCTCCTCGCCCACCGCGATCATCTGCAGCACTACCGGGTTGAACACGCCGGCGGCGACAGCGGTGCGCAATATGCTCTCGCCGCGCTCGACCCCGGCGCGCATCTCCTCGACCTTGCCTCGCATATAGGCGTTGTCCACCACCAGCGCGACCGCATCCATACCCTGCAGCACAGGCATGCCGCTCTTGAACGACAGCGCAAGGCTGCGGGCGAAGCGGGCCAGCGTGGACTTCAAGATGATCTTGCCGGCGATCGGCAGGCGGAACTTGTAGCGGTCCCAGGCGTAGCGGCCTGCCGGGGTGTTGATCCATGAGCGGAACGCGACCACCGCGCCTATCGCCGCGGCAAACAGCAGCATCCAGTAACTCACCATGAAGTCGGAAAAACCGATCAGCAGCTTGGTCATCAGCGGCAGCTCGGTCTTGAAACCGGCGAACACCTTGGCAAAGGCGGGGATCACGAACAGGTTGACGACCACGATCGCGACGCCCATTGCCATCACCACGAAGCCCGGGTAGCGCAACGCGGTCTTGATGCGCTCGTTCATCTCGCGCTCGAATTCCATGTGCTCGAACAGGCGCATGAAGGTGTCGTCCAGCATGCCGGTCATTTCGCCGACCTGCACCATGCTGAGGTAGTAAGGGAAGAACACCTCCGGGTGGCGGCGCATCGCGGAGCTCAGCTCGCGGCCGCTGTCGAGGCTTTCGCGCAAATCCTTGATCACCGCGGCAAAAGCCGGCTTCTGGGTGGATTCCTGCAGGCCGGACAGCGCGCGCAGCATCGGCACGCCGGCCTTGAGCAGGGTGTGCATCTGGCGGCTGAACAGCATCAGATCGAGCGAGTTGACCGGCTGGTCGGTGAGCCGGCGGCGCAGCCGTGCAAGCAGGCCTTCGTCCACGGTCTCGGTGGCAGCCGCGACCCTGGCACGCGACGGGACGATCTCCAGCGGCGTGATACCGTTACCCATCAGTTGCTCGGCGACCGAACCGCTGTCCTCGCCTTCCAGCGTGCCCTTCACCAGCTCGCCGGCGCGGTCGCGCCCCCTGTAGCTGAAAGCCGGCACCGTCAATCCTCGACCTGGTTGCTGATGCGCATAACTTCGGCGACCGTGGTGCGTCCCTGCCGCATCATTTCCATCGCATGGTCGAGGATGGTTTTGCCGCGCATGTGCGCGCGCGCGGCCTGCATGAACTCGACGGCGCTGTCGTGCGCGGCCGCTTCGGCCAGTTCGCGATTCATCTCCAGCATCTCGTACACGCCCATGCGCCCGTGATAGCCGGTGCCGTTGCAATACGAGCAGCCGCGGCCGCTGAGAATGCCGCTCCACTGGTCAGGCTTCACCCCCTCGGCCTGCAGCCATTCGCCTTCCTGCGGGGTCGGCTCGTAGGGTTGGGCGCAACTGCTGCAGACGCGGCGCAGCAGGCGTTGCGCGAGAATGACCTGCAGCGAGGAGGCCACCATGAAGCGCGGCACCCCCATGTCCACCAGCCGGAACAGCGTGCCGGCGGTGTCGCGGGTGTGCAGCGTGGAGAACACCAGGTGGCCGGTCATCGCGGCACGCAGGCCGATCTGCGCGGTTTCCACGTCGCGCATTTCGCCGACCAGAATCACGTCCGGGTCCTGACGCAACGCGGAGCGCAGCACCCGGGCGAAGGTCAGGTCGATCTTCTCGTTGACCTGCACCTGGTTGATGCCGGGCAGGCGGTATTCCACCGGATCCTCGACGGTGATGATCTTCTGCTCGACGGTATTGATCTCCTCCAGCGCCGCGTACAGCGTGGTGGTCTTGCCGGAACCGGTCGGGCCGGTCACCAGCACCATGCCGCTGCTGCGCCGGATAATCTCGCGGAAGCGCTTCAGCATGTCCGGCGGCATGCCCAGCTTGTCCAGGCTCACCATGCCGCTGTCCTGGCGCAGCAAGCGCATCACCACCGACTCGCCGTATTGCGTCGGACAGGTCGCGATACGCACATCCACGCCCTGGTTGCGCACCCGCACATGCAGGCGGCCGTCCTGCGGCAAGCGCTTCTCCGAAATGTCCAGCCCGGACATCAGTTTCAGGCGCAGCACCAGCGCCGGGGCGATCTTGCTGTCGGCTTCCATCTGCAGGTGCATCAGGCCGTCGATGCGGAAGCGGATGACCACGCGTGTTTCCTGCGGCTCAATGTGGATGTCGGATGCGCGTATCTGGGTGGCATCCTCGAACATGGTCTGCAGCAGCTTCACCACCGGCGCTTCCTCGGCTCCGGCGCTGCCGGCCAGCGCGCCGAAATCGACATAGCTGTCGCCCAGATCCTCGCTCAACTCCTTTGCCAAACCGGTGATCTCGTCGGTGCGGCGGTATCCGCGATCTATGCACTCCAGCAACTGGCCTTCGGTGACCACCGCGAGGTTGATGTCGCGCTTGACGATATGCGATATCTGGTCGAAGGCGGCCAGGTCGGTCGGGTCGGCCATGCCGACCTGCAGCATGCCGTTGCGCTCTTCCAGCACGATCGCGCGGAAGCGCCGCGCCTGATTCTCCGGCAGCAGTCGCACCAGGTCGTGGTTGATGTTGAAGAACTTGAGGTTGATGTAGGGAATGTTGAGCTGTTTGGCCAGCGCCTCGGATATCTGCTCCTCGGTGACCAGCTTGTTGTCGACCAGCACCCGCCCCAGCTTGCGGCCGCTGATACGCTGCTGGTCGAGCACCATCTTGAGCTGTTCCAGCGTGATGAGTTGCTGCTGCACCAGCAAATCGCCCAAGCGTATCTTTTCCGGACGCGCCATAATCCTTCCCCGAGATGAACCGTATCTGTTGCGCAAGCCGCGCAGCGCCGAACTTAGCCTTTTTTACCCATACTGACAAGCGTTACCATGTTCCACGTCATCCTCTACCAGCCCGAGATTCCACCCAACACCGGCAACGTCATCCGCCTGTGCGCCAACACCGGCAGCCGGCTGCACCTGATACGCCCGCTTGGCTTCACGCTGGAGGACAAGCAGCTGATCCGCGCCGGGCTGGACTACCACGAATTCGCCACACTCAAGGTATACGACAACCTGGACGACTGCATCGCAGCCCTCGGCGACACACGCGTGTTCGCACTCACCACCAAGGGCTCGACACCGTTCCAGAATATCGGATACCGCCCTGGCGACGCCTTCCTGTTCGGACCGGAAAGCCGCGGCCTGCCGGCCGAGGTATTGGAACGGTTCGACGCCGGCCACCGCTTGCGCCTGCCGATGCGCCCGGACAATCGCAGCCTGAACCTGTCGAACACCGTCGCGGTGACGGTATTCGAAGCCTGGCGGCAGTGCGGTTTTGCAGGCGGCGCCTAATTTTTCAGAAATATTTCCAGCAGGTCGTTCAGAAACCGCCGCCCCTGCGGCGTCGGCGCGATGCGCGATCCTTCGCGCGCCAGCAGGCCGCGCCGCTCTGCCTGCTCCAGCTCGCGGCGGATGACGAGCAGCGGCAGGCCGGCCCGCTCTTCGAACAGCGCGGCTTCGAAGCCCTGATTCAGCCGTAGCGCATTCATCATGAACTCGAACGGCAGGTCGACCGCGGCGACCTCATGCTCATCCTGCACCGGCGCATCGCGCCGCACCGCGTCGAGATAGGCCTGCGGCTGCTTGTAGCGCATCTGGCGCAGCACGCGGTCGTGGAAGCTCAGTTTGCTGTGCGCGCCCGCGCCTATGCCGAGGTAGTCGCCGAACTGCCAGTAGTTGAGGTTGTGCTTCGAACGATAGCGCGGTTTCGCAAAGGCCGAGGTCTCGTAGTGCTCGTAGCCATGCGAGGCGAGCAGTTCTTCGATGCGCTGCTGCATCTCGCTGCTCGCATCGTCGTCCGGCAGCATCGGCGGATTGCGGTGAAACAGCGTGTTCGGCTCCAGCGTAAGGTGATAGCAGGACAGATGTTGCGGCGAGAACGACAGTGCGATCCGCACGTCCTGCAACGCCTGTTCCAGCGTCTGGTTCGGCAACGCGTACATCAGGTCCAGGTTGATGTTATCGAAGTGCCGCTGCGCGATTTCGATCGCGCGCTTGGCCTCGTCGGCAGAATGGATGCGCCCCAATGCGCGCAACTTCGCGTCGTCGAGGCTCTGGACACCCAACGATAGCCGGTTCACGCCCGCTTCGCGATATGCCGCGAAGCGCTCCGCCTCGACAGTGCCGGGATTCGCCTCCAGCGTGATCTCCGCATCGCCACTCATTGGCAGCAGCATGCGCACCTGGCGCAGGATTTCTTCTACACTCTCGCCCGACAACAAACTGGGAGTGCCGCCGCCGAAGAACACGGTATAGACCTTGCGGCCCCATATCTGCGGCAGCGCCAGCTCCAGATCGCGCACCAGCGCGGCGACATATTCCTTCTCGGGAAATGCGCTCCGCGCCTCATGCGAATTGAAGTCGCAATAGGGGCACTTGCGCACGCACCAGGGGATGTGGATGTACAGCGACAGCGGCGGCATCGCCTGAAAGCTTACGGACTGCGATTTCATGCCGACGGGAATCAACGGATGGGAGGTCATGGCGCAGGCTGCGGCAAATGCGCCGACCGTGGGTCGGCGTACAAGCGGCTATATCTTCAGTTTCTCCAGCAGCACCTTCAGCGCCTTGGCGCGATGGCTGAGCTGCGCCTTTTCGTCGTGACTCAGTTCGGAGCTCATCCGATCGAGCCCCGGCAGCCAGAACAGCGGGTCGTAGCCGAAACCGCCGTCACCTCGCTCCTCGTGCGCGATCATGCCGTGCCACTCGCCCTCGGCGATCAGCGGCTGCGGGTCGTCGGCATGGCGCACCAGCACCAGCACGCAGTAGTAGTGCGCATGGCGGTCGGTCACGCCCTGCATCTCGCGCAGCAGTTTCTCGTTGTTGCGCGCATCTGACCTGGGGTTGTCTCCGGCATAGCGCGCCGAGATCACGCCGGGCAGACCGCCCAGCGCATCGACGCAGATGCCGGAATCGTCCGCCAGCGCCGGCAGGCCACTCTCCCGGCTGACGTGGCGCGCCTTCGCGAGCGCGTTCTCGACGAAAGTGCAGTGCGGCTCTTCGGCCTCGGAGATGCCGAGCTGCGCCTGCGTCAGCACCTCGATGCCGAGCGGGGCCAGCATGCGCCGGAATTCGCGCAGCTTGCCCTGGTTGTTGGAGGCGATGACCAGTTTCTGCATGGCCTATTGCGCCAGCGCCGCGCGCTGCATCTCGACCAGTTGCGCGATGCCGTTCTTCGCCAGCTCCAGCAGCGTGTCCATCTCCTCGCGCGAAAAGGGGTGGCCCTCCGCCGTGCCCTGCACCTCGACGAAGTGGCCGCTGCCCAGCATCACCACGTTCATGTCGGTGTCGCAGGCGGAGTCTTCGACGTAGTCGAGGTCGAGTACCGGCGTGCCCTCAAAGATGCCGACCGAGATCGCGGCGACGAAGTCCTTCAGCGGATTCTCCTTGACCAGCCCCTTGCTCATCAGCCCGCTCACCGCGTCGTGCAGCGCGACGAACGCGCCGGTGATGCTGGCGGTGCGGGTGCCGCCGTCGGCCTGGATCACGTCGCAGTCGAGCTGGATGGTTCGCTCGCCGAGCTTGCCGAGATCGACCACCGCACGCAGGCTGCGGCCGATCAGGCGCTGGATTTCCTGGGTGCGTCCGGACTGCTTTCCCTTGGCGGCTTCGCGCGGCATGCGGCTGCCGGTGGAACGCGGCAGCATGCCGTATTCGGCGGTGACCCAGCCCTCGCCGCTACCCTTCTTGTGCGGCGGAACCTTCTCGTCGACGCTGGCGGTGCAGATGACTTTGGTATCGCCGCACTCGATCAGCACCGAACCCTCGGCGTGCCTGGTGTAGTTGCGGGTGATGCGGATGTTGCGCAATTGATTTGCTTGTCGCTGACTCGGTCGCATGTTTGCTCCATATTTCACAATCGGGCCGCGGGGGTGCTACGCCCCCCCCTGCGGTCAATGAATTTCGAGGATGTGGCAGACCGGGGCCGCGCCCTCATGCGCGGCCTCGGCATCGCCCCAGCGCACCGCCAGGCCGGTGACGTTGTCGGCGTGTCCGCTCTCGCGCTCCAGCGCGCGCGCGACCAGTGCATCCAGCACCTCAGGAACGGTACCCGCCGAAAACGCCGCGGCCAGTTCCTCGTCGGTGAACGGCCCCCACAGGCCGTCGCTGCCGAGCAGCAGCACGTCGCCGGACTGCAACGCGAGCGGCTCGCCAGGCTCCATGTAGAACATGTCGCTCTGGCCGCCGAGACAATTGGTGATCTGGTTGCGCTGCGGATGCACGCGCGCCTCCTCCGGGGTGATGATCCCCCACTCCATCCACTGGTACACCATCGAGTGGTCGTGCGTCCTGGCCTGTATCTTGCCGTCGCGCAACAGGTACAGGCGGGAATCGCCGGCATGCCCCCAGTGCATCCTGCCGTCCTGGATCAGCGCAGCCACGCAGGTCGAGCCGGGGAAGCCGCCGGATGCCGGATTGTGGGGCATTTTCAGGATGCGCTCGTTCGCCTGGCGCATCGCCTCGCCGATGAAGTGCCCGGGGTCGGCAATGCGGGGCTGCGCGTCGCGCCCGAACAGTTCGGTAAAGGTATCGACGATCAGCCCGGCGGCCACCTCGCCGTGCAGGTGTCCGCCCATGCCGTCGGCCAGCACCAGCAGCAGCGCGTCGCCGGTGTAGGCGTAGGCGACACGATCCTGATTGTATTTGCGGTCGCCGATATGGCTGGCCTGGTGAACCGAGAACTTCATGAGCCGGTGAATGAGTGGGTGAATGCCAATCGTAATATAATGCGCGCCTCCAGCACAGTCATTTGTTTGCCCACTTCCGGAAAACCACGCCATGATCCTCAGCATGACCGGCTACGCCGCCGCCGGCGCGGAACTCGACAGCGGTTCGCTGACGCTGGAACTGCGCGCCGTCAACTCCCGCTACCTGGATATCCAGTTCCGCATACCGGACGAGCTGCGAACCTTCGAGGGCGCGATGCGCGAGGCGGTCACCGCGCAATTGCAGCGAGGCAAGGTGGAGTGCCGCGTCAACTACGCCTCCCGCAGCGCTCAGAACGGCGCCGCGCTCAACCGCGACATGCTGGAGCAACTCGCCGCCTGGAACCGAGAAATACAGGCCGTGCTGCCGGACGCCCGCTCGCTGGACGTGGCCGACGTGCTCAAATGGCAAGGCGTGCTGGAGACGCCCTCCGCCTCGGCGGACGAGCTGCGCACCGCGTTGCTCGGCCTGCTGCAGGAGGCGCTGCAGGAATTCTCGGCGTCGCGCGCCCGGGAAGGCGAGAAGCTGAAAGACTTCCTCTTGCTGCGCGTGGAAAAGATCGAGGCCTTGCGCGCAGCTGTGCTGCCGCATGTGCCGGCCACGATCGCCGCCTACGAACGAAAGCTTTCCGCGCGCCTGCGCGAGGCGCTGCAAGACGCCCCTGCCGAAGACGTTCTCGACGAACGCATCCGCCAGGAAATCACCCTGTTCGCCAGCAAGATCGACGTTGACGAGGAGCTGTCCCGCCTGGACAGCCACCTGACCGAGATGCGCCGCATCCTGGCTCAGGGCGGCGCGGTCGGCAAGCGCCTGGACTTCCTGATGCAGGAACTGAACCGCGAGGCGAACACGCTGGGCTCGAAGTCGGTCGATGCGGAAGTCTCGCGCAGCGCGATGGAAATGAAAATCCTGATCGAGCAGATGCGCGAACAAATTCAAAACCTGGAGTAAACGAAATGTCCGGAAACCTGTTCATCGTCAGCGCGCCGTCCGGCGCGGGCAAGACCAGCCTGGTGCGGGCGCTGCTCGACATCAACCCGCAAATCAACCTGTCGGTCTCCTACACCACGCGCAACCCGCGCCCCGGCGAGATCGACGGCAGGGACTACCATTTCGTCAGCCGCGAAACCTTCGTTGCGATGATGAAGAACGGCGAGTTCCTCGAGAGCGCGGAGGTCTACGGCAACCTGTACGGCACCTCGCAACGCTGGATAGCGCAGGAAATCGACAAGGGGCGCGACATCCTGCTGGAGATCGACTGGCAGGGCGCGGCCCAGGTGCGCCGCCTGTTCCCGCAGGCAATCAGCATCTTCATCCTGCCGCCCTCGCTGGAGGCGCTGGAGCAGCGCCTGAAGGGCCGCGGCAAGGACAACGACGAGGTGATCGCCCGGCGCATGGCCGCGGTGCGCGACGACGTCGCCCATGTCGCCGAATTCGACTATGTTATTATCAACGACAACCTGAACGAGGCGTTGCGCGAGCTCAACTCGGTGGCGATCGCCGCCAGGGTGCGCGGTTCGGCGCAACTGTCCCGTCACCAGGGATTGATCAACCAGTTACAGCATCCGGAGTAAAAATCATGGCCCGTATCACCGTCGAGGAATGCCTCACCCAGATCCCCAACCGTTTCGAGCTGACCCTGTCCGCCGCCTACCGCGCGCGCCAACTGGCCAACGGCGCGACCCATCTGGTCGAGGAAAGCAAGGACAAGCCCACCGTGATCGCCCTGCGCGAAATCAGCGAAGGCAAGGTCGGCAAGGAAATCCTGAACCGGGGCCAGGCTTGAATTGACCCAGTATGGCCGGCGCGGAATCCCTGCTCGAAGAAGTCTCTGCCTATCTCAAGCCGCAGGACGTCGAACACATCCGCGAGGCCATCGCCTTCAGCCGGGCTGCGCATGAAGGACAGCTGCGCCGGTCCGGCGAACCCTACGTAACCCACCCGATCGCCGTCGCGCGCATCCTGACCACGCTGCACATCGACGTGCAGGCTATCGTGGCCGCGCTGCTGCATGATGTCGTCGAGGACACCCCCGTCACCAGCGACGACATCGCGGCAAAGTTCGGTCAACCCGTCGCCGAACTGGTCGAGGGCCTCTCAAAGCTTGACCGCCTGAAGTTCGTGACCCGCGAGGATGCTCAGGCCGAGAACTTCCGCAAGATGCTGCTGGCGATGGCGCGCGACGTGCGCGTCATCCTGATCAAGCTTGCGGATCGCCTGCACAACATGCGCACGCTGGAATCGATGTCGCGCGAAAAATGCGAACGCATCGCCCGCGAGACGATGGAAATCTATGCGCCGATCGCCAACCGGCTCGGCCTGCACGATCTCTATCACGAACTCGAGGATCTGAGCTTCAAGCACCTGCATCCGAACCGCTACGCGGTGTTGTCCAAGGCGCTCAAGGTCGCTCGCGGCAACCGCCGCGAAGTGGTCGGCAAGATCCTCGATGCGATCCGCCAGCGGCTCTCCGATCAGCATATTCCGGCCGACGTGACCGGCCGCGAGAAGGATATCTACAGCATCTACAAGAAGATGCAGTCCAAGTCGCTGGCCTTCGCCGAGGTGCTCGACATCTACGGGTTCCGCGTCCTGGTTGACGACGTTCCCTCCTGCTATGTCGCACTGGGCGCACTGCACGGACTGTACAAGCCCATTCCGGGGAAGTTCAAGGACTACATCGCGATCCCCAAGGTAAACGGCTACCAATCCCTGCACACCACGCTGTTCGGCCCGTTCGGCACGCCCATCGAGGTTCAGATCCGCACCCACGAGATGCACCGCATCGCCGACGCCGGCGTCGCATCGCACTGGCTGTACAAGAGCGGCCACGAGTCGATCAACGACCTGCACAAGAAGACCCACCAGTGGCTGCAGGAACTACTGGAGAGCCTGAGCCAGAGCAGCGACTCCTCGGAATTCCTCGATCACCTCAAGGTCGACCTGTTTCCGGACGAAGTCTACGTGTTCACGCCCAAGGGCAAGATCATGTCGCTGCCGCGCGGCGCAACCGCAGTAGACTTTGCCTACAACGTGCATACCGACATCGGCAACCGGTGCATCGCCGTCAAGGTGAACCACGAACTGGTGCCACTGCGCACCGAATTGCGCAACGGCGACCGCGTCGAGGTCATCACCGCACCGCACGCGAAGCCCAATCCGGCATGGCTGGGCTACGTCGCCACCAGCAAGGCCCGCGGCCACATCCGCCATTTCCTCAAGACGATGCAATCGGGCGAATCCGCCCAACTCGGAGAGCGCCTGCTCAACCAGGCGCTGCATGCGCTAGGCGTCAAGCCGCAGGACATCGACGAATCGCAGTGGAGCAGGCTGCTACGCGACACCGGGGTCAAATCCAGGGAGGACATGCTCGCCGACATCGGCCTGGGGCGCCGCCTGAACATGGTGGTTGCACGCCAGCTTGCCAGCGTCGGAGAAAGCGCGCCCGGCGAAGTCGCGCCAAATGCGGTGATCACCATCCACGGCACCGAAGGCATGGCAGTGCAGTTCGCCAAGTGTTGCAGCCCGATTCCCGGAGACCCGGTCATCGGCATCATCAAGAGCGGCCAAGGCCTGGTCGTCCACACCCACGACTGCCCGACGCTGCGCCGCGGTCATGGCAGCGGCGAGCAATGGCTGGATGTCGCATGGGACAAGGATATCAACCGGGCCTTCGACGTCAGCATCAAGCTTATCGTCGCCAACCAGCGCGGCGTGCTCGCCAAGGTCGCAGCAGCGATCGCCGAGGCGGAATCCAACATCAGCAACGTCAGCTTCGTCAACGAGGGTGAATACACCGCGCTGCACTTCACGCTGGAAGTCAACCATCGCCTGCACCTTGCCAACGTGATGCGCAGCCTGCGCAAGATTCCGGAAGTGGTGCGCATCATCCGGGTGAAGAACGCCGGCTAGTCCGGCTGCATCGCCGCTCCGCCGAACTTCTCCAGCACGGCCAGCATCGCGGACGCCTTGTCCAGCGTCTCCCGATATTCGGCCTCGCATTGCGAATCGGCGACGATGCCGCCGCCCGCCCAGCAACGTATCTCTCCATTCGAATAGATCATGGTGCGTATCGCGATGTTGGTGTCCATGTTGCCGTCAAAGCCGACATAGCCGATCGCGCCGCAATACACGCCGCGCCGATGCGGCTCCAGCTGTTCGATGATCTGCATCGCCCGCTGCTTGGGCGCACCGGTGACCGAGCCTCCCGGGAAACAATCGCGCAGCAGGTCGAGGGCGTCACGACCGGGGGCCAGTTCGCCCCCAACGGTGCTGACCAGATGATGCACATTGGCATAGCTCTCCACCTCGAACAGCCTGGGCACCCGCACCGAACCCGGAACGCAGCACTTGCCCAGATCGTTGCGCAACAGGTCGACGATCATCAGATTCTCCGCCCTATCCTTGGGATGGCGACGCAATTCCTCTGCAAGCCGGCGGTCGTTCTCGGCATCCATCCCGCGCGCCCGGGTGCCCTTGATCGGCCGGGTCTCGACATGGCCGGAATGTACGCCGAGAAAACGCTCCGGCGAGGCGCACAGTATCTGCACCTGCGGCAGATTCAGGAAGGCGGAATATGGCGCAGGAGTCAGCCGACGCAGTTCCAGGTATGCGCCAAAGGCATCTCCCGAAGCGGCAACGCTGAAACGTTGCGCGAGATTGACCTGATAGCAGTCGCCGGCCAGCAGATACCCCTGCACGGACTCGAAGGCGGCACGATAAGCGTCGAGGGAGAAATTCGAAACTATCTGTCCCCGCACCCGGAAGGCATCCGGCACTGCAGCGGCATCTTGCCGCAACCGATGAAGGATTTGCGGCAGCAGCGTCGCGGTCTCGGGATAGCGGCGGTGCGACAGCAGTCTTGCCGTGTGCTGTTCATGGTCCAGCACCAGCGCCCAGTCGTAAAGGCCAACCGCCATCATCGGCAACCGCTCGCCGTCGCAGGCCATATCCGTGAGATGCATCTCGCTCCGAGCCAGATCGTATGCCCAGTAGCCCAGCGCGCCACCGGCAAACGGCACTCCGGCCACGGGCGCACAGGGATCACCCATTTCGGCCCGCAGCATTTCGAACGGGGCACAGCAGGTTCCCTCACCGATCTCGAAGGTGCGATGCGGTGCGGCGGTCAGGATGTCATAACGCGCCATGCCGCCGCTATCCAGCCAGACTGACCAAGGCAGATCTGCGATCGCGGCAAAGTAGGCGCCTGCATCGGCGCGATAGGGAAGTTCGGTGCAATAAACGCTCATCTCTTGAGTGAGTTTGTGCCGTAAGGGCCGCTGGATAGAAGCTGAAATTCAAGGGACGGGAAGCCTATCACAGGCGCCCGTGGCGGTGATCTAGGAACGTCGCCTATTGGATGGCAGACGAGATGGCGCACCCTGCCGGACGGTGCGCCCGAAAAAACCGGATTGCCGCAGCAGCCCCGGGACGAACGGCATCCTGGGAGCCGGCACGTTACGAACAGGCCGCCCCGATTCCGGGAGCGGCTGTGGCCTAGCCGTGCCGGGCGTTGATCGCCACAGCGGCGCCCCGGATCAGTTCGGCTTGCCGATTCCCGGCGTAGGGAAGGGCCATGTAGCCGCCGGACGCACAGGCGCCGGCGCAGAAGGTGCTGGCGCTGCAGGCTTCGCCGCCTCCACCGGAGCGGGAGCAGCAGGCTTCGCTGCGGGCTTGGCTACTGCCTTCTTCGCTGCGGGCTTGGCTACTGCCTTCTTCGCTGCGGGCTTGGCTACTGCCTTCTTCGCTGCGGGCTTGGCTGCGACCTTCTTCGCTGCGGGCTTGGCTGCGACCTTCTTCGC
>FWPV01001051.1_pt1 | contig 80031 bp, 59 predicted proteins | sample 2228371 | NCBI WGS metagenome assembly FWPV01 (sample SAMEA103939776, study PRJEB20133) | metagenome
CAAAGCCGAAGAGGGCAATGCGTTTGTTGGAAACGGTGTTGAACAGGGCCGAAATGATGTTGTGAACGAAGCGGTGCTCCTGGTATTCATTCATGCGCACCACCTGCTCCCAATAGGCGGCCACTTCATGCAGGCCGTAGGACTCGGCGATGTACACCAGATTGAGAATATCTTTTTTGAAGCAACTGCCGCCGAAGCCGACGCCGGCGTTGAGGAACTTGGGACCGATACGGCTGTCGGTTCCAATGGCATAGGCCACCTCGGTGATGTCGGCCTCGGTTTTTTCGCACAGCGCCGAAATGCTGTTGATCGACGAGATGCGCTGCGCCAGAAAGGCGTTGGCGGTCAGCTTGGAGAGCTCGGAGCTCCAAATGTTGCTGGTGATGATCCGCTCGCGCGGCACCCAGTTGGCGTAAATCTCCACGATCTGCTGACGCGCCCGAATGCCGCGCTCGGTTTCGCGCGAACCGATCAGCACGCGATCGGGCTCCATCAGGTCCTTGATCGCCGTTCCTTCGGCCAGGAACTCGGGATTGGAGATAATGTCGAAATGAAGGCCCTTGTCGTTGTAATGGAGGATGCGCTCCAGAGCGGCGGCGGTGCGCACCGGCAGCGTGCTTTTTTCGACAATGATTTTGTCGCTTTCGGCCGCGCGCAGAATGTCGCGCGCGGTTTTTTCCCAATATTGAAGGTCGGCGCTCTTGCCGGCTCCTTCACCGAAGGTTTTGGTGGGCGTGTTAACCGAAACGAAAATGATGTCGGCCTCTTTGATGCTGCCGTCGATGTCGGTCGAAAAGAACAAGTTGCGGCCGCGTGCTCTCCGCACCACCTCCGGCAGTCCGGGCTCGTAGATCGGCAGACGGTCGCTCTGCCACGCTTCGATCTTTTCTTTGTTGATATCCACGACCGTCACTTTATATTGGGGACACATGGCGGCGATCACCGCCATGGTGGGTCCGCCCACGTAACCGGCGCCGATGCACAGAATCTTTTTTTCGAAACGGTCACTGCTCATGGTTTTTTCCTTTCCGTACCGTGAAATCATGCCGTTCGGCGGATTCGACAGTCATTTGTACAAACGAGGGCGATCTTTGCGGAAAGTGCGAAGGATGAAAGGTTTGCTAACGGGACCTCGCGGTTTTGGGTTCGAGTCGATCGTAAGGCACAATGAGCTGCCAGTGGACGCCGCGCCGTCGTAAGAGATTGAGGCGGCCGCCGAGCTGCTTCTCGGTCAATTCCAGCACCATGTTCAGGCCGAGTCGGGCGCCGCTCTCCGGCTCGAAATCGTCCGGAACGCCGACGCCGTCGTCCCACACCTCCAAAATCAGCTCCTTTTTCAAGCCATAATAGAGGCGCGAAAAGATATTTCCTTTTCTTTTTTCGGGGAAGCCGTGATGAACGGCGTTGGTGACCAGTTCGTTGAATATGTAGCCCAGGTTGACCGCCGCGTCCAGCGAAACGGGCATAGGCTCTCCTGCAAAGACCATCTTGACGCGGCCGTTTTCCACCAGCACGCGTTCCGCCAGCCGCATCAGCTCGCGCAAAAGGCCGCTGAGGTCGAAGGAAAAGAGCCGCTGCGCCTCATATATTTTTTGATGAAGAAGCGCCATCGACCGGATCTTGTTCTGCAGGTCGCGAAGGAAAAAGCGGAAGGCATCATCGTCCGTGTTCCTTTCGCGCAGGCGCAGAAGGGTGACGATCAACTGCATCGAATTGTTGACGCGGCCGTAGAGCTCGCGCAGCAAAACTTCTTTGTTTTTCAGCGTCTCGGCGAGCTCCATTTCCGCCTTTTTGCGGGCCGTAATGTCGCGTGCCGTCCCTTCCGCCGCAACCAGACGGCCCTTCTCGTCATACAGAGGAATAGAGATCACCTCGATCCAAATCGTTTTGCCGTCCTTGCGCCGGCAGCGCACCTCCAACGGCTGGTTGAAAACGGCGCCCTGCGACAGCAGCGCCTTTATTCGTGTCCGTTCATCGGATCGGATGATCTTCAGGCCCAGCTTCGGATCGGCGAAAAACTCTTCGGCGGCGTAGCCGGTAATGGTTTCGGCGGCCGGGTTGATGAATTCGCAGGCGATCTTGGGCACCGTGCGGTAGCGGAAGATGATGTCCGGTATGTGTTCGGCCAGCCGCCGGTAGCGGGCTTCGCTTTCATGGAGCAGCCGCTTGGTGCGCCGCGCTTCCAGAACCGATTCGATCGTGTGCGGCAACTGGGCAATGTGGCGCGGGGTTTTGATGACGTAATCGTCGGCGCCCAGCTTCATCGCCTTGACGGCGATCTCTTCAGATCCGGTGCCGGTGACGATGACCACCGGCGTTTCGGGCCGCCGCTCTTTGACCAGGCGCAGCACTTCGAGGCCTTCGAAGCCGAGGATATTGAAATCGGTGAGGACAAGATCGAAATCGGCCTCGTCCAGCAGCCGTTCAAATGCCGCGCGATCGACGGCTTCGATCAGCTGCAGATGAGGATGTTCTTCCAGCGCATGGCGGATAAGCGCGCGGTCGAGCGGCTCGTCTTCCACGCACAGCACACGGACGGTTTCAGGACCGCTCATATCGACCTTCCGGCGCGCCCCGGTCAAAGCGGGGCGTTGATGTTCATCGTCAGCCAGTAATCGCAGATGGTTTTCACAACATTGATAAAGCTGGAAAAGGTGATCGGTTTGACCAGGTAGCTGTTGACGCCGTGGTCGTAGCCGGCGATCCGGTCGCTTTCCTCCTGCGATGAGGTGAGGATGATGATCGGAAGCCGCTTAAGAACCGGCGTCGACTTGATGGTTTTCAGCACGTCCAAACCGCTGATGCCGGGCAGTTTGATGTCCAGCAGAATGATGTCGGGCAGAGGGTGTTGACTGCGGTCGGCATAGTCGCCTCGGCCCAGCAGGTAGTCGAGCGCTTCCTCGCCGGTCGAGGCAATGCGGATATCGTTTTCCAGGTGAACCTGGCGGAAAGCGTCGAGGGTTAGCTCGATGTCCAGTTTCTCATCTTCGATCAGTAGAATGACCGCCTTTTTCTTCAACTCGCTACTCCTTTTGCTTTGCAAGCGTAAGTGTGACGATGAAACGGCTTCCTTCGCCGGGCGTCGATTCGACGCGCACCCGGCCTTCCATCAACTCGGCAATCTTTTTGACGACGGCCAAACCGACGCCGGTGCCGCCGTATCGTTCCCTGCTGTGAAGTCGTTGAAATAAGTTAAAGATTTTTTCAGAAAACTCCGGCGCGATGCCGATGCCGTTGTCGGCGACCTCGAGTTCGACGCAGCCGTTCTTGGCTGCGCCGCTGATGCGAATTCGCGGCGGCACGTTGTCGCGGCGGTATTTAAGCGCGTTTTCGATCAGATTGGTGAACAGCCGCCGCAGCAGCGTCGGCGAACCCATGACCGACGGCAGTTCTTCATCGATTTCGATGGCGGCGTTGCTCTCGGCGCACGCGGGGGCAAACTCATCGACGATCGCCTCGAGCAGAGGCCGCAGGGGCACCGGTTCCAATCTCGTCGTCGACTTGCCCAGCCTGGCATAGTCGAGAAGGTCCGAGATCATCCTTCCCATATATTCGGTTGATTCGAGGATGTTGTCGAAATAGCGCATCGCTTCCGGCGGCAGACTCGAGCGGTAACGCTGGGCGATGATTTCTGTAAAGCCTTTCACGGCGCGCAGCGGCGCGCGAAGATCGTGCGAAATCGAATAGCTGAAGGCTTCCAGCTCGCGATTCTTCTCCTCAAGTTCGGCCGTACGCAGGGCGACGTGCCGTTCCAGCTCCTCGGCGTGCTGCTTGAGGGACGAGTACAACCGTGCGTTGACGATGGCAAGCGCCGCCAGGTTCGAAAGCGTGCGGCAGGAATCGATCTCCGCTTCGTCGAATCCGCGCGGCCGGTCCACGGAGCCGATGATCAAAATCCCCAGAACGTCGTTGCCGGCAATCAGCGGCAGGTAGAGAAGGGTACGAAGGCGGCGCAGCTCACACACGGCGCGCTCGGCGGGCGTGAGCTCGGCGTCTTGGGCATCGGACAACAGCAGCGGCTGACCGGAAATGATGGCCTGATGCAGATGGGGGTGATCGGCCGGTGAAACGCGACGAAAGTCGTCCGGAAAGTGGGGAGGAAGAGGCGGAGAGGTGGCGGCCAGTGTGAGCTCCTTACCTTCCTGCAAGTAAACGGCGGCGCTCTGCATGCCCAAAAGATCGATGATGTTGTCGGTGGCAGTCTGCAGCACGGTGTTCAAATCGAGCGAGGAAACCATGAGGCGGCTCAATTCAAACAGGGCCAATGCTTGGTCGCGACGGCGTTTCAGCTCCGCTTCGCGCTGCTTCAGATCGGAAAGATCGCGGATGTTGACGGCGCAGAACAACGGCCGGCCCCCACGGTCGCGGAACATCGTCGTTTCCATCGAAATCGGAAAGGTGGAACCGTCTTTGCGCCGGTGAAGGGATTCGAACGTGTGGAAGCCCTTCTCTTCCGCCTCGCGGAAGTGTGCCTGCCAATCTTCCCGCCTTTCCGGCGCAAAGAGTTCGGCCGCCGGCTTGCCGATCATCTCCTCTTCGGTATAGCCGTACATTCGCGCCAACGCCGGATTGACGGCCGTCAAAGTGTGGTTGACGGGTTCCGTAACGGCAATCCCCCAGCCGCCGAATCTTACCAGCGTCTCCCATTTCCGCAGGGCAGTTTCCTGCTCGTTTCGCAGCTCGATGTTCTGAATCACTCTGCCGACGACCATAAAGGCGGCGGGAAAGAGGGCCATCACGGTCGGAGCAATATGAAGGGCGACTTGGACGCCGCTGAAGAGCGGCACAATGAGCAGTTGGGCGCTCAGCATGACCAAATGAGAGGCGACGCCGATGCCGAACAAGGAAGCGGCGCTCAGCTTTTGGGGCTTCCTGACCAGCCGGCGGAAAATGAGGCCGACGATTGCGCAGCCGACGATGGTCGCCAGGCCTGCCCATTGACCGCTGCCGCCGAGATAGAGGCGAAACACCGCGGCGAGGACGGCGGCAATCGTTGCAGGAACGGCGCCGCCGAACAAGGCGGCCGCCGTGATGATGATGGAACGTCCGTCATAAATGAGCCCCGGCTGCAGACGAAGAGGCACCAGCATGCCGACGATAGCGGCGCCGCCGAACAGCACGCCGGCCGCCGCCTGCCGCAATTTTCGGGAGGTCGGCTCTATGCGGACGAGCGCCTCGTAAAGGGCCGTCACGGCGATCAGCAAAGTGACGTTGTTCAAGAGGCTGATAAACACACTTACCGAGCCTCCGTCTTTTTTCCCCTGTTTATACCGCTTGACCGGCGTCCCTAGAACCTGCCGCTTCCGGTCTTTTAACCACGCCTCTTCGTCCCCGCACTTCAGGCCGGCGGCCTTTTTTCTGTGCGAAAATACAATAAGAGACATCGATTTGCAAGAAAAAAATCAGCTTCACAAAGGGTGTTAACGGCAGCAGGCAAATATTTGTGGTCTTGAGCGAAGGTTGTGGGTTGAGAAGCTTAAACGGCCGTCGGTAAAAGCGGTAAAGCAGAATATGTAAGGGCTAAAAGTATCGTTCGATCACCCTCGGCTTCAAACGAGTCAGATCCAGAAGGATAAAGCCGTCTACGCAATTGGAAAAGTCAGGGTCGACACCAAAGTCGAGGAATTGGACGCCGTCGGGTTCGCACAGCTCCGAATAGCGTCGAAAGAGGACGGGGACCGAGAACCCCATCGCTTTTAATGTCGTCTTTAGTAGAAGGAATGCCTCCTCTCGCGTATCCGCCTTTAAAAGTTCCGCGGTTTCTTTTTCCGCATTTTTCGAAAGGTAGTAGCGGTTCTTCGAAATCACCCAATCGGCGGGGCTGCCGTACCACTTTTTATAATAGTAAACGATGAGGTTTTTCGCCTCTTCGGAATAGTGGTCGCTGATGCTGACGGCGCCGTAAAGGCGACGCACATCGGGTCGCTTTTTTAAGAATGCGCCGATTCCCTGCCAGAGCAGATCGAGCGCGTTGCTGCGCCAATAGCTTTGCTGAATAAAGCTGCGGCCGAGCTCGACGGCCTCCGGAAGCAGGTCGAGAAAAGGTGCTTGAAAGGTGAAGAGTGATGAAGTATAAAGACCTTGGAGGCCTTTTTTTTGAAGTATCTCGCCGCACACCCCGAGACGGTAGGAACCGATGATCGACAACGCGGCGTCGTCCCACAGCACGATATGCTTGTAGTGTTTGTCGTACTCGTCCAGATCGATCCTTTTCCCTGAACCCTCCCCGACCTTTCGGAAAGTGATTTCGCGAAGCCGCCCGATCTCTTTAAGGCAGTTCGGTTGAAGCTCCCCGTCCACAAGGAGGGCCGTCTTCTTGTCGCCGGCGGCGCACAACAGTTCGGCCCGCGACAGCTCCTCCTTCAGGATGCGCGGCGCCACGGGGTGGATGATGGTTTTTTCCGTGTGAAAAATCGGTTTGTTTTTCCGCAGCCCGTAAACATGTCGGCGCAGCATTTTGGTCTGTTCCTTGACCGAAACGAAGCTGCTCCTAAAAGCCGAATCAGGGATGGGGTCGCCGATTTTCAGGGTGATCGTTTTTCCGCGTTTGCCGAAAATTTCTCTGGCCAGCAGAAACATCGAAAAGGATTTGTTCAGTAGGGACACGAAGTAAAAAAGGTAGGAGTTTCTGCCGCTGACATAGATCGGCAGGATGGGCACGTTGAACTTGCGGGCAAAGTGCACCGGCCCGCGCATCCATTTTTTGTCTTTGATGCCGCTGATCAAAAAGCGCGATACTTCAGCCGCCGGGAAAAAAATGACGGCTTGATCATTGATCAGCGCCTCCTCGATGCCTCGGATGCGTTCTTTCTGCGTTTTGCTCGAAAAGATGTCGAACGGCAACAGCAGTTCTTTGATGTTGTCGATGGTGAGCAGGACGTCGTTGGCGACGATCTTGACATCCCTGCGGATTTCGCCCACGGCCTTGAGCACGGCCAAGGCGTCGAGCGCGCCCAGCGGATGGTTGGCCACGCAAATCAGCTTTCCCTCGGAAGGGATGCGCACGCGCTCTTTGGCCGAAAGGTAGAAGGAAAAATCGAGTTGGTCGAAGACTTGATCGATGAAATCGAGCCCATGAACGTCGGCGTGCGTCTGCAGGACGTTGTTGATTTCCTCGACCTTGAGCAAGCGTGAGAGAAATGCAAAGATGAGCAACTTGACGAAAGAAGGATAGCGCTTGAAGAGATCGGGATTTTTTTCTTCGATGACTTGACGCACATCGATTTTATTCATTGGGGGTCCTTTCAAAGGTAAAGACGAGAGGGCCTTTAGCACCGAAACGCACAAAGTGAGTGTCGAGGCCGACGAGCGGGCAGGCGCAGAGGCCGGCGGGTGCCGGCGGTCGGGGGCTTTTTTATGCCGCCGCTGTAGCTGTAGGGGATACCGCCGTTTTCAATGACAAGCTTCGGCAGCTCCTGAGGAGTCATGGCGTTCGATCTCAACCCATTTTCTTTCCTTTTCCTGGAAAATATAAATAGCGAATTTTGCCTTTTCAAATTAATTTCCGAGTTTGCCGAAACTTAATAGTGCCGTAACGTCGATGGAGCATTGCTTCTTGCATTTGCGGCCCGAACCGTTTATCTTTGCAGGAACCATGAGGGAGTTGTTATGCAGCGTATGTCATCCGCAATTTTTTTCAGCCTTGTCGGCGTTGCCCTTTGGGCGCAGGTACCGGTTTCGACGCACATCATGATCGATCAGTTCGGCTATCGGCCGGAAGACGTCAAGGTTGCGGTGATTGCCGATCCTCAGGTCGGATTCAACGCCGCTGAATCCTTCACCCCGGGGACAACTTACGAGGTGCGGCGCGTCGGCTCGGACGAGGTCGTCTTCAGCGGCACGCCCGTCGCCTGGCGCAACGGCGCCGTTCATGCCCAAAGCGGCGATAGGGGTTGGTGGTTCGATTTCAGCGACTTGACCGATGAAGGCAGCTATTACCTTTACGACGTCGAGCAGAACGTCCGCAGTCATACCTTCGACATCCGTGCGGACGTCTATATCGACGTGTTGAAGGCGGCGCTGCGCATGTTTTATTACAACCGCTGCACCATCGCCAAGGAAGCCAAGTATGCCGGCGAGAAATGGGCGGACGGCCCTTCGTTCGTCGGCCCCAATCAGGACGGTCAAGCGCGCTATGTTCGCGACAAAAAGAACGACGCGCTGGTCAAAGACCTCAGCGGCGGCTGGTTCGACGCCGGCGATTTCAACAAGTACGTCACCTTTGCCGAGGTGGTCATTCATCAACTGTTGGACGCCTATACACAGAATCCTTACGCCTGGACCGACGACATCAACATTCCCGAGTCCGGCAACGGGCTGCCGGACATCCTCGACGAGGTCATTTGGGAGCTGGAGTGGCTGAAACGGATGCAGGACGAGAGCGACGGCGGCGTGCACATCAAAAACGGCTCCATCACCTACACCATGGGCAGTCCGCCCAGCAAGGACAAGGCGCCGCGCTATTACGAGATCAAATGCTCCTCTTCTTCCATTGCCGTGGCCGGCATGTTTGCGCATGCCGCGGTGGTGCTGAAGGAATTTCCGCAACTGGCGGATTACGCCGTTGATCTGGTCAACCGCGCCGAAGCGGCGTGGGCGTGGTATCACGCCAACCGCAATGGTGAAAACTGCGACCCGCAAGAGATCAAATCAGGCGACGCCGACCGCAGCATCAAACAGCAGGAGCAGATGGCGGTGACGGCCGCGGTCTATTTGTTCGCCGCCACCGGCGACATGAGCTACAGCGACTATGTCAAACGCGAATATAGAAAGGTCGAGGTGCTCGGCTGGTGGGGGCCGTACAATACCGAAAAAGGCGACGCGCTGCTTTATTACACCACGCTTCCCTCCGGTGACAAAACGGTGCAGAACGACATCCTTTCGCGGAAAACCAATAACGCGCGTTCCATGGGCGATTTCTACGGCTTTAGCGCCAATTTGGACCTTTACCGCGCTCACATGCCGGACGCCCAGTACCATTGGGGCAGCAACTGCACCAAATGCAACGTCGGCAACATCAACTACGACATGATCACCTACAACCTCGATGCGGCTAATCATCGCTCCTACCGAACGAAAGCCGCCGCCGTGCTCCATTATATGCACGGCGTCAATCCGCTCGGCCTGGTGCAGCTTTCCAATATGTACGCCTACGGCGCCGAGCATTCGGTCAATGAGCTTTTCCATGGCTGGTTCCAAAACGGCACGGTTTGGGACAACGCCCTGATCGGCAAATACGGCCCGGCGCCCGGCTACCTGACCGGCGGCGCCAACAAGAGCTACGGCGGCTCCACGCCGGGCATCAAAGATCAGCCGCCGCAAAAAGCCTACAAAGATTCCAACAACATCCAAAACTCTTGGGAAATTGTGGAACCGGCGATCTATTATCAGTCGGCTTACTTGAAGCTGTTGTCGAAATTTGTCGACGCGCGATTCTCGGGCGTGCGAGCGCTCGAGGCGGCGCCGCAGACCTTCACGGTTCGGCAGAACTACCCCAATCCCTTCAACGCGCACACGGTCATCACCTATCGCCTGCCGCAGCTGGGGCGGGTGAAGATCGAGGTTTTCAACCTTCGCGGTGAAAGAATCGCCGTTCTTTGGGACGAGCGGCAAGCGGCGGGTGAGCACCGCCTGGTTTGGAACGGTACGGACGATCGCGACGCAACGCTGCCCAGCGGCGGATACTTTTATCGCATCACTGTTGATGAAGGAAAATACTCGGCGGTCGGCAAGATGATGCTGCTCAAATGAGCGGCTGGTGTTCGCCGCCGATGCGCGGCCGCCGAAGTTTCTACATAAAAAGCCTCGATGAACGTTCAGCGAGGCTTTTTTACTGTAAGGGCTCAGCAATCGACAGGCATGATCCGGGCGTCGACAGCATGGCAAGGCTGCTGCGGGGAGTGCCGTCGATTGAGCGCCTTTACCGGCCCATGAGACGGATCTAAAGCGCTGTCGGGGCTCACGAATGTGTTGAACGAGCAAACTGAACATTGTTTTCCTTTGGGCAAATTCGTATGTTCGTCCAAAGGCCTTTCGCTTTTTTCTATGCCGAAGAGTGGTGCCGAGGGAGTTCAAGACGGAAGGACGATTCGAATTGTCTCGGTAAGCAGCGACGGGAGAATGAGTTCGAGGAGCCATATGAAAATTGTGCGGCGGCTGTTGTCGTTCGTCGGGCCGGGGTTCATCACGGCGTCGGTGGTGTTGGGGCCGGGAAGCATCACCGTTTCCTCGAAAATCGGCACGAGCCACGGCTATTCGCTTTTATGGGTGATCCTCGCCGCAGCCGCGGCAATGGGCGTTTACACGCACATGGCGGCGCGCTTCGGTGCCGTGAGCAAAACTTCGATGCTTCAGACCGTTGCCGACGAATACGGCCGTTGGTTCGCCGCTCTGATCGGCATCTCCTGCTTCGTTATGGCCGCAAGCTTTCAATTCGGCAACAACCTCGGCGTGGCCACCGCCATGCACAGCTTGACCGGCATCAACGAGTCGGTTTGGCCGCCCGTTTTCACCGGTGCGGCGCTGGTACTGGTCTTTTTCGCCAAAAGGTTGTACAAAGCGCTCGAAGCTTTGATGGCGGCGTTGGTGATGACCATGATCGTTGCCTTTTTGCTCAACCTGATCGTCGCCAAGCCGGATCTGCTTGCCGCGGCGCGCGGTTTTGTACCTTCCTTACCGAAGAAGGGTTGGGAGGAGGTTGCGGCGCTGGTGGCGACCACCTTTGTGCTGCACGTCGCCTTTTATCAATCCTATCTCACGCAAAGCAAAGGCTGGGGGGTAAACGACCTGAAGCGCGGCTTTCGCGACACCGCATCGGGCATTTTCATACTGAGCCTGATTACCGTCATGATCGTCATGACCTCGGCGACGGTGCTGCATCCGCGCGGCCTTCAGATCGCCAACGCCGCCGATATGGCGCGCCAGTTGGAGGTGTTGTTCGGACCGTTCGCCAAGACGGTGTTCAGCGTAGGATTGTGGGCCGCGGCGTTCTCCTCTTTAGCGGTGAACATGGTGATCGGCGGCGGCCTGCTGGCCGACGGGCTGGGGCTGGGCCGCACGATGGAGGCGCGCGCGCCGCGACTATTGGCGGCCGCAGGCATGCTCATCGGCATGGTGATCGCGCTTTACTTGCTGACCGTCGACCGTAACGTGGTGGCGCATTTGATCGTCGCGCAGGCATCGACGCTCTTTGCCGTGCCGGCGGTGGCGATCGGACTTTTTCTGGTCGCCAACAATCGTAAAGTGATGGGAAGCTTTGCCAACAGCAGGGCGCAGAATGGTGCGGCGCTCTTCGGTATGGCGCTGATTTTTTTGATGGTCTATTATAAATATGCCCAGTTGTTCGGGCTGTTGAAAAAGATGTGACCCGCCAACCACGAAAGACACGAAATCTATGAAATACACGAAAAGTGGATCGGCGGAATGAAAAGCAGGAATGCCGGTGAATGATTTGTTGGAACGCATGGATTTATAAGTGAGGTGTTGATGCGAGCGGCTTTGAAGGAAGCGTTGTTCATAGTGATTATTTCGGCGGTGTTGGGCTTGGCGGCTAACACGCTCAATCCGCGCGGAGTGTCCGTTGCGGCGCGGCGACCGACGGCTGCGCCAGCGGCCGATTCGCTTTTGGCCGCCGATGCCGTCGACGGGCCGCCGGTCGTGGACCGCCGGCAGGTGCTGAATTTGTTGGAAGGAGGCAAAGCGCTGCTGATCGATGCCCGAACGCCGGAAGAGTTTGCAGTCGGGCACATTCCCGGCGCCGTCAATATTGCCGTTGATCGGTTGGAGGAATTTGTCGAACAGATGGAGGCGCTGCCCCAAGACAAGCTTCTAATCTGCTACTGCGACGGGCCGCCGTGCGACAAGGGCGAGACCCTGGCGCGCCTGCTCTTCGAGCAGGGCTTTAAGCGTTGCGCCTATTATGACGCCGGACTGGACGATTGGAAGGCCAACGGAGGGGAGGTAGTGCGATGAATCGAACGCTGATCCTGATATTGCGCCTCCTGTTGGGCGGTTTGTTCGTTTATGCCGGAATCGGCAAGATCTGGGATCCGGCGGACTTTGCCGGTAAAATCGACAACTACCGCATGTTGCCCTACCTTTTGGTTACGTTAACGGCGGTCGTGCTGCCGTGGGTGGAGGTTATTTGCGGCCTACTGCTGATCTTCGGCCGACGGCTCTGCGGGGCAAGCCTCGTTCTCATCGTGCTCAACGTCGTGTTCATCATCGCCATCGGCTCGGCCATGGCGCGCGGCCTGGACATTGACTGCGGCTGTTTTTCGGCGTCGGGCAAAGCCTCGCATGTGGGCGTGCAGCGGCTGCTGGAGGATGTGTTGTTCCTGGCCGCAGCGGTGATCATCTTTGCGCACTCGCTGAAAACGGCGAAACGATCCTGATTCGTCAGGGAGCTGTTTGCCCGCGAAAGACGCGGAAGGACGCGAAAGGCTGATGGGATGGTTTAAAAGTGACTGTTCTTGTAGTAAATCTCGTTTTAGCGCGCGATGTTGGGGGATGGAATTTTGCAATCGATCACGACGGTGCATGATGATAGGGCATTGGAATTCAAGGGCTAAGGGACAAGGGACGATTCGTAAAAACGGTAAATTCCGTCTCAATACGTGAAATTCGAGTGCATTGGTTGCCGATTAAACATGACAACGTTCGAGAGTGGTGAGCGCATGAGGGCAATCTTTAATATGACAGGTTGCGTTGACGGCGCGGCAATGCTTTTGGCCGCTTTAAGGCGGCTGCAGTGCTTATCTTTCGTCTGTCAATAAAACCGCAATACAAAATCGAGTGCTGCTGTGTATAACCATCAATGTATGTTCGATGCCTTTGGAAGGTTCGATTCGATGGAAGCTGCTTTGATTCGGCCTGAATGCGCGCCGCCTACAAAAACCTGCGGCTCATCCTTCACAATCCACAGCAACCGCCTTCCGTGTTCTGCATCGGCGGACAGGGTACCGAGCCGTAAGAACAAAACACACAACAATCCCCCTCTTTGGGAGTAAGCTGCGCTCCGCATCCTTTACATTCATAGAACCACAAACAGGAGTCGGTCGGCATGGTCTCGATTTGCTCGTGCCCACACAAAGGGCATGTTAGTTTCGATTCCAAAATTAAGCTTTTGGTCATTTGAAATCCCTCATTCGGTTCCGATGGAACGATACTACATCCTATGTCGGATCGTTGAAGCCGGTGTCCAACGCCTCCGCAGACCTTCGCATATTTTCCCAAGCGCTGCAAAAAGATGGAAAGGCGGCGTCTCGCCGTTTAGGCAAATTGATGCCATCTCCGCTGTTGCCGAGAGCGGTGCCGGAGCGTTCACCAGTTATTACATGTTCACCACCCGCGCCAAGCATTCCTTCCGCTGCCCGTCCATCTGTCGTTGCTCTATCATTCGAGGGGTGGATATGCGGCAAAAAGAAGCTCATTGTTTGGATTCGAGAAAGCCGCTCGAAAATTTCCTCCGTCAAACTGCCCGAAAGAGGCGACGAGGGGAAACCGATTGGTCTTCCCCATTCGGATCTTCTCGGTCCCTCTCGTCGCCTCTGTTTTTAGGTCTGCTTCTTTAAGGTGAATATTGGGGTAAAGATTTTTCTATATACAAGCGCCGTTTTCCGCTTTCATTTCAAGAAAAGTAAAGGGGGCTCCGGTTGGGGCATATGTGGAAAGCGGCTGCTTTTTTGGCTGAAACCTCATGAAAACAAAGCACCGTCTTCACCCTTCCAAAAACCGGTGTACGCCCTCGGCGGCTTGGCGGCCCTGAAAGATGGCGTGCACCACCAACGAGGCGCCGCGCACGGCATCACCGGCGGCAAAGACGCCGGCGGCGGAGGTCATATAATTTCGATCGACGACGATGTTGCCGCGGTTGTCGAGCTTTAGCCCGAAATCGTGCACCAACGGTCCATGCTCCGTGTGCAGGAACCCCATGGCCAGCAGCACCAAATCGGCTTTGATTTGGAACTCGGAGCCGGCGATTTCATGAGGCTGGAATCTGCCTTTCTCATCGCGGCGCCAGTCGAGCCGGACCGCCTTGAGAGCGGTTACGCGGCCGTTGCGGCCGACAAAGCCTTTGGTCATTACCGCCCAATCCCTTTCGCAACCTTCCATATGCGAGGATGAGGTGCGAAGCACATTGGGCCATTCGGGCCATGGGTTTTGCGGCGTGCGCTTCAGCGGCGGTTTGGGCAAAAGTTCGATCTGCAGAACGCTGCGTGCGCCCTGACGAATGGCGGTGCCGACGCAGTCGCTGCCGGTGTCGCCGCCGCCGATGACCACCACATGTTTGCCGGCGGCGCTGATGAGGTTCCGCGGGGCGGGGTCGCCGGCGGTGACGCGGTTCTGCTGCGTAAGAAAATCCATGGCGAAATGGATGCCTGCCAGTTCGCGGCCGGGGACGTCGAGGTCCCGCGGTTTGCCGGCGCCGGCGGCAATGAGAACGGCGTCGAATGAGCGCTGCAGATAGCGCACGGAGACGTCGGTTCCGGCTTCGATGCCCGGCTCAAAGATGACGCCTTCGGCCCTCATCTGTTCCAGCCGACGATCGATGATGGTTTTTTCCAGCTTGAAATCGGGAATGCCGAGGCGCAGCAGGCCGCCGATGCGTTCGGAACGCTCAAAAAGAACCACCTCGTGTCCCAGGCGGGCCAACTGCTGTGCCGCCGCCAGTCCCGCCGGGCCTGAGCCGATGACGGCGGCGCGCTTTCCGGTTTTGAAGGGGCTCGGCTGCGGCACCACCCAGCCTTCGCGAAATCCCCGCTCGATAATCTGCAGCTCGATGTGCTTGATGTTCACCGGTTGCAGATTGATGTTGAGGGTACAGGCGGCCTCGCAGGGCGCCGGGCATACCCGTCCGGTGATTTCGGGAAAATTATTGGTCGAATGGAGAATATCCAGCGCACGACGCCAATGATCGCGGTAGACCAGGTCATTGAAATCGGGGATGCGGTTTTCCACGGGGCAACCGTAGGCGTGGCAGGAAGGCACGCCGCAGTCCATGCAGCGGGCCGCCTGCTGATGCAGCTTGTCCGGCGGCAGAAGCTGCTCGAACTCGCGGAAATCCTTGATGCGTTGGTGAACCAGTCGTTTAGGCGCGTCTTCGCGCTCGTATTCAAGAAAACCGGTAGGCTTAGCCATGGAACACCTCCTCGGTCGCGGCGACCGTTTCTGCTGTTGTTTCTTCCTGCAGGCGCATGCGTTCCAGCACACGGCGGTATTCGATGGGCATCACTTTCACAAAGAGCGGCAGTTGCGCTTCCCAGTTCTCTATAATAAAGCGGGCTATGGCGCTGCCGGTATAGCGGAAGTGATCCTCGATCATTCTGCGCAACAGCTTTTTGTCTTCTTCCTGCCAAATGCTTTCCAGATCGACGGTGTCGAGGTTGCAGCGGATGTCGAACAATTCCGTGTCGTCGTAAACATAGGCGATGCCGCCGCTCATGCCGGCGGCAAAGTTGTGGCCGGTACGGCCGAGAATGACGGCGATGCCGCCGGTCATGTACTCGCAGCCGTGATCGCCGACGCCTTCGACCACCGCGCGGGCGCCGCTGTTGCGCACCATAAAGCGCTCGCCGACGATGCCGTTGATATAGACCTCGCCGCCGGTGGCGCCGTAGAGCAGCACGTTTCCGGCAATGATGTTGTTGTGCGGGTCGAAGGTTACACTCGGCGGCGGAACCAGAATGATGCGGCCGCCGGACATCGATTTGCCCAGATAGTCATTGGCGTCGCCCACGATCTTGGCGGTGATGCCGGGCGCCAGAAAGGCGCCGAAGCTCTGACCGGCCGAGCCTGTGAAGGTGAGGTTGATGCTGCCGTCGGGCAGGCCTTTGGGGCCGTGCCGCTTCACCAGTTGACCGCTCAACCGCGCGCCCACGGTGCGATGGATGTTGCGGATGGGCATTTCGAGCGTCACCGGCTTTCCTTCTTCCAGGGCGGGACGGCAGAGCTCGATCAGGCGGTCGTCCAGCGTTTCGGCGGAGGGATTTTCCTGCTCGCGCACCTTGCGGCGCGGTGCGGAGTCACCCACCGGATCGTGAAGCAGAGCGCTCAGGTCGAGGGTCTTGGCTTTCCAATGATCCGCCGGCGGTTCGAATTCGAGCAGGTCCACGCGGCCGATCATGTCGTCCAGTTTACGGAAACCGAGCTCCGCCATGATTTCGCGCAGCTCCTGGGCGATGAAGCGCAGAAAGCGTTCTACAAAGTCCGGGGCGCCGCCGAAGCGTTCTCGCAGCCGCGCATCCTGTGTGGCTACGCCGACCGGGCAGGTGTTGAGGTGACACTTGCGCATCATGATGCAGCCGAGACTGATGAGCAGCGCCGTGCCGAAGCCGTACTCTTCGGCGCCGAGGAGCGCGGCGATCGCCAGATCGCGGCCGGTTTTCAACTGACCGTCGGTCTGCACGCAGATGCGGTCGCGCAGGCCGTTCATACGCAGCACCTGCTGCACTTCGGCCAGGCCCAGCTCCCACGGCAGGCCAGCGTGCTTGATGGCGCTCAGCGGCGAGGCGCCGGTGCCGCCGTCGTGACCGGAGATGAGCACCGTGTCCGCTTTGGCTTTGGCCACACCGGCCGCAATGGTGCCCACGCCGACCTCGGAGACCAGCTTTACGGAAACCTTGGCGTTCGGATTGACCGATTTGAGATCGTAAATCAACTGCGCCAGGTCTTCGATGGAATAGATGTCGTGATGCGGCGGCGGAGAGATGAGCGTCACCCAAGGCGTGGTGTGGCGAACGCGGGCGATTTCTTCGTTCACCTTGTGACCCGGAAGCTGACCGCCCTCGCCCGGCTTGGCGCCCTGCGCGATCTTGATCTGCAGTTCGTCGGCGTTCATCACGTATTCGGTAGTGACGCCGAAGCGACCCGAGGCGATCTGCTTGATGCGCGAAATGCGGCGATCGCCGTTGGGAAGAGGCGTGTAGCGCGCCGGGTCTTCGCCGCCTTCGCCCGAATTGCTGCGCGCTCCCAGCCGATTCATAGCGATGGCAATGGCCTCGTGCGCCTCGCGGCTGATGGAACCGAAGGACATGGCGGCGCCCACAAAACGCTTGGTGATTGCTTCCACCGGTTCCACCTCTTCGAGAGGAATCGGGGTCGTTTTCTTGAAATGAAGACATCCGCGGAGAACCGAACGGCCCGCCGCTTCACGATTCATATAGTCGGTAAATTCCTTGAACAGACCGTAGTCGTTCAAGCGCGTCGCCTTTTGAAGCTTGGCGATCGCCTCGGTCGTCCACATGTGCCGTTCGCCGCCGCGGCGGATGTGGTAAACACCGCCCGGGTGCAGCAGTCGGTTCACCCGGCCGTTCTGCGGAAAGGCGTTTTGATGGCGCATCAGAACTTCGGCGGCAATTTCCTCCAGGCCGATGCCGCCGATGCGCGAAGCGGTGTTGGGAAAGTAGGTGTCGATCACCTCGCGGCCGATGCCCACGGCCTCGAAAATCTGCGAGCCGAAAAAGCTGTGGATGGTCGAAAGGCCCATGCGGCTGATGGTCTTTAACAGCCCCTTCTTGACGGCGGTGATATAATTGTCCATGGCCTCTTCGGCGGTTCGTTCCGGCTCCAACAGTCGGTTTTCCGCCAGCTCGTTGATGGTGGCGAAGGCCAGATAGGGACAGACGGCGTCGGCGCCAAAGGCGAGCAGTTGCGCGAAATGAATGATTTCGCGCACTTCGCCGGTTTCGAGCACCACGCCGCACAGATTGCGCATGCCTTCTCGGCTGAGAAAATGGTGCAGACCGGAAGCGGCGAGCAGGACCGGAATGGGCGCCAGCTCGGAGGACATGTTGCGGTCGGTGAGGATGAGCAGCGTGGCGCCGTCGAGAACCGCGCGTTTGGCCTGCTCGAAGAGCCGATCCAGCGCCGCTTGAAGAGACTTGCCGCCGCCCGCCGTGGCAAAGAGCATGTCGATTTCCACGGCCCGCACGGCCTCGTGGTTGGAATGGCGAATGCGCGCCAGGTCTTCGGGCGTCAGTATCGGATGCTGAAGCTTCAGGCCGCGGTAATGTTCCGGCGTTTCTTCCAGAAAATTCTTTTCGCGGCCGACAAAGCTTTCCAGAGACATGACCATCTCCTCGCGCAGCGGGTCGATGGGCGGATTGGTCACCTGGGCGAAGAGCTGCTTGAAATAGTTGAACAGGAGCTGCGGTCGATCCGAAAGAACGGCCAGCGCCGCGTCGTTGCCCATGGAACCGACGGGCTCCTGGCCGTTGGCGGCCATGGGCGCCAGGATCATCTTTACCTCTTCATCGGTGTAGCCGAACGCCTGCTGAAGACGGCAGAGTTCGTCGGCCTCCAAATGGGGCACGGTCGCCGGAGCGAAAAGGCCGCGCAACTCGACGTGATTGGCTTTGATCCAGCGCCGATAGGGCCGCTGCCGCGCGATCTTGGCCTTGATCTCGTTGTCGGGAACGATGCGGTTCTGTTCCAAGTCGACCAGAAACATTTTACCCGCCTGAAGCCGGCCGCGGCGGAGGATGTTTTCGGGCTCAAAGTCGAGAACGCCGGTTTCGGAAGCCAAAACCACCAAACCGTCCTTGGTGATGGTGTAGCGGGCGGGACGCAGACCGTTGCGGTCGAGCGTGGCGCCGATGTAACGGCCGTCGGTAAAGGCGACGGCCGCCGGGCCGTCCCACGGCTCCATGAGCGCCGAGTGATACTCGTAGAACGCTTTCTTGTCGGTGCTCATGTTCACCTTGGGGCCGTAGGCTTCGGGGATCAGCATCATCATGGCATGGGGAAGCGAGCGGCCGGAGAGCACGAGCAGCTCCAGGGCGTTGTCGAAAATCGACGAGTCGCTGCCGCTCTCGATGAGCACCGGCTTGATCTTTTCGATGTCCTTGCCGAATAGATGGGACTGCATGCGCGGCTCGCGCACCCGCATGCGGTTGATGTTTCCGCGCAGGGTGTTGATCTCGCCGTTGTGCGCCAGGCGGCGGAACGGCTGCGCCAGCCTCCAGGTCGGCAGGGTGTTGGTGCTGTAGCGTTGATGGACCAACGCGAACGGGCTTTTGAAGCGTTCGTCGGTAATGTCCGGATAGAAAGAAGCGAGCTGAGTGCCGGTGATCAGACCTTTATAGACGATGAGGCGACTGGAAAGGGTGGCGACGTAGAATTGGTCGCTGCCCTCGGTCTTCCAGGAGGCCGTCAGGTTTTCCAGTCGGCGACGGATGACGTACAGCTTGCGCTCGAACGCGTCGGCGGGAATGGTGCCGCGACTCAAAAAGACCTGCTCGATCCTCGGTTGGGTTCGCCGTGCCAGCTCCCCGATGACGGAGGAATCGGTCGGAACGGTGCGGCTGCCGAGCAGAACGGCACCCTCTTCGCGCGCAATCTTTTCCAGCGCCTCCATGATGTCATGGAAAAGCCCCGTACCGGTGGGCATGAAGAACATGCCGACGGCATAATCTCCTTCTTTGGGCAAGGGAAACCCCAAATCCGACTCGAGTTCGCGAAAGAATTCGTCCGGCATGGCGAACATGAGGCCGGCGCCGTCGCCGGTGCCCTTGTCGCCGCCCACGGCGCCGCGGTGCTCGAGGTTCACGAGGATTTGGATGCCCGACGTCACGATCTCGTGCCGCGGTTTGCCGTCCAGGTGTACGACGAAACCGACGCCGCAGCTGTCGTGTTCGTAGGCAGGATCATAAAGACCGGCGGCACGACGCTGACCGCCGCTCAAGTTCAGTTGAGAGGTCATGGTTCAATCCTATCGATGGTTCGTTCGTAAAGCATTCGGCCGGAAGGAGCGCCTGCCCTGCCGGCTGCCCGCTGAGACTCCGACTCGGCAGCCGCGGCCGAAGAGGCGGGCGGCTAAGCGGAGCCTTTGAGGGTTTTCGAGCTTTTTTCGGCCATTTTCCGCTCTTTAAGACGAAACTTGAATTTGCAAAGCAAATGCCGCAAAATACCCTGAAACGGCCGGGATGAGGGACGGCAAGTTCAAAAAAATCGAGCGTACCACTGCTGCTGCCGCGTTGCCGTAAAAGCCTCGGCTACAAAAAGCGGCACCCTGCTTATGAATGCTACAAAAATGGAGGGTCAACGCCCGTTCTTTTTCCCCTTAAAAAGCAGGGCCGTCGGCTTTGGACATGACGGCCCTCACTGCGTCTCTTCATTTCGGAAAAAGAGGGTTTCATCACAGGGATGCAAACCGCCCAAAAAACGATTTTCCTACATTTTCAGCGGTATTCCCAAAAAGGTGATTATATTGTAGGAAAGAAAACGCTGAAAATGTAGCTCTATTTATTTCTGCAGCTCCTGCAACTGTACGGCCGCCTCCGCCTGGTACCCTTTGTCCTTGCTGTTCTTGGGCGTGAGTTCAAGGGCCTTTCGAAATTCGGCCGCCGCTTTTTCCTTTCGACCCATTTCCACATATGTGATGCCCAGTTCCAGGTGGTGGTTGATGTGATCCGGCTTTAGGCGGATCGCCTCGAGGAAATGTTTCTCCGCGTCCTCAAGACTGGCGGGCGGCAGTCCGCCGTAGAGGATCTGGGCAAAGGTCTTCTGAATGCCGCTGAGGGTCGCCACTTTGCGGTGCCAGCGGGCATAGACGTGGTGGGCGGTGTCGTTGTTCGGGTTGATCTGCAGCGCCTTTTCCGCTTCTTCCTTTACGGTTTTGGAAAGCTGGACCTGTTCCTTTTTACCGGCCATCAACGCTACGCGGCCGATGGCGACCGAGAGATAGAGATGCGCATTGTCGTTCTCCGGGCAAATCTCGATGGCTTTGCGCGCAAACTCTTCCGCTTTGTTGAAATTGGCCGTTCGTTCCGCCTTGTCTTTTTTGTCGTCGCCGATGTCGGCGTAGGCCCGTGAGATCTTCCATGCCGCCTCACAGTTGTCTGGCTTTACTTCGAAAGCGCCGAGATAAGCGGCCAATGCGTCGGCGTTGCGGTAAGCGTCGTAGGCGGCGTCGCCTTTCGCCATCAGCTCCTCAAAGGTGGCCGCGGCCGAAAGACCGCACAGCAACAGCAGCGTCGTCAGCAGCATTCGGATGTTCATGCGCTTCTCCTTTTTGTTTAACTATGATTAGTATTCATTGGAAATATGAGGATTTTTTTATCAGGATTCAAGAGAATATTTCGCCCCCTATCGGTAAAGTCTTTTTCATCTATTTAAAGGAAAAATCGGCAAGGATGTGCGGCTTTCGGGCCGGTCAATCGATCAGGAGGCCGGCGGGCAAAAAGCCGACGCTGAGCCCGAAATGGAAGCGGCCGTCGCGGTTGCGGCCGACAAAGGCGCCCGGCTTGAAACCGCCGCGGCCGATCCAGCCGGGAAACGCTTCGAGCCGAACATATCTGCCGTCCGGCGAAATGACGGCAGAAGCCAACAGCGAGCGGTTCTTGTCTAAAAAAAGACTGAGAACGCCCTTCGTCTCCGTCGTGACCACCCTTGCGGGACCGTCGCGATGGTCGATCAGCCGCCATGAAACGGCGCCGCCGCCGAGAGAAAGATCGACCTCTTCTTTCAACGGCAGGCTGATGCCGACGACCGATTGAACGCCGAAGTAGAAAAAGGCGCCGATCCTTTGCCCGTAACGGCGCCGCAGTTTGATGACGTACTGCTGCCCGGCATTTTCCATGCGGCCGCTGACGGGGTTGAAGAACGGCTGCCCTGACCAGTCGTCGACCGGCAAGGTTTCCGAAAAGAACTTTTTCCCGAATTCTGTCGAGAACAACAGAAAGCTCAACGGATTAAAGATCAGCATGTCGGCAATGGGATCGACGTTGCTGCCGCGATAATCGTTGTTCTCCACCGTTTCGTTGAGGAACTGATAGCCGAGCGTGGTAATCAACGACAGCAGGCGTGGATAGGGATAGCCGTGGGCATCGTACCATTCGGCCAGCTTGACCCACTGCATGCCGTTGCCGACCAGATGCAGGGTATAGTTGGGCAGAAACTGCATGTGATCGGGGTCGAAGGACAAGTTGAACACTTCGTCGCGAAGAAATTCGCGGGTGCCGTATCTTTTGATGTGGCGGGTCGGATGGACAAGGTTGTCGATCACGTTTTCCGCCGCCGAAACGTACGGCTGTCGATAGACAATGGGCGACATGTTGCCGTTGCGCAGTATGTCGAACGAGCCGTTGAGGACCAAACTGAGCGGATTGAAGGTGCGCTCCGAGCCGTAATCGATTTGCGGTCGATAGAAGAAATAGCGTTTTTCTTCCTGCGGCGGGCGTTCGCCGGCTGACGCAGGGAAGATGAACGTTAAAAGACAAAGGATCAGCGCGATTTTAGCGAAAAGGGGCAACGGCTTCAGGCTGACGCTCACTTTCCGCGCAAAAGAGGCGCATTTTCCCGCAGCGGCGGGAATTCGATCAGATCATCGAGCCGGGCGTTCCAGCGCGTGAACAGGTGGCCGAGCACCGCCGGTGAGTTCAGCGACAGGCTGTATTCGATGAGCGCGCGGCTTGCTTCTACATTGCGCCAACTGGTCGGCAGCACACGGAAGCCTTTTTCCACGAACATGGGTACCGAGGGATAGCTTTCGCGCAGCTCATAGTGCCAGTCGCAGATGATGATGTCCTTGGGAATCAGATCGATCGCCGGGGCCGTGCCGTTCATCGACGCTTCCCATTCGCCGTAATCGTAAATGCGGCCGTCGATGAGGCGGTCACCCCACATAAGCATTTGCTTGCCTCGTTTGCCGACAATGTGACGGTGCAGGTCGTTCACCGCTTTGGCAAAGACTTCAGCCGGATCCTTTCCCTTGGTCGAAGGCGAGAGCTCGTGGCCGATGAGAAAGACTTCGTCCATGCCCACATGAAAGTAATCGGCGTCGAAGGCGTCGATCAGCTCGTCGATGAGCGGCAGCACGATTTCGTAGACGCGGGGATTCATGGGATCCCATTCGCGGCAATAGATGCCCTCGTTGTTCGGAAAGGCGCCCGGGGTGATATCCAGCGCCGGGTAGCGGGTCAGCAGGGGAAAGGTCTGCTTGGCCCACGACTGGTGGCCGAAGCACTGAAACTGCGGGATGAGCAGCATGCGGTGTTTGCGGCAGGCCTTGACGAACCGCTTTGCGCCGCCTTTGGTGATGGGGTTTTCAGAGCTTCGCAGCTCGGGATGCGAGCGAAAGTTAAAACCGTAATCGATTTCCAGAATGAGAACGTTCACGCCGAGCCGGGCAAGGTCTGGAAGAAGCCTTTCCAACGCCCTCAGCTTTTCGTCCGAGTCGAGGCCCAGGAGGTGAAGGCCGCACCAGGTTTGCGGAGACTTCGGCTTGGCCGCAAAGGCGCCCGCGAACGAGCAAAGGAGAATCAGTGCCGTAAGGATCTTTTTCATCGCTAAATCCTCAAATAGAGTTTTCGGTTCTGAAGAAAGGCGGTGAGCCCTAATGCCGCAAAGGCGAAGACGATCGAACGGAGCAGTCCGGGGAGAAACGAGCGGCCTAACGCCCAATAGGGCGAAGAGCCGAGAAGCAGCGCCGGCAAATCGAACAGCGAGTAGGCGATGGGGCCGAGGATGAAGGCGAAGAGTGCGTTCCGCCCCGCAGAAGCGAGCAAGCCGGTTCCGAAAGCGAGTTTTTTCACTTCGACGAGCCAATAAACGGCGGCCCAGATCAAAGCGGTCCAGGCAGAGCTGACCAGGCACCAGGGCGGCGTAGCGGCGATCTTGTTGTAAATGAACATCCGATGCACGCCGTGGAGCGCATGCAGGATGACGCCCGCGGCGCCTAAAACGGCGGCAAAGCTCAGCGCCGACAGGATGCGGCCGAACCGCCGCTTTTCCGGTTCGATGAGGGTGATGCCGAGAAGCGCGCCGGAGGCGGTGACTGCGGCGTGAGACCCGAGGGCACCGCCGACGTTGAGAAAGCGGCTGATGCCGAAGTAGTTGCCGAAAAACCCGACGCCGTCCGCAAGATAGAGACAGTAAAGAAGAACGACGGCGCCGGCCAAGGCGGTGCGGTTACGCCGCAGAAAGAGGTACAGAAAGGCGGTAACGCCGTAAGCCCAGCCGATGAGCCCGAGAATGCCCCACCAACGCGGCCGCATCTCAATCAGGCCGGTCTCTCCTTGGCCGCGATAGAGCAGTACGGCCGCCGCCAAAAGCAGGACGCCGATGATTCGTCGTGTGCGGGGGGAGCCGGCGGCAGCCGTCCACACCAGGCAGATGCCGGCGTAGAGCAGGAGATTCCACAGCCGCGGATCGAGGGGCCCGCCCGAGCGCATGCTTTCGCCGTTGACCATGAGCACGCCGAGGAGAAGAAGGACGAGCGTGCGGCTGAGGATGTGCCGCGCCGTCGCCGCCGGCGATTCTCCGGAAGCGAAGCGGCGTTCCAGCGCAAGCGGCAGCGACAATCCCGCGATGAAGAGAAAGGCGGGAAAGACGACGTCGACCAAGGTCATGCCGTCGGCCGAGGGCGGCGAGATGTGCTTCAGCCAGGCGGGCACGCCGGCCACGCCGGCCAGATCGTTGACGAAGAGCATGACCCACACGTTCAGGCCGCGCAGCACATCGAGCGAGGTCAGGCGCGAGGAGGGGGCAGAATAGCTCACGGCACCTCCTGTTTTGGGGTTCACGTTCGATTCAGTTTACGAAAAGCGGGGCAGAAAGGCAACAAGGAAAAGGACTCGCACCCCCAGACCAACGGCTGCATCGACGGAGTGAGAGTCGTTTCGTTCATAAAAACGTTTTTCTGTCGGCAGTTCGGGAGTGTCTACAAGTTTTTACTGCCGAAGCCGTCGGTACAAAAGTCTCCCCCAAAATGTCCTGCCCGTGGTCTCGGAAATGTTTTACCGCATTCCTCTGTTGCATGGCCGCCCATTTAATGGTTGCATCAAGGTTTTTCTTTTTACCAAAGGTTGGTTATATTGTCGCCGCCCAAAAGGCTTCCTGATTCAGAAAAAATAGTTTGAAAGCAAATATGTCTGAAAAGAACAAGATCATCATCAAAGGGGCGAGGGAGCACAACCTCAAGAACATCGATGTCGAAATTCCGCGGGACAAGCTGGTGGTGATCACCGGCCTGTCGGGCTCGGGAAAGTCGTCGCTGGCGTTCGACACGCTGTATGCCGAGGGGCAGCGGCGCTATGTCGAGTCGCTCTCCGCTTATGCGCGGCAGTTTCTCGGACTGATGGAAAAGCCGGACGTGGATTACATCGAGGGGCTTTCGCCGGCCATCTCCATCGAGCAGCGCACGACCGCTAAAAATCCGCGTTCCACGGTGGGGACGGTGACGGAGATCTATGACTATTTGCGGCTGTTGTTTGCGCGCATCGGTACGCCCTATTGCTATCGCTGCGGCAAAAAGATCGAGCGTCAAACGGTGCAGCAGATCGTGGATGCAGTGATGGCACTGCCCGAGGGCACGCGCATTCAAGTGCTGGCGCCCATTGTGCGCAGCCGCAAGGGCGAATATCGCGACGTTTTCAGCGAGGCGCGCCGGGACGGCTTTGTGCGCGTGCGGGTGGACGGCGAGATGTACGAGCTCGGCGAAGAGCCGGCACTGGACAAGCAGAAAAAGCACAACATCGAGATCGTGGTCGATCGGCTGGTGGTAAAGCCGGACATTGCCGCGCGGTTGACCGATTCGGTGGAAATGGCCCTCAAGCTGGCTTCGGGAATTCTGCTGATCGACGTCGTCGGCGAGCGGGAGCTCCTTTTCAGTGAGCATTACGCCTGCGTCGACTGCGGCATTTCCTACGAAGAGCTGACGCCGCGCATGTTCTCCTTCAACACCCCCTACGGTGCTTGTCCCGAGTGCGACGGCTTGGGCAGCAAAATGGAAATCGATCCAGAGTTGATTGTGCCCGATCCGTCGTTGTCGCTGAACCGCGGCGCCGTTAAGGTGTGGGGTGAACTGAAGGAGGGCTGGTACATCACCATTGCGCGCGGCGTGGTGGAGGCATACGGTTACACACTGGACACGCCGTGGCGTGAATTGAGCGAAGAGTGCCGCCGCGCGCTGATGTTCGGAACCCAGGAAGAACTCACTTTTGCCTACGAATCGCGCAGCGGAGCGCACACCGGCGCTTTCCGCACGCAATGGGAGGGAATCGTCGGCAACCTTGAACGGCGCTACCGGCAAACCGATTCTCAATACATCCGCGATTGGATCGAGGGCTTTATGAATGTCGTCGATTGTCCGGCCTGCGGCGGTCGGCGGCTGCGTCCCGAGTCGCTGTCGGTGCGCATCGGCGAAAGGAACATCTACGACGTCACTGCCATGTCGGTGAAGGAGGCCTTTGCCTTTTTCCGCGACTTAGCTCTCGGCGAGCGCGAGCAGATCATTTCGCACCAAATCCTCAAGGAGATTCGCGAGCGGCTGGGTTTCTTATTGAACGTGGGTCTCGATTATTTGACGCTCAGCCGATCGGCAGGAACGCTTTCGGGCGGAGAAGCGCAGCGCATCCGTTTGGCCACCCAGATCGGCTCTCAGTTGGTCGGCGTGCTCTATATTCTCGACGAGCCGTCGATCGGCCTGCACCAGCGCGACAACCGCCGCCTCATCGATACGCTGCTCAAGCTTCGCGACCTCGGCAACACGGTGGTGGTGGTGGAGCACGACCAGGAGACCATCGAGCACGCGGACTATGTCCTTGACCTCGGTCCCGGCGCCGGTGAAAACGGCGGCAGGGTGGTGGCCGCCGGCACACCGCAGGAGGTGGCGCAGAATCCGAATTCTCTGACCGGCGACTATTTGGCGGGCCGGCGCTCCATTCCGCTTCCGAAAACGCGCCGCCGCGGCAACGGTCTGCACCTTACGCTGCGCGGCGCTTCCGGCAACAACCTCAAGCACATCGACTGCCGGATTCCGCTGGGCTGCTTTGTCTGCGTGACCGGCGTCTCCGGCAGCGGCAAAAGCACGCTGATCCGCGAAACGCTCTTCCGAGCTTTGCAGAAGCATTTCTACAACTCCAAGGAAGCGCCGCTGCCCTACACGGCCCTCGAGGGCGTCGAGAATATCGACAAGGTCATCGACATCGACCAGTCGCCCATCGGACGGACGCCCCGCTCCAATCCGGCCACCTACACCGGCCTCTTCACCCCCATCCGCGACCTTTTCTCACAGCTGCCCGAGGCCAAAATTCGCGGCTATCAGCCGGGGCGCTTCAGCTTCAACGTAAAGGGCGGCCGCTGCGAAGCCTGCGAAGGCGACGGCATCATTAAAATCGAGATGCACTTTCTGCCGGATGTGTACGTGACCTGTGAAGTGTGCCGCGGTCGCCGCTACAACCGCGAGACGTTGGAGATCAAGTACAAGGGCATGTCCATCGCCGACGTGCTGGAGATGACCGTTTCGCAGGCGCTGGAGTTTTTCGCCAAAATTCCCCAGATCCGCTCCAAGCTGCAGACGCTGAGCGACGTGGGCTTGGGCTACATCAAGCTCGGGCAGCAGGCCACCACGCTCTCCGGCGGCGAAGCGCAGCGCGTCAAGCTGGCGGCCGAGCTTTCACGGCGAAGCACCGGTCGTACGCTCTATCTGCTCGACGAGCCGACCACCGGCCTTCATTTCGAAGACACCAACATGCTCCTTGCCGTGCTCAATCGCCTGGTCGACCGCGGCAACACTGTGGTGGTGATCGAGCATCATTTGGACGTCATTAAAACGGCGGATTGGGTGATCGATTTGGGCCCCGAGGGAGGCGAAGCCGGAGGTTTCATCGTCGCCGAGGGTACGCCGGAAGAGGTGGCTTTGGTCGACGCTTCGCACACCGGCCGATTCCTGAAGCGGGAGCTTGCCAAGGCAAAAACATTCTGAAACCGTTTGCCGACGAGCGGCGTAATGCCGTCGCCGAATCCATCGGCCGACCATCAACCATTCACGGAGGTTTGCATGAAGAGGTATCGACTTGCAGTGTTTCTGCTGCTGCCGCTGCTGCTGTTCGCGGCCAAGACGACCGCGACGACGCCTATCGACATTCCTTACACCAAGTTTGTGCTCGACAACGGCCTCACGCTCATCGTGCACGAGGATCACAAGGCCCCGATCGTGGCGGTGAACGTCTGGTATCACGTCGGTTCGAAGAACGAAAGGCCCGGCAAAACCGGCTTTGCCCACCTCTTCGAACACCTGATGTTCAACGGCTCGGAGAATTTTGACGACGACTATTTCAAAGCCATGGAGCGCATCGGCGCCACTGATCTGAACGGAACCACCGGCGAGGATCGCACCAACTATTTTCAAAACGTACCCACCTCGGCGCTCGACATCGCTCTGTGGATGGAGTCCGACCGCATGGGGCATCTGCTCGGCGCCGTCACGCAGGAAAAGTTGGACGAACAGCGGGCGGTGGTGCAGAACGAAAAGAGGCAGTACGAGAACGAGCCCTATGCCGTCGCCGAAGAGCTGATCACCACCGCCTGTTTCCCTAAGGGCCACCCCTATTCATGGACGGTGATCGGCTCCATGGAAGACCTTGACGCCGCCTCGCTTTCGGACGTGCATGAATGGTTCAAGACCTATTACGGGCCGAACAATGCCGTGCTGGTGATCGCCGGAGACATCACGCCGGAGGTCGCTTTGGAGAAGGTGAAAAAGTATTTCGGCGAAATTCCGCCGGGACCGCCGATCGCCAAGCACGAGACGTGGATCGCCAAGCGCAGTGGAACGCATCGCCAAACGGCACAGGATCGGGTGCCTCAGGCGCGACTTTATCGCGTTTGGAACATACCGCAATGGGGCAGCCTCGAGGCCGTGCATCTCGATTTGGTAAGCGACGTGCTGGCTTCCGGCAAGACCTCGCGCCTGTACAAGCGGCTGGTCTATGAAGATCAGATCGCCACCGACGTGAGCGCTTTTGTCGATCTGCGCGAAATTGCCGGTCTGTTTCAGATCGTGGCCACCGCCAAGCCCGGCGTCGATTTGGCGCTGGTCGAAAAAGCCGTGGACGAGGAGCTGCAAAAGTTCCTGAAAAACGGCCCCACCGAAGCGGAGATGAAGCGCATCAAGACGCAATACCGCGCCTCCTTCATCCGCGGCATCGAACGCATCGGCGGCTTCGGCGGCAAGAGCGACATCCTCGCTTCGAACATGACCTATGCCGGTCGCCCCGATTTCTATAAGGTGACCCTCGACCGTGTCGAAAAGGCGACGGCGGCCGACCTCAAAAAAGCGGCGATCAAATGGCTGAGCGACGGCGATTACGTGCTCACCATCACGCCCTATCCTCAGCTCGGCGTCTCCGGCGAAGGCGTCGATCGTTCAAAGCTGCCGGAGGCCGGCGAACCGCCGCAGGTCTCCTTCCCGCCGCTCAAACGGGCCGAGCTTTCCAACGGCCTCAAGCTGGTGTTGGTCGAACGGCCCAGCATACCGGTGGTCGATTTTCGTTTGCTGGTGGACGCCGGCTACGCGGCCGATCAGTTCGCCGCTCCGGGTACCGCCCGTTTGGCCATGGATCTGTTGGACGAAGGCACCAAGACGAGAACCGCTCTGCAGATCAGCGAGGAGCTGCAGATGCTGGGCGCTTCGTTGGGGACCGGCACCGGTTTGGATGTCTGCACCGTGTCGCTCAACGCCCTCAAGGATCAGTTGCAGCCGTCACTGGAAATCTTTGCCGACGTTGTGCTCAATCCGAGTTTTCCGGCGGAAGAATTCGAACGCCTGCAGAAGCAGACCCTGGCCCGCATTCAGCGCGAAAAGGTGACGCCGGTGCAGATGGCACTGCGCGTGTTTCCGGGGCTGCTTTACGGCCGCGATCATGCCTACGGCAACCCGTTGACCGGCTCCGGCACCGAGGCATCGGTAAGCGGAATGACCCGCGCCGACATGGTCCAATTCCACCGCACCTGGTTCAAGCCGAACAACGCCACGCTGGTGATCGTCGGCGACATTACGCTGCAGGAGGTCGAACCGATCTTGGAGCGGCTCTTCCGCACCTGGAAACCCGGCGATGTTCCGCGCAAGAACTTGAAGGAGGTCGCTGATCAGCCGAGTGCCGTGTACATTGTCGATCGGCCCGGCTCGCAGCAGTCGGTCATTTTCGCCGGTCATCTGACGTTGCCGCGCGCCAACGACCTGGAAGAGGCAATTGACCTCATGAACAACATTCTCGGCGGCGATTTCACCTCCCGCATCAACATGAACCTGCGCGAGGACAAGGGGTGGACCTACGGCGCCCGCTCGCTCATCTATAATGCCAAAGGGCAGCGCATGTTCATTGCTTACAGTCCGGTGCAGAGCGACAAAACCGCCGATGCCATGAAGGAGATCGCCAAGGAGCTGTTGCAGATCGTCGGTGAAAAGCCGCCCACGGAAGAAGAATTCCTCAAGACGCAGTCCAATGTGCTGCTGGGCCTGCCGGGTTCTTGGGAGACCATCGGCAGCATTGCCGGTTCGGCGGCGGAGATCGTGCAGTTCGGCTTGCCGGATGACTATTTCCAAAAGTATCCGGAAAAGCTGCGCAACCTGACGGCCGACGATGCCCGCAAGGCTGCCCGCGCGGCCGTCAAACCTTCGGCGGTAATTTGGGTGGTGGTGGGCGACAGGGCAAAGATCGAGGAGCCGATCAAAGCGCTCGGCTTCGGCGAAGTCAAGTATGTGGACGCGGACGGCCGTCCGCTGTAACAAGCTGGCCCCCTCGAGTCGAACTCGAGGGGGCTTTTTTTAGCCCTGAAAGTTGTTGCGACGGTGCGTGCCGTCGCAGAAAGGCTTGTTGCCGGAACCGCCGCAACGGCACAGATAAGTCGTTTCCGGCGTTTGGATGGGATTGCCCTCCGCGTCGTACAGTTCCAGATCGCCTTCCACTTTTAGGGGACCGTTTTTCGTCACGGTGATGCGAATGGGTTCACACATATGGCCTCCTTATTACATTGACGTCGTCATCGTTCCTGCGGCGGTTGAAGATTTGATCGCCATGATCTGGACCACCGAAGCTTCGCCGGTGTGCAGCAGACCTTCCTTTCGGTCGCACACTACCTCGCGTGCGATTTTGAACTGCAGCCCTTTCAGATCCTCTTTTAATTCATCCAAGTTCATAAGAAGCTCGCGGCGTTGAGGACCGCCGGTACGAAAAGCGAGCTGTTTAGGCGTGAACGCTTCCAGTATGAAGACCCCGCCCGGTGCCAGGCCGGCAACGCAGGCGCGATGCACCCGGCGCCTCAATGACGGTTCCATTTGGCAATAAACGGCGACGATGCCTTCCCACGCTTGGTCCTCAATGACAAACTCCTCCAGGCGGCTGACGACGGTGGTAATGCTGACGCCATGCTCCCGAGCGAGCTGCTCGGCCTTCTGCAATCCCACACGGCTGCCGTCTACCGCCGTCACTTCGTAACCCTGTTGAGCCAAAAAAACCGCGTTGCGGCCTTCGCCTTCGCACAGGCACAGCACATTGCCCATGGGAATGTTTGCATGGACCTGGACGAGGAAATCATTGGGGGCTCGGCCGTAAAGGTATTCTTTGCTGTTGTAGCGTTCGTCCCATTTGGACATGGTCACTCCGTGAGCGCTTTGAAGGCGGGATCGGCGCGCAGTGCCGCCAGATCGTCGTCCACCCGCGCTTGCGCTTTGAGTTTGGGGTTTACGGTCAACGCTCGCCTCAAGGCTTCGAGCGCGGCGTCCTTTTGGCCGGCCGCAAGGCGAATGACCGCCAGGTCGTAGAGTACCTCCGGGTGCTGCGGATCGATTTGCGCCGCTTTCTCCATAAAGGAGAGCGCTTCGACGGCCTTGCCTTTGGTGAAAAGCGTCCAAGCGTCGTTCCAGGCGTAATTGAGCTGCGCAAGGTTGAGCAGACGACCGAGCTCTATGAAAGGCTCCGGGTGATCGTCGACGCGGATGTCGATGGCGCGATCGGTATAGCCGCCGTAACCGGCGCCTTCGCGAACCACGAGCAGCGCCGCGGACTGTTTGCCGCGGGCGTCGCCGCCCTTCGCTTCACCGGCCAGCAACGCCGCATAAAGCCGTTCGGCCAGCGTGCCCGTTGTGTTGAGAAAGGCCTTTTCCATAGCCGCCACCACGGCTTCACCGACGAGAATATTGCCCTGGCAGGCGTAATGCGGGCCGCAGCGGCCTCCGGCCCAGGCGTTGCAGCCCGATCCGGTGTAGGTCGCCGAACGACCGTCGGCGGCGACGATGCCGAACTGTCGGCGTTCGGGATGGTCGTCTTCGGCGGTCAATAGTTCCACGATGCGCTCCGGGGCTTCACCGCGCTCGAGCAGTTCCAGCCCGCGCGGCCCATAAGTGGTGTTGGCAAACGCCTGCGTGGCCACGGCTCCCACGCCGGCCTTGGCCCACGGCACCACCGAGCCGACGGCGAAAAAGCGCGACGCCACGGCCACCCCCAACTCGCCGGTCTGCGGATCGTGCCCCACAATGGAAAACGTGGCGACCGGCTCGTGGGCCGCCGCCCATCCCGCTGCAATGAAAAGACACATCGTCACCTTCTTCATGCCCTGCTCACCTTTGTTTTTTACCCTCTGCTTCTCGACTTGCAACCTCAGCTCTTCAAACCTCTACCCATCCCATGGTGCGGTGGGACTCAAACAGTGCATCGATCACGCGCATATTAGCCTCTGCGTCGGCAAGCGGTGTAGGAGCCGGCTTTTTCTGCAAAACGGCGCGTGAAAAGGCGTCGCCCTGCAGCGTGTATTGGTTGCACACGGGGAAGGTGATCTCTTCCACTTCGACGCCGCGGCGCAGCCAAAGGCGCGTTTTTCGATCGGGCGGCGCATTGAAGGGAATCTCGATTTCGATGCTTCCCGCAGTGCCGAAGATCAGAACGCGTTGGTACGGCTGCATGAGCGTGCCGACCGTAAAACTTGCGCTGCCTTCGGTAAATTCCAATAGACCCAAAGTTTGGATGTCTACGCCGAAAGTCGGGTGAAAGACGCAGCGGCCCAGCACGCGCAGCGGCTCGGCGTCGAATAGCCACCTCGACAGCGAGACGGCGTAGCAGCCGATGTCCAGCAGACCGCCGCCGCCAATATAAACCTGATTGTGCACATTTTGCGGGTCGTCGTTGTAGTAGGAGAAGAACGTTTGAATCGTGCACAGCCGTCCGACCGCGCCCTCGAGCACCAACTGATGCGCTTTTTGCCATTGAGGGTGGAAGCGGTACATAAAGGCCTCCATGATCACGAGATCCGGCCTCAGTCGCGCCGCTTGGGAAAGCTTGCGCGCTTCGGCGGCGTTGAGCGCGATCGGCTTTTCGCACAACACATGCTTGCCGGCCTCGAGCGCCGCCAGCGACAGCGGCACGTGCAGGTGGTTGGGCAGGGGATTGTAAATCGCCTCGATCTCGGGATCGTTGAGCAGCGCCTCGTACGATCCGTAAGCTTTTGCAATCCGCAGCTTCTTTGCCGTTTCAACGGCCTTTTCTTCGCTGCGCGAGGCTACGGCGACAATCTCGCAAAGCTCGCTTTGCTGCATCGCCGGAATCACCTTCTCCTCCGCAATCTTGGCCGTGCTCAAAACACCCCACTTGACCTTCATCGCCTTTCCTTTTCCAAACGCCTTAAAAGTTTTTGAACCGTGTACTTTTTTTTATGAACAGATGAGCAGGCAGGCCTGAACCTTTTCCGCAGGTCGTCCCCGGCAGCCGAAGCTTATCAGGGGTGCTCTTTTTCAAAAACAAAGTACGAAACGCCCACAAGATTGTCCAACACAAAAAACGGCGTTGTGACTGATTCCCACAGAAAGAACTTTACGGACGACTGTTATTTTCTCTTTACATTTCATTGCGTAAATGGTATATTGCAGCGGCACTCTTGAGCTACTAAAGGAGAGACGCTATGAAACGGTTCTTTGCCTTGTTGATGGGAACAGTTATGGTGACTTGTTCGAAAGCTCCCAATCCTCTTTTGACCGACTGGCAGACGCCGTTCGGTGTACCGCCCTTTGCGCAGATCAAGGAGGAGCATTATCTCCCTGCTTTCAAGGAGGCGATGCGGCGGCATGCCGAAGAGATTGAGGCAATCGTCAACAATCCGGAAGCGCCGACCTTTGCCAACACGGTGGAGGCCTTGGCTTACAGCGGAGCCCTTCTGCAGCAGGTGGAAAACGTCTTTTACAACCTGCATTCCGCCGAAACCAACGACAAGATGCAGGCGATCGCAACTGAAACCGCGCCCTTGCGCTCAAAGCATTACGACGACATCAGCCTGAATCCCGAGCTGTTCAAACGGATCAAGGCGGTTTACGAGGGTCGAGACAGCCTGTCATTGACCGCCGAGCAGGCCCGATTGCTGGAAAAGACCTACAAGGACTTTGTACGCAACGGCGCCGACTTGCCGGATGATCAAAAGGCCGAACTGCGCAAGATCAACGAGGAACTGGCCAAGCTTACGCTCAAATTCGGCGACAATGTTCTGGCCGAAACCAACGCTTTCAAGCTCGTGATCGATGATTCCGCCGACCTGGAGGGACTGCCGCAGTGGCTGATCGATCAGGCGGCCGAGGACGCCAAGGCGGCCGGCTACGAGGGCAAATGGGTCTTTACCCTGCACAAACCGAGCTGGATTCCCTTCCTTCAATATTCTCCCAAACGGGAGCTGCGGCAAAAGCTCTACACAACATGGATGAACATCGCAAACAATGACAATGAGCACGACAACAAGGCGATTTTAGCCCAGATCACGTCGTTGCGGGTCAAACGGGCGCAAATGCTCGGTTATCCGACGCACGCCGCCTACGTGGTGGAAGAAAACATGTCCAAAACGCCGGAGAACGTCTACAAGCTGCTGAACCAACTCTGGCCGCCGGCGCTGGCGCGCGCCAAAGCCGAAGCTGCCGAAATGCAGAAACTCATCGACGCAGAACCGCAGCCGTTCAAACTGGCGTCGTGGGATTGGTGGTACTATGCCGAAAAGATTCGACAGGCGCGGTACGATCTGAGTGACGACGCCCTCAAGCCCTATTTCAAGTTGGAGAACGTCATTGCCGGACTGTTCGACACGGCGAACAAGCTCTACGGCCTCACGTTCACGCCCGCCTCCGATCTGCCGGTCTACCATCCCGACGTCATCGCCTACGAGGTGAAGGAAGCCGACGGCCGCCATGTGAGCGTGCTGTATATGGATTTTTTCCCGCGGCCGGGCAAGCGCAGCGGCGCATGGATGACTGAATTCCGCGGCCAATACCGAAAGGAGGGCCGCGACGTCCGCCCCGTGGTCTCCATCGTCATGAACTTCAGCAAACCGACGGCGACGGTTCCTTCGCTGCTGACCCTCGACGAAGTGCTGACCCTTTATCACGAGTTCGGCCATGCCCTCCACGGCATGCTTTCCGACTGCACCTATCCGCTGCTGGCCGGCACCAACGTCACTCGCGATTTCGTCGAGCTGCCTTCGCAGATCATGGAGAACTGGGCCGAAGAGCCGACCGTCATCAAATCGTTCGCCAAACATTACCAAACCGGCGAGGCGATTCCCGATGAACTGGTGAACAAGATCATCGCCGCCCGCCTCTTCAATCAAGGCTTCGCCACCGTCGAGTACTTGGCCGCCGCGTTTCTGGACATGGCTTATCACACGCGCACCGATACGACCCTGATTACCGACGTCAACGCCTTTGAAAGCGACGCCATGAAGGCCATCGGACTGATCGAGGAGATCATTCCTCGCTACCGCAGCACCTATTTTCAGCATATTTTCAGCGGCGGATACTCGGCAGGCTATTACAATTACATCTGGGCCGAGGTTCTCGATGCCGACGCCTTTGAAGCGTTCAAGGAAAAGGGCCTTTTTGACTCCGAAACCGCCGCAGCGTTCCGCAAAAACATTTTGGAACGCGGCAACACCGAAGACCCGATGGTGCTTTACTTGCGGTTCCGCGGCCGAGAGCCCGAAATTACACCGCTGCTGAAAAAGCGCGGTCTCATTTAGTTTTTTCAATTCATTTCAGGAGGAAGAGATGAGCGTCCATCATTCAGGGCTGATCCTGCTGCTTGCCCTGCTTGCGTGTGCGTCCAAAAGCGGCGACAAGAAAATCGTGCTTTTCAACGGCCGCGATTTCAGCGGCTGGACGCGGGTCCTTGCCGATTCGACGGTGAGCGTGGATGGAGTATGGTCGGTGCGCGACGGCGTGGTGCACTGCAAAGGGGTACCCAACGGCTATATGCGGACCAACGAAGCCTATTCCAATTACAAACTCCACCTCGAATGGCGCTGGCCCGAGAATCCGACCAACAGCGGCGTGCTGCTCCACTGCCAGCCTCCCGATCAGGTGTGGCCGAACTGCATCGAATGCCAACTGATGGCAGGAAACGCCGGAGATTTCATCATCATCGGTCCCGGAACAATCACCGTCGACGATTCGACCTATGTTAACTCGGAGCGCTTTTTGGCCATCAGGAAAAAGCACGACAGCAACGAAAAGCCGGCGGGCGAGTGGAACACCTACGACATCGAGGTCCGCGACTCGACCATCGTCTGCTATGTCAACGGCCTGATGCAGAACAACGGACGCAAGGCGTCGCCTGCATCGGGCTTTATCGCCCTTCAAAGCGAAGGCTCGCCGATCGAATTCCGCAACATCTATCTTACGATTACAAAATAAAGGCTGCGAGGGGCCTGCCGTTCGACGGGCCCCTCTTTCAATGAGGAGATGATGAAACGACTCCTGTGGGCTTTGCTGCTCTCGGCCTTGTTGCTCGTCTGTCGAAACCGGCCGGAGGAAGGGCGGATTCTCTTTCTCGGCGACAGCATCACTCAGGACGGCCGTTACGTAAGCCTGATCGAATACGAGCTCTTTAAGCGCGGCGGCGACGTCGAATTGATCAGCATCGGCCTGTCGAGCGAAACGGTTTCGGGACTGACGGAGGAGGGACATCCCTACCCGCGGCCCTGTCTGCACGATCGTCTTCCGCGCGCCTTGGAAAAGATCCGGCCGCAGATCGTATTCGCCTGCTACGGCATGAACGACGGCATCTATCATCCCTTTGACGAGGAACGATTCGAGGCGTTCCGGCAGGGTGTTGTGAAGCTGATCGACGTCGTAAGGGCCGCCGGCGCGCAACTGGTTCTCCTCACGCCGCCGCTGTTCGACGTGCAGCCCATCGCCGCCAAGGCCGTCTGCATCGATGCCGAGCGCTTCGGCTACAGTTCGCCCTTCGAAGATTATAACGAAGTGTTGGCCGCTTATGCCGCGTGGATGAAAAAAACTTGAAGACCGGGACGTCTCCGTGATCGACCTCAACGGCCCCATGCTCGAATACACCGGCCGTCGACGTCTGCAGGAACCGGCTTTTACCCTCAGCCCCGACGGAGTGCATCCGCAGCTCATCGGCCACGTGATCATGGCCAGAGAAGCGTTGCGCCGCTTCGGAATTGCGCTCGATCATGTAGACCCTGCCGTCGTCGCCGCCCGCCTGGAAAACGATGATCTGTTCCGTCGCGTTCACGAGCGACGGGCGATGCGTTCCGCCGCATGGCTCGTCGAAATCGGCTATGATATGCCGATGGAATTGCACGCCCTGCCGATTGCCGAGGCGGAAGCGCGCGCCGCTTCGGAAAAGCGGGAGATTTTAGACGCACTGCGAAAACGGGCGGTTCATTAAAAGAGGTAAAGATGAAAAAGATCTTTTTTCTCTTGCTCCTTTTCTTCTGCCTGCCGCTGTGGGCTCAGCCCGATGAAATCAATTATGACGAGGCAAAGGTGCCGGCTTACACCTTGCCGGATCCCCTCGTCTTCGCCGACGGCACGCCGGTCATCCGCGAGACATGGCCGTATCGGCGGCATCAGATCCTGCGGCTTTTCGAAGCCGAGATCTACGGCAGGATGCCATCTGAACGACCGGAGATCAGCTTCGAGCTGCTCGAACAGGGTGCGGCGTTCGACAACTCGGCGACGCGAAAGCAGGTGCGCGTCTATCTCCTCGGCAGAAAGCCCGGTCCCTTTATGGACGTGCTCATCTATCTGCCCGCCAAGCGTCCGGTGCCGCTGTTCGTCGGCCTGAATTTCGACGGAAACCACACCATTTGCGACGATCCGGCCGTCCGGCTGCCGGAAAGCCGGATGCCCGATGACGCGCAAATGGGCGTCAGCGACCTTAAGGCTGATGAGGCGGGGCGCGGCAAAAAGTCCCGACGCTGGCCGGTTCGCGAAATCTTGGCCCGGGGTTACGGCCTCGCCACCATTTACTACGGCGACATCGATCCGGACGAAGACCGCTTAGACAACGGCATTCATCCGTACTTTTACAAGGAAGGCCAAACCCGTCCGGCAGCGGACGAGTGGGGCTCCATCGGCGCCTGGGCTTGGGGGCTGTCCCGAGCGATGGATTATTTCGAGAAAGACGCCGATATCGCCGCCGACAAAGTGGCGGTCATGGGACATTCGCGATTGGGCAAAACCGCCCTTTGGGCGGGCGCGACCGATGAACGCTTCGCTTTGGTGATTTCCAACAACTCGGGATGCGGCGGCGCCGCCCTCTCGAGACGGCGTTTCGGCGAAACCGTCAAGCGCATCAACACCGTCTTTCCGCACTGGTTCTGCGGCAATTTCAAGCGCTATAACGACGCCGAAGAATCGTTGCCCGTGGATCAGCACATGCTCCTTACTCTTATCGCGCCGCGGCCTCTCTATGTGGCGAGCGCCGAGGAAGACCTTTGGGCCGATCCCCGAGGCGAGTTCTTGGCGGCAAAGTGCGCCTCACCGGTTTACCGGCTGCTGGGACTCGAGGGGCTGCCGGCTGCCGAGATGCCGCCGCTGAATCAACCGGTCATGGGGAGCATCGGCTACCATATCCGCAGCGGCGGTCATGATGTGACGCTGTACGACTGGCAGCGGTTCATGGATTTTGCCGATCTGCACGGATTGAACCGCTGAGCGGTCGCCGGCGAGCGCTTTTGTCCCTTTTTTGAGCGCGAAGAAGCGGCGCTAATCTTCCAAGCGATACCAGGATTCGATCATCGGCCGCAGGTCGGTCGGCCGGGTTCGGTGTGTGAATTCGTTGGTGCGGGGGTTGTAATCATAGTCTTTGCCCCATTCCTCGCCGTGCTTCATGATTTCGGCGACGGCTTCGATAAGGGCGTCGATCTCATCGTCGCTCATGACCGGATGGATCGACAGGCGAACCCAACCGAGCTTGGCCGAAAGGTCGCCTTGATCGATGCGGTCGGTCATTTCTTTTGAACGCGTCGGATCGACGTGCAGGAGGTAGTGACCGTAGGTTCCGGCGCACGAGCAGCCGCCGCGCACCTGAATACCGAAGCGGTCGTTGAGAAGTCGAACCATCAGGTTGTAATGCAGTCCGTGGACATAGAGCGAAAAGATTCCCAGCCGGTCTTCAATGTTGTCCGCCAGAATGTGAAGGTCGGGAATCTTTCTCAAGCCTTCGAAGAGCTTTTGCACCTGCACTTTTTCGCGGGTCAACATGGCGGCGGTGGTCATGGTTTCCTTGAGGCGCACGGCCAGGGCGGCGCGGGCGGCCTGTAAAAAGCCCGGCGTACCGCCGTCCTCGCGCAGCTCGATGTCGTCGATAAAGTGGCGGCCGTGCCAGGGGTTCGTCCACAGCACCGTACCGCCGCCCGGCTGGTCGGGCACACGGTTTTTATAAAGCTCCTTGTCGAAGATAAGGACGCCCGAGGAGCCCGGCCCGCCGAGAAATTTGTGCGGGGAGAAATAGATCGCATCGAGCTTGGCCGCCTCATCCTCGGGGTGCATGTTGATATCGACGTAGGGGGCGGCCGCGGCATAGTCGATGAAACACCAGCCGTCGTAGCTGTGCATGAGACGGGCAAGCTCGTGAACCGGCGTGGTGATGCCGGTCACGTTGGAGGCGGCGGTAAAGGCTCCGAATTTGAACGGTCGGTCGCGCCGCGCCTTCAGCTCGTCTTCAAGATGATTGAGGTCGATCAACCCTTGTTCGTCCGGCGGAACGATCACTACTTCGGCAATGGTTTCTTCCCACGACGTTTGATTGGAATGATGCTCCATGTGGGAAATGAACACCACGGGGCGACATTTGACGTTTACATCGATACAATCGCGGAACTGCTCCGGCAGCCGCAGGCCGAGGATGCGCTGGAATTTGTTGACCGCCGCGGTCATGCCGAAGCCGGTGGTGATGATGACGTCGTCGGGTCCGGCGCCGCAATGCGCTTTAATGATCTGGTGCGCCTTCTGATAGGCCGTCGTCATCGAAGTGCCGGTGACGTTGGTTTCGGTGTGGGTGTTGCCGACGAACGGCCCGAAATCGTTCGTCAGTTTTTCTTCGATGGGCCTGTAGAGACGGCCGCTGGCGGTCCAGTCGGCATAAAGAATGGTCTTCCGGCCGTAAGGAGTAAGAAACGTTTGGTCGATGCCGATGATGTTCTGCCGGATGCATGAAAAATCGATCACGGCGCCGTCTCCTTTTGATGGGTGAAGGGTGGAGCCGTCGGAAACCGTTTTGCGGCTGCTAAAGTTACAAGATCGCGTCATATTTGCAAGCGCCATTTTCCGCGGCGCGCCGGCCTGCGGTTTGCAAATTTTTCGACGCCTTTCGCAGAGGCGGCGCGGATTCATCCGACGGAGCCGCCGGCAGGCGGTGTGGAAATGCCGAAGACTCGGTGTCCGTCGGCGAAAAAAAAGCAGAGTGGTTGCGGAAGTTTGGCATGTAAATAATAGAGTTCGGCTTGAACCTGTTCGGAGGTGAGGCCATGCGTTTTGCGATTCTTTCGGATATTCACGGAAATCTGCATGCCCTGGACGAGACGCTTCGGAGAGCGGAGGAGATCGGCTGCCAACGGATTGTCTGTCTCGGTGATGTGGTCGGCTATGGTCCGTTTCCGAACGAGTGTTGCGAAATTATACAACAAAGAGCCGCGGCAGTGGTGCTCGGCAATCACGATGCCGCGGCATCCGGACTGCTCGACCCGTACGACTTTACGGATGATGCCCGGCGGGCCGTCCGCTGGTGCGCCGGCGTTATGAGCGCCGATCACCGCAGCTTTCTTCGCGCTCTTCCTTTGACCGAGCGGATGGAAGGAGTGCTTTTCGTTCACGCAACGCCGATCGATCCCGCCCGATGGCATTACCTGTTTTCGTCCGACGCTGCGGCGCTGCAGTTCGTCGCCGTGGATTTTCACGTCTGTTTCATCGGACATACCCATCACCCGATCGCGTGGGCTTTGAAGCCGGACGGCACGATCGAAGAGCAGCGCAGCGAAACCGTCCGCATTGCCGAGAATGAACGGTATATTGTAAACGTCGGCAGCGTAGGACAGCCGCGCGACGGTTCCCCCGATGCCTGCTTCGGCGTTTTCGACACGGACGCCGGCGAGTTTTCTTGGGAGCGCGTACCCTACGATATTACCGCGACCCAGTCCGCCATGAGGCAACTGGACTTGCCGGAGTTTCTTATCCGCCGACTCGAGTACGGAAGATAACGTTGAGGAAGCATGAGATGGTCCTTCAGGAGCAAATTCAGCGACCGCGAATGATTTTTTCAGAGACCACTTATCAAAAGATTTCGCGGATTTTGTTCGAGCTCAACACGCGGCTGAGGGCCGTGGCCTGCATCTTTGCCGATATGAACGGCTATGCCGTCGACTATAGCGGCGACGTGCAGCGGCTGAACATTTCGTCCTTTACCGCGGTAGCGGCAGGCAGTTTTTCCACCGCCAACGAAATGGCCTCCATGGTGGGCGGCCGACGCCGATTCCAGCATGTGTTTTTCGAGGGCGAAGAGCGCAACGTTTACATGTGCGCTGTCAGTGAAGACTATTTGATGATCGTCATTTTCGACCGCAGCGTGCCGGTAGGGTTCGTCCGCCTGCTTACCCACCACGCTGTGGCCAAGCTGAGCGGCTATCTCGACACCCTCCGCAACGGCAGCCGACGAGCACAATCGTTTCTCGACGCCGATTTCCGAAAAAAATTAGATCACGAACTCGATCGAGCCTTCGGTCTGGCATAGGGTCGGCTCATGCACGTCGACTGGAAGAACGGGGAGATCATCTTCAAAATCGTCTATTACGGTCCGGGTCTCGGAGGAAAGACCACCAACTTGGAATACATTCACTCGAGGCTGGACCCGTCGCTGCGCAGCGAGCTGATCTCGTTCAAAACGCGGTCCGAACGCACGCTGTACTTTGACTTTATCCAGTTCGAACCGGCGCCGATCAACGGTAAGCGGCCGCGGTTCCATCTCTATACCGTACCCGGACAGGTGCAGTACGGTTTCGGCCGCAAGCTGGTGCTGCGCGGCGCCGATGCGGTCGTCTTTGTCGCCGATTCCCAGGCGGCACGCCTGGACGACAATCTGGAAAGCCTGGCCGACCTTGAAGAAAAGCTGGCGCTTTATCATAAGTCGCTGGCCACCCTTCCGTGGCTCATTCAATATAACAAACGCGATGTGCCTCAGGCGCTCAGCGTGGCCGTGCTGCAGAAGAAGCTCAATCTGCTGAACGTTCCCCACGTGGAGGCCGTGGCCACGCAGGGAATCGGTGTTTTTGAAACGCTGCGGGCCGCCATTCGCTTGGCTTTAGATAACGCCGAACTCTGAAACGGCGTTTTATCGGTTGCTCATTGCCCGAAAGCTCGCTATATTCACTGCAAATCCTCACATCATCGGAAACGCCATGGAAGAGAGCCAAGCCAAACCGAGGCCGGCCGCCGTCGTCTCGTGGATTCTGTACGATTTTGCCAACACCGCCTATTCGATGAACGTGGTGACGCTCTATTTCAGCACCTGGCTGATCATCGAATTGGGGCAGAGCAACTTTTGGGTGTCGCTGGTCAACTCGCTCTCCATGGCTTTGGTGGCGGTGACCATGCCGGTTCTCGGCGATTGGTCGGATCGGCATGAAGGCAAGCGGCTTGCCCTTTTCGTCATGACCATGGCCTGTATCCTCGGCACTTTTATGATGGGTGTGGCCGGAAAGGCCGTTTCCGACTCGGCGATCGTCGTGCCTGTGGTGCTGGCGCTCTATGTGGTGACCAACTACAGCTATCAAGGCGGTCTGGTCTTTTACAACGCCCTTTTGCCGGCAGTCAGTACGCCAAAGACGTTGGGGCGCGTTTCCGGCTACGGCGTGGCCATCGGCTACCTGGGATCGGCCGCAGGTCTCATCGTCGGCGGCCTGTACGTCGACGGCGCGCTGTTCGGACACTCCGTTCCCGGCTTTGAAGCCGGCGGACGTGTTGCGGCCTTCATACCGACGGCCGTCCTTTTTTTGATCTTTGCGCTGCCGGTCTTTATCTTTGTGCCGGAACCGCGGCTGCAGGCAGCGCCGGCCAAATGGACGCTTCGGTCGTCGTATGCTCAGGTTTGGAATTCGCTCAAGGACAGCACGCGGTACCCCGGTCTGCTGCGCTTTCTGGTCGCCAAGTTTCTGTACGAAGACAGCATCGAGACCATCATCATCTACATGGCCGTCTATGCTCAGGCGGTCGTCGGCTTCTCGATCGCAGAGACCAACAGCTTCTTTCTCATGGTTATACCGGCGGCAGTGGTCGGTTCGGCCCTGTGCGGCATTTTGACGGATCATTTCGGGCCGAAAAAGACGCTCATCGGCGTCATCGCTCTGTGGACGGCTGCTCTTTCCATTGTGGTCGTTTCCACCGACCGCACGCTCTTTTGGCTGCTCGGCGCCTTGATCGGCGCTCTCATGGGCTCCACCTGGACGGCCGCACGACCGCTGCTGATTTCTCTGGCCCCGCCGCAGCGATTGGGAGAGTTCTTCGGCCTGTATGCCCTGTCCGGAAAGGCGGCGGCGATCATGGGGCCGCTGCTGTGGAGCGCCGCTACACACCTGACCGAACACCGCGGCACCGTCTTTATGTACAAAACCGCCGTGGCCGCAATGGTGGTGCTGATGGCGGCCGGTTTGATCGTTCTGTTCAAAGTGCCGGATAAGCATCGAAAGGCGGCCATGGGCCATGAGACTTGAGAGCAAAGGAAAAAATGACGCCGACGTTTCGGCTTTCAAAAGGGTGAAGAAATGAAGAGTGCAGCGGGTGTTTTAAGAGTCGCGCTCCTGCTGACGGCGGTTTGCTTCGATGCGGTTCGCGGGCAGGGCGGCGACTATTTGCTGGGAAACGAGGAGCTGTTGGAAATGGCGGTGGCCGTATGGGGAGAGGTCAAGTCCCCCGGCAACTATCGCGTGCCGTACAACACCAACGTTGTGGAACTCCTTTCGATCGCCGGCGGGCCGACGTCGACGGCCAAGCTTTCGGCGGTGCGTATTACCGGCAGGGCCGCCGAGTGGGCGACAAGCCGAGAAGCGCTCGAGGCGGCCGTCGCCGATGCGCAGAACCCGCCGGATCAAGAGGAACTTAAACGTCGTCTGGAAACGGTTTCACGCAAAATCATCGTTTATAATGTAGATAAGTACATGAACGATCAAAGGATGGTCACGCCGCCTCCCATTCTCCAGCCGGGCGATGTGGTTTTCGTGCCCCGGAGCGCATGGCCGAAATGGCGCGAGAACATTCGCGTCGTCCACGAGATCGCATTGATCGCCAGCATTTACGCCTGGTATTTGAGAGCCGTCAAGTAAGGGAAAAAGTGAATCCGGACGGAAAAAACACGGCGCCGATTCAGGCGCTGATGGACGTTCTGCTTCGGCGAGGTTGGATCATACTCGCCTGCACGGCGGCGGTGCTGCTGCCGGTTCTGTGGTACAACGCGGCAAGTCCGCGCGTCTATCAGGCTTCGGTGTCGATCATCTACGAAAACCCGCGACCGCCGATCTCGACCACCCCGCAAGTCTACAAGACGCCGATCAAGGAGTCTCTCCTCAATCAGATTCAGGAAATCAAGAGCCGCTCGACGGCGATGGAAGCGGCGCAGGCGCTGCCGCAATGGGCCAAGGAACAGTTTCCTTTGCCCAAAAAACTGCCGGAACAGTTCGACCGGACCGCCTACATTGCCGCGATCATCAAAAACAACATTGAAGCCGTGCCGGTGGCGGAATCCGATGTCATTCAGATTCGCGTGCGCGCGCACGACCCCTACTTGGCCATGACGTTGGCCAACACCATGTGCGACGTGCTTCAGGAGCGCAACCTCCGCATCCGCCGCGAGGGGGTGAGCGATATGCGCGCATTTATCGAAGAGCAGCGGCAGACCTACAAGCGGAAACTCGACGAGGCGGAGGAAGCGCTGCGTCGCTTCAAAGTCGAACAGGGGGTGACGGCGCTGGACAAGGAGGTTGAGGAAGAGCTGCAGCTTGCCAAAAGCATTGAAATGATGTATCAACAGGCAAAGAACGAGCGCCAACGGACGCAGCAGTATCTGCGCAGCATCGAAGAGGAGATCGCCCGCCAACGGCAGAATTTGGCGCCTTCCATCAGCAACGTCAGCAATCAGATGATTCAGCAGCTCAAGTCCAAGCTGGCCGATCTTCAGGACCGTTACATCAAGCTGCAGCTTCAGGGCGTGCCGGAGAGCAACCCCAAGATGGTGCAGATGAAGAGCGACATCACGCGGCTTCGGCAGAGTTTGGCCGAAGAGGCGCGCCGTTTCGCCGAAAACGAACACATCATCGATCCGGTATCGCAGATTTCCGGTCTGTACCAAAACCGTATCGACCTGGAGCTGAAGCTGCAGATGCTGGAGGCCCAGGAGCGATCGCTGGCGCAGTCGCTGCGGCAGTATGAAGGGGCCTTGAAGCGGCTGCCGCAAAAGGAGTTCGAACTGGCGCGGCTGACGCGCGAGCGCGATCTGGCGAACAATCTCTACCTCATGCTCTCCGAGCGTCATGAGGAAGCGCGCATCAGCGAGGCGGAGCGGATCGGCAACATGCGGGTGATCGATCGCGCTCAGCTTCCGCAAAAGCCGATCCTGCCCCGCAAATATCTCAATTTGGCCGTCGGTCTGATGATCGGCTTGACCGTCGGTTTGGGGTGTGCCTTTTTCGTCGAGACCGTGGACACAACGCTCAAAACGGCCGATGACGTGGAGCGCAAGCTCGGCTTGCCGGTGCTCGGCTCGGTTCCGCGCGTCAAAAGGCCTGCCGAGGCGGCCGAAAAAGCGCCGGGCGAACCCAAGGAACTGATCACCTTCTTGGAGCCTTCGTCGCCGGCCTCGGAGGCGTACCGCACCCTGCGCACCAATCTGCAGTTTTCCAATTTGAACAAAAGGATCGCCTCCATTATGGTCACCAGCTCCGGGCCGCGCGAGGGCAAGTCCACCACCAGCGCCAACCTTGCGGTGGTGATGGCGCAAATGGGGCTGCGGACCCTCTTGATGGACGCCGATCTGCGCCGCCCGACCATCGACAGGATTTTCAACGTCAACCGAGAACCGGGTCTGGCGGACATTCTGCAGAACGCCGCCGTTGCCGACCGCGTCGCCGAGCTCGACCGCAACGGCGACGAGAGCGATTTCGACGCCGATTTCAACGGCCGGCATTTGCTCAACCGCGCCTCGATCGGGGCGCGCAAAGCCGTCCAGCAGATCGAGGCGCTGGACGCCGCCTTGACCGCCGCCATTCACAAAACCTGCATCGAGCATCTCGATGTTCTCACTTGCGGCGTATTGCCCGCCAATCCGTCGGAAATTCTCGGCGGCGACGCCATGAAGGACCTCCTGTCGCTGGTCAAGGAAAAGTACGAGTTCATCATCATCGATGCGCCGCCGGTCATCGCCGTGACCGACGCCGCGGTCGTGGCGCCTCAGGGGGACGGCGTGCTGCTGGTCATCGAATCGGGGCGCAACGATCGTGAGATCCTTCTAAAGGCCAAAAAACTGCTGGATCACGTAGGGGCTCAGATCATCGGTGCGGCGCTCAACAACGTTCGTGAGCGCAACCTTTACGGCGACTATAACTATTACTACACTTACTATTCGGAGCGCGGTCGTCATAAAAGCGGCAACTGAACGGCAGCCCTTTTCAAACCGGCGACCGGCGACGGGAAAGCGGAACGCATGGCAGGCAGCAGAGCTTTGAAACAACAAAGCGTATCGCTATGACCGATTTAAAGAGAAAAGCCGTCGACAACGCCCTCAAGGTGCTCGACATCGTCGTCATGCTGATCACCTTCGGCGTTTCTCTCTACATCTTTTCCCCGGTCGAAATTCCGGCGCATCCCCTCCACTTTCTCAGCTACAAGCTGTCGTTGACCAATCTTTTGCTTCTCGCGGGCCTGCTGTGGGGATGGACGCAGCTCTTTGCGCGATTCGGACTCTACGACTCCCGACGCTTTTCCAACATTTTCCGAGAGTGGTTCGACGTTCTGCGCGCCGTTACGCTGGGCGTTCTGCTGGTGGGAGCGCTCAGCGTCGCCTTCGGTCGCGGCAACGTTCGCCGCGAGGTTCTCCTCAGCTTCTGGCTCTCCTGCGTCATTTTCACCACCCTTGTCCATCTCCTCTTTCGACGGCTGGTGATCCACCTGCGCAACAACGGCCGCAACCTTCGCCATGTGCTTTTTATCGGCGGGAACCGCAAGGCCATCGAAATGGCGCAAAAGATTTTGTCGCGCCGAGAACTGGGGTACCGGCTCGTGGGCTTTGTCGACGACCATACGCCCGAGGCTCCGCTGGAGCCGAAAGCCAAGGTCGTCTGCTCGCTGGACGAACTGCCCGATTTTCTCGAAAGCCATGTAGTGGATGAAGTCTATCTCATGCTTCCGGTCGGAGCCTATTACGAGCGCATCCGCGAGGTCATCCGCCTTTGCCAGGAGTTGGGAATCGTCTGCCGCGTGCCCTCAAACTGGTTCGATATCCAAACACTCAAAACCGCGGCGTTCGAACTCGACGACGAGCCCATCCTGACGGTCTATACCGGTTCGCCGCACCAGTGGCGTCATCTGTGGCTCAAACGGTTGATGGACATTGTTTTGTCCTTCATCTTGCTCGTTTTGTTGCTGCCGTTGGGCGCGGTCATTGCCGTTTTGATCAAGCTTACCTCGCGCGGGCCGATCTTTTTTACGCAGGAACGGCTGGGCTACAATCGCCGACGCTTCAAGATGATCAAGTTCCGAACCATGATCGAGGGCGCGGAAAAGATGCAGAACGAGCTGGAAGAGCTCAACGAGGCTGACGGCCCGGCCTTCAAGATTCACGACGATCCGCGAATTACGCGCATCGGCCGCTTTCTGCGCCGAACCAGCCTGGATGAATTGCCGCAGTTGATCAACGTTCTGAAAGGGGAGATGAGTCTTGTCGGCCCCCGGCCGCTGCCGCTGCGCGACGTCAACGGCATCGAAAAACGGTGGCAGAAGCGGCGCTTCTCCATGCGCCCGGGACTCACGTGTTTGTGGCAGATCGGCGGCCGCAACCGCATGCGCTTCGACGATTGGATGAAGCTCGATTTGGAGTACATTGACCGCTGGTCGATTCAGCTCGACCTCAAGATTCTCGCCAAAACGATCCCCGTCATCCTCCGGGGTACCGGCCTGTAAACGAAAAAGTACGGAGCAGCGATGTTCGTATCCGTCGTCATGCCATGCCTGAACGAACACGAGACCGTAGGCCGCTGCGTTGCTGAAGCGTTTGCGGCGCTGAAGCGCTACGGTTTGGAGGGCGAAGTGGTGGTGGCGGACAACGGCTCCACCGACGGGTCGGTCGAGATCGCGCGCAGCCTGGGTGCCCGCGTGGTGCCGGAACCGCAGCGAGGCTACGGAAACGCCTACCGCACCGGCATTGCTGCGGCAAGGGGCGAGTATATCGTCATCGGCGACTCGGACGATTCCTACGATTTCGGCGAAATCGGGCGTTTCGTGGAAAAGCTTCGCGAGGGATACGATCTGGTGATGGGGACGCGGCTGCGCGGCTCGATCCGCAAGGGCGCCATGCCTTGGCTGCATCGCTATATCGGCAACCCGCTGCTCACCGCCATTCTCAATCGCTTCTTTCATGCCGGCATCTCGGATGCCCATTGCGGCATGCGCGCTTTTACCAAACAGGCCTTTTTCAAAATGGATCTGCAGACCGCAGGCATGGAGTTCGCCTCGGAAATGGTGATCAAGGCGGCGCTCTCGGGTCTGCGAATCACCGAGATCCCGATCACCTTGCGCCCCGACGGCCGCAGCGGCGCCCCGCACCTGCGCACCTTTCGCGACGGCTGGCGCCACCTGCGCTTCATGCTGCTCCACAGTCCCACTTACCTTTATCTTGTACCCGGAGCAACGCTTTCAGTGCTGGGCATAGCCCTCATGACCCTCATGCTGGCCGCGCCGAACCGCTTTTTGGGCAGCATCACTGATCTCAACCTCATGGTCGCCGGCAGTATGTTCACCATTTTGGGTTATCAGATTATTCTCCTCGGCATCTACGCGCGCATCTTTGCCGTCACCCAGCGCTTCCTTCCGCAGGGCACGCTGCTCACTCGGTTGTTCAAAATCTTTAACCTCGAGCGCGGATTGATTCTCGGGGCCGCCGTTTTTCTTCTCGGAATAGCGGTGTTGGTCGGAATGCTGATCTACCGTGCTTCTCATCACATGGAAATGGCGCTGCAAGTGCGGCTGTCGCTCTTGGCGTCCACCTTTATCATCGTCGGCGCGCAGACCGTCTTTGCCTCTTTTTTCCTCAGCATGCTCGGCATCGAACGAAAATGAACGCGCACACCCTTCACCTCAAAAGGAAAACAGACGCTCTATGCTGATTATGGGATTGAACGACGTGGCCGGGGCGCATCATAACAGCAGCGCTGCTCTGGTCGAAAACGGACGCGTCATCTTTGCCTCTTCGGAAGAACGGTTCTCGCGCGTAAAATACGACATGGCTTTTCCGCGCCGCTCCATCGAGGCGGCGCTCGCCTTCCGCGGCGTGAAATTGCAGGAGATCGATTACTTTGCCGTCGGCTATCCGCCCTCCTCATTTTACGGCGACCTTTTCTGCCGCAAAGCGGCTGATCTGCCGCGCACGCTTTTCGGGCTGGTCGGGCACAACTTTTCCGGACTGCTGCGTTACACGCTTCCCAACATTAAAAAGATGTTCAAGCCGGCGCTCTTTAACAACGGCCTGCGGCAGATGGGGGTGCCCGCGGAAAAGATCGTCTTCATCGATCACCACCTGGCGCACGCCGCCTCGGCTTACCGCTGCAGCGGCTTCGACGAGTGCCTGACGATCAGCATGGACGGCTTCGGGCCGAACGGCTCCGGCCGCAACATCGCCGGGCAGGTTTATCACTGCCGCGGCGGCAAAATGGAGCTTTTGGAGGAAATTCCCCTTTACGCCACCGCGCTGTGGTACTCGGCCGTTACCGTTTGCCTCGGCTTGAAATACATGGACGGCGAAGGAAAAACCATGGGGTTGGCGGCTTACGGCGATCCCTCGGTCTGCATCGAGGAGATGCGCGACATGGTTTTCCGTTACGAAAACGGCCGCTGGCACGGCTATCCCTATTGGATCGATTACATCACCGTACCGCGCGACGTCGTGTTGATGAAGACGGTCTCGGGCCGTCGCATCATGCGGATGATCGAGCAGTACGGCAAAGAGCACGTGGCCGCTGCGGCACAAAAGCTTTTGGAGGAACGTATTTTGGAATTCGTCGCCCGATTTCACGAGCGGCACCCCTTCCGCAATGTGGCTTTGGCGGGCGGAACGTTCCTCAACGTAAAGGTGAACAAGCTCATTCGCGAGCTGCCCTATGTGGACGAGGTGTTCGTGCAGCCTCATGCGAGCGACGGCGGCACGGCGGTCGGCGCGGCGCTGCAGTTGTATCACGAAAAAAGCGGTGAGCCGACGGTCTATCGCCTGCTCGATGCCGATCTGGGCGTCGAGTTTTCTGAGAAAGAGATTAAAGCCGCACTCGAAGAGTTCGGCGATCGAATCGCCTATCGACGACTGGACGACGATCTGCCCGCTTATGTCGCCGAGGCGCTGGCCTCGGGCAAGGTGGTCGGTTGGTTTCAAGGGCGGGAAGAGTGGGGCCCGCGGGCGCTCGGCCGACGCAGCGTCCTCGCCGATCCGCGCAATCCCAAAACCCGCGAGCTCATCAATGCACAAATGAAGAACCGTGACTGGTTCATGCCCTTTGCTCCCAGTTGTCTCGAAGACCGCGGTGCGTCGCATTTTCGCGATTTTTGTCCTTCGCCCTTTATGACCATGGCCTTCGACGTGATCGCCGGCCGCGAAGGCGACATCGCCGCGGCCATCCACGTGGATCGAACGGCGCGCGTGCACAGCGTCCGCCCGGATAACCCAAAGTATTACGCCGTCATCGACCATTTTTATCAAAGGACCGGCGTGCCGGTCATTCTCAACACCAGCTTTAACCGCCACGGACTGCCGATCGTCCATCACCCGCGTGAGGCGGTCGAGCACCTCCTGTGGGGATGCGTTCACGAGCTGGCCATCGGCCCCTTTATCGTGTGCAGGCGCGGCGGATGATCCCCTCGAAGCAGAGCCGCAGCGATGTGCTGCTGGTGCTCAAAGTTCCGCCTCCTTACGGCGGCGGCGAGCTGATGCACCGCCTGACGGTCGAAGCTTTTGCAGGACGGTTTTCCCTTCTGATTTTCCGGCGCAGAGCGCAAAGCAAAGCGTCGCAGGGGCGACTGCGGCCGAGCAACCTGTTTTTCGGCTTCTATTGGATGGCAAGACTTTTCTGCCGAACCTTCCGGCAGCGGCCGCGCGCGGTCTTTCTCTGGCTGCCGAAGGATTGGTCCGCCTTTCTGCGCACCTCCGCGGCCGTTCGGCTGCTCGATAAACTGGGTGTGCGGGTGATCGGCGACCTTCACGGCATGGGATTCGCTTTTCTAACCTCGCCGCTGAAAAGACGACTCTACGTCCGGCTGATTCGTCACTATGCCGCCGTGCGCGTTCTGGGGGAAGGCATTGCCGCAGAGCTGCGGCGCAGCGGCTTTACGAATCGGATTGCGGTGATCGACAACGGCATTGCCGTCCCCGCCGCCGTGCTGCAGGCGCCCGTCGAACGGTCGCTGCGGCCGCTGCAGCTTCTTTACCTCGGCGCCGTTTCTCCGGCAAAGGGCTTTGACCGCATCGTTGATCTACTGCCCCTGCTCGACCGCTCGGCGATCGATTGGCGGCTGACCGTGGCCGGGGAATGGACCGACGAGCTCTTCCGCCGAACGACGATGAGCCGCATCTCTGCTTCGGGCGCGGGCGAGCGCGTCCGTTTTGTCGGCCTGCAGCTCGACGACGCCAAGTGGAAGCTGCTGATGCAGAGCGACCTGCTGCTGCACTTCAGCCGCTGGGACGGCCAGCCGCTCACGCTCATCGAAGCCATGGCCGCCGGCGTGCCGGCCGTCGCCTATGCCGCCGGCGCCGTTCCCGAAATGATCCGCGACGGTGAAAACGGTTGGCTGGTCGATTCGCCCGAAGAGGCGGCGGCGCTTCTTAAACGGCTGGCGGAGGAGCCGGAACGCCGACAGGCGGCGGCGCTGAACGCCCGTCGTACCTTTCTCGAACGCTTTACGGCAGAAAGGTACCTCGAAAACTTGGAACGCTTTATTTTGGAAACCGCCTATGCTGCAGATCTATCAGTATCAAAAAACCGGTGAGCTGATCATCGACGAGCTGCCGGAACCGCCGCTGCGCCCGGGCGGCGTGCTGGTGCGCAACGCCTTTTCCCTGGTCAGCGCCGGCACCGAGCGCAGTTCCGTGGAAACCGCCCAGGCCTCGCTGCTCGGCAAAGCGAAAAGGCGCCCCGATTTGGTTCGCCAGGTGCGCAACAATATTCGCCGCGAAGGGCTGCTTGCCACCTGGCGCAAGGTGCGAACCCGCCTCGATTCCTACGCGCAGCTCGGCTACAGTTCGGCCGGTGTGGTCATCAAGAGTGCCGTCGACGGGCTTCTGCCGGGCGACCGCGTGGCCTGCGCCGGAACCGGCTACGCTTCCCACGCCGAGGTGATTTTCGTGCCGCAGCGGCTGACGGCCAAGCTGCCGCCCGAGGTCTCCTTTGAAGAAGGGGCCTATACCACGTTGGGAGCCATCGCGCTGCAGGGCGTTCGGCAAGCGGACGTACGCGTCGGCGAGCGGGCCGTCGTCATCGGCCTCGGTCTCGTCGGCCTGCTGACTGTCCAGTTGCTGAAGGCGAGCGGCTGCCGCGTTTTCGGCGTCGACCTCAGGCCGGAGCTCTTTGATCTCGCCCGCCGTTGCGGTTGCGACGACTGCGCCCCCAGCCGCTTCGAGTCACTGGCCGCCGTTCAGGCTTTTACCCGCGGCGTCGGTGCCGACGCCGTCATCCTCACCGCGGCGACCCTTTCCAATGAGCCCATCGAATGGGCGCTGCACGCGGTGCGCAAGCGCGGCCGGGTCGTGGTCGTCGGCGCCATCGGCATGAACTTGCCGAGGAGCCCGTTCTACGAAAAGGAAGTCGAGCTGCGCATCTCCTGTTCCTACGGCCCCGGCCGCTACGATCCCGACTATGAGGAAAGAGGTATCGACTATCCTCTGCCCTACGTCCGCTGGACCGAGCAGCGCAACATGGAAGCGTTCCTCGATCTTTTGGCGGCAAAAAAGGTCGATGTAAAGCCGTTGACGACCCACGTTTTCCCCATCAACGAAGCGCTGCAGGCCTACGAGCTGATCACCGGCAAAAGGTCGGAGCCTCACCTCGGTATTTTGATCTCCTATCCGCAGCAGGCGGCGCCGCGCCGCACGCGGGTGGAGACTGCGCCGCGGCCGCTGGAGCGCCCCCGCATCGGGTTTATCGGCGCGGGCAATTTCGCCCAGTCCTATTTGCTGCCGCCGTTGGTCAGGGCCGGCGCATCGCTGTCCGGCGTTTTCACCGCTCATCCCACGGAAGCCAAATCGGTGGCGAAAAAGTTCGGCTTTGCCTTCTGCAGCGGCAGCGCCGACGACGTGGTGCAGAACGCCGATGCGGTGATCATCGCCGCGCGCCACGACACCCATGCGCACTATGTGGTGAAGGGCTTGGCCTCCGGCCGCCACGTTTATGTGGAAAAGCCGTTGGCGGTGACCGAAGAACAGCTCGAAGAGGTGATCCGCGCCTATCGCCGATATGCCGAACCGTCCGGCCTCACTCTCAGCGTCGGCTTTAACCGACGCTTCGCCCCGGCGATGCGCGCCGTGAAGGACTTTTTCATGCAACGAAGGCTGCCGCTGCAGATGGTCATTCGCGTCAATGCCGGCTATCTGCCCAAGGAGCATTGGACGCAGGCGCCGGAACAGGGCGGCCGCCTGATCGGCGAAGCTTGCCATTTCATCGACGTGATGAGCTTTATGACCGACAGCCTTCCGGTGACCGTTTATGCCGAAAGTCTGGTCGGCGCCAAACCGCTGATCGAAGCGGACAACTGCACGCTCGTCGTCAAGTACGCCGACGGTTCCTTGGGCACGCTGATCTACACCGCCTCGGGCGATTCAACGTTGCCCAAGGAGCGCTACGAGTTCTTTGGCGGCGGAAGCGCCGCCGTGCTCGACAACTTTACGGAGCTGCTGTTCTTCCGCAATGGAAAACGCCGACGCGTGCGTTGTTCGCGCAGCAAGGGGCACGCGGAAGAAATGGCCGTTTTCTTGAAGACCTTGGCCGGCGACCGCGCGCCCATCTCTTTCGACTCTTTGATCGCGACCACGCGAACGACCTTTGCCGCCCATCGCTCACTGCGCAGCAAAACACCTCAGCGCATTTACCTGCCCGAAGAGCCCGAAGAACGGACATGAAAATCGATGAGATCAAAATCACCGTAACCGTGGTGGTCTATAACGGCGCGGATCACATCGCCGACTGCTTGCGATCGCTGCTGGCGCAGGATTTTCCGCGGGATCGACATGAGATTTTGGTGATCGACAACGGCTCTACCGACGGCACCCAGGAGATCGTCCGGCAGCTTTGTAATGAACACCCGCATCTTCGCCTCATCGTCAATCCGCGCCGTGGTATCGCCGGCAGCCGGCAAATCGCACTGAAAGAATCGGCCTATCCTTTCGTGGCCTTTACCGACGCCGACTGCATTGCACCCCCTTTTTGGCTGTCGGAATTGGCCGAAGGGTTCGCCCGCTATTCGCTCCAATTGCCGGAGTTGGCGGCCGTCGGCGGGGCGAACGTCCCGCCGCAGCAGGGCCGTTTCTATGAAGCCCTGGCGATCTTCCTCGACAGCTACCTCGGCAGCCGCGGCTCGGTTCAGGGACGACGTTTTCCTGCCGATCGGCCGGTTCCCCACCTGCCGACCGTGAACGTCATGTACCACAAGGCAGCGGTGCTGGCCGTGGGCGGTTTCGACGTGAGCCTCGGCAATATCGGCGAAGATCAGGATCTCAGCTTTCGGCTGCAGGACGCGGGCAGACGACTGATCTATTTGGCCAAACCGGCCGTGATCCACAAAATGCGGTCGACCCTGAGCGACTGGCTTAAGAACATGTTCGTCTACGGACGGGGAAGAATGATTCTCATGAGGAAGCATCCGCACCGCATCGAAGCGACGACGGCAGCTCCGATGCTGCTGGTCGCCGCCCTCGGTCTGATGCCCTTGGCGGCGCTGCACCCGATTTTTTTCTCCCCTCTATGCTATTTTTTCGCTATATTTTTCGTCGCTTCGGCCGCGGCGTTGCGCAGGAGAAAGCTTTGCTTGTTGCCGCGGCTTTTGGCTCTCTACGTCGGTACGCATGTGGCTTACGGTTTGGGCGAGTGGAGCGCTCTGCTGGAAGACCTGCGCACCCCTTCACAAATCGATAGAGAGGAGCAGCGGAGTTGATGCCTTTGCGGGGTTGGAGGCCCACCACACCAAAAAAAGGTTTCTTTTCGATCGGCACGGTGATCGCGGCCGCTTTTCTTCTCCGGGCGGCGTTCGTTGCCGTTTTGCCGGCGAACGGTTATCTCTTCAGCGATGCGCGGCATTATGACAAGGCTGCCCGCACACTGCTGCAGGAAGGGGAGTGGGGCGAAAAGTACAACCGGTCTCCGCTCTATCCCCTTTTCATGGCGGCCGTTTACCGCCTCTTCGGCACCTCCTTTGTCGCCGTGCGCCTCGCAGAAGCCGCATTGGGCGCCCTGCTTTGCTTCCTCGTCTATCAGATGGGCCGTCGGCTGTTTTCGGAAAAAACGGCGCTGATTGCCGCCGCCATGGCGGTGGCGCACCCGCACTTTCTGCTCGTCTCCGTCATTCTTTACCCGACGCATCTCTTTACGCTGTTGACGGCTCTATGCATTTACCTGTTGCTGATCTTTGACGAATCCAAGCGGCCGCTGCATCTGTTAGGCGCGGCCGCTGTAGCCGGCTTGGCGGCCCTGACCATCCCTGCCTTCTTCTTCACCCTGCCTTTCATCGTGCTGTGGCTGCTTTTCGGCCGCAGATGGGCCGCGGCCGCCGCGTTCCTTATCATCTTTGTCTGCCTCCTGGCACCGTGGACGCTGCGCAACTACAAGCGCTACGGCCGCCTGACGCTGGTACGGCCGGTTCCGCACACGGTCTTTCCCAACCTTGAAGACCTCGAAGCGCAGAAGCAGCGCATCGACAGCGGCTTCAAGGACACGACGGACTATCTTCGCCATAACCCCAAAGGAACCGATAAAGACCGCCTCGACCGGATTATCGGCGGCTATCTGCGCCATCCTCTGCAATCCCTACGCTATCTGCTCAGCGAGTCGGCTCACTTTTGGGCGCTCTATCCCGATCGCCTCGACACCATGTCGGAAACGTATCAGCATCAGATCCGCAGCCGCGACGGGCGCATGATCGCAACCCGAAGGTCCCTGTGGCAAACGGCAAAGGTACTGAGCATTATGGTTATGGCGCCGCTTTTTTTGGCGGCCGTCATCGGTTTGGCGGCGGCCTTTCCGTGGAAACGCGCCGCTCTGCTGCCCCTCGGCGCTGCGGTCGGGCAGTGGCTCGGTTATTCGCTCATCTATGCCGAAGTGCGATACCGCATTCCGATTGAGCCTTACGTCCTCCTTTTCGCCGCCTACGGCCTTGTACGGCTCGCCGATCGTTTTCTCCGCACAAGCGGAAAAAAAATGCATACCGGAGGAGAGGCATGAAGGCGCCGCAGATCACGCGAATGGTCGCACTGATGCTGTCGACTCTGGTCATCGTGTTCGCCGGAACCATTGCGCTGCTCTCCTTCGAACTGCCGACCAAGTTTGCCGTCGCCTTGATAGCGATGATGGTTTTTCCCTTCGGCGCCATGCTGGTAAAAGACCTTCGCCGCTTTCTGTTCGCCGCCGCCGTATTTACCCTGCCGCTTCATATCGACGCCAATTTTATGCATCGCTTTGAGCAGCAGGCGGGTGCTTCCACTGCCGGTGTGTCGCTGACCGACATTGCGATCCTCATGCTGCTGCTGCTGTGGCTCGTCGAGATCGCCGTGGAGGAGAAGCCCTTTATGCGTTTCTTTTGGCCGGTCTCCGTGCCGCTTATCCTCTATTTCGAAGCCGCCGTGCTCTCCATGCTGTGGGCGCCTCGCCTCGACTTGGCCTTTATGGAAGTCTTTCGTATGGCTAAACTTTCGCTGCTTTACTTTGTGCTCATCAATCACATCCGCAGCGTGAGAGATCTGCGGCTCGCGGTCTATATGCTGATGGCGGCCGTTGCTCTGCAGGGGATGATCTCCGCTCTGCAGACGGCGCACGGCGGCCGTTTGGGGCTCGATTTTTTGGGAGAAGCTCCGCCGGATCCCGACGGCGACGTCTCAATCTGGCGCGTGATGGGCACGCTCGGCCATCCCAATAAGCTGGCTACATTTTTAGAAGTCCTGCTGCTGCTGCCGATCGCCGTCTTTTTGTGGGAAGAAAGCCGCCTGCGCCGCACCGCGGCCGTCGCCGTGTTCCTTCTCGGCATTGCGGCTCTGATCATGACCGGCACGCGCGGCGCCTGGATCGGATTTGCCGTCGGCACCCTGGTCTTTATGGCCGCGGCCTTGTTCAATCCGCGCCTTTCTAAAGGCCGCATGCTCAAAGCGTTGGCCGCCGTTCCGCTTCTACTGATCGTCTCCTCCTTTGCGCTGTCCGATATGCTGAACCAGCGGCTCTTCGGCAACGACTACGGCTCCGCCGCCGGACGAATTCCCATGATCAAGATCGCCCTCAACATCATCTCCGCGCATCCGGTGGGCGGTGTGGGCATCAACAACTATCAAGTCAACATGCGGGACTATAACGACGCCGTAGAGTCGTTGCGCTACTCCACCATCAGCCGGCCGGTGCACAATATGTACTTGCTCGTGGCGGGTGAAACGGGCATCATCGGTTTGGCGGCCATGACGGCTCTGATGGCGGCCGTTATGATCACGTTGCTGCAGAGCTTCGGCTCGTCTCTTCTTTCCGTCTCTTTGACCGCCACAGCCTTTTTCGGTGGCATGACGGCCTTTTGCCTCCACGGCTTTGTCGACAAGCACCCGCCGGGCAGCACGCCGCTGTTCTACGTCGTGGCGGCGGCGGCCGTTGCCGCTTACGGAATTCACCGTAATGCCGCCGATGCGGCACAGGCGGACCATGGCTAAGCGAACGGTCGTCAGCATCGGCGGCGTTTCGCTGGCGCTTACCGCCGTCATGGGCCTGGCGTCGCTCTCCACCATCCTGCTGGCCCGCCTTATGACGCCGCAACAGCTCGGCGAATTCTCTCTGATCCGCACTTTGGTGCTGTTATTGCCGCCCATAGCCGCCTGCGGCCAGGACGTGGCGACGGCCCGTTTTTTCAGCCGCCGCCGCCCGGAAGAGTATGCCTGGCACTCGGTTCTGGTCAATATCCTGATCATTGCCGCGGTGCTCCTTTTCATCGGCGTCGCCGTCAGCACAGCCCTCTACCATCTTTCGCCCGTGCGCAGCGCCGTCCTTTTTTTCGCCTCACTGGCCTATACCGCGGCGCTGTTCTTTTCCAACCTGTGGCGCGGCCGACAGAACTATGCGCCGGCCATTCTTATCCTAAACGGCTTTCGCGGCGTCTTTTTCCTCTTTGCGCTCGCCATGTTCGTTACCGGCACCGCCTCGCCGGCGGCAGCGATTTACGGCTACTTGGGCATCATCATCGTGCTGGCTCTCATCAGCGCGCAGGTGACCTTCAAGCGCATCCCGCAGGGACAAACGCCGGTGCCGAAGAGCTTTTATTCCGGCGGCCTGCTGTTGCTCGGCTCGCAGACATCGGTCACCCTGCTGGGCTCACTGGACAGCCTTTTCATCCCCAAAATGCTCGATCTGGCTTCGTTGGGTCTTTATCAAGCCGCGTCGGCACCGGCACAATTGTTCAACATCATCGGCCGCGCGGGCAAATACGTGTGGGTGCCCGAATTCGGCGCGCGATCGTCGATCAGGGTAAAGAATATTTCGCTGAAGGTCGGGTTGGCCGGCGGAGCCCTGCTGCTGATTTCGCTGCTTGCCGCCAAGCCCGTACTGCACTTTCTTTATGCCGGAAAATATGACGCCGGTGCCGCCGTTCTGCGCATCATGCTGATCGCCGGAGCCGTTCGCCTTTATTACAATCTGGGCTCCAGCATCATCATCGGCCGCCTGGGCCACGATGCCCTGGCGTACCACTTGGTGTTGACCGTCATCCTCGTTTTTGTCGAAATGGGGCTGCTGACGGTTCTGCTCAAAGCCATGGGCGTGATCGGCGCCGCCTTGGCCGGCTTGGTCGTAGCCGTGCTGCGTACGCTTTTCAGCTACGCCATCGTGTGGAAGTTCCGCGACCAACTTGTGAAGGGGGCCTCGTGAAGCTTTACTATGTGTCCAACGAACGCTTTCCTTCGCAGACCGCGTGCACCATTCAACAGGTGAGAATGTGCGAGGCGTTCGCCCGCGCCGGCGCCAAGGTCACGCTCCTCTATCCCCGCTTTTTCGACGCACCGGAGCTGACCGCCGAGGTTCTGCAGCAGTATTACGGCGTGGAACCGATCTTTACCTTGAAGCGGCTGCCGTCGCTGCTCAGCCTCGGCAAACCGCCGCAGAACGGGCGATTTCACCTTCGCTTGCCGCTCATCGGCGGCCTCTCATTTTACGCTTCGGCTTCAGCGGCGGCGCGGCGGCTCTCGCGTTCATCGCTCGACGAACAGTCCGTGGTCTATTGCCGCAGCGTTCTCGGCGCTCAAGCCTTTCTCGATCGCCGGCGCAGCGGCGGTCGCCGCTGGAAATTGATCTTTGAGGTTCATTCTTTGGAAAGGCAAAGGCCGCAGGCGCTTTTTCGTCGAATCGCGCCGCGCGCGGACGGCCTGGTGGCCATTTCACGCGCCGCCGCAAACGCCCTCGTGGACAAACTGAACATCGACCCGCGGCGCATTCTGACGGCTCCCAGTGCCATTTCCCGCCGCCTGCTCGATCATGACGTCGATCGCCGCGAAGCGCGCCGACGACTGGGGTGGCCCCACGAGCCGATGGTTTTGTATGCCGGACAATTTCTGCCGGGCAAGGGGGTGGATCTGCTGCTCGATGCGGCGCCTCGGCTGGGTGCACGGCTGGTGCTGCTCGGCGGCAGCGGCGCCTATTATCGCGCCGCCGTTGAACGGGTTCGCGCACAACGGCTGCCGGTAGACGTCATCGGCTTTGTGCCGCCGACCCAAGTGCCGCTCTACCTTGCCGCCGCCGACGTGCTGATCCTTCCCACCACGGAGGCCTTTTCCACCGCGGCCTATACTTCGCCGCTCAAACTGTTCGAGTACATGGCCGCGCACCGCCCCGTCGTCGCCTCGGACCTTCCGGCCCTGCGCGAAATCCTGCGCCACAACAAAAACGCGCTGCTCTTCCGCAGCGGCGACGTCGACGATCTCGTGTCCCAGGTTCGCCGCCTGCTGAACGACCCGCGTTCGGCCGAACGCTTGGCGCAGCGGGCTTTCGACGAAGTGCAGCATTACACCTGGGAAGCGCGCGCCGAATCGATTCTCGACTTTATCCGTCGTTTGCCTTAAAGGAACGTCCGATGAGCAAATACCCCAATATCCTGATCATCAGCATCGACAGCCTGCGGGCCGACCACCTGTCGGTTTACGGCTACGAACGACAAACCACGCCCTATCTTTGCGAGTTTGCCCGAGATGCGGTCGTTTTCGAAAAAGCCTATTCGGCCTCCAACTGGACCGGCGCCGCCGTCACTTCGCTGCTCACCGGACTTTATCCCGTTACGCACGGCTACAACAATAATCACTACTACCTCGATGATCCCGAAGACTCGGCGGCTTCGGTGCTGGCTCTGCACGGCTACCGAACGGCGGCGTTCTCAAATAATCTCTACATCAGCGACAAGACCGGCTTGAGCGCCGGTTTTCAGGACTTTTTCTATCGCGGTAAGCCTATTGAACGAAAGCCGCCGAAGCCGAAGCGGCTTCCGTTGCTCCGCAAAGCGGTGAGCCCGCGCCTAAAGCATGCGCTGCTTTCCTTAGCCGACCGATTCCGGGGAAAGCGCGCCCTCAGCCGCGACGACGGCGCTTACGAAACACATCACGCCTTTGCCCGGTGGCTGCGCGGTCTCGACGGCCCCTTCTTCGCCTTTATTCATTACCAGGAAACCCACTCGCCCTATATGCCGCCCCATCCTTATCGTCGGCGCTTTTTCAAGGGCAGCGTCGTCGACGAGCTTGAGGCCCTGAATTTCGACCACGTGGGCTATTACGCCGGAAAGGTCGTTTTTCGAGAATCGCAGGTTCGCCGCTTCATCGACCTGTTCGACGGCGCGATCAGTTATATCGACCGCCGCCTGCACGATCTCTTTGCGCTGCTGCGCGCCGAGAAACGCTACGACGATACGCTGATCGTCGTCACGGCCGATCACGGCGAAATGTTCGGCGAGCATGGCTTTTTCTGGCATGCCTTCTGTCTTTACGAACCGCTGATCCGCGTGCCTTTGATCGTGCGCTATCCGCCGTGGTTCGGCAGAGACCGCCGTGAGGAGCGTCTGGTTCAAACAACCGACATTGTGCCGACGATTTTCGACGGCTTGAAAGTCGACTGGAAGTATCGCGGCGCAAAACAGGGCCTTTCGTTCCTGGAAAGGGGAACGCCGGTGCGGCAGGCGGCGCTTATCGAAGCCGATAATCCGGAACGCATGGTGCGCCGCTGGCTTTTGCGCAACCATGCGTTGAGTTTCGAGGATTTTGCGCCCTATTGCCGCAGCCTAAGCGCCCTCGTTACCGCCCGCGACAAGCTGATCCGCGCCTCGGACGGGCGCCATGAGTTCTATGACTTGGAGAAGGACCCGCACGAAACGCGGAACCTCTATTCTGCAGGCGACGGGCACATCGCCCGAAGAATCGCCGAACTGAGGGAATGGTACGACGGCCTGCCGCGCCGTTCCGCAGCCGTGCAGCAGCCGGACTTTGACAAAGAGACCTGGGAAAAGATGCGGGCCTTGGGCTATGCATGAAGCGGCCGAAACGCCTCGGCGGCGCATCCGCCTGCTCTTTCTCATCCCCTCCTTCCACACCGGAGGCGCCGAACTGCAGCTCTTGTCGCTGGTACGCGGATTGGACCGCCGACGCTTTCAGGTTGCGGCGGCGGCCTTTTATCGCGGCGGAACGTACGACGAAGCATTCGCCGCCGTCCCGGATACCGAGCTCATTTTCCTCGGCAAGCGAGGCCCCTGGGATCTGCGGCCGTTGCCGCGGCTGATCGCTTATCTGCGGCGCCGGCCGGCCGATGTGCTGCAGGCGATCAACGTTTCGACGCGGCTCATCGGCATTCTGGCGGCCAAAGCGGCTCATGTTCCCGTGGTCATTGCCGCCGAGCGAACCGGCGTAGAACATTATTCCTCATGGGGCAGCCGCGTGTACCAAATGGCGGAAAAGTATGCTCTGCGCCTTGCCGACTGCGTGGCCACCAACAGCGAGGCCGGGCGTCGCCTGACGGAAGCGCGCGGCGTCAAATCGGAACGGATACGGGTCATTTACAACGGCGTCGATGAGGAGAGACTGCCGGCGGGCGAGGCCGGCGCGATTCGTCGCGAGCTCGGTCTGCCGGAGTCGGCGTTCGTGATTGCTTCGGCGATGCGCTTCGAGCCGGTAAAGGATCCGCTGCGTTTTGTCGACCTTGCGGCCGAGCTGCGGCGCGCCGGCGAGGAGGTTTACGGCCTGGCGATCGGCGAAGGCTCGCTTTGGCAGGAGGCGCGCCGACGGGCTGCGGAAAAAGGCGTCGAAAAGGTCATCGTTTTCACCGGCGGCCGAACGGATGCGCCGCGCCTGCTGCAGGCGGCAGATGTGGTAGTCTCGACTTCGACCCGCATCGAAGGCTGTTCGAACGTACTTCTTGAGGCGATGGCATTGGGAAAAGCGGTCGTTGCCGGCCGCGTCGGCGGCAACGAGGAGATCATCGAACACGAGCGCACCGGCCTTTTGGTCGATGCGACGAATCTTGCCGAAACCGCCGCCGCCGTGATCCGGCTGCGGAACGACCCGGCCTTCAGGCGACGACTGGGCGAGCGGGCGCAAATGGTTTTCCAAAATCGATTTACTCAGGCGGCCATGGTGCGGGCGTACGAGGCGTTGTACCAAGAGTTGGTGGAAAAGGCGATGCGAGGGAGTTCAAAGTGACGACCGAAACGATGGCGAAACGGCCGTTCGAACGAACCTGTCTTCTGGGCCTGCCGGTGGACCGGGTGACTATTCCCAAATCAATCGACTATTTGCAAACGGTGATTGACGCCGGCGGCAGATGCCACATCGTCGTCATCAATGCCGCCAAGGTGGTCAAGGCGCGCCGCGACCGTGAACTGGCCGATGTGATCCGGCGCGCGGATTTGATCGGCGCGGACGGCATGGCGGTCGTTTGGGCGTCGCGGTTGCTGGGCGACCCGCTGTGCGGTCGTTTCAACGGCACCGACCTCATGGAGGCGCTGTTCGATTTGGCCGCCCGACGCGGCTATCGGGTCTTTCTGCTGGGCGCAAAACCCCACGTCATCGAAAACGCCGTCGCTCGGCTGCGGCAACTCTATCCCACGCTGCAGATCGCCGGCTACCGCCACGGCTATTTTTCTTCAGAAGAAGATGAGCGCCAGGCGGTCCGCATGATCAACGAGGCGCGGCCGGACATTCTGATGCTGGGCATGAGCACGCCTTTAAAGGAATTGTGGGTGCACCGTCATCGGGAACTTATTAACGTGCCGGTCATTCATGGAGTCGGCGGCAGTTTTGATATTTTGGGCGGCGTAACGCGGCGCGCGCCGGTGTGGATGCAGCGCAACGGCCTCGAATGGCTCTTCCGCTTGCTGCAGGAACCGCGTCGTTTGTGGCGACGCTATTTGGTGACCAACACCCTGTTTGCTTTACTGGTAGTGAAAGCCTTCCTGCAGAGACCTTTTCGACGGTCGGCGATCAAAAGGGATTGAACATCGCCGCTTTTGTCGAGGCGGCCAGGAGTTTGTAGTTTTTGGGAGTGCAGCGAAATGAACAGGCAGCGATTTTTCTTTTTGGCGGTCTTGCTGACCACGGCGGCAAAAGCGGTCGCTGTTGAAGGCGACGCCCTCATCATTCCACCGGAGCTCAATACCTTCAATCCGCCGCGAGGCTCCGGCAGCCGTTACATCGATCCCGCCTTTGGGACCGAAATCATACGCGTCACCGACAGCATCGACATGCTCGGCCTTACCGACGTTCTTCTCGGCGGCTATTTCGGGAACAGCGAAATCTGCTATTTCAACAAGGACGGCTCCTACTTTATCGCCACTGAAAACGTATTGGTCGGGGGCAAACCGGCGATTGCCGCTTTTCTTTACAGCGGCCTCACCGGCGCCCGCATCAAGATGATCGGCCCGCCGCAGTCACAACCCCGAATCGATCCCTATTGGATCCGCTGGGCTTTGGCCGATCGCTACAAAGTGGGGGAACGCTATGCGGGTTTTGATCCCAATAACTCCTTCTACCTGTATCACAACAATGAAATTCGCCTGTACGACGTCAGAAACATGAGCTATGCCCTGCTGCGCCGCTTCGATGAGTATTCGGCCATTGGGCCGGCGGGCGGCGAGGGCGACCTTTCTTATGACGGCCGCTATTGGGTGCTGGACGGCGACGGTAAAGAGTTGTTCGTATACGACCTCATCGACAACGTGAAATATCCGCCGTCGACCTTTGATCCGGGCAGTCTCGGCTCGAAAGGCAGCGCCGTCGGCGTTGATTACGCCGCCATCTCGCCGTTCGGCAATTATGTGATCGTGGCGTGGGGAACCGACCCGGGGGTCGGAAAACGCTATGCGGGCATCGAGCTGTACGACAAGAACTGGAACTTTATCCGTCAGCTTCATCCCAGCATCGTTCACTGGGCCCCGGGCGTCGATTACAATGGAGACGAGGTCATCTATACGGTCGTCACGCACGACTTTCCGTCGTTTTTCGCCGCAAGCGGGGCCAAGCCGGGCGACCTGATCTCGATCCGACTGTCCGACGGCAGGCCGAGGCTGCTCAAAAGCATCCCCAATTGGGCGCATCTCACCTTTTCCGCCTGCAGCAACCTGACCGATCGCGAGTTCGTTTACGTCGCCTATCAGAACCGCTCCGAAGACCCCAATCGGCTGTGGTCTCCTTTTTGGGATGAGATCATCGCCGTGGCGACCGACGGCTCGCAGCGCGTGCGGCGGTTCGCTCATCATCGTTCACATCCGGTGCCGGGGCGAATCGCCAAGTACTACCAGCCGGACGCCATGGTCAACCGTCAGGGAACGCGCATTCTCTACCGCAGCACCTACAACACCGGCGTCGGCGACCTCTATTTTTTCACAACGATCGAAAAAAAGGCCGAAGGAGACAACGTTCCGCCCAATGTGCCCCTCGGCTTGAGGCAGGGCGCAACGGGCTTTGACTTTATCGAGCTCCTCTGGCAGCCGCCCGCCCCGGCCGCCGACGGCGACACTGCGACGAGGTACCGCATTCTGCGCGACGGCGTGCTGCGCGTCGAGCTCTACGATACGCGCTTTGTTGATCACGGCCTCACCGAAGCTTCGTCGTACCGCTACGAGGTGTATGCCGTCGACGATGCGGGGAACGTCGGCCGAAGCGCCGCCGTGCTGACGGCCGTTACCCAAGCCGACTTGACGCCGCCGACGGTCGTGGAGCACGGCATCGTCGATTTTCAGACCTTTTTCGTCCGTTTTTCCGAAAAGCTCGATCCGGCCTCGGCGCTCGATCCCGCCGGCTATCATTTCGAACCGGAGCTTGCCGTACGACAAATCCGGTTGAACGACGACACGACCGGCGTTTTTCTCGCAATGGCGCCGCCGACCCTCGGCGTCACTTATAGACTTACGATCGACAGGGTTACCGATGCTTCGAAGAACAAGAACCGAGTCCCAGCCGGCACGGTATGCGCCTTTGCGCTGATGTCCGGCTTTTTCGATGATTTCGAAAGCGGCCTGAACCCGGCATGGAAGTTACACACCCCTTCGCGCTGGGAGATCGTCGAAATCGACGGCAACAAAATGCTCTTTCTGAACACCAGCGATTTCGGCGACCCGTCGTCGAAGCTGCTGGGCGAATACGCGGTGATCAGCAACAGCGACCGCTGGGGCCCGGACGTGACCCTCTCCTGCCTTGCCAAAAGCAACGAGGACCTGATCAGCAACCGCTACGCCGATTATGCCGTGCTCTTCGGCTATCGCGACGAGCTCAATTACTACTATGTTCAGTTTCAACCGCAGGAGGTCAAGTTTCATCGTCTCGAAAACGGCGTGCGCACGCGCTACGAAAACGCGGCCGTTTCACTGGCCTTCGAAAGCGTCAATCGTGTTTTTATCAGCATCGTCGGCGATTCGCTGCGGGTGACGGTCGACGGCCGACAGGTTTTTTCCACCCAATTACCCAAGGGAACCGTCGGCCTGGTCGGCATCGGTTCCTACAACGACTCGGTCTATTTCGACAACGTCAATGTGGGCCCCTCGGGACAAGTGGACACGCAGCCGCCGCAGCCGCCGCGCGGCCTTAGAATCATCAACGAAGGCCGCAATTGATCCGAAAAGCTGCAGACGGACCGCAGAACATTAACCTTCGACAAACGTTTGTCAAGCGCCCACGTCAGGCGCTTTTTTATCATGTTAGGAGCCTTTATGCGACGTATTACCCCTTCTTTTTTGTGCGGTCTGATGCTGCTTCTTATGATTTCCGCTCTCTCCGGCCAATGGCGTCCCCCGGTTGATCCCGAAGGCAAGGTCGATTTCCAGTCCTCCACATTGCCGATCATTATCATCGACACCGGCGGCAAAGCGATCGTGGACGCGGTGAGGGTGCCGGCGACCATGAAGATCATCGACAACGGCCGCGGCGCGGTCAACACCACCGCCGACCCGCCGAACGGTTTCGACGGCCGTATTGCCGTCGAGCTGCGCGGAAGCTCTTCTGCAAGTTATGCGAAAAAACAATATCGGCTGGAGACGCAGGACGAGAACGGCCGGGATCTCGACGTTTCTCTGCTCGGTCTTCCCCAAGAGAGCGACTGGATACTGAGCGGCCCCTACAGCGATGAAACTCACATCCGCAACGCGCTGGCCTATAAGCTGTCGAACCGCATCGGCCGCTATGCGCCGCGAACCCGTTTCTGTGAAGTGGTGGTGAACGGCGACTACCGCGGCATCTATCTTTTAGTTGAAAAGATCAAGCGCGACAAGAACCGGGTAGCGGTGGCAAAGCTCGATTCGGCCGACATCGAGGGGACGGCCGTGACCGGCGGCTACATCATCAAGATCGACAAGGCGGCCGGTGAAAACGTCGGCGGCTGGACTTCGGCGAAAAGGCAGCCCTATCAATACGACTATCCTAAGGCGAATGAGATTCGTCCCGAACAAAAGGCCTACATCAAGCAGTTCATCGACCGTTTCGAAGCTTCCATGTATGCCGATTGGAACGTGGACCGCTCTTTCCTGCAGCTCATCGACATCGATTCTTTCGTCGACCATTTCATTCTCAACGAATTCTGCAAAAACATCGACGCCTACCGCATCAGCGCCTACATGCACAAAGACCGCGACGACCGCGACGGCCGGTTGGTCATGGGGCCGATCTGGGATTTCGATCTGAGCATGGGGAAGGCCTTTTTTCCGCAGGATTTCGGGCTATATGAGGGGTGGCAAATCGACTATCGGCAGACCCATCCCTTTGACGGCTATCAGGTGCCGTTGTGGTGGGAAAAATTGGCGCACTCGGATATCTTTCAACCGCTCGTCGAAAATCGGTGGCGCGAGCTGAGACGGACGACTTTGAGTCAGGATAGCCTGAATGCCGAAATTGACGGACTGGTGAGCGAGATCGCCGAGGCGCTGCCGCGCAACTTTCAAAAGTATCCGGCCGTGCTGAGAAACGGGGCGACCTACGAGGACAGGCTGCGGGAGTTGAAAGAGTGGATAGTGCTGCGGCTGCGATGGATCGATGAGCACATCGGCTCTCTGGCGCCTTCTGCCGGTGTCTCAACGTCTCAGGTGTACGAATTTCGACTGGAACAGAACTACCCCAATCCCTTCAACCCGGCAACGGTCATTTCATTTTCTCTGCCGGTGAAGGGGCGGGCAGTTCTGGACGTGTTCGACCTGCTGGGCCGGCACACGGCGCGCCTCGTCGACGCCGACCTTTACCCCGGCGTCTACTCGGTCAACTTTCACGCCGACGGTCTGCCGAGCGGCGTTTATTTCTACCGGCTGCAGGCGGCAGGACAAACGCTGCAGCGACGTATGCTGCACGTGGAGTAAGCAGCGGGTCGCGGCCGACGGCTAACGGTCGGCGTTGAGAATACGCTCCCACTTTTTCTCATCGGCGATCAGTACGTCGGTCCCTTTCAGACGCCGCGTCAGCTCTTTCCATTTGGGGTCACGGCGAAAGATGTCGCGCAGCTTGGGCAGCGCATCATCGATGCGGCCGGCGTTGATCAAGCCCACGGCCGACCAGTAGGGGATTTCGATGTTGTCGGGGTAAAGGCGCTCCGCCGCGGCATATTCGCGCATCGCTCCGGTGAGGTCCCCGAGCGTGGTCAGTTCGTCGCCTCTGTTCATGTGTTGGTAGGCGCGATGAACGGTGACCAGCCGTTTGATTTCCGCCACCGCGTTCGGCGAGTCGTCCACGCGCAGATCGACGCTCTTTTGCCATGCCGCCTCTCTTTTCCCCGGCACGATGAGGACGGCGGCCGACTGTTGGCCGCGAATGTCGCCGCCCTCGGCCTGCGCGGCCTCCAGTGCGGCGGTCAGGCGGTCGAGCAGGTCGCCGGAAGTGCTCTCGTAGGCGCGCGCCATGGCGTCCCACACTGTTTCCTTTTCCATCATGTTCGCCTGGCAACTGAAGCCTTTGCCGCTGCGATGTCCGGCGGCGTACAGGCACTTTACGCCCGTATGCACGGCCACGTTGCCGGCGGCATCCACCATGGCGACCTGCCGAACGTCGGCATGCGGATCGACGCTGAGCAGCGCCTGAAGCGCTTTCGGAGCGCTTTTGCCGTTGCGCATCAACGCCAAACCCATGGGGCCGTAGGCAGGGTCGATAAACGACTGAGTGGCCACGGCGCCGACGCCGGCTTCGGCCCAGCAGACGTCGCTGCCGACTGAGAACCAGTGCGACTGAACGGCGACGCCGATCTCGCCGGTGATCGAATCGCGCGCCACGATGGAGTAGGTGTGCCGCGGACGAATCGGCATCGGCTGCGCCGGGAGCTCCGATACCGCGGCCGACAACAGAGCCGTAAGGAACAAAAAGCCTCTCATTTTCCGCTCCTTTCGATGATCAGCCGCACTCAGGCAAGCCCCGGCGGTTCCTCGTGCGCCATCTTTTTTTCAAAGGTGTAAGGAATGATGAGCACCGGGCACTCCGCCTTGCGTGCGATTTTTTCCGTTACGTTTCCAAATAGCGTTTTGCTCAAACCGCCGGTGCCTTGCCGGCCGATGACGATCAGCTCGGCGTCGATCTCCTTTGCATAATTCAGAATCTCCGGCGCCGCATCGCCGACGCGCAGCTCGACGACCGCCTTGATTCCCGCCGGAATGTGCACCAGATAGCTTTCGCGGATTTTGCGTTCCATGTCGGCGTGCGCCTTTTCTTCGACGTTTTCGATTTCGTACAGATAGGTGCGCCAAAACTGGGCATCCGGCTCGGGGATGACGTGGAGGATATGCAGCGTCGCATTTCGGATGCGCTTCGCCGAGGCAAGGGCGTAGTAAAAGGCGAAATCGGCGTTTTCCGAAAAGTCGGTGCAGAAGAGAATGCGTTGATAACGAATCTCGGGCACGCGGGGCATAAGCTCCTCCTCGGAAGAAAGTTTCGCTTGTTCAGCAGCGGCTGCGAAGCTTCCGAAACGACGTGAGATCGGTCGGCCAAGTCGTTAATGGAGCAGGTTGGGCAACCACAACGACAAAGCCGGAAAGGCCGTCAGCAGTGCAGCCGCCGCCATGAGCGCCGCCAGGAAGGGCATGGCGCCTTTGAAGACGGTTTGCAGAGCAACGTCGCGCGCGATGCCGCTGACGACGTAGACGTTGACGCCGACCGGCGGACTGATGACGCCCATTTGAGTGACGATGACAATGATGACGCCGAACCAGATCGGGTCGTAGCCCAATCCCGAAACGACGGGGTAGAAAACGGGGATCGTCAGCATCACCAGCGCCAGCGCATCGACGAAGCAGCCGGCGACTAAATAGAAGAGGATGATCAAGGCGATGATCATCCATTTGGGCAGAGAAAGGCCGGCCAACAGCGAAGCCAGCTCGTACGGGATGCGCGTGACGGCGAGGAAATGCCCGAACATGACGGCTCCGGCGACGATGACGAACACCATGCAGGCGGTGCGCGCCGTCTCGTAAAAGCTTTGCAGAAGGCTTTTCCACGACAGGTTGCCGCCGAGGCCGCCGATCAACAGGCTGCCGGCGGCCCCCACGGCAGCGGCCTCGGTCGGCGTGAAAAAGCCGGCAAACATGCCGCCCATGACCAGAACAAAGAGCAGCACTATTTCGCCGACCCCAAGAAGGCACGCGAGTTTGGTCTTGAGATCCGTTGGAGGTGCTTTAGGGCCGAGTTCCGGCCGGCGACGACATTGAATGCCGATGACCAAGGAAAAGAGCAGCGCCACCAAAATTCCGGGGACAATGCCGGCGATGAACAATCGCCCGATCGACTGCTCGGTGAGGACGGCGTAGCAGATGAACACTACGCTGGGCGGAATGAGCATTCCCAGGCTGCCGCCGGCCGCCACGGCGCCGGTGCTTAATTCCATGCTGTAGCCGTAGCGTCTCATTTCGGGCAGAGCGACGGCGGCCATTGTGGCGGCCGTCGCCGGGCCGCTCCCGCAGATGGCGCCAAAGCCCGCACAGGCGCCGACGGTGGCGACGGCCAAACCGCCCGGCAGCCGGCCGAGCCAGCAGTGGGCCGCATGAAACAACTTACGGCTGATGCCCGAATGCATGGCCGCCTGTCCCATGAGCACGAACAACGGTATAACGGTGAGGCTGTAGGAGCTGAAGGTATCGAAAAGATCGCCGGCGATAAGATTGAGAGCGGCCTGAGGCGAAACGATCAGTGAAAAGCCGATAAAGCCGACGATCGCCATGCTGAAGGCCACCGGCAGACCGACTGCCGGCAGCAGAACGAGCGCGGCAATGCCGAAGAAACCGATCTGCAGAGGAGTCATGGCTTCATCAACTCCTTTCGCGGATCAAGGGCGGCGGCTGCCAGGACGGCGGCGGTCACCAGGCAGCAGAAGCCGATCACCCACCACACCCAAAAGAGAGGCAACTGCAGCGTGGCGGTCACCTCGCCGCGCAGTTTGATGCGGCTTCCCGAACGGATCGTTTCGCTTCCCAACAGAACAAAGAGGGCTGCCCCTGCCGTGTTGAGGAGCCGCTCGACGAAAAGGCGGATGGGACGCCGCATTTTGTGCAAAAAGTACTCGATGGCGACATGACCTTTGACGGCCGTTATATAAGGCAGCGCGCAGGCCATGGAAACGGCGCCGGCAACTCGCACCAAATCGTAGGCGCCGACGAGCGAGCGGCCGACAGCACGCATCACAATGTCCGCACACGTGATGACCATCATCGCGGCGATGCCGACGGCCGTGACTGCGGCGCTTCCCCTGACGGCAGTGCGCAAGACTCGGATCAAGGCTTCCGCCGTCCGCTGCGCCAAACTCACTCCAGCTCCCCTCCGGCAACAATCGTCTGCAGGTCGTTCAAAAAGGCCCGGCCGGGCAAATTTTTCGCTTCAGCGGATTCGACAAAGGCGTCCAACAGCGGCTGCACCGCACTTTTCCAACGCGCCTTTTCCGCGTCATCGAGTTCGATGATCGATTTGCCCAAGCTTTGGATGAACGCAAGCCCTTCGGCATCGGCTTCGTCCCAGGCAAGACCGTGCTTATCCACCCACTCTTCGCTGACGTCGAGAATGAGCTGCTGCAGATCCTTCGGCAGTTCGGCGAAGGAGTTCTTGTTCATCACCACGAACATCGCCGTGGTATAGCCGACAATCTTCGAATCGGTCACATAGTCGATCACCTCGCCTTGCTTCCACCCTTTAAGGGTTTCGATGGGGCAAAGCGTGGCGTCGACCACGCCTTTCTGCAGGGCCTCGTAGGTTTCCGGCTGGCTCATGCCCACAGGTAATCCTCCTAAAGCCGCCACGATTTTTGTGGACAGGCCGGTGGCGCGCACCTTGAGTCCGTTGAGGTCGCTGAGCTTACGAACTGGTTTCTTCGATGCAAGAATGCCGGGGCCGTGGGCATGAACGTAAAGAACCTGCACGTCTTCAAGTTCGATGGGGCGGTATTTCTTGACCAGTTTGTATGCGGCACGGGTGGCCGTCAGACCATCGGGGTAACCGACCGGCAGGTCAAGGCCTTCCAGCAGCGGAAATCGGCCGCGCGTGTAGGCAAAGCAGCTCATGCCGATGTCGGAGATGCCGGTGACCACGCCCTCATAGCATTGCGCCGCCGAGGTCAGGGCTCCGCCCGGATAGAGCGTGATTTCGATTCGGCCCTGGGAACGCTCCCTGAGTTCATCGGCCCAGGCCTGCGCCGTAAGACATTGAACATGGGTGGGGGGGAAAAAGATGCTGTAGGAGAGCTTGTAGACCGTCTTTTCGCGACCGCCGCAGCTCGTCAAAAGGGCGACCAGAGCCGCAACAACCGTCAGCCGGAAATAGGGGCTCACTTTTTTCACGATTCCTCCTCAAAAAATAGAAAGGCGCCTTGCGCCTCTTCTCCTTCGCCTTCAAGCCTTCAACCGAATATAAGGCATCGGCGATTTTGATACAATCTTTTTTCGGCACCTTCAAGGAACGATTTTCTCTGCAGCACGAAAAATCGCTTGGAATCACGCGGATTAGAGTTATATTAGTATGGAATCGCTCACCGCTGTACGATCGGCGATTGATTTATCAAGGAGGTAGAGGTATGCTGCTGCGCATTGCTCTGTTGCTCCTGATGATCGTTCACGGTTTCATCCACTTGATCGGCTTTGCCCAGGCCTTTCGCCGCACGCCCAAGAGCGCGTGGGGGCGGCCCTCCCGATTCCAAGGCCTGGCTTGGTCATTAACCGCCCTCGTTTTCATCGTTGCCGCCGTTCTTTTCCTCTTACGCTCACAGAGCTGGTGGATGATCGCCGGCGTTGCCGCCGTGGTTTCGCAGCTCCTCATCTTCAGCGCGTGGCACGAGGCACGCATCGGCACGGTGGCCAATATGATCATCCTTTTCGCCGTTGTCGTCAGCTATGCGAAAGCCCAGTTTTATGCGGAGTATCAAAAGGATGTTGCCGCGGCTACGGCCCGCGCGCGCCAAACCCCACGGCGTCCGTTGACGCAGCAGGATTTGGAACGCTTGCCGAAACCGGTGCAGCGATACTTTGCCTACACCGGCGCCCTTCACGGCGAAAACGTGGTCTCTTTTAGGGCTCGGGTTGCCGGTGAAATGCGCCGTGAGAACAGCGGCTGGTTTCCGTTCCAAGCGGAACAGTTCAGCTTGATCGATCCCCCCTTACGCTTCTTTTTCATTCATGCAAGAATGAAAGGGGTTCCGGTCACCGGCTACCATCGATTCGTGAACGGCAGCGCCTCCATGCACTTGAAGGTTCTGTCGCTTTTCACCATTACCGACATTCACGGTTCGAAACTGGACATTTCAGAGCGGGTGACCATGTTGAGCGACATATGCATGATGGCCCCGGCGGCGTTGATCGATGACCGGATTCGCTGGGAACCCATCGATGACTATTCGGCGAGAGTGATTTATACGGTCAACAACATCTCCGTCAGCGCCGTGCTCTTTTTCGATGAAAAAGGAAGGTTGGTCAATTTTGTTTCCGACGACCGGTATGCAGTTTCGCAGAACACGTTTCGTCTGTTGCGCTGGATGATGCCGGTCAGCGTTTACAAGCGCTATAACGGACGAACGCTGCCGGCCAAAACCGAGGGCGTTTACCGCTACCCCGGCGGCGACCAGACCTTTGGTCGATTCGTTATTCGAGACGTTCGGTGGAACCAGGAAAGGTGAGCGGATGATCTGCTGAGGAGGAAAGACCCATGGAAGAATCTGAGAAGGGTGCTTTCAACCGAAGACAGTTTTTAAAGGCCGTTTCGGCGGGGGCAGCGCTTGTCGCCGGAACCGGCGGCGTGTGGGCGGCCGGCTCGGACCGGATTCGCGTCGGGCTTATCGGCTGCGGCGGACGCGGCACCGGGGCCGGCATCATCGACTGCGCGCGCGGGGCCGCAGGCGTCGAACTGACCGCGATCGGCGATCTCTTTGAGGATCACCTGCAAAAGGCACCGGATTCGATCCGCGAAAACCTGCGCCGCCATGACCTTCCCGTCGATCAGATTTACAAGGTCACGCCCGAGACCATGTTCGTCGGGCCGAACGCCTACCGGCAGGTTATCGATTCGGGCGTCGACATGGTGATTCTGACGACACCGCCCTGCTTTCGACCGCTCCATTTCCGCGCCGCCGTCGAAGCCGGCAAGCATGTGTTTCTCGAAAAGCCGGTGGCCGTCGATCCGGTCGGGGTGCGCTCGGTGCTCGAAACAGCGGCGCTGGCGCGTCAGAAGGGCCTCACCGTGGTGGCGGGAACGCAGATGCGCCGCTTCGAACCCATACGACAGGCTGTTCGTCGCCTCCATGACGGTGCCGTGGGAAAGATTGTCGCCGGCCAAGCGGCGCGTCTCAGCGGCGCCATGCGCGACTGGCGCGCCGACGAGGCGGTCCGCCGACCGCAGTGGTCCGAGTATGAATACCATGTGCGCCGTTGGCTCTTCTGGACCTGGACGTCGGGCGACTTTATCGTTGAGATGCACGTGCACAACCTGGACATCATGAACTGGATTCTCGGCAGTCACCCGGTCTCATGTATTGCCATGGGCGGCCGGCAGGCGCGCCTCGAGCCGGAGTTCGGCAACGTTTATGACCACTTTGCCGCCGAGTTCCGTTATCCCAACGACGTCCGCGTAGAATACCTCGGCGCCCAAATCGACAAGTTCACCTATTGTCTTGATCATCGCGTGCAGGGCACCAAGGGCTCGGCCGTCCTCGATTTCGCAACCGCGATCATCAAAGGCTCACGTCCGTGGGAGTATAAAGGCACCCATCCCGATCCCGCGGTGCAGCAGTACACGGAGATGATCGACAGCATACGAAAAGGCAAGGGAATCAACGAAGCCGAGCAGGTGGCGGAAAGCACGCTGACCGCGATCATGGGACGAATGAGCGCCTACACCGGCAGAGAGCTCAAATGGGACTGGGTTCTCAACGCTTCACAGCTCGACCTGAGCCCGCGCCAAGTCGACGGCGACCTCCTACCTTACAGCGAAATCGCCGTTCCCGGCATAACCCCTTTGATATGACTTTGCAGAAAGAGAGCAGCGTATGAGTCGTTCGGTAAACTTTTGCTTGATTTTGTGTTGCCTCGTGCTTGCCGCAGGCTGCCCCTCGCAGAGCAGCAACGGCTTTGTCCCTCTTTTCAACGGCAAAGATTTGGAAGGTTGGGTGAACGTCAATTGCGCACCGGAGACCTGGAGCGTGCGCGACGGTCTGCTGCACTGCAGCGGCGTGCCCTACGGTTTTTTGCGCACGGACCGAATGTACGAAAACTATGTCCTCGAATTGGAGTACCGCCATTCCACGCGCGAGGGCAATTCCGGCTTGTTCGTTCATGCGGACGGTTTGCCGGCGGTAGGCCGACCGTTTCCGCGATCCATTGAAGTCCAAATTCTCAGCGACCTCAACACCGAAAACTATACCAGTCACGGCGACGTCTTTGCGATCCACGGCGCAACGCTCTTTCCTTATCCGCCGCATCCCGCCGGATGGATGCGCAGTCTGCCGCAGGAACGTCGCGCCAAGCCTGCCGGCGAGTGGAATCACTACCGCCTCGAAAGCCGTGACGGCACGCTGACGCTGGCGGTCAACGGCAAGGTCGTCACGCGAGCTTTCCACTGCAACCCGCGCAAGGGATACATCTGCCTCGAATCCGAAGGCGCGGAAATCGATTTCCGCAATCTTCGCATCAAGGAGTTGCCTTCTTCGCCGGCGCCGGCGGAAGTGACGGCCGCTGCGGCCGAGGGCTTTCGCGCCCTGTTCAACGGCGTCGATCTGCGCGGCTGGAAGGAGGTGCCCGGCAATCGCGGACACTGGACGGCAAAAAACGGCATCCTCGATTACGACGGCCGCAGTGAGGCCGAAGGCGAGGACAAGCATCTCTGGAGTGCGGAAGAGTTCGGCGATTTCGTGCTGATCGTTGATTGGAGATTTAGCGGAAACGCAAAGATCGAGGCCATGCCGATCGTGCTGCCGGACGGCTCGACGCTCAAGGACGAGCACGGCAAGGAGGTGACCGTGCCGGTGCAGAATGCGGGCGACAGCGGTATTTATTTGCGCGGGTCGTCAAAAAGCCAGGTCAATATTTGGTGTTGGCCGGTCGGCTCCGGCGAGGTCTACGGCTACCGCACCGACGCCTCTCAACCGCCGGCCGTGCGCCGCGGCGTTGCGCCGATCCAAAACGCCGACCGTCCTTTGGGCGAATGGAACCGTTTCGAAATCACCGTGATCGGCAATCGACTGAGCGTGGTGCTAAATGAAAAGGCGGTTCTTCGGGAAGCGGAACTGCCGGGCATGGCGCCGCGCGGGCCGATTGCATTGCAGCACCACGGCGATCCCATTCAATTCGCCAATCTGTTCATCAAGGAACTGCCCGCCGCAAACCGATGAAGGGCAAGAATTCGCTTGGAGATGAGACAAATTATCCGTACTTTGGTCCGTTAATTCGAGCAAGGATCAATACGAGTTAGCTTTCGATTCCTTGTGAATCATCCGCCGGAACCGGTTGACCGATCGTGTTGCCGATGGAAAATTCAAGCTGCCGCTTCGGCGGCGGTACATCGCTGACACGCCGAACTTTCCGGTGCCTTTCAGTGTCTTCTCCTTGAATTTTCCCCTGCGAAAAAGTTAATCCGACGCTTTGCGTCCTTGCACCGTTTTGCCGAGGCCGGACAAGGTATGACCGGTTCGGATCAAATTCAATTTTTAAAGGAACCCTATGACCTTCTCGCAATTCCGCCTCCACAGTCGGCTCGAAAAAAGCATTCGCGAAGCCGGTTACGAAGAACCGACCCCCATTCAAGCGGAAGCCATTCCTCTCATACTCGACGGCCATGACCTGATCGGCACGGCGCAGACCGGCACCGGCAAGACAGCGGCCTTTGTGCTGCCGTTGCTGCATCGCCTGATTGAAGGGCCGCGCCGCCGCACGCGCGCCTTGATCATTACGCCCACCCGCGAGCTGGCCGAACAGATCCACGAGGCGATCGGCCTATTGGGCCGACACACCACAGTGCGCAGCGCCACCGTTTACGGCGGCGTTTCGCCCAAGGGTCAGATTCGTGCGCTCAAATCGGGCGTCGACATCGTGGTGGCCTGCCCCGGCCGTCTGCTCGACTTGGCTCAGCAAGGCTACGGCGACTTTGCTGCTGTCGAAGCGCTGGTGCTCGACGAAGCCGACCGTATGCTGGACATGGGCTTTTTCCCCGACGTGCGGCGCATTTTGAAGCTCCTTCCGCAAAAGCGGCAGACCCTCATGTTTTCCGCCACCTTTCCCGAAGAGGTCCGCAAGCTGGCCTCGGAAGCGCTGCATCAGCCCAAGATGGTGACGCTGGCTCTGGCCAAGCCCGTTCATACGGTGAGCCATGCGCTTTTTCCGGTACAGCCTCACCTCAAAACGCCGCTGCTTTTGGAACTGCTGAAACAAGCCGAGGCCCGCTCCGTGCTCATTTTCACGCGCACTAAACATCGCGCGCAAAAGCTGGCGGATAAAATCGGCAGCAAGGGATTCCGCGTGGCCAGCCTGCACGGCGACCTCAGCCAGAGTCGCCGGCAATCGGCCCTGCGCGGCTTTAAAAGCGGCGCCTTTCAGATCATGGTGGCCACCGATCTGGCAGCCCGCGGTTTGGACGTCGAACGCATTTCGCACGTCATCAACTACGACATGCCAAGTACCCCCGACGATTATATACACCGTATCGGCCGAACTGGGCGCGCTGCACGCAGCGGCGACGCCTACACATTGACCACACCGGAAGACGCTTCCATGGTGCGCACGCTGGAAAAAATCATCGGGGCGCCGCTGCCGCGGCAGCGGCTGCAGGATTTCGATTACGACGTTGTCCCCGAGCCGATCGATGAGCGCCGCCGGAGCGGTTTTTCTCCACGGGAAAGAGAACCGCGCCGCCGTTTCGAAAAGCGCCGCGACGTACGCGGCCGCTGACCGGCCTCTACACTACACCGCGTTGCCGACGCCCCTCTCCTGCAACGCCCTCTTTTAAAAGGGCGGCTCGAAAACGAGCCGCCCTTTTTTTCGCCTTCAATCCTTCGCGAACAGTTTTTATAGAAATTTTCGACAAGCGCAGACTGCCCATAGATGTCTATGCCGAAGATCTGTCCCGTCGGCAGACATGACCATGCATTGAATTTGTGCGGTCATCCGCTTTTGAAATATAGGTGAAAGCCGTATTCGCAATGATCATTCTGTTCAAGAGCAGTTGAAGGTCGAATTAAAGCGGAGGGAAATTGCCGCGGGGAACAAACGGTCGACTTGACAGCAGTGTTGCCGCCGTTAATGATGGTTGGGAATGAAGGGGAATGCGAGTATTCGAGGGGTGGACATTGTTCTTTACTTTTGTTTCGGCTTTCGGTAAATTGACGGCGGAAAGGAACGGAGTCGTTATGAAGATCATCAAACTGGGCGAGCGGGTTATCGTCATCGTTCTATTGGGATTGATGATGATGGCCCTCATCCTGAGTACCGTCGAGCTGGCCGTTAAAGTGTTCAGCGTCATTCTTACACCGCCGTTTCTGTTGATCGACGTCGGCCGACTGATGGATATATTCGAGTTCTTTTTGGTGGTGATGATCGGCTTGGAGCTCTTGGAAACGATCAAGATCTATTTTTATGAGAATCGATTTCACCTGGAAATCGTCATGGTTGTGGCGTTGATCGCCGCGGCTCGAAAAATTATTGTTCTGGATTATGAGGCCCTGTCGGCTCATCACGAAATTGCCATTGCCGCAATCATCCTGTCCCTGTCGCTGGGGTACTATTTGATCAGGCGGTGTGATTGCCGTCGTTCTACGGACGCATCGAGCAAAGGGAATATTGAAACTTGAAAAAGGGGAGAAGAAAAATGACCGGTTTACTCTTGCCCGCGCTTTTGGCGGCTGTCGTCGGAGCAGCCGATTTTTCTTCCGACACCTTCAAAACGCCGAATGGAGACGTGACCATCACGTTTGTCGGCCATGGAACCCTCTTTTTAACATGGAAGGGTCTGGTGATCCATGTCGATCCGTGGTCGCGGCTGGCGGACTATTCTGCCATGCCGAAAGCGGATTTGGTCCTCATTACGCATCATCACCGTGACCATTTCGATCCGCAGGCCATAGAACAGATTCGAAAGGATGGAACGATCGTGGTGATGACCCAAAGCTGCAGCGGTATAAAGGGGACGATTATGAACAACGGCGACACTCTGACTGCGGCGGGGGTAAAGATCGAGGCGGTGCCGGCCTATAATCTGGTGCATCTTCGCGACTCCGGCGAGCCTTTCCACGTCAAAGGTCAGGGCAACGGCTATCTGATCGATTTCGGCGGCTTTACCGTTTACATCGCGGGAGACACCGAAAACATCCCCGAAATGGAAGCCCTGCGCGGCCGTGTCGACGTTGCCTTTCTGCCGGTCAATCTGCCGTACACCATGGACGCGCAAATGGCGGCAGCCGCTGCGCGCGCCGTCGCCCCCAAAGTCTTCTATCCCTATCATTTCAGCAAGGAGGAGGTCGCAAAACTGCAGAAACTGCTCAAGGATGAGCCGTTCGACCTTCGTATTCGCGCGCTCGAATAGCGGTACGCAGCTTGGTTTCCACGACCGGGAAGCTTTTATACCGGGGGCGGAGAGC